>OJJS01000028.1_pt1 | contig 49051 bp, 44 predicted proteins | sample 1596371 | NCBI WGS metagenome assembly OJJS01 (sample SAMEA4350116, study PRJEB24818) | metagenome | biome: human; feature: gut; material: faeces | place: Denmark | collected 2013-09 | reverse complement strand
GTTAAAGAGCAGTTGCAACCTTCGCTGCCGTTGCCGGTCTTCTGCGTTGTTGCGAGGCTGCGTATATTACGTTTCCAGCCCCTCCGAGTCAAGCGTTGTTTTTCAACTTTTCGCTTTTTCTCTTTCTTCCGGAACCGCGTGTTATCGCGTTGTTCCGTGTCAGTGGTGGCGCATTATAGACACTCGCTGAGATCACGCAAGTGTTTATTTCAACTTTTTTTTCTGTTTGCTCAAAAACCGGGCAAACACACAAGATATCGCCGATTTCCTGCACATGATGCACAAAAAAGGGGCGCTTTCGCGCCCCTCTGTTTTGCTTTCTGTTGTTATTACTGTTTCGCGGTAATCACACCATCGGCTAAATCCAGGGTGATCATTTTGCCCGGAATCAGTTTGCCGGACAGCATCGCCTGCGCCATCGGGTTTTCGATCTCCTGCTGAATAGCCCGTTTCAGCGGACGCGCCCCGAATACCGGGTCGAATCCGGCTTCCGCCAGTTTATCCAGCGCACTGTCAGTGATAGTAACCTGATAGCCGTGCTCTTCCAGACGTTTGTACAGACGTTTGAGCTGAATTTTCGCAATCGCGTGGATCTGCTCTTTCGCCAGCGGATGGAATACCACCACTTCATCAATACGGTTGATGAATTCCGGTCTGAAGTGATGAGAAACCACTTCCATGACCGCGCCTTTCATTGCATCGTAGTTCAGTTCACCAAAGTGCTCCTGAATCCGGTCAGAACCCAGGTTAGAGGTCATAATCACCACTGTGTTACGGAAATCCACGGTACGCCCCTGACCATCAGTCAGCCGTCCGTCATCCAGCACCTGCAATAAGATGTTGAAGACATCCGGATGCGCTTTTTCCACTTCATCCAGCAGAATGACAGAATAAGGACGGCGGCGGACCGCTTCGGTCAGATAACCGCCTTCTTCATACCCGACATATCCCGGAGGTGCCCCGATAAGCCGTGCTACGGAGTGTTTTTCCATAAACTCGGACATATCGATACGCACCATGGCATCATCACTGTCGAACAGGAAGTCAGCCAGTGCTTTACACAGCTCGGTTTTACCCACACCGGTCGGCCCCAGGAACAGGAACGAACCAATCGGACGATTCGGATCAGATAATCCGGCACGGCTGCGGCGGATAGCATTCGCCACCGCGTCGACCGCTTCATCCTGGCCGATCACACGACTGTGCATCACCTGCTCCATACGCAGCAGTTTTTCACGCTCGCCCTCCAGCATGCGGGATACCGGAATACCGGTCCAGCGCGCCAGGATTTCAGCGATTTCCACATCCGTTACTTTATTACGCAGCAGTTTCATATCTTTATCTTCTGCCGCATTCGCTGCCGCCAGCTGTTTTTCCAGCTCCGGAATTTTACCGTACTGTAATTCTGACATTTTGGTCAGATCACCGGTACGGCGTGCCTGTTCCAGTGCGGTTTTCGCCTGCTCCAGTTCTGCTTTGATATGCTGGGTGCCGGACAGCGTTGCTTTCTCGGCTTTCCACTCTTCTTCCAGAGACGCATACTCGCGCTCTTTCTCACTTAATTCCTGTTCCAGCATATCAAGCCGTTTTTTACTGGCATCATCAGACTCTTTTTTCAGTGCCTGCTGTTCCAGTTTTAACTGAATGATACGGCGATCCAGTCTGTCGAGGGATTCCGGTTTGGAGTCCATCTGCATACGCAGACTTGCACCCGCTTCATCAATCAGGTCAATCGCTTTATCCGGTAACATACGATCCGTGATATAGCGGTGAGATAATGTTGCCGCCGCGACAATGGCCGGGTCAGTGATCTGCACATGGTGATGCAGTTCATAACGCTCTTTCAGACCACGCAGAATCGCGATGGTATCTTCCACTGTCGGCTCTGCCACATAAACTTTCTGGAAACGGCGCTCTAATGCCGCATCTTTCTCTATATACTGGCGATATTCATCCAGTGTGGTCGCACCCACACAGTGCAGTTCACCACGGGCCAGTGCCGGTTTCAGCATGTTCCCTGCATCCATTGCACCATCGGCTTTACCTGCGCCGACCATGGTATGCAGCTCATCAATGAAGAGGATGACATTCCCCTCTTCTTTGGATAATTCATTCAGAACCGCTTTCAGACGCTCTTCGAAATCACCGCGGTATTTGGCACCAGCCAGTAACGCACCGAGATCCAGTGACAATACGCGTTTGTTTTTCAGTCCTTCCGGCACTTCGCCGTTGACGATACGCTGCGCCAGTCCTTCCACAATAGCGGTTTTACCCACCCCGGGTTCCCCGATCAGCACCGGGTTGTTTTTGGTTCTGCGCTGTAAGACCTGGATAGTCCGGCGGATTTCTTCATCACGGCCGATAACCGGGTCAAGCTTGCCGGATTCGGCGCGCTCAGTTAAATCAATTGTATATTTCTTCAGGGCCTGGCGTTGATCTTCCGCGCCCTGGTCATTCACATTCTCACCACCACGCATAGTGTCTATAGCCTTCTTAATTGTTTGTTTATTAATCCCGGCTGTTTTTAATACGTCTGCTAATGAGCTGTTGCTCTCTAATACAGCCAGAACAAAAATTTCGGATGCGATATATGCATCATTTTGTTTTTGTGCAATCTGGTCACATATATTCAGGTGACGGATTAAATCCTGCGAGGGTTGCACATCCCCGGCGGAACCTTCCACCTGCGGTAAACGATTGATAGTGTCATCAATCTTCTGATTAAGCTGCGCGATATCCGCCCCGGCTGATGCCAGTAACGGACGCACCGACCCGCCGTCCTGATGCAGAAATGCTGACAGTAAATGCACGGGTTCAATAAACTGATTGCTGTGCCCGACTGCAAGAGACTGGGCGTCGGCGAGCGCTTGCTGGAATTTATTCGTGAAACGATCCAAACGCATAACACCTCCAAAAAATGGCTTTGAATTTTCGCTAAGTACTAAATGAGGACTTTTGTCAAATATTCAAGCCGGATTTTGAAAAAATATTAAATATTATGCGTAATCCTGAAGGTTATGACTTTTACTGAGGGTTGATCCAGATAAATGACGCCATGCGTCCGGTCCGGGCATCGCGCCGGTAAGAGAAGAAACGGGCGCTGTCAGTAACAGTACATTCAGTGCCGCCGGAAACCGCGGTCACACCGGCTGCGGCCAGGCGCTGACGGGCAAGCTGATAAATATCCGCCAGATATTTATCGCCATACGCTATAAATGCCGAAGCCGCTTCTGCGGCGTGCGCCATAAACGCCTTCCGCACTTCCGCGCCGACCTCAAATTTCTGCGGGCCGATAGCCGGTCCCAGCCAGGCGATGATATCTGACGGCGCAGCCGTAAAGCAGGACACGGTGTTTTCCAGCACGCCGCCGCATAAACTGCGCCAGCCTGCATGGGCACCCGCCACTTCACGCCCGTCACGGGAGCAGAACAGCACCGGCAGACAATCTGCCGTCATGATCGCACAGACTTTCCCCGGCGTACGGGTATACACCGCATCAGCCTGCGGGCCGCGCGGTGTGTTGTCATCAAGAATGGCAACATCCGTTCCGTGTACCTGATTCAGCCAGAGCGGCATACCGGGGAACCCGGCCGCCTCCGCCAGAATCGCCCGGTTGCGGGCGACATCCTCCGGGTCATCACCGGTGTGCAGCCCCAGATTCAGGCTGTCAAACGGCGGCTGACTGACACCGCCTGTACGTAGTGAACTACAGGCACTCACGCCTGCGGGCAGCGGCCATTCCGGGGTAATCAGTGCGGTCATGGTGACTCCTTACCAGTCCATATCATCCTGATGCGCTTGTGCATCAGCTTTGAGAACCTCAATCAGTTTCACCATATCATCCGGAATCGGCGCGTGCCACTCCATCTGAATACCGGATATCGGATGATAAAGACGCAACATGGTGGCATGCAGGGCCTGGCGGTCAAACTCACGCAGTGCATCGCGGAATTCATCACTTGCGCCTTTCAGCGGACGCGGACGACCGCCGTAAAGCTGATCCCCCACCAGCGGATGGTTGATATGTGCCATATGGACACGGATCTGGTGAGTACGGCCGGTTTCCAGACGCAGACGCAGACGGGTGTGGGCACGGAAATGCTCCATCACGCGGTAATGTGTCACCGCCGGTTTACCCATCGGGTTAACGGCCATATGGGTGCGTTTGGTCGGATGGCGGGAGATGGGCTCTTCCACTTTGCCGCCTGCTGTCATACGGCCATTAGCCACCGCTTCATATTCGCGGGTGATCTCGCGCAGTTGCAGTGATTCCACCAGCCGGGTCTGAGCCGGAACAGTTTTCGCCACCACCATCAGCCCGGTGGTGTCTTTATCCAGACGGTGAACAATCCCCGCACGCGGTACATCAGCAATATCCGGATAGTGATACAGCAGCGCATTAAGGACGGTGCCGTCAGGATTACCCGCGCCCGGATGCACCACAAAATCACGCGGTTTATTAATCACCAGGATATCATCATCTTCATAAACAATATTGAGCGGCAGGTTTTGCGGTTCAAAACGCATGTCTTCATCGATCAGTGCATCAATACTGACCTGTTCTCCGCCCAGCATTTTTTCTTTTGGTTTGTTGACAAGACGGCCGTTAACCTGAACCCTGTCATCTAAGATCCATTCTTTTATACGTGATCGTGAATAATCAGGGAACAATTCCGCCAAAGCCTGATCTAAACGCTGACCGAGCTGTGATTCATTGATAGTTGCGGTAAGTTGTATTTCTTGAGCCATGTTTGTCTCTGTTTCAGAAAGTTATATTTTGAACGGTAACACCGTTTCATTTAAACTATGTGGTATTGTATCGTGATCGCCAGCGGGAGCTGTACGGAGTGCTCCCTAAAAAATATTCAGAGGATAATCAACACGTGATGATACGTATGAAATATCTCGTGGCCGCAGCCACGCTAAGCCTCATGTTGTCCGGCTGTTCCGGAAACAAGGAAATTCTCCCGGATGCCTCACCGTCAGAGCTGTATACTGTCGGCCAGGAAAAATTACAGGACGGTAACTATAAAGGGGCCATCACGCAGCTTGAAACCCTCGATAACCGTTTTCCTTTCGGCCCGTATTCACAGCAGGTTCAGCTGGATCTGATTTACGCCTACTATAAAGCAGGCGATTTACAGATGGCACTGGCCTCCATTGACCGTTTCATGCGTCTGAACCCGACACATCCGAACATCGATTACGTTCTGTATATGCGTGGTCTGACTGCTCAGGCGCTCGATGATAACATGCTGCAGAGCTTCTTTGGTATCGATCGTGCAGATCGTGATCCTCAGAACGCACGTGTTGCATTCCAGGATTTCAGCCAGTTACTGCGCTATTATCCGAACAGCATTTATGCAACAGACTCCGCGAAACGTCTGGTGTTCCTCAAAGATCGTCTTGCGGCCTTTGAGTTGGCCGTTGCGAAATTCTACACGAAACGCGGGGCATATGTCGCGGTGATTAACCGGGTTGAATTAATGCTGCGTGACTATCCGGACACACTGGCGACACGCCAGGCGCTGCCGCTGATGGAAAATGCCTATAATGAACTGGGATTAACGGCGGAAGCCGGAAAAGTGGCACAACTGATTGCCGCCAACCCGCGCGACTGAGTTCCGTTTTACTCATCTGATTAAAAAAGCCATCTCCGGATGGCTTTTTTATTGTCTTATCATGATGTTATTGCATAAAAAATGGCCGACAGCCTTCTCTTCTCTGAGAATATGCGGTCAGCCAACTTATCGATAATGCACGATTCAGTCCTTTCCCGCAAGTTGTATCCTCTGTATTCTCAGTCTGAGTCACAAAATTATAACCTTTTGAAAAAACTAAAAAATATTAGTGACGGCGATCAATTTTTTCTTGCGGCCATCAACGTATTCTGAGTATCAACAAGACGGATGTAACAAAGAGAGGTCACTATGAATGTGAATATCACCAGTAAGCAAATGGAGATCACCCCGGCAATCCGGGAGCATGTTGAAAACCGTCTCGATAAGCTGAGTAAGTGGCAGGTTCCTTTAATTAACCCGCACATTATCCTCGCGAAAGATCCGCAGGGTTTTGTGGTTGATGCCACCATCAGCACACCGAATGGAAATTTAGTTGCCAGCGCCAAACACGCTGATATGTATGCCGCCATCAATGATTTACTGGCGAAACTGGAACGGCAACTGAATAAAGCACAGCACAAAGGAGAAGCACGTCGCGCGGATAACAGCGTCAAAGAAGCTAACCTTGTGTCTGATGAAGAATCCGCAGAATAAAAAATATAATAAATTGAGTTTTGTCTCTGCGCGCCCTCCGGGCGCGTTTTTTTTGGTTGACACAACCGGTTGCATCGGGTCTATTAACTGTTATCTGATAACACAACGGACAGCATACTGACCATGTATCCCCGTATCCGCTTCTTCTTTTTCTTTTTTCGCTTCTGTTAATGAGGCTTTTTGTCGTGTGAGAAAGAAAACGAAGACGCACAGAAAAGCCTCCCTCCGCGGAGGCTTTTTTTATCGCCGGGAAGACAGGGTCTGAGGACAATATATGAATGATCTTTTAGCTATACGGGAACAAATCAGCCGGCTGGATGCACAATTGCTGGATCTGCTGGCACAGCGGCGGCAGCTCGCTGTGGCTGTCGCACAGACAAAATTACAGGATAACCGCCCTATCCGCGATAAGAACCGCGAGCGTGAACTGCTGGATGTGCTGATAAACAAAGGCAAGCCGCACGGGCTGGACGGATTTTATATCACCCGGCTGTTTCAGCTGATTATTGAGGATTCGGTCTTAACCCAGCAGGCGATTTTACAAAAGCACCTGAACCAGACACCGGATAACAGCGCCCGGATAGCCTTTCTCGGCCCGAAAGGTTCATACTCACATGTGGCAGCCCGTCAGTACTCCGCCCGTCATTTTGATCATATGACCGAATTCAGCTGCCGCAAATTCCGCGATATTTTCGAACTGGTTGAAAACGGTCAGGCAGACTACGGAATGCTGCCGCTGGAAAATACCAGTTCCGGTGCCATCAATGATGTCTATGATTTGCTTCAGAGCACCCCGCTTTCGATTGTCGGCGAACTGCGCCTGCCGGTGAATCACTGTCTGCTGACTATTCCGGGCGCGGACATGGCCGGGATTACCACCCTGTACAGCCATCCGCAGCCGTTTGAGCAGTGCAGTCAGTATCTCAGCCAGTTCCCGGATCGCAAAATTGAGTACTGCGAAAGTACCGCGGCGGCAATGGAAAAAGTCGCCGCCCTCAACCGGACAGATGTTGCCGCCCTCGGCAGTGAAGCAGGCGGCGCGCTGTACGGCTTGCAGGCGGTTGCACAGAATCTTGCCAATCAGCAGACCAATATGACCCGCTTTATTGTCATTGCCCGCCAGCCTATTGATGTATCAGAACAGGTTCCGGCGAAAACCACGCTGCTGATGGCGACCGGACAACAGGCCGGTGCGCTGGTCGATGCCCTGATTATCCTCAAAGAGCACGACATTGTGATGAGCAAACTGGAATCCCGCCCTATTCACGGCACACCATGGGAAGAGATGTTTTATATTGATGTGCATGCCAATCTGCGCTCAGTCTCTATGCAGCAGGCACTCAAAGCCTTACAGGCTATCGCCCGTTCGGTGAAAGTGCTCGGCAGTTATCCGGGGGAGCATGTCCCGCCGGCCTTAATCGGCTGATTATTCCTGTCAGGGGTGCTTCCGCACCCCGTCTCAGCACAATACGCCTGTTCAGCACCGGATTTTACACGTAGCATGTTCTGCATATCTGTTTGTCACCATCAGAGGTTGCAGGTAAACTGCACCCTTTATTTTTATTCGGAGTTCTTACGGCATGAGTGATATTGCGGGCTGGCAGCCGACTGCCCCGATAGCCAATCTATTAAAACGTGCAAAAATTGTTAATGAAATCAGACATTTTTTTGCAGACAGAGGTGTATTAGAAGTCGAAACGCCGACCATGAGTCAGGCGACCGTCACCGATGTCCATCTGCGCGCCTTTGAAACTCAGTTTACCGGCCCCGGTGCCGCACAGGGAATAACGCTTTATCTGATGACCAGCCCGGAGTACCACATGAAACGGTTGCTGGCAGCGGGCAGCGGCCCTATTTATCAGATGGGCCGCAGCTATCGTAACGAGGAAGCCGGACGCTATCATAATCCGGAGTTCACCATGCTTGAATGGTATCGCCCTCATTATGATATGTACCGTCTGATAAATGAGGTTGATGATTTATTACAGCAAACCTTAGAGTGTGAAAGTGCAGAATCGTTATCCTATCAGCAGGCTTTCCTGCGCTACCTGGATATCGATCCGCTGACCGCAGAGAAAGATAAACTGCGCGAAGTTGCGGCTAAACTGGATGTCAGTAATATTGCTGATACCGAGGAAGATCGCGATATCATTTTACAACTGCTGTTTATGGTGGGTGTTGAACCGCATATCGGGCTGGAAAAACCAACCTTTATTTATCACTTCCCGGCAAGCCAGGCTTCACTGGCGGAGATCAGTTCTGAAGATCACCGTGTGGCCGAGCGCTTTGAGGTGTATTACAAAGGGGTTGAACTGGCAAACGGCTTCCGTGAGCTGACCGATGCCACTGAGCAGCGTCAGCGTTTTGAGCGGGATAACCGCAAACGGGCAAGTATGGGCCTGCCGGAACAACCGATTGATGAGAACCTGCTGGCAGCGCTTGAACACGGATTCCCGGAATGTGCCGGTGTGGCGCTGGGGATCGACCGTCTGATTATGCTCGCTCTGGGTGCAGAGCGGATCAGCGACGTTATCGCGTTCCCGGTTGATCGCGCCTGATTATCCGGTAAAACAAACATGACAAAAAAGCGGATGATATCATCCGCTTTTTTTATTTTTATACTCAGCGGCGGCTGTCACTCGCCTGTTGCAGCAATCCGCGGCTCTCTTTCATAAAGCGCTGCGCATGTTCACCGAACCAGTCACTGACGGCGGAGAACTGTGTGATAAACTCCGCCTTATCGCGACGTTCCAGCAGCGCCATGGCGTCACCGAACTCACGGTGATAATCCTCTATCACATCCAGATTATCTTCTGAGGCCATAATAATATCGGCATAAAGCTGCGGATCCTGGGCAAACAGGCGGCCAATCATTACCAGCTCCAGCCGGTAAATCGGTGACGACAGCGATAACAACTGTGCAAGATCGACATTCTCTTTTGCCAGATAACGTCCGTAAGCAAACGTAGTAAAGTGACGCAGCGCCTGAATATAACGCATATTGCGATCATGCTCCTGCGCCTTAATGCCCTGTAAATGTGCTCCCCAGACAGTGATCTGTTCCAGGAACCATTGATACTGCTCCGGAAAACGTCCGTCACAGAATGCCACCACCTGCTTGGCAAAACTGCCGACATCCGGCCCGAACATCGGGTGCAATCCGAGCACCGGACCGTTGTGTACAGCCAGCATCGCCTGTAACGGCCCCGCTTTGACCGACGCGAGATCGGCCAGGATGCAATCTTCCGGCAGCGGCGGTAATTGTTTGATCACCTGCTCTGTCAGATGGATAGGCACACTGACAATCACCATTCCCGCATCCGACAGCAATTCAGGCGCATCGGCCCAGTCACCACTGTCAAGGACACGCACGCTATAACCGGACAACTCCAGCATCCGCCGGAACAACTGCCCCATTTTGCCGTCACCGCCGATAATCACGATCGGACGTGCCTGCACATTGAGCTTTTTAAACCCTTTATCATTTTCGCGGGAATAGGATTCCCGCATGATACGGCGCAGAACATCTTCTATCAGATCCGGCGGAACCCCGAGAGATTCCGCCTCCTGCCGCCGTGAAGCCAGCATTGCGGCTTCGCGATCCGGTGCATAGACCGGCAGACCGTGCTGACTTTTCACTTCCCCGACTTCCGCCACTAACTGCAGGCGTTTTGCCAGCAGTGACAGCAGCGATTTATCCACTTCATCAATTTGATCACGTAAATGTGTTAATACACCGGACATACAACCTGCCTGTTTTATTATCCTGCCTGCTGTAACTGAACCACACGCTTCGCCAGCGCCGGTGAAATCTGCTGATGCAGCTGACGCAGAACTGTTTCAGTGGTTTCCCAACTGATACAGGCGTCTGTCACTGATACACCGTACTTCATGGCGCTGCGCGGCTGTTCTGATGACTGATTGCCTTCATTAATATGGCTTTCCAGCATAATACCGGTAATTGAGGTATTTCCGGCACAAATTTGTTCTGCCACAGCGTCCACCACCAGCGGCTGACGACGGAAATCTTTATCCGAGTTGCCGTGACTGCAGTCTACCATCAGTGAAGGGGTCAGACCGGCTTTCTTCATTTGTGCCCCGCATTCCGTAATATCTTCCTCACTGTAGTTCGGGCGTTTTCCGCCGCGCAGGATCACATGGCCGTTCGGGTTCCCCTGCGTCTGTAATAAACAGACCTGACCGGACTGGTTGATGCCCATAAAACGGTGCGGCATGGAAGCGGCTTTCATCGCGTTGATTGCGGTGCTCAGGCTGCCGTCAGTACCATTTTTAAAACCGACCGGCATTGACAGACCGGATGCCATTTCACGGTGCGTCTGTGATTCAGTGGTACGCGCGCCGATAGCAGACCAGCTGAACAGATCGCCGAGGTATTGCGGGTTATTCGGGTCCAGTGCCTCACCGGCCAGCGGCAGGCCCAACTGAACCAGATCCACCATCAGTTTACGGGCAATGTGCAGACCTTTTTCCATCTCGAAAGAGCCATCCATAAACGGATCACTGATCAGCCCTTTCCAGCCTACGGTTGTCCGTGGTTTTTCAAAATAGACACGCATCACGATATACAGACTGTCACTCAACTCAGCAGATAATTCTTTCAGACGACGGGCGTACTCCAGCGCCGCATCCGTGTCATGAACGGAACACGGACCACAGACAACCAGTAAACGCGGATCGCGGTGATGGACAATATCCGCAATCGTCTTACGTGCACCGGCGATGGCATGCTGGTCGTTGCGACTCAATGGGTACTTTTGCTTCAGCTCTTCCGGTGAGATTAAAACAATTTCATCACTGATATGGACATTATTGAGTGCGTCTTTTTGCATGATCATAGTGTTTTCCTGCTGAGTTTTACAAAAAATGAATTACGTGTTGAGTGTCTGAGAAAACACCATAACATCCTTCGTAAATAATTCAATCCAAAATCGTAAAATATTTATATTTTCGTACATTTTAAATTACAAAATTAAAATGACAACATCTGACAAAGGAATGAAAATAAGTAAAATCGACTACAAGCAAGGTGCAATACACTGATAACAAAGAAATATACTGACATAAAACAGAGGGAAAAAGAAAAACAGATCCGGATAATAGCGTTTGTAATGCAGACACGTGCGTAAATATATATTTACATCAATAAAATGATGTCATATAAACGATACAGCAGATTGAACGGAAAACAGACAGAAAGGAAACATAAAGTAGCGCAATAAAAAAGGCCAGCACGAGGCTGGCCTTTTATTATCATATCGGATGCTTGCGCATTATTTTGCGTTCAAACGCTCTTTAATACGAGCTGCCTTACCTGAACGCTCACGCAGGTAGTACAGTTTAGCACGACGAACGGCACCACGGCGTTTAACGCTGATGCTGTCAACAACAGGTGAGTGAGTCTGGAATACACGCTCAACACCTTCGCCGTTAGAAATCTTACGAACAGTGAATGCAGAGTGCAGACCGCGGTTACGGATAGCGATAACCACGCCCTCGAATGCCTGCAGACGTCTTTTAGAACCTTCAACGACCCATACCTTAACTTCCACGGAATCACCCGGACGGAATGAAGGTACGTCTTGTTTCATCTGCTCTTGTTCAAGTTGTTTAATAATGTTGCTCATAATAAATCTCTTACCCTAGGTAAACTGATATTTCAAAAGATATCCCGCAGGATACCTGGATTAACTTGTTGCTCCGGACTGATATTCCCGTTGGAATTCAGCCAGCAACATCCTTTGCTCGTCAGTCAGAGCTAGGCTTTCCAGAAGTTCAGGTCTTCTGAGCCAGGTGCGACCGAGTGACTGTTTCATACGCCAGCGATCAATTTCTGCATGATTGCCCGACAGTAAAACCGGCGGAACACTCATGCCATCCAGCACCTCAGGACGGGTATAGTGCGGATGGTCAAGTAACCCTTCAGCAAAGGAATCTTCTTTTGCTGACGCCTGATGTCCGAGGACACCGGGGACAAAACGCGATACTGCATCAATCAGTACCATCGCCGGTAATTCACCACCACTGAGCACATAATCCCCGACTGACCATTCTTCATCAATCTCAGTCTGGATAACGCGCTCATCTACACCTTCATACCGGCCGCATACCAGAATTAACTTCCCGTTAGCGGCCAGCTCACAAACTCCCTGTTGGTCGAGTTTGCGGCCCTGCGGCGAAAGATAAATCACTTTCGCATCGTCACCTGCGGCAGCTTTTGCTGCATGGATAGCTTTGCGCAGAGGCTCCACCATCATCAGCATGCCGGGACCGCCCCCGTAGGGCCGATCATCCACAGTGTGGTGCCGGTCATACGTGAAATCACGCGGGTTCCAGCAATCAACACTGATCAGGCCATTTTTTACTGCCCGTCCGGTTACACCATGCTCGGTTATTGAGAGGAACATTTCAGGAAACAGGCTGATAACCCCAATCCACATTTTCGTGTCCCACTTAATGACAAAACCATCACCGGAGGTTTAAAAACCGGGATCCCACTCAACTTCAATCAGTTTTTCAGTGAGATCAACTTTCCTGATAACCTGCCCGTCAAGATACGGTACTAACCGCTCTTTCATGCCGAAGGCATCTTTCAGATTTGCTTTAATCACCAGAACATCATTCGACCCGGTTTCCATTAAATCGGTTACGGTGCCGAGATCATATCCGCCGGTGGTCACTACACGGCAGCCCATCAGGTCTTTCCAGTAGTAATCATCGCCGTCTAATTCCGGTAACTGCGAACTGTCCACCACGATTTCCGCGTTGGTCAGTGCGTTTGCCGCATCTCTGTCGTCAACCCCTTTGAGTTTGACGATCATATCCTGATTGTGGGATTTCCAGTCTTCCGGGTCAATGTGTTGCCACACGCCGTTACGCTGAATAAACCACGGTTGATAATCAAAAATACTTTCAGTATTTTCGGTGGAAGAAAACACTCTGAGCCACCCTTTAATACCGTAAGAGGACCCCAGTTTGCCGAGTACAATCGGATCAGCAGGGGCTTGCGGATTAGTGTGCTTGCTCATTGTTGCCACCGTGACAGATTAAGCTGCTTTCTTCGCGTCTTTGATCAGTACAGCAACACGATCAGAGACAGTAGCACCCAGACCAACCCAGTGTTCAACACGGTCCAGATCTAAGCGCAGAGTTTCAGCCTTACCGGCAGCGATAGGGTTGAAGAAACCAATACGTTCGATGAAACGACCGTCACGTGCATTACGACTGTCGGTTACGACGATTTGGTAGAACGGACGCTTTTTTGCGCCGCCACGAGCTAAACGAATTGTTACCATAACATCCTCATTGAATTGACAAACAACCAGACCCCATCGAGGAATGGCGTCCGGTTGTCATAGAAAAAGCCCGAAAAGTTTACTCACTTTGGCGAAAAAATCAATCCAAAGTGATTATTCTTTGTGACTTTCTTTGTTTTACCGCCCCATCATACCCGGCGGCATCATACCTTTCATGCCCCGCATCATCTTCGCGAGGCCCCCTTTCTTCATCTTTTTCATCATGCGCTGCATATCATCGAACTGCTTGAGCAGCCGGTTGACATCCTGCACCTGAGTCCCGGAACCCGCCGCGATACGGCGTTTGCGGGACCCTTTGATAATTTCCGGTTTGACGCGCTCTTTTTTGGTCATGGAATTGATCATCGCTTCCATTTTCGTCAGCACGCTGTCATCCATCTGCGATTTCACCGCATCCGGAACCTGAGACATGCCCGGCAGTTTGGTCAGCATCCCGGCCATACCGCCCATATTGCGCATCTGCTTCAGCTGTTCCAGGAAGTCGTTGAGATCAAACCCGTCGCCTTTTTTCAGTTTTGAGGCCAGTTTTTCCGCCTGATCGCGGTCAACTTTGCTCTCAATTTCTTCAATCAGAGACAGCACATCACCCATGCCCAGGATACGGGAAGCTACGCGATCCGGGTGGAACGGTTCCAGTGCATCGGTTTTTTCGCCGACACCCAGGAATTTAATCGGTTTACCGGTGATATGGCGGATAGACAGCGCCGCACCGCCGCGCGCATCACCATCGACTTTAGTCAGCACCACACCGGTCAGCGGCAGGGCTTCGTTGAAGGCTTTGGCGGTGTTTGCCGCATCCTGACCGGTCATGGCATCCACGACGAACAGGGTTTCGACCGGGTTAATCGCCGCATGCAGCTCTTTGATTTCACCCATCATGCCTTCATCGACATGCAGACGACCCGCGGTATCCACCAGCAGGACATCAAAGAATTGCAGTTGCGCATGTTTCAGCGCTTTCTTAGCGATATCAATTGGCTTCTCTGACACATCAGACGGGAAGAATTCAATTCCCACGGTCTCAGCCAGTGTCTGTAACTGTTTAATCGCCGCCGGACGGTAAACGTCCGCAGAGACAACCAGTACTTTTTTCTTATGTTTTTCTTTCAGCAGTTTACCGAGCTTCGCCACACTGGTGGTTTTACCCGCACCCTGCAGACCGGCCATCAGCACCACAGCAGGCGGCTGGGCCGAGAGATCAAGGGCGTTGTTTTCCTCGCCCATCGCCGCAACCAGTTCGCCCTGAACGATTTTGACGAACTCCTGCCCCGGCGTCAGGCTTTTGTTCACCTCATGGCCGACGGCACGCTCTTTGACGCGGCTGATGAAATCCCGTACCACCGGCAGGGCAACATCGGCTTCCAGAAGCGCCATACGCACTTCGCGCAGCGTTTCTTTAATATTGTCTTCCGTCAGTCGTCCGCGACCACTGATATTGCGCAAGGTGCGCGAAAGTCTGTCAGTTAAATTATCAAACATGTCATCGACTCTGCCAAAACTGAGCTAAAAATAGGAAAGATAACCGGGATTATAACACGCACGGCAGCAAATCAGCGAACCGATTTACGTAAAGTATCGTGTAATCATTGGAGTGATCTGCGGGCTGCGGTATACTGACGTATGAATTTTGTTTCATCTTACTGACTGAATAATCACAAAACCATGCCTGAAATCTCTGTTGTTGCAATTAGCGCTTATCTGTTAAGTCTGGTACTTCTGATGCCGGGCGTGCTCCGCTATCAGCGCGGCTACCGGAAACTGGCGCTTATCTTCGCGGTTATCGCCCTGATATGCCATGGCGCGGCGATTAAATCACAGATTTTTCAGGGCGTTGGTCAGAACCTGACACTGCTGAATCTCGGGTCGGTGGTCAGCCTGCTGGTGTCCGTCATTATGACGATTGTCGCCTTTCAGGGCCGGGCATGGTTCCTTATCCCGATTGTATACAGCTTCTCGATGGTCAATCTGATTCTGGCCACCCTGATGCCGGGCGAGTTTATCACCCATTTGCAGGCCAGCGTACCGCTGTTTGTGCATATCGGGCTGGCGCTGCTCAGTTTCGCGACACTGATTATTGCTGCACTGTACGCCATGCAGCTCGGCTGGATGGATCATCAGCTGAAAAATAAACGTCTTAAGTTTACGCCGGATATGCCGCCATTAATGGTTATCGAGCGTAAAATGTTTCATATCACGCAGGTCGGCGTGATTCTGCTGACACTGACACTCGCCACCGGTATTGTGTTTATGGATAACATCTTTGATAAAGATAATATTCATAAATCATTACTGTCGATGGTCGCCTGGTGTGTCTACATTGTGCTGCTGTGGGGGCACTATCACGAAGGCTGGCGCGGTAAACGCGTTATCTGGTTCAACTTTGCCGGTGCCTTTATCCTCACTCTTGCATTTTTCGGGCACCGCCTGTTTCAGGAACTGATGCTGTATGCATAACAGCATCAGTTCCCCCCGTTTCCGCTCATCACAAAAGAAAGGAACACCGCTGTGGAGCATGTATCAACAAGCACGCTGATTATTATTCTTATTTTACTGGTAATAATTTCGGCGTACTTTTCCGCATCCGAAACAGGGATGATGACTATCAACCGCTACCGGCTGCGCCATCAGGCCAAACAGGGAAACCGTGCCGCACGCCGTGTCGAGCGGCTGCTGGAGAAACCGGATCGCCTGCTGAGCCTCATTCTGATCGGCAATAACCTGGTCAATATTGTTGCCTCCGCACTGGCCACGATTGTCGGTATGCGCCTGTACGGTAACGCCGGTGTGGCTATTGCCACCGGTGTGCTGACCTTTGTTATCCTTATCTTTGCCGAGGTCATGCCGAAAACTATTGCGGCACTTTACCCTCAGCAGGTGGCGTTTCCGAGCAGCTTCCTGCTGCGTCCGCTGGCAAAAATCTGTCTGCCGATCGTCTGGGCATTTAATGCGATAACGCTGATTCTGATGCGCTGTATCGGTATCCGCGGTACGGTGATCCGCAGTGATGCGGTATCAAAAGAAGAACTGAAAACCATCGTTAATGAGTCAAAAGGCAAACTGTCCCGCCGCAACCAGGACATGCTGATTTCCATCCTCGATCTGGATAAAGTCAGTGTGGATGAAATTATGGTGCCGCGTACCGAAATCTTCGGGATTGATATCAATGATGACTGGAAATCGATTCTGCGCCAGCTGACACACTCACCGCACGGCCGGATTGTGCTCTACCGCGATTCTCTCGATGATGCTATCGGTATGCTGCGGGTCCGTGAGGCTTACCGCCTGATGATTGAGAAGCAGGAATTCACCAAGCAAATGCTTATCAAGGCGGCCGATAAAGTCTATTTTGTGCCGGACAGCACACCGCTGAACCTGCAACTGGTCAATTTCCAGCGCAATAATGAGAAAGTCGGGCTGATCGTGGATGAATACGGTGATATTCAGGGGCTTATCTCCGTAGAGGATATCCTGGAAGAGATTGTCGGTGATTTCACCACCTCCATGTCACCGTCACTGGCGGAAGAAGTCACCCGGCAGCCTGACGGCTCACTGCTGATTGAAGGCTCTGCCAATATCCGCGAAATCAATAAAGCCCTGAACCTCGCCCTGCCGGAAGAAGGTGCCCGCACCATCAACGGTCTTCTGCTGGAAGAACTCGGCGACATTCCGACACTCAATACCCTGGTCACTATCGGGCATTATCAGTTTGAAGTCATTGCCATCGGTGAGAACGTGATTAAAACCGTGAAATTATTACCGCTGAAACCGGCCGGTGCCGATATCGCCGCTGATATCTGACGGCAGACAGTCACCATAAAAAAACCTGCGTGCATTGCTGCCGCAGGTTTTTTTGTATCCGGACTGAAAAATTACGGATGCAGTTTTTCCAGCTCTTCATCAGATAACAGCAAATCATCATTTTTGTTGACGCGGACATCGCGCTCAATGATGTTTTTCGCAATCTGATGTGCTTCATCCAGTGAATGCATCTGGTATGTCCCGCACTGATACAGATTCAGTTCCGGGATCTTCGCCTGATCTTTGACAGTCAGGATATCCGCCATTGCATCTTTCCATGCCTGTGCGACACGGGTTTCTGACGGCGAACCAATCAGACTCATATAGAACCCGGTACGGCAGCCCATCGGCGAGATATCAATGATTTCAACACCATTGCCGTTTAAATGATTACGCATAAAACCGGCGAACAGATGTTCCAGTGTATGCGTTCCTCTTTCCGGTAAAATCTCTTCATTAGGAACACAAAAACGCAGATCGAAAACAGTGATGGTATCACCACCCGGGGTAGTCATGGTTTTCGCTACGCGTACCGCAGGTGCCGCCATGCGTGTGTGGTCAACTAAAAAACTATCCAGCAAAGGCATAATTCCCGCTCCTCTTTTTTTATAAAAAATGCCGAACGAATGAAACTTTTTCTGAATACGCTGGTCTGATGTATTGAAAGACGCGCAAATTGTTATCATCCCTATTCTCTGAGAGATTTTTTTTGGCCACATTGATTGTGGCCATTTTCTTATCTGTCAGAAATCAGCGACCGCCATGCAGCGCCAGATACTCATCAAAACTTATCGTATCACTCTCTTCCATCGCTTTTTGTTTATCGACAGAAGCCTGCCATTGTTCAGCAAAGTCTGCTTCACTGATCACCTCATACGGCTCGTGAGTCAGTTCTTCATGATACCGATCTGCCAGGGCCAGCCCGTAACTTCCGATACCTGCTTCTTTTATCAGTGCCAGCATCCGGCCCGAGAACGTCAGTTCCGGATCATCAAACTGTGCTTTCAGTGCTTCGCACACTTCGCGATACTGTGTGCCTGAGCAGGTATCTAACACATCGGCAACACGCAGGAGATCATTAAACAGTGCGTGACCCACTTTTTGCAAGGGTTGTTTTTCACGGCCGCAGCCGATGCCGATTTCCTGTCCCGGTTTACGCCCTTCCAGAATCACACGATTCCAGTTATGGCGGGCACACGCCAGCTCATCCGCGCTCATTTCCGGCGCATCTGCCAGCACACACCAGATGAGGAACAGGTCAAGGAAACGGATCTGTGTTTCATCCACACCGGTGGCAGAGAACGGGTTGATATCCAGGGCACGGACTTCGATATACTCCACCCCGCCACGCTGTAAGGCGTCAGACGGTGACTCATCACCTTTCTGCACACGCTTCGGACGGATTGGCGCATAGAACTCGTTTTCAATCTGCAATACGTTGGCGTTAATCTGAAGGTGTTTGCCGTCTTTGGTTAATCCCAGCGCCGCAAATTCCTCAGACGGGATCTGAATCGCATTCTTCAGTCCGGCGACATACGTGTCCAGATGGTTGAAGGTGATGTTCAGATCACTTTGTGACTTGCTGGTATAGCCAAGGTCACTTAAACGCAGTGACGTGGCATACGGCAGGTATAATGCCCCTGTCGGCAGCTTTTCAAACGGCAGATTGGTTTTGCGGCCGCGCAGGAACGAACTGCAAATTGCCGGAGAGGCACCAAACAGGAACGGGATCACCCAGCCGAAACGGTAATAGTTACGGATCAGGCGGAAATAACCGTCAGAGATTTTATCCTTACCGCTTTGCGCATCACTGATACCGCTCCACGCCTGCCAGAATTCCATCGGCAGAGAGAAGTTATAGTGGACACCGGAAATGGTCTGCATCAGCGCGCCATAACGGTTTTTCAGCCCTTCACGGTACAACGTCTTGAAACGCCCGGCGTTAGATGTGCCGAACTGCGCCAGTTCGATATGCTCTTCAGAATCAATGAAGCATGGCATGCTCAGCGGCCACATCCGTTCATTGTTCAGGTGACGCGCAGTGTAACGGTGCACATCCCGCAGAAATTTCACGGTGTAATCAATACGTGAATCCACCGGCGTAATAAACTCCAGCAGTGACTCTGCAAAGTCTGTGGTGATCCACTTATGCGTTAATGATTTTCCCAGCGCTTCCGGGTGACCGGTGCGTGCCAGTGCACCATCCGGCGTGATACGCAGTGTTTCGCGCTCAATACCGCGGTTGATGCCTTTTAAAATCCGGGGGTGCGTCTCTAACCATGAGAGCGCTTTAGATACATCCGGGATCAAATCGACCTCCCGTCCTGATTATGGATATTATTCATAAGGGGGATACTTTATCGCAAAGCCGGGTTATTGTCGCTGTGATTCAGCCCTGCCCCACACAAACGGAACAGCAGAAACGACTGCCGTTACAATACATTATCCCTCTTACACGTCATTGCTGTACGATCAGTTTCAGAAGCATCTGTACTTCAGATAAGGAGTATGACGTAAAAACGGATTCGATTCAGTGACGGGAAAAACGGAAAAAGAAAAACCCCGCTCAAAGAGCGGGGTTTTTATATGGTGCACCCGAGAGGATTCGAACCTCTGACCGCCCGGTTCGTAGCCGGGTACTCTATCCAGCTGAGCTACGGGTGCTGAATATGGGATAAGAGAGGAAGATGGTGCACCCGAGAGGATTCGAACCTCTGACCGCCCGGTTCGTAGCCGGGTACTCTATCCAGCTGAGCTACGGGTGCATTGCATACTAATTCTGTTACCGGAAATCAGTTTTGAAATAAAGTGATAAGATGGTGCACCCGAGAGGATTCGAACCTCTGACCGCCCGGTTCGTAGCCGGGTACTCTATCCAGCTGAGCTACGGGTGCGTACCTTAAAACATCTTTTCAGAACTGATTTTTTTATTTTAGCATTTTCTTTTGCCAAAATAAAAACCCCATGACAGTATCGTGGGGTTTAAATGGTGCACCCGAGAGGATTCGAACCTCTGACCGCCCGGTTCGTAGCCGGGTACTCTATCCAGCTGAGCTACGGGTGCAATCTGAATGGCGGTGAGAGAGGGATTCGAACCCTCGATGCAGCTTTTGACCGCATACTCCCTTAGCAGGGGAGCGCCTTCAGCCTCTCGGCCATCTCACCATTGTTTCAGACCACACAACGATGAATTTCGTTTCCGTCATCTCGTCGTCGTGTGGCGCACATATTACTTTCCCCCACTGAGAAGTCAAACAATTTTTCCCAACTTTTTAAGATCTCACGATCGTTTGCACAATTACCGCGCACTATGTTGATTTTCACAACGATACGTGCGTTTTTCCGGCGGCATGAATCCCGTCTGCGTTACGCAGCAGTGCAGAAAAAATGTGGCGCAAAAGAGAAAGTAACAGAATGACGGGCGATTTTTGCAGGAAAAAAAGTGAAGAACCGGGATAATAGCGGCAGGAAGGAAAGAAGAAGGCGCCCGTCGCGGTAACGAGCGCGCCTCACAACTTAATAGTTATTATTATTGGGTTGAGATTTTTCAGCCTGGATCCGCTGGTAAATTTCTTCACGGTGAACAGAAACCTCTTTTGGGGCGTTGACACCAATTCGTACCTGGTTTCCTTTAACACCCAGTACAGTCACTGTTACCTCATCGCCTATCATGAGTGTTTCACCAACTCGACGAGTCAGAATAAGCATTCTTTGCTCCTTGAAATATTAAAAGAGTCGGGCCACTGAGTTTACCCGCCATTATCCATCCAACACCGTGAAAGCGTATAGCAATGATTATTTGTAAACTATATGTAGTTTTATACACATTGCAATATTTAGTGTAGTTAAAAATTGCGACCTAACGTTAGTGATACAAAGACGTTATCACCAATATCAGGAGCACGCCGGAGCGCGCCCCTGTTCAGATATACTCCGATTACAGGTGAGATGCCACCCAGCTTTCAACGCTTGCCATCGCAGCAGGTAAAGCAGCGGTATCTGTCCCGCCGGCTTGAGCCATATCCGGACGACCGCCTCCTTTACCACCGATTTGTTCAGCAATAAAGGCAACCAGTTCGCCGGCTTTGACTTTGCCGGTCAGATCTTTTGTTACACCTGCAATGAGACTAACTTTATCATCACTGATAGTTGAAAGCACAATAATTCCAGAGCTTAATTGATTTTTTAGATCATCAACCATCGTCCGCAGCATTTTAGGTTCGGCGTTAGTCAGTTGTTTCACCAGAAGTTTAACACCGTTCACTGAAACGGCATCTTTGGTCATGGAGGAACTTTCCTGCGCAGCCTGCTGCTCTTTGAGTTGTTGTAACTCTTTTTCCAGACTGCGGATTTTATCCAGTGCGGCTTTTACTTTCTCGCTCACACCCGCTTCATCACTTTTCACCAGCTGTGCCACGGAAGTGAGTGCATCAGACTGCTGATTCACACTTTCCAGTGCACCGACACCGGTAACCGCTTCAATACGGCGGATACCGGCCGCTGTGGCGGATTCGCTGACAATACGGAACAGACCGATATCACCGGTGCGCGCAGCGTGAGTACCGCCGCACAGCTCGGTTGAGAAGTCGCCCATGCTCAGTACACGGACACGTTCATCGTATTTTTCACCGAACAGTGCCATCGCACCTTTGGCTTTCGCGTCTTCCAGATCCATCAGCTCAGTCACAACCGGCTCATTTTTACGGATTTCGGCGTTGACCAGTGCTTCCACTTCCCGGATTTGTGCCGGTGTCATGGCTTCAAAATGAGAGAAGTCAAAACGCAGGTATTTATCATTTACCAGCGAGCCTTTCTGTGACACATGCTCACCCAGAACCTGACGCAGTGCGGCATGCATCAGATGCGTTGCCGAGTGGTTCAGACGGATGGCGTTACGGCGCTCTTCATCAATTTTCGCCGTAATTTTGTGGTTCACAGTCAGTTTACCGCTCACCACACGACCGGCATGGCCGATCGCCTGGCCGTATTTCTGTGTATCCAGAACGCTGAACTGTGCATCGTTGCCGGACAGCACACCGGTATCACCGACCTGGCCGCCGGATTCCGCGTAAAATGCGGTTTTATCCAGGATCACCAGACCTTCATCACCGGCGTTCAGCTCTGTGACCGGCTGACCTTCTTTGTACAGCGCAACAATCGTTGCCGTCTGTTCATTGTGGTCATAACCGGAGAAATCACTGCGTTTGTCGACTTTGATAAGGCTGTTGTAGTCAGCACCGAAGCCGCTGTTTTCACGGGCACGGCGGCGCTGTTCTTCCATTGCCGCTTCAAAACCGGCTTCGTCCACTTTCAGGTTACGTTCGCGGCAGACGTCTGCGGTCAGATCCAGCGGGAAACCATAGGTGTCATAAAGACGGAATGCCGCTTCACCGCTCAGGGTATCCCCGGTCAGTGAGGCTAATTCGTCATCCAGCAGTTGCAGACCGCGTTCCAGCGTACGGGCAAACTGCTCTTCTTCTGACTTCAGTACTTTCTCAACCATCACACGCTGGCGTGCCAGCTCTTCACCGGCAGACTCCATCACGTCGATCAGCGGAGCAACCAGTTTATAGAAGAAGGTGTCTTTTGCGCCGAGCATGTAACCATGACGGACAGCACGACGGATAATACGGCGCAGCACGTAACCGCGGCCTTCATTGGACGGAATAACACCGTCGCAAATCAGGAAGGCACAAGAACGGATATGATCGGCGATCACCCGCAGTGATTTGCTGGTCAGGTCTTCAGCGCCGGTCACTTTCGCCACATCAGCGATCAGTTTACGGAACAGGTCGATGTCATAGTTGGAGTTGACGTGCTGGAGAACAGCCGTAATACGCTCCAGGCCCATACCGGTATCAACAGATGGTTTCGGCAGCGGCTCTAATGTACCGTCAGACTGACGGTTGAACTGCATAAAGACGATGTTCCAGATCTCGATATAACGGTCGCCGTCTTCTTCCGGTGATCCCGGAGGACCGCCCCAGATGTGGTCGCCGTGGTCAAAGAAAATTTCAGTACACGGACCGCACGGGCCGGTATCGCCCATCTGCCAGAAGTTGTCAGAGGCGTATTGGGCGCCTTTGTTATCACCGATGCGGATAATGCGTTCAGCCGGCACACCGACTTCATCTTTCCAGATGTTGTACGCTTCATCATCGGTGGCATAGACGGTTACCCACAGCTTGTCTTTCGGCAGGTTAAACCACTCTTTGCCGGTCAGCAGTTCCCAGGCGAAATTAATGGCATCGTGTTTGAAGTAATCGCCGAAGCTGAAGTTACCCAGCATTTCAAAGAAGGTGTGGTGACGTGCAGTATAGCCGACGTTTTCCAGGTCGTTGTGCTTACCACCGGCGCGGACACAGCGCTGCGCTGTGGTGGCACGGGTGTAAGGACGTTTATCCAGGCCCAGGAAAACATCTTTGAATTGGTTCATCCCTGCATTAGTAAAAAGCAGCGTTGGGTCGTTGTTTGGAACCAGCGAACTGCTCTGGACAATCTGATGTCCTTTTGTATGGAAAAAGTCGAGAAACGCTTGACGGATCTCAGCGGTGCTTTTGCTCATATTTATCCCGAAATCAAGCTGAAATAATAAGATTTATGAAATGCGAAACAGACTGTGAAGCCGCTCCGATTCAACCTTCGGATCAATCAAGGCGGAGAGAAATTTAAGGGTTTCCCTTGAACATTAATTCCCAGATAAATCCATTCGCTGTACCCATTGTAAAGCGAATAAACTTTTTCTGAAAGTCTGTTCGCACAAACGACGCTCATCCGGCCGGGAGCGCAGTTTCTGTATCAGGAACACATAGCGGGAGACAAAGGCAGGCTGTTATACGCAGACAAAAAGAAAGCCGTACCCGTCACGGATACAGCTTTCGAAATAACTCAATGATTTTATTACTGTAAACTCTTAAATTCGCGTGATTTTACGAATTAAAACTCTTCGTTACCTGCATCTTCAGTTTCGCTTTCTTCATTGAAACTTTCTGCTGCGGTACTGAATTCACCGGAATGGTTCAGTAATAACTCACGTAATTTTTTGTCCAGTTCATCCGCCATTTCCGGATGTTCTTTCAGGTAGATAGTGGCGTTTGCCTTACCCTGACCGATTTTTTCACCGTTGTAGCTGTACCATGCACCGGCTTTCTCAACCAGTTTATGTTTCACACCCAGGTCGATCAGTTCGCCCATGGTGTTGATACCTTCACCGTACATGATCTGGAACTCAGCCTGTTTGAACGGTGCAGCCACTTTGTTTTTCACCACTTTTACGCGGGTTTCGCTGCCGACCACTTCATCGCCGTTTTTCACTGCGCCGATACGGCGGATATCCAGACGAACAGACGCATAGAATTTCAGTGCGTTACCACCGGTGGTGGTTTCCGGGTTACCGAACATCACACCAATTTTCATACGGATCTGGTTGATGAAAATCAGCAGGGTGTTGGAATTTTTCAGGTTACCGGCCAGTTTACGCATCGCCTGGCTCATCATACGTGCTGCCAGACCCATGTGAGAATCACCGATTTCACCTTCGATTTCAGCTTTTGGTGTCAGTGCAGCCACGGAGTCAACAATGATGACATCAACCGCACCGGAGCGGGTTAAGGCATCACAGATTTCCAGTGCCTGTTCACCGGTGTCCGGCTGGGAGCACAGCAGGTTATCAATATCCACACCCAGTTTCTTGGCATAGACCGGGTCCAGTGCGTGTTCCGCATCGATAAACGCACACACACGCCCCTGACGCTGTGCAGCCGCGATGACCTGTAACGTCAGCGTGGTTTTACCGGAAGATTCAGGCCCGTAGATTTCAACAATACGACCCAGCGGCAGACCACCTGCACCCAGTGCAACGTCCAGTGCCAGAGAGCCGGTTGAGATGGTTTCCACGTCCATGGAACGGTCTTCGCCCAGACGCATGATTGAACCTTTACCGAACTGCTTCTCGATCTGACCTAAGGCTGCTGCCAGTGCTTTCTGTTTGTTCTCATCAATAGCCATGTAAACTCCCTTCTCAGCCCCTGAGAGCGTGCCCCCGGGTTATTAAAATGATTTCAACTGAATCTGTTGAGGTGATTATACTGTATAGTCATACAGTATCAAGCGATTTTTTTGTCAGAATTGCAATTAATCCGCCGAGCCCTTTCAGCACCGCCTGACAGCGTACCGCATTGCGATCGCCCGGAAAACACCAGCAGCGGGCAGCGGTTTTTATCTCTGCTTTTTCCCGCCACGCCCAGCCGAACCAGACGGTTCCCACCGGCTTTTCATCGCTGCCGCCATCCGGCCCGGCAATGCCGCTGACCGAGACAGCCAGATCCGCACCTGCGGTATCCAGCGCCCCGGCGGCCATTTCCCGCACCACCGCCTCACTGACCGCACCAAAGACAGATAATGATTGTTCTGATACCCCGATCATACTGTGTTTGGCATCATTACTGTAGGTGACAAACCCGCGCTGAAAATACGCCGAACTGCCCGCGATATCCGTGATCACCTTGGCAATCCATCCGCCGGTGCAGGATTCTGCCGCTGTAACACTCAGGCCGGCCTCAAGGAGATAATGCCCCAGTTCTGTACTGCGCCGGGTCAGAGCCTGTTCATCATGCATCTGTCACTCCTGTTATGAAATCTGTTTTTTGCGGCGGATATCCCAGAGCCATAACCCGCCGATCGCGAGGGCAAACAGGCTGCCGAACGCCGCACCGATCACCACAACCGGAACACCGGCTTTGACCGCCAGGGAATACAGCCCCAGCATCAGCAGCATCGCGCCGTTTTCCCCCATATTCTGTACCGCAATGGCGTTACCCGCCCCGACCGTCTCTTTGCCGCGCTTTTGCAGCAGCGCATTGAGCGGCACCACAAACAGGCCGCCGAATACGCCGAGCAGAATCAGCGTGATATTGGCCGGTATCACCGAAGTCTGAAAGGTGAATATAATCACCATCACGCCGATCAGAATCCCGGCCGGCATACAACGGCGTACCGTTTCCAGGGTAATAAAGCGGGCCGCCAGACCGGCTCCGGCCACAATTCCGACAGCCACCATCGCATTAAGGAGTGTCGGCATGGTCTGACCGGTGATCCCCAGTGCCGCCGGTACCCACAATACCAGCATCAGCCGCAGTGTCACCCCCGCCCCCCAGAACAGACTGGTACCGGTCAGGGAAAAACGGCTTTCCTGATTTTTCCACAACGATACCGTGGCACGGAAAAAAGTGCTCATCATCGTGCGCGGGTTACGGCTCAGCCCGGTTTTTGCCGGGGGCAGGCGCGGAATACTGAGATTGGTCAGCGCCGCCAGTCCGTACATCACCGTGCATAAAATCAGCGCCATCATAATATGGTAATCGGACAGAAAACCGCCGGTTACGGATCCCAGCAGGATCGCCACAATGGTCGAGGCTTCAATCAGCCCGTTGGCTTTTACCAGCTGTTCACCGGTCGTCAGTTCACCGAGTATCCCGTATTTTGCCGGGGAATACGCGGCAGCACCCACCCCGATCAGCCCGTATCCCAGGAAAGGATCGGCGCCGAGGCAGATCACCACCGCACCGATCAGCTTACAGCCGTTCGACAGCAGCATCACCCGCCCTTTCGGGAAGCTGTCCGCAATCTGTCCGACAAACGGTGCCAGTACAATAAAGGTCAGCACAAACACCATTTGCAGCATCGGCTGGCTCCACTCCGGATAGTGCCGGGCGCTGAGCTGAGCAAGGATAGCAAACAGAATCGCGTTATCCGCAAACGCAGTAATAAACTGCGAAATCAGGACCGCTTTCATGCCTTTGTTCAGTAACGGGGCAGATGCTGTCATATCTGCGGCTCCTGTAATGCCTGCTGCTTCAGTGTGACGAAGTCCGGTTTACCGCTGCCGAGTACCGGCAGTTGTCTGATATAACGGATATCACGCGGAACAGCCAGTTCCGGCAATCCTTTTGCTTTTGCCTGAGCCATCAGTTGTGCACGATCCAGTTCGCTGTCTGTGGTAAACATCACCAGCGCTTCGCCGCGTTTGGCATCCGGTTTTGTCACTACCGCATGCAGTTTATCCGGCGAAACACTCAGTGCCAGTTGTTCAACGCTCTCCAGTGAGATCATTTCACCGGCCAGTTTGGCAAACCGCTTCACCCGCCCGCGGATGGTAATGAATCCGTCTTTATCCACCGTGACGATATCGCCGGTGTCATACCAGCCGGGCTGCACCTCACCCTGCGCGTTTTCCGCTGACGGCGGCTCAATATGCCCCGGTTTTTCCACCCGCAGATACCCTTTCATGACATTCGGGCCGCGAACCTGCAACAGTCCGCCGTTATCAATCCCGGCGACCGGCAGAAGACGTGATTCCATTCCCGGCACCAGCCGTCCGACCGTGCCGGTGCGGGCCGCCATCGGCACGTTGATGGAAATAACCGGTGCACACTCTGTCACCCCGTAGCCTTCCAGGATGCGCAGGCCAAATTTATCCTGCCATGCCTGTTTGGTGCCTTCCGCCAGTTTTTCTGCTCCGGCCACCGCATAGCGGACACGGGCAAAATCATACGGATGCGCAAAGCGGGCATAGTTGGCGAGGAAGGTGGAAGTACCGAAAATCACCGTACAGTTCTGATCATAGGTCAGTTCCGGCACCATGCGGTAATGCAGCGGGCTCGGATAGAGGAAGATACGGCTGCCGCACAACAGCGGCGTAAACAGTCCGGCAGTCAGACCGAAAGCGTGAAACAGCGGCAGTGCTGACATAAACCGGTCTTTCGGCGTGAAATCCGCAACGGTTTTAATCTGTTCCACGTTAGCCAGCAGAGAGTCGTGGCTGTGTACCACGCCTTTTGGTGTGCCTTCCGAACCGGAGGTAAAGAGAATAATGGCATCATCTTCCGGTTTCTGCGGCAGCAGTGCCGCCTGCGGCGTAATCAGATGGCGCATCACCCACAGTTTATCTTTCAGGGTAACTGACGATTTAGCCTCTTCCAGATAGACCCAGTTGGCTTCTGTCAGTTGTTCCGGCAGATGTGTCAGTTTGCCCTTTTCCAGAAACTGACGTGAGGTGATGATGGTAGTGATACCAGCCGCTTTCATGGCATTACGCAACCCGGCGACACCCGCCGTGTAGTTGAGCAGCGCCGGAATACGGCGGCGCATGGAGGCACCGAGGATCGCCGCGCCCATCACCGTGGCATTCGGCAGCAGGAAACCGGTACGTTCCCCCTCTTTGGTGTAGTGGCTGATAATGCAGCTCAGTCCGAGGGATTTTTTCAGCAGCCCCTGATAACTGTCCTCGCTGAAATTAATATCATCAATGATCCGCTGAAAACGCCCGTAGCGTTTTACCGCACCGAGAAACGCCTGCGGCAGCGTCAGTGACGGGCGGCATGCCATGCGCGCGTTCATCATGATATCGCGCAGATGTTCCCCCGCCAGACGGCGGCGCTCTGCGGCACGGGGAGCTTCCGGCATCGGGATCACTTCCGGCGGCAGAACATGAATGGTAATGGCCGGGAAAACGTGACTTTTGATCACTTTGCGCATCCGGCTGAAAAACGTCAGTTCCGCACCATCAATGCGCACCGGGATGACTTTTGCCCCTGTTTTGGCGGCAATAAAAGCAGCACCGTCATAGATTTTCATCAGGGAATCCGTGATAGTCACCCGCCCTTCCGGGAAGATCACTATCTGACGCCCTTTTTCCACTTCACGGATCAAATGCCGCAGTGCCAGCGGATTGCGCGGGTCCACAGGGATAATATCAGCGATAGGTTTTAAACAGCGGATAAAAAATGGTGTGGCGTAGTTAGTGTACATCGCGAACACCGGCCGGGTCGGCAGGAATAATCCCAGCAGAACACCATCAATAAAAGAGGCATGGTTCGGGGTGATAACACTTCGCGGTTGATTAAGATTACTCAGGTCACCGGTAACACGAATGCGGAATAATCCGCGGAGCAGTGCACGTAACACATTCATCAACATACTGAATTCCCTGTGTATTTATTATTCCGCCAATCGGTTTGGCGGGCAGACGCATCAATAATAACACAGCGGATTGATTAACCAACTGACAGAACAGTACGGCATTATCTTTATTCGATTCGTGTCACTGTTCACAATAAAACAGCCGCAGAATTATACAGCGGCGTGAAGGCGGGTACAGATATGACTGATAAGTTCCGGTACAGGGCAGGTGGCATCCACCACAATATCCGCACATTCCAGATACAGCGGTTCGCGTTTGCTCAGAACTTCCGCCATCTCCTCCACAATGCATTTGCCGGTCAGACTCGGGCGCTGATGCGCCTGCGGAGTGTGTGACAGGCGTTCCGCCAGCGTTTCGGCACTGGCCCGCAGATACACCACTTTGCCGGCGGATTGCATAAATGCACGGTTTTCCGGCGCCATGACAATACCGCCGCCGGTTGACACCAGATGCAGCGGTTTGCTGACCTGACGCAGCACATCACTTTCCAGTTCACGGAAACGGCGCCAGCCCGATTGTTCCACCAGCTGAGAGATAGACATCCTGCACTGCTCTGTCACGCAGGCATCAGTGTCAATAAAATCGTACAATAATGCCTGAGCCAGCGGTTTACCCAATGTGGTTTTACCTGCTCCGCGAGCGCCGATAAGATAAATAACCGGTTTTTCATCCTGATGATTCATACTATCCGCTTCCCCGCAGGTGTTCAAAATATTTTACATAGGTGTAAATTAAGATAGCCTATCATAGCGTACTCAGATAAAAAGCAAAAGTGCGATCCGCAGAACGGTTGTCATCTGACAAAAAACGCCCTGCGGATACCTGATGATCCGGTTATGAACGGATGGTGTGGTCGCCGGTACCAATCCATTTATACGTGGTCAGCGCCGTCAGCCCCATCGGGCCGCGGGCATGCAGTTTCTGTGTGCTGACAGCGACTTCCGCTCCCAGTCCGAACTGACCGCCATCGGTGAAACGGGTACTGGCGTTAACATATACAGCTGATGAATCAATATTTAATACGAAATAATCAGCCTGAGACATAGATTGCGTCAGAATCGATTCTGAGTGCTGTGTGCCGTAATGACGGATATGCTCAATCGCACCATCAATATCAGGCACAATCACCACATTCAGGTCGAGAGATAACCATTCATCTGACAGTTGAGCGTCCGTCACCGGCTCTGCTTTTGCCGGACCGTTTTTCAGCAATACCAGCGCCGCCGGATCGGCATGCAGGGTGACATTGTCCGCAGCCATTTTGTCACTCAGCAGCGGCAGAAATTCCGCCGCGACTTTTTCATGTACCAGCAGTGTTTCCACTGCATTACAGACGCCCGGACGCTGTACTTTCGCATTCGTGATAACCGGCAGTGCTTTATGCAGATCGGCTGTCTCATCAACATAAATATGACACACACCGATACCGCCGGTGATCACCGGAATAGTGGACTGCTCGCGGCATAAGCGGTGCAGAGCGGCACCGCCGCGCGGGATAAGAATATCCACATAGCGATCCATCTTCAGTAATTCATTGACCAGTGCGCGATCCGGATTATCAATGGCCTGAATCGCGGCCTGCGGCAGCCCGCACTCACTGAGCGCCTGCTGGATCACACTGACAACCGCCACATTCGTATTATGTGTTTCTTTGCCGCCGCGCAGGATCACCGCATTCCCGGTTTTCAGACACAGCGAGGCAACATCCACCGTGACATTCGGGCGCGCTTCATAGATTACACCGACCACGCCCAGCGGGACACGGCGGCGCTCAAGACGCAATCCGCTGTCCAGCACACCGCCGTCGATCACTTCCCCGACCGGATCTGCCAGCTGACACACTTTACGCACATCAGCAGCAATACTTTCCAGACGCGCCTGAGTCAGCAGCAGACGATCAAGCATCGCCTCAGATGTCCCCTGCTCACGGGCTTTGGCAATATCGAGTTCATTGGCAGCAAGGATCGGGGCGCTGTTTTGCTCCAGCAGATCGGCAATACGGGCCAGTGCCCGGTTCTTTTGTTTTCCGGAGAGCTGAGCCAGTACCCGGGAGGCGGCTTTGGCCGCTTTACCTGTTTGTTCTAACATATGCTGATATCCTTAACTGACAATCATATCGTCGCGGTGGACAGCCACTGCGCCGTATTCATAACCTAAAACCGAGCTGATTTCCTGTGACTGCCGTCCGGCAATCAGGCGCAGCGCATCGCTGTTATAACGGCAGACGCCGTGAGCCAGATCCCGCCCGTTCAGAGCACGGATGCGGACAACCTCACCGCGTGAGAAATTACCGTTCACGGTTCTGATACCGCTCGGCAGCAGAGAACTGCCCTTATCTTTCAGCGCTTTCTCCGCACCGTCATCCACAATAATTTCGCCGGCAGGCGGTGCCCCGAAGATCCACTGCTTACGCGCTTCCATCGGCGCTTTTTTCCCGAAGAACCGGGTACCGACCGGAATATCATCAATAACATCACAAATCACCCCGGCACGATCACCGGCTGCAATAATGACATCGATTCCCGCACGCCCTGCGACCGTCGCAGCCTGAAGCTTGGTGGCCATTCCGCCGGTGCCCAGCCCGGATACGCTGTCGCCTGCGACACTGCGCAGTTCATCACTGATATCGTGCACTTCGGCAATCAGAGTGGCTTCCGGGTTGCTGCGCGGATCGGCGGTATACAGCCCCTCAATATCTGTCAGCAGCAGGAGTTTATCCGCCCCGCCGAGAATAGCGGCCAGTGCGGAGAGGTTATCGTTATCCCCGACTTTGATTTCCGCGGTGGCAACCGCATCATTCTCATTAATGACCGGCACGATACCGTTATCCAGCAGCGCGGTCAGTGTGTCACGGGCATTCAGGAAACGCTCGCGGTCTTCCATATCCGCACGGGTCAGCAGCATCTGGCCGATGTGAATGCCGTAAATAGAAAACAGACGTTCCCACAACTGGATCAGGCGGCTCTGTCCGACCGCAGCCAGCAGCTGTTTGGACGCAATGGTGGCGGGGAGTTCAGGGTAACCGAGGTGTTCACGTCCGGCAGCAATCGCCCCGGAGGTCACAATAATAATACGATGCCCTTTTTCATACTGCTGCGCACACTGCCGGACCAGTTCAACGATCCGCGCCTGATTTAAATGTCGTGATCCGCCGGTCAGCACACTTGTGCCCAGTTTGACAACCAGCGTTTGGCTGCTATTCATTGCGTTCTACCATTATTTTGCGAGATAAGAAAAGATGACCTGTTTTAACAGGTGATGCGCGCCATGCCAACAGGCACAACGCAAAACCGGACATTAATCCGGCTGCTTTCCGGGGGGCGGTGATTCCGGTGACGGCGTCAGAGACAGATCCAGTTCCTGAAGAACGGCCTGTAAACGGGGATAAAAATCAGTCAGCGTTTTTCTGACTGCATCGCAGGTTTCTTTATCAGACACTGTTTTTTTCTGCCAGAGCCCGTTTTTATCAAATACCCCGGTGTGGTATTCAGAGACGAACCCGGTTTCCTGCGGGATCAGTGACAGCCACCAGCCATAAAACTCACGTTTTTCCGGTGCGGCTGATGCATTCACACACACCGCCAGACAATCAAAAAAATAATGCCCTTCCTGACACTGCGGCTCACGGATATACGGACCCAATGCGGTAAAACATCGCAGCAACCTGCCGCGCGTGTAATCTGAAACCAGCGCCATCATCAAGCCTCCTTTCAGTGGAGGCTTAGTTGTAGCAAACAGACAGGAATTATCAATGGTTTTTATGCTGTTCAGGATAAAATTCTGGTGAGCCAGCGGGTCGCTTCATCCAGCGATTTATGAAAGGTGTCAAAAACCGGCGTCTGACCAAATTCCAGCAGTTTACCGTCAGCACTGGAGCGGGTAATCAGTTCCGATTCACTTTTCGGACTGAACACATCCTCTTTCCAGCACATACTCAGTACCGGCAATGAACAGCGGCGGCCGAGCAGTCCCTGATTTTTCAGTGACAGGCAGCTGAGCCGGGAGCGGACGGTATCAGGGTCAGTACAGCGCGCTGCCGCACGGCTGGCCAGCACATCCATATACATGGCAGGAACCTGATCCTGCCGCTGCGGACTGACAAAAAGATCATGCACCACCGGTCCGAACAACACGGCGCCCCGCAACTGATGTGCGGATAAATACGCCATGCGCATCGCCACGTTGGCACCGAAACGCAGCCCCATCACAGCCACACGGGTGTGATCGACCCACGGCACATTGCGCAGCTGATCCAGCACCTGCTGGTGCATCAGACTGCTTTCCTGGCCTAATACCTGTTTGGCGGAGTAACCGACTGACGGCATATCCAGCGTCAGCAGGGCAATTCCCTGCGGTGCCAGATAATCACGGAAGTAGCGGCAATAATCACTTTGCAGATTATCCAGACTGCCGCACATCATCACGACCGGAAAAGCACCGGTTTTTCCCGGCGGGAGGTGCAGGAAAGCGCAGACATTGCCGCCGCTCTCCATTTTGAATTCAATTTTTTTCAGTTCATACGCAGCAAACCGGGCGGAATTTTCATACGCCTGATTTGCCAGAACCGTAGCCTGATCCGCCAGCTCATCCCCTTTCAGATGAGGATATCCCGCAATACTGTACAGATTTGCGGCAATCAGCCAGGCTTCACAGGCTTTGTCGCCGGATTCAAATTCCAGCGCTTTACGCTGCCACAACATCGCCTGCTGAGACCATTCATAAGCCCAGTTGCCGCGGCGGTAACCGATTACCGTATCCAGCAGTGTATCATCACTGCGGGGGGCATCGGATGCTGCGATACGGCTGAGAACCTCTTCGGTTTCCAGCGGCGGTATCCCCCGCCAGGCCCACATTAAGCGGTTAATCATGCGATACCAGCCCGGATGCGTACATCCGCTCAGGACGCTGCCCTTGACTTGTTTCATACCGGAACGGGTAAAATTCACCAGCACGGATGTCTCAGGGTGTTTGATTTTCGGCTTAAACAGTTTCTCTGACAGGTTCTGTTGTGTCATGGCATTCGCTTACTGATCGCAGATTGGTTTAACAAAACTGACGGTCATATCCCACGGCTGCTCGATCCAGGTATCCTGCGGGATATCAACCACATAATCGTCAACCAGCGGACGTCCGGCCGGTTTGGCAAAAATAGTGACGAAATGCGCTTTCGGATACATATCGCGGATCATCTGGGCAGTACCGCCGGTATCCACCAGATCATCAACGATGATAAATCCTTCACCGTCACCGTCGGCTTTTTTCAGGACTTTCATGTCGCGCTGATGGTCATGATCATAGCTGGAAATGCAGACAGTATCCACATGACGGATACCCAGTTCACGAGCGAGTAAAGCTCCCGGCACCAGACCACCGCGGCTTACGGCAATAATGCCTTTCCATTGTTCGGTTGGCATTAAACGCTGTGCCAGTTTACGGGCGTGCATTTGCAACATATCCCACGTTACGACGTATTTTTCGCTCATATCAGATTGATCCCGGCTTGATGATTTACAGAAAAGAGTCTTTTTTGCGGAAAAAAGGTTGCGCGAGATTATAGTGACTTGAGCCGCCAAAGACCAGAGTATCTGACAAATTCATCATAATTCCCTGTTATGACACACGCACTTTGTGTAAGAATTTGCTATTCTCCGGACATCGGATATTCGCGACCGCTCATTTTAAACAGCGTCACCGGCCGCCTTCAGGTATCCTCCCCTTATAATGAAAAATGCAGTAACAGGAGATCGAACGTGTCTGAACTATCACAATTATTTCCGCAGCCGCTGTGGGACATTTTTGCCAAAATCTGCTCTATTCCTCACCCGTCCTACCACGAAGAGCAACTGGCCGCACATATCATTGAATGGGCAAAAGAAAAGGAATTCCACGTTGAGCGCGACAGCGTCGGTAATATCCTGATCCGCAAACCGGCCAGCAAAGGCCTGGAAAACCGTAAAGCGGTCGTTCTGCAGGCGCACCTGGATATGGTGCCGCAGAAAAACAATGATACAGCACACGATTTCGAAAAAGATCCGATTCAGCCGTATATCGACGGCGACTGGGTTACCGCGAAAGGCACCACATTAGGTGCGGATAACGGTATCGGTATGGCATCCGCGCTGGCGGTGCTGGCTGATGATTCCGTCAAACATGGTCCGCTGGAAGTTCTGCTGACCATGACCGAAGAAGCCGGGATGGACGGCGCATTCGGTCTTCAGCCGGACTGGTTGCAGGCTGATATTCTGATCAACACCGACTCCGAAGAGGAAGGTGAGATTTATATGGGTTGTGCGGGCGGTATTGACGTCACCACCACCCTGGCACTGAGCCGTGAAGCCGTTCCGGCCGGTTACAGCATCTTCACCCTGACCCTGAAAGGTCTCAAAGGCGGCCATTCCGGCGGCGATATTCACCTGGGTCTGGGCAACGCCAACAAATTACTGGCCCGTTTCCTGGCCGGTCACGCCGCAGAACTCAGCGCGCGTCTGGTTGATTTTCAGGGCGGTACGCTGCGCAACGCGATTCCGCGTGAAGGCCACATCACCCTGGCAGTACCGGCAGATAAAGCTGAACATCTGAAATCACTGGCACAGACCTTTGAAGCTCTGCTCAGAGAAGAACTGGCACAGAAAGAGAAAAACCCGGTGGTCACCCTTGAAGCCGCAACTGCCGCTCAGGGTATGCTGACTGCCGATGTGCAGTCCCGTTTTATCAATATGCTCAACGTAATGCCGAACGGCGTGATCCGCATGAGTGATGTGGTACCGGGCGTGGTCGAAACCTCACTGAACGTCGGTGTGGTGAAAATGAGTGAAGAGCGTGTGCAGGTTATCTGCCTGGTGCGTTCCCTGATTGAATCCGGCAAATCCTCTGTGGTCAGTATGCTGACCTCTCTGGCGGCACTGTCCGGTGCGGGTATTGTTGCCGAAGGCGGTTATCCGGGCTGGCAGCCGGATGCTGACTCCCCGGTTATGCATCTGGTCAGCGAAACCTATCAGCAGCTGTTTGATAAAACGCCGAACATCATGGTGATCCACGCCGGTCTTGAGTGCGGTTTATTCAAAAAACCGTATCCGGACATGGACATGGTTTCCATCGGACCGACCATCACCGGTGCTCACTCTCCGGATGAGCAGGTGCATATCAAGAGTGTCGGGCAGTACTGGCAGTTACTGACCGCTATCTTAAAAGCGATCCCTGAAAAAGCATAACAGCGGTATTCAGTTCAGCGGCGGAACATCTGTTCCGCCGTTTTTATATGTGCTTCAGAATCCCAGCAGCAACTGCCGCTCCAGCTGCGGGTCCAGCAGTGTCACATGCAGACCCACCAGCCTGACACCCCGCCCTTCCCGGCGGCTTTGCCAGGCCAGTTCCGCCGTCTTCAGTAAATCCGCTTTATCCAGCACCGGATGAACATGTTCCTGCGTGGTCTGCTGGAAATCCGCAAACTTGAGTTTGATTCCCTGCCGGGCAATCCGCAGATCCGATGACACTTTTGTCAGACGGCGCTCCAGCTCCGGAAACAGCGCATCAATAATGGTCTGGCATTCATCCCACGACATAATATCTTCCGCCAGTGTCCGCTCAACACCAACCGATTTTCGTTCCCTGTCCGGACAAACCGGACGCTCATCTGTGCCGTGACTGCGCTCCCAGATGATCCGGCCGAACTTTCCGAACTGCTTCAGCAGCGATATCTGATCATAATGCTGCACATCCCGGCACGTTTCCAGCCCGAGATCAGTCAGCCGTTTTGCGGTCACTTTTCCCACACCGGGAATTTTACGCAGCGGCAGAGACAGAACAAAATCCGCCACCTGCTCCGGTGTGATAATGTACTGCCCGTTTGGTTTATTCAGATCAGAGGCGATTTTGGCGAGAAACTTGACCGGGGCCACCCCGGCTGATGCCGTCAGTCCCAGCTCAGTAAAAATAGTCCGGCGGATCTCTTCTGCCATCAGCGTGGCGGAGCCCCGGCACTGCGGACTGTCCGTCACATCAAGATAGGCCTCATCGAGAGACAGCGGCTCAATCAGCGAGGTATAACGGGCAAAAATAGCATGCAGATGGCGGGAGGTGGTTTTATATAACTCCATCCGCCCCGGAATCACTTTCAGGTGCGGGCATAACAGCAATGCTTTTGCCGTCGACATCGCACTGTGCACCCCGAAACGCCGTGCCGGATAATTGGCGGTTGCAATCACACCGCGCCTGTCGGCACTGCCGCCGATAGCCAGAGGGATATCGCGCAGACGGGGATCGTCACGCATTTCAATCGCTGCATAAAAACAATCCATATCAATATGAATAATTTTACGCATCCGCCTCTCCCGCTCACCAATATCACTGTTTAAATATACAGTTAAACTTAATTCAATTCAAATCGATTAATCCACTCATTATTCACCGCATTAATCAGCGGGCTGAAATTTGCAAGTTTGTGCTTTTTTTCTGTGATTACATCCGGTTGTCATGTTGCTTTGGTAAAACAGCCACGTGACACACACCCGAGCACTTTCTTTCTGACGGACGGATTATGAAAAAAATACTTTCTGCCCTTTTTCTGAGTTGTATTGTTATGACAACCCACGCAGCACCGCAAATTATTGCTCACCGCGCCGCCACTGCGGATGCGCCTGAAAACACCCTGTACGCCATTGATAAAGCACTGGGCAACAAAGCGGATGCTGTCTGGATCACGCTTCAGTTATCAAAAGACAACCAGGTGGTGCTATACCGCCCGTCTGATCTGAAATCCCTGACCGATAAAACCGGTCCGGTTTCCGGTTACACGGCCGCAGAGCTGGCAAAAATTGATGCAGCCCGTGACTATAATCAAAAAAACAACACCCATATCAACGCCGCGATTCCGTCACTGGACACTGTACTGAGCCGCTATCCGGAGACTTTTTTCTATCTCGATATCAAATCCCCGGATGCAGTACCTGCCATCTTTGCACAGCAGCTGGATACAGTACTGACCCGTCATCAGGCGAAGAACCGGGTTCGTGTCTATTCGACCAGTCAGGATTATCTGGCCGCACTGCCGCAGTCAATCCCGGTATTTGAAAGCCGTGATACCACCCGTAATGCACTGGCCGGCAGCCTGATCACTCACACCTGTGACCTGACGGATAACCCTCAGCCACGCTGGTATGGCTTCGAGCTGCACCGAAAGGTCGATGTGGTTGAAACCTTTACACTGGGCGAAGCCCGCTCTCCGGCTGTACTGACATGGGATAAAACAGCCATGGACTGCTTCCGTAAAAATAATAAAAACCGGGTTGTGCTGTTCGGTATTAAAACACCGGCAGACTTACAGCTGGCAACAGAGTTAGGAGCAGATGGTGTGATGGTCGATTCATTACTCAATATGAAAATAAAATAATTAATTTTCGTATTATTACTTATCTATACTGAGGTACTGAAAAATAAGAGTGACATTTAATAAATTATAAATATCACTCTTATTTAATACGTTACGTCCCTTCCCGCAACTGCCCCTGTCACTCCCGCATAATATTTTATAATCTCAGCAACTCTAATTAATTATAGTAATTTATTTATCAGGCCAACTTTGTTATAACTATAAGAAACATCCGGGAGGTCATACGGTGATAAGTAACCTATTTATTGATTTCAATTCACCCCAAAAATCCCCTCTTGTTTTTATGGGATTATTTTTGCTGTTATTCAGTCTTTATTCTTACGCAGATTGCCGGCTGTATTCAGATGAAACACGCAGCAGTAACTTTATTATTCTGGGTGCCGGTATGATCAACGGTCCGGTAAAATCTGTCATCACAACAACCCGTGCCCCGGACAGTAAGAACGATAATATTATTATCAACGGGCGATATAACCTGAACCCCTGTGGTGAACTGAGCGACTTTTCGCTGGAAGTGACTGAACGCTATCCCGGTCTGCAAAACCGGATGTATTCCGAAGGTCAGAAAACGGAACAGGGCTATACTTTATTATTTACGTCGCAATTGCTCAACAGCGGAAAAGCGCCGGTAACCCTTATTAAAGCCCGCAGCCATCTTTTTTATAACAATCAAAAGCAAATTATCCGTGCCGAATCAGACTCCAACAGCGGCGGAAACACACCAAAATTCCGGATGGATACGGATTTTTTTTATGAAGATGGCTTAATCGCACATGCCGTGTTAAAAGGCGGTTCCTCAGATACTGTTGGTGAAATCCGTTACGACTGGCGCAGTGACCGGCAAATAAATTCGATAACGTCACAGGGGAATGGCCTGCCTCCGATGAACTATGAATTTGCGTATAATGATAACGGTCAGGTTATCCGGCAGACACAAACACAGCACACACCGCTGGGCCGGGTAAAAGCAATCTATATTTGTCAGCAGACAGACAGCTACGGGAACTGCGAAAAAGCACTCTGGCAGAGCATGACTGAAGGGAATAACACGAATAATATTATTGTGATAAATACCGCAATTGTGACATCGCGTTATCATTATTACTGATCCGCTATTACTGACCTGCGGTTAATGAACAACAATAAACAAAGGCGCCTGACCGGCGCCTTTGAGATTGCTGACAAAGCAGGATAAAACGTGGTTTTTCCTGCTTTGTGTTATCAGCCGAAAATCAATAAATTGATTTTCCTGGTTTATTTTTACAACCTCTGTCGGTCGTCGCCAACCCCTGCGGGTTTGTCAACGGCCTGAAAGGCGCCTGACCGGCGCCTTTTATATTATTTAATACTATACAATCCGGTTTTTATTCAGTTTCTCTTCACGGGCAGCTTCACGCGCCATCCGTTTTTTCCGGGCATCGCACGGTTCGGGACAGTCACAGACTTTCTCAACACCAATACTGCTCAGCCCGCCGCAGCTTCCCTGAATGCTCTTACGCTTAATAATATAGCCAAGAGACATCCCCAGGAATGCGACCAGAAACAGGATAAAGGTTGCGATAAATACTTTTATCATCATATCAGCCACCCTCTTTTATTTTTGCTGCAAATAGGGCTTAAATGCCTCACTGTAGCGTTCCTCAAATCCCTTCTCTGTTTTGACAATCATAAAGACAGGGATATTTTGTGCATTTGCTACTTCAAGACCGCGCTCCGGCCCGAGCACATTCAGCCCGGTAGAAAAACCATCCGCACTCATGCAGTTATCCGCAATTACCGTAATCGATACCAGATTGTGGTTAATCGGACGCGCGGTTTTCGGATCAATGGTGTGTGAATAACGAATATTATTTTCTTCAAAATAATTCCGGTAATCTCCGGATGTTGCCACTGATGCATTACCCGGTTCAATGATTTCCTGTGCGGACTGACTCAATCCTTCTGATGAAGGTTTTTCAATCGCAATGCGCCACGGCTTACCTTTGCCGTTAATGCCCTGAGTCCGGACTTCACCACCCACATCCACCATATAATTGCGGATATTCTGTGATTCCAGATATTCGGCCACCGCATCCACCCCGTAGCCTTTCGCTATGGAGGACAGATCCACATACAGTTCCGGTACGGTCTTAATCAGATTATTGTCTTCCACCTTCAGTTTATCAATCCCGGTCCACTGGCGGCGGGCTTCGATATCCTGCTCAGTCGGCACATGAGTCACGCGTCCTTCCGGGCCAAATCCCCACAGATTGACCAGCGGGCCGACTGTGACATCCAGCGCGCCGTCTGTCAGCTGATTGATACGGATAGCCTCACGAACCACCTTTGCGGTCGCAGCAGAAACCGGGAACGGTGTATTTACGTCGCGGCTCTGATTAAAGCGGCTGAGTTCAGAATCCGGCCGGTAGGTGGACATCTGATCATTGACCTCTTCCAGCACCACATCAATACCTTTCTGCACGGATTCCGGTGACGGATTTTTCGGATCAGCCACATATTTTACCGCGTAATAGGTGCCCATCGTTTTGCCGTTCAGGGTTACCTGCTGTGTTTCCGGTGTTTTATCACCACACGCACTCAGTAACAATGCCATCAGTGCCAGCGGCAGAAAGGCCCGTTTTATTTTTACCATACACAATCCAGTCTGATTTCAGATCATCTGCGCCCACAGGAGTGGGCGCAGTTTCGTTATGACAGGGGCGGAAATCAGCCGCCGAAGTCATCCAGCATAATGTTTTCGTCTTCCACACCCAGATCTTTGAGCATCTTGATCACGGCGGCGTTCATCATCGGCGGCCCGCACATGTAGAACTCACAATCTTCCGGTGCCGGATGGTTTTTCAGGTAATGTTCATAAAGAACATTATGAATAAACCCGGTGTATCCGTCCCAGTTATCTTCCGGCAGGGCATCAGACAGTGCCACGTTCCAGGTGAAGTTTTCATTCTCAGCCTGAAGCTGGTTAAAATCTTCTTCATAGAACATTTCACGTTTTGAACGCGCACCATACCAGAAAGACATCTTACGTTTGGAGTGCAAACGCTTAAGCTGATCGAAGATATGCGAACGCATCGGCGCCATCCCCGCACCACCGCCGATAAAGATCATTTCCGCGTCAGTTTCTTTCGCGAAGAATTCCCCGAACGGCCCGGAAATCGTCACTTTATCACCCGGTTTCAATGACCAGATGTAAGAGGACATAATGCCCGGAGGTGCATCCGGCACACGCGGAGGCGGTGTGGCGATACGCACGTTCAGCAAAATAATCCCGTGCTCTTCCGGATAGTTTGCCATGGAGTATGCACGGACGGTCGGTTCTTTCACATCAGACACATAGCGGAATAAATTAAACTTATCCCAGTCTTCCCGGTACTCCTGCGGTACATCAAATTCATCATAACGCACCACATGCGGCGGGCATTCAATCTGAATAAAGCCACCTGCACGGAACGGTACAACTTCACCATCAGGAATTTTCAGTTTCAGCTCTTTAATGAACGTCGCTTTGTTATCATTGGAGATAACTTCGCACTCCCATTTTTTCACCCCGAAGATCTCTTCCGGCAGCTCAATTTTCAGATCCTGCTTCACATTCACCTGGCACGCCAGACGGCAGCCTTCACGCGCTTCGCGCTTGTTAATGTGTGACATCTCTGTCGGCAGAATATCACCGCCGCCTTCTTTGATCTTCACGCGGCACTGGCCGCAGGTTCCGCCGCCGCCACAGGCAGAAGAGACAAAAATCCCCTGACCGGACAGCACATTCAGTAATTTATCACCGGCAGGTGCGCTGAAGCTTTTCTCCGCATCGCCGTTGACGTCAATCTTAACGTCCCCTGTGTTCACCAGTTTTGATTTTGCGAACAAAATCAACGCGGTCAGCGCCAGAACAATCAGGGTAAACATTGCCACGCCTAAAATAACGATATCCATAATTGCGTTTCACCCTTATAACTGTACGCCGGAGAAGGACATAAAGCCCAGAGCCATCAGTCCGGTAGTCACGAATGTGATCCCCAGCCCTTTCAGGCCGGACGGGACGTCAGAGTATTTCATCTTCTCGCGGATAGCGGCCATCAGCACAATCGCCAGCAGCCAGCCGATACCGGAAGCAAAACCGTAAACCACAGACTCCGTAAAGTTGTAGTCGCGCTGCGCCATAAAGGACACACCACCAAAAATCGCACAGTTTACGGTGATTAACGGCAGGAAGATGCCCAGCGCGTTATACAGTGCAGGGAAGTAGCGATCCAGAATCATCTCCAGAATCTGTACCAGTGCCGCAATGACCCCGATAAAGGTAATGAAGTTCAGGAAGCTTAAATCCACACCGTCCATCAGTGCGCCGTCGCGCAGCAGCAGGTTATAGACCAGGTTGTTGGCCGGAACAGAAATCCCCAGCACCACGGTAACTGCCACCCCGAGCCCGAACGCCGTTTTGACATTTTTGGACACCGCCAGGAAAGTACACATCCCGAGGAAGAAAGCCAGCGCCATGTTTTCAATGAATACAGCCCGCACAAAGAGACTGATATAATGTTCCATATCTTAATCCTTCTCGACTTGTGACGGTTTCAGGGTACGAATACCCCAGATGAGCATCCCGATGATGAAGAATGCGCTCGGAGCCAGCAGGAACAGACCGTTCGGCAGATACCAGCCGCCGTTCTGTACCGTTTCCAGCATAGTCACACCAAAAAGTTTACCGGAGCCGATCAGTTCGCGGAAGAAGCCCACCAGCAGCAGGATTACGCCGTAACCTAATCCGTTACCGATACCATCCATAAAGCTTTCCAGCGGCGGTGCTTTCATCGCATACGCTTCCGCTCGTCCCATGACAATACAGTTGGTAATGATCAGGCCGACGAACACGGAAAGCTGTTTGGAGATACCGTAGGCATAAGCCCGCAGAATCTGGTCAACAAGAATAACCAGCGAGGCGATAATCGCCATCTGAACAATAATCCGCACACTGCCCGGAATGAAATTACGGATCATCGAGATAAACATGCTGGAGAATGCTGTTACCAGGGTGACCGCGATGGTCATAACCAGTGCGGTTTCCAGTTTGGTGGTTACCGCCAGCGCCGAACACACCCCCAGAACCTGGAGGGCAATCGGGTTGTTATCTAATAACGGTCCGAGAAGAACGCGTTTAATTTCTTTACTATCAGCCATGATTCAACGCTCCTTCGCGTACTGTTTTCAGGAACGGGCCAAAACCGTTGTCGCCCAGCCAGAAATCAAACATATGCTGGATGCCGTTTGAGGTCAGTGTCGCACCGGATAAACCATCAATCCCGTACGGGCTGTCAGTTGAGCCGCTGCGGACAATTTTAATGGCCGGCATACCTTCTTCATTAAACAGCTTTTTACCAATCCACTGTTTACGCCATTGCGGGTTATCCACTTCACCACCCAGTCCCGGCGTTTCACCGTGCTGGTAATAAGTGATCCCCTCAGAGGTAATACCGTCCACGTCAATCGCGATAAAGGCATACATCACCGACCACAGACCGGAGCCGTAAACCGGCAGAACAATTTTGCTGGTTTCACCCTGCTCATTCTGTACCAGATAGATTTCCGCGCTGTTAGCACGGCGGCGGATTTTCGCCAGATCTTCTTCCGGTGACAGGGCAATACTGGTCTCATCGCTGCGCAGTTCATCGTTGAGATCGTATTTGCCGGTGCTGTCAGTCATCTGACCGGTTTTTAAATCCACCATTTTTGCTCTGATGAATTTTTTATAGACTGCGTCGATTTCATTCGCCGGCATGGATGGCGTGAGCAACCCGGCCACATCCAGAATATTACGCTGCTTATCCAGCATAATCTGTGCCTGCTGCGTGGATTTCAACCCCACCGCAGAACCGGCCACGACTATCGAACACACAAGGCAAAGGACGAAGACAACGATAAACGTTCTTGCGACACTGTCCTTGTTTTTCGTTTTTTCATTAGCCACGTGCTTTTCTCCGTTTAATGTTTGCCTGAACCACCAGATAATCAAATAACGGGGCGAATAAGTTGGCGAACAGGATAGCCAGCATCATCCCTTCCGGATATGCCGGGTTTGCCACACGGATCAGGACACACATAACCCCGATCAGTATCCCGTAAGCCCATTTACCTTTATCGGTAAACGAGGCTGAAACCGGGTCCGTCGCCATGAAAATCATACCGAAGGCAAAACCGCCAAGAACCAGATGCCAGTACCACGGCATAGCAAACAGCGGGTTGGTATCCGAGCCAATCATATTAAAGACGGCTGACATCGCGATCATCCCGATCATCACACCGGCCACAATACGCAGAGAAGCGATACGGGCAAACAGAATGACGGCACCACCGATCAGAATCATCAGTGTGGACACTTCACCAATCGAGCCCGGCATGTTACCGATAAAAGCATCCATCCATGAAATCGGCTGATTGGTCATGGTGTTGACCAGCTGATGCTCACCACCGACAGCCCACTGTGACAGCGGAGTTGCGCCGGAGAAGCCGTCAGCGGCAGTCCAGACCGTGTCACCGGAAATCTGAGCCGGATAGGCAAAGAACAGGAAAGCACGACCGGCCAGCGCCGGGTTCAGGAAGTTACGTCCTGTCCCGCCGAAGATTTCCTTCGCGACTACCACACCAAAGGTGACAGCCAGCGCAGCCTGCCATAACGGCAGAGTCGGCGGAACAATCAGTGCCAGCAGAATGGAGGTAATAAAGAAACCTTCGTTGATTTCATGCCCGCGAATCACCGCAAACAGGACTTCCCAGAAGCCGCCCACGATAAAAATGACGGCATAGATCGGCAGGAAATACACGGCACCGAACAGCATTTTGCTGACCCAGCCCGCATCCTGAGTAAAGGATACGCCGATGAGTTCCGCCAGACGATAATGCCAGTCACCGGCAATCACCTGCTGAAGCTCCGCTCCGCTGTACATATCCAGCAGCACCGGCATTGCCTGGTTACCGACGTTATACATCCCCCAGAACATTGCCGGGAAAACGGATAACCAGACCAGGATCATCAGACGCTTAAGGTCGATGGAATCACGGACATGTGAACGCCCGCGGGTAACTGTCCCCGGGGTATAGAAGATGGTGGCCGCTGCTTCATACAGTGCATACCATCTCTGTAATTTACCGCCCGGTTCAAAATGCGGCTCAATTTTTTCCAGAAATTTTTTCAGACCCATGATTATCCTTCCTGCTCAATCCTGGTCAGTACGTCACGCAGCACCGGGCCGTACTCATATTTACTCTGACAGACATAGGTACACAGCCCCAGATCTTCCTCATCCAGCTCCAGCGCACCCAGCGCCTGTGCGCTGTCAGTATCGCCCGCCAGCAGATCGCGCAGGAAATGTGTCGCCATAATGTCGAGCGGCATGACGCGTTCATAACTGCCGATTGGCACCATGGAACGTTCGCCGCCATTCATTGATGTAGTAAATGAGAACAGTTTCTTCTTAAAGAAGTGACCCAGAGTGGTGCGGGTAACGGTGTATTTGTCAGTTCCCGGCATGATCCAGCCGAACAGCTCTTTTTCACGGCCTTCTTCCAGAACGGATACCTGATTGGTAAAGCGTCCCAGATAGTGATGCACTTCATCACTGGCCACGCCCCACAGGACAGAACCGGAAATGATGCGGTTTTCACCGGCTTTCAGCTGCCCTTCGGTCAGTTCATACAGATCCGCACCAAGACGGGTTCTCAGCAGACGCGGGTTTTCCACCTGCGGGCCGCCGAGTGCCACAATACGGTCGGTGTACAGAAAACCGGTCGTAAACAGTTTACCGATAGCGATAACATCCTGGTAATTCAGAGACCAGACTGTTTTCGTTGCGCTGACCGGCTCCAGGAAATGGATATGCGTACCGGCAAGACCTGCCGGATGCGGGCCGCTGAACTGTGTATAACTGACACGATTGTTATCGGTAACTTTTACGAAGTCAGCTGTACCGTGGCAGACATGAACCTTCCCTTCCGTCAGACAGCTCAGTACCTGCAAACCGTCGTCAAACGCGATTTGTTCCTGACGGATAATCACCACCGGGTCGGCCGCCAGCGGATTGGTATCCATCGCGGTGACAAAAATGGCGGCAGGCACAGAGCCCGGTGCGGGGGTGCGGCTGAACGGACGGGTCCGCAGCGCGGTCCACAATCCGGAGGCCACCAGGTTTTTCTCTGCCTGTTCACGGGTCAGTGACGGCAGATCCCGGCGGTCATAACTGTCAAATGTGAATTGCTCGTCTCCCTGTATTTCAATCACCACCGATTGTAATACACGACGTTCGCCACGATTGATGGCTTTTACCTGTCCGCAGGCGGGGCTGGTAAAAATCACACCGGGGTTCTTTTTATCTTCAAAAAGAGCCTGTCCTTTCTTCACTGATTCACCTTCCTGAACCAGCATAGACGGACGCATCCCGATGTATTCTTCACCCAGCAGCGCTACGTGGCGGACTGAGGGGCCATCTTCTGTGACTTGAGCAGGTGATCCTGCGATCGGCAGGTCGAGTCCTTTTTTAATTTTAATCATAAAATTTGCACAAGTTTTCGTTAAACCCACGTCATTACTGCCGCAGCAGCGTATGACAACTCAACAATAAAAACACTCCGGGCCGCTGTTGTCGCCCCGGGCTGTTTTCTCCGATGTATGTCACGATTTTGCTTAAACCAGATCCGCATTATTTTACCACTTCACAACAATTCTGTCCGGTGAAACGAGTGACCTGGCTCAAGCAAATGGGATTATTGTGATCAGAAAAAGCCGGAAAACTCGTCTTTACCGAGTAATTTAATCATCTTTACCGACTGCTGTTTATTTTTTGACCGCAATAATGTTTGTAACAAACGATTTTATTCTCACCGGAAACCATTCACAAATTATCTGCATCATGGCAATCTGTTGTTACTTTTTTCACCAACCTATTGCCATCCTGAATACTGAGAATGCGACATATCATTTTTATCATGATCGGCCTGCTGTTTTTTGCGGGGCAATCATCGGCAACGACGGGAAAATCCCCGTCATTATGGCTTACGGCACCGGTAAGTGATGTCCGTAACAGCCGGGTATTTATACAGATATTTAAAGAAGAAAAAGAGCTGGAGTTATACACGCGGGAGAATAACGGACGTTTTAAACTGGTGAAACGCTATCCGGTTTGTCAGTTTTCCGGTGGTCTGGGACCCAAACAACTGACCGGTGATTTAAAAAGCCCTGAAGGTTTTTACCGTATCAGCTTGTCACAGCTCAACCCGAACAGTCGGTTTTACCGAGCTATCAACCTTGGTTTTCCCAATGAATTTGACCGTGCACACGGCTATACCGGGGATTATCTGATGGTTCACGGTGACTGCAAATCTGTCGGCTGCTACGCCATGACAGATGCCTATATTGATGAGATTTACCGCTATGTGGAAGGCGCCCTGCTGAGCGGGCAGACGGATCTGAATATTGCGATTTATCCTTTCCGGATGACACCGGAGAATATGAACCGCCACCGGAATTCCTCACATCTGGCCTTCTGGCAACAGTTACAACCCGCTTATCAGTACTTTACCGAGAATCAGATCCCGGCGGTGGTTGCTGTTATTAACGGCCGTTATGTCACCGCCGCACACACGGCCGTACCGGGACCGGCAGCAGAAGCCGGCCTGCTGACTCAGAACACGGATGCATCACGCTCGCCGTAGTAAAAAAGAACCGCCTCGCCCGGCCGGATTTTCTGCCACTGCTCATTGCCGGTCAGTGGTTGTGTGGCGATAACCGAGACCACATCATCCGGGCTGGTATGCTGAGAAAAATCGATCTCCACATCACTGTCCACCAGCCGGGCTCTGCCGAACGGGGCGCGGCGGGTGATCCAGTGCAGATTGGTGGAGCAGTACGCCAGCACATAGCTGCCGTCTGACAACAGCATATTAAAGACGCCGAACTGCCGTAACTCATCCGCCAGCCGCTTCATATCACGGAATACTGCCTGCAGATCCTGCGGCGGCTGCGGATATTTTTCTTTCAGCTGATTCAGCAGCCAGCAGAATGCATGCTCGCTGTCAGTCTGACCGACGGGGGTAAAAAAACCGGTCGCCAGGTGTTCATAGCCGCTGAGCTGCCCGTTGTGGGCATATGTCCAGTTCCGGCCCCACAACTCACGGGTAAAAGGATGGGTATTTTCCAGCGAGACCACTCCCCGGTTTGCCTGGCGGATATGTGCAATCACCGCTTCGGATTTGACGGGGTAATCGCGGACAAAACGGGCGACAGGAG
>OJJS01000026.1_pt1 | contig 52136 bp, 43 predicted proteins | sample 1596371 | NCBI WGS metagenome assembly OJJS01 (sample SAMEA4350116, study PRJEB24818) | metagenome | biome: human; feature: gut; material: faeces | place: Denmark | collected 2013-09 | reverse complement strand
AACGAATTTGCCTGGCGGCCGTAGCGCGGTGGTCCCACCTGATCCCATGCCGAACTCAGAAGTGAAACGCCGTAGCGCCGATGGTAGTGTGGGGTCTCCCCATGTGAGAGTAGGGAACCGCCAGGTTGTTATTAAGTGAAGAAGCCACCCTTTGGGTGGCTTTTTTGCGTTTGGGCGAAAAGAAAAAATACGCCTCTCTGTAAGCCACCGAAATTCTCCCCCTGAAATACTGACAACAATCAGCAAAAGAATTCAGTTTGTATTTTATGCACCGGAAGGTAGATTGGATAACTGATCACTTCAATCCGGCAGAAAATACAAAGGAGCATTGTTATGGCTGATCCAACCTATATCCCGCCTCAGGTGTGGGAATGGAAACAGAAAAACGGCGGGAAGTTCGCCAATACCAACCGTCCTGTTGCCGGGGCGACACATGAAAAATCCCTGCCTGTCGGTAAACACCCGCTGCAGCTTTACTCGCTGGGAACACCTAACGGCCAGAAAGTCACCATCATGCTTGAAGAACTGCTGGCTGCGGGGATTCAGGAAGCGGAATACGATGCCTGGCTGATTGATATCGGCGAAGGCGACCAGTTTGGTTCCGGATTTGTTGATATTAATCCGAACTCAAAAATTCCCGCATTGGTTGACAGAAGTGGTATAGCGCCGGTACGGATCTTTGAATCCGGCGCAATTCTGACGTATCTGGCAGAAAAATTCTCTCTGTTCCTGCCGGTAACACAACCTGAGCGGGCTGAAACCCTGTCATGGCTGTTCTGGCAGATGGGCTCAGCGCCGTTTGTCGGCGGCGGGTTTGGTCATTTCTATGCGTATGCACCGGAAAAGTATGAATATCCGATTAACCGCTATGCGATGGAAACCAAACGTCAGCTGGATGTCCTGAACCGTCAGCTCAGTCAGCATGAATTTATTGCCGGTGATAACTATACCATTGCGGATATGGCCGCCTGGCCATGGTACGGCGGGTTAGTATTAGGTACGTTGTATAATGCGGCGACATTCTTGTCTGTCAGCGAATATCCGCATGTGATCCGCTGGGCGGAACAGATTGCGGCACGCCCGGCTGTTCAGCGCGGACGCCGTGTTAACCGCAGCGGCGGGGAGCCTTCAGACCGGTTTATCCGTGAACGTCACGACGCGTCAGATCTGGATTGATATTTCATCCTTTCCCGGCAGGTAATTTCTGCCGGGAAATCCATTCCTGTTATTAATGCGGTTCCGGTAATTTAAAGGCCGACACCATTTGTGCGAGCTGCTCGGCCTCTCTTCTCAGGATTTGTGTCCGCGAAGCGGCATCATCAATCAAAGAGGCATTCTGCTGCACTGTCGTATCCATCTCTGATACTGCGGTTGTCACCTCGGCCAGTCCCTTGCTTTGCTCCTCTCCGGCAACACGGATATCTCCCATCAGCTGCCTTACCTGCAGTACATCCATCACCAGATCAGCCAGTGTTTCACCGGCTTCATGTACCTGATTACTGCCTGTTTTCACATTCTGCACGGATTCATCAATCAGCGTTTTAATTTCCTGTGCTGCCTGTGCGCTGCGCTGAGCCAGTGATCTGACTTCCGTTGCCACAACCGCAAAGCCCCGTCCGGAGTCACCGGCGCGGGCGGCTTCTACCGCCGCATTCAGTGCCAGAATATTGGTCTGGAATGCAATACTGTCAATCACCGACACGATTTCAACCATCCGTCCGGATGATGTGCTGACACTATTCATTGTCGAAATCACATCACGCATCATATCTCCGCAACGGCTCGCGGTTTGTGCCGTCGTTTCTGCCAGTTCATCAGCCTGATGGGTATTCTCACTGTTCTGACGGACCGTCGCATTCAGTTCTTCCATGGCGGAAGCACTTTGCTCCAGTGCAGCGGCCTGCTGCGTAACCCGTGCTGATAACTCGTTATTATTATCCGCCAGATTAACGGTATTCCCGGCCACAACAGAACTGCTGTTGCGTACAGTGAGCAGCATGGATGAGATTTTATCGGCAAACAGATTAAATGCCTGTGAGATAGCGGATATTTCATCAGCACCGCGCACATCCATGCGCCGTGTCAGATCACCTTCTCCCTGCGCGATATCATCGAGGGCTTTACGGGTTTCATCGAGGCGGGTGATCAGACGGCGTACCACCAGCCAGGAGCCCAGCAGCAGCAATGCCATGATCGGCAGCAGTACCTCCAGTACATCCTGCATCATCACTTTCGCCAGTCCGGTGATCCGCTCTTCCGGTGTCACAAGGCCGATAACCCATCCGGTATCGGCCATCGGGAACAGCATCACTTGTGATGGCGTATTCAGCTGTCCGTCATTATCAAGACGGATACTATTGATAGCTGATTGATCAGAATGCGTTTCCTTCAGGCTTGCCGCCACCGGTGCCAGCCAGGCGGATTGTGCAGCCAGTTCATCAAAGGTTTTGAATTTCTTGCTGTCATCACCCGGAAAATAGATCAGTTGCCCCTGCCGGTCTGTCACAAAGGCATAGCCACCGGTGCTGTCACCGTACTGCTGCATAATGGCGGCGATATTATCCAGACGGATATCGGTTGTCGCAACACCAGCGAATTTTCCGTCTGTTTTATACGGCACACTGCAGGTCACCATATTCACACCGGAAATGGCATCTCTGTAAACATCCGACCATAAACAGCTTTCGGTGGATTGTTCCCGTGCATTCCGGTACCAGCTTTCATTGTGATAATTTTCGGCACCCTCCGCATTATATTCATCAGAAAAGACCAGTTCCCCGGTGGTATTCCGTGCCCAGAAAAAGCTGCGTTTTTCGACTCCCGGCGTAAATGCACCCGGTTCCGGCCAAATACCGCCGCCGGTGATCAGACTGTTACTTTCAATCAGATTAGGCGGGATATAGCGGTACAGAGCTTCATCATTGGGCAGTACTTCCGCCAGACGTGCAAGGCTGACGGTTTTACCGTCTGTCTGAGACAAAATGATGCTGACCCGGGATGTCAGGCCGCGTCCGGTTTCTTCTATTAATGCGGTATTAATTTCCACAACACGGGGCTGACCCCGCCACAGCATAACAACAATAATAATCGCAGTGGTTACAGCCAGGAGCAGGATGCCCCCGATAGTCAGGCGGGTTGAAATACGGGACGGATACCAGGACATACAGAACTCCCGAAACGAATAAGGGTATATTTGAGTTATCGGCGGTATGACCTATATCTTTATGGTGTTTTATTGAGCGGATGAATGAATGGCAGATATCTGTGGCAGAGATCGCATTTTCGTCATTTTATGACAGGTTTCCTGGTTCTCAGGTGTTTTTCCGTCCGGAAAAAACGGTATTTTCATTCGTACCGCTATGTTATGTTATAACACTTTGTGGCCGGGTGAGATAAGTTGTGAATTTAATCAAAAGTATGAATACGTCACTGCTCTCTTTCCTGTTCTTGCTGACATTCAGTCCGCAGGCGTTTGCACACCCGCACAGTTTTATTGATATGGAAACGACCCTTGTGACGGAAAACCATACGCTGACAGGGATTGAATATGTCTGGAAAATGGACCCGATGACTTCCGCTGATATTCTGTATGATTTAATGAACAGCAAAGAAGACAGCCCGCAATGGAAGAAGCAGGCCGCCTCCGTCATGGCGAATATCATTGCACAATCTTATTTTTCCGAGCTGAGTTATCAGAATAAAAAACAGCCTTTTAAGCTCTTTCCGGACTCATACCGGATGACCCGGCAGGGATTGCAGATTGTGATGTCATTCCGTGTCTCACTATTACATCCGATACCGTTAGCCGGCAGTACCATTGAGCTGAAAACCTATGAGCCGACTTTTTTTGTCAGTATGACTTATAACGGCAAACGCGCGGTTCACCTCTCTCCGCCGGATGAGCCACAGTGCCGTCTGGTTTTCACCGAGGCTGATCCTTCGGATAGCCTGAAAGATTACGCGCTGTCACTGGATACCGGCGATACCCCGGATGATGACCTGACGCTCGGGCGTCAGTTTGCACAGCAGATTACCTTACATTGCACGGAGTGAGATAACGGATGACATCATATTCACGGATTATTCTTCAGCTCATTGTTGTGCTTATTGTTCTGTGCACGGGCGGGCTGTTGTACAGCCAGTGGCCGTCACTGCTGCATGCCAGTGCGGGATTACAGAAGGAACTGAATTTTGAAATGGCGGCGCTGATCCAGAAAGTGGTATCTGATCCGCTGAAAGCGGGCGGGCTGCTGACCCTTTTCAGTTTCTTATACGGCTTATTGCATGCACTGGGGCCGGGCCACGGTAAAGTTATTCTTTCTGCCTATATCGCCACACACCCGGCAAAATTACGTCACAGCGCATTATTAAGTATTCTGGCTTCCCTGCTTCAGGGCACCGTTGCTGTTGTTTTGGTGTCTGTTGTGCTGTTTATATTAAACCTGTCAGTACGCCAGCTGAATAATGTCAGCCTGATAACAGAAAAAGCCAGCTATGCATTTATTATTCTTTTCGGCGGTGTCATCGTTATCCGTGCATTACGCCGCTTATTTATCAGGACACCGGGCAATAAACCGCAAATAAAAACCATCAGTGTGTCGGATAGTAAGTCCTCCGCTGTTTTAAAACCGGTTTTTCTGCAAAGCGGACAAATTCAGACATGCAGCTGCGGCCATCAGCATGTTGTGCCCGGAAATAAAGTCACCGGTAACCTGCGGACACAAGCCGGTATGATTCTGGCCATGGGCAGCCGCCCGTGTTCAGGGGCACTGTTGGTACTGCTGTTCTCATCCGTCATCGGTGTTTTCCATTGGGGGATTATTGCTGTATTTGCAATGGCGCTGGGAACCGGCATCACTCTTTGTATGATAGCCTGGTTCGTGCACAGCATGCGCTTCCTGGCACTACGCCTGTCCCGTCACCCGGGAAGAAAATCAAACCACGATTACGGTAATATTCTCCGGCTGATCGCCGGGGGGATTTTTATTATTGCCGGGTTGCTGATGTATCAGGGAGCGGGAATATCTGCGGGCGGGATTTTTATCTGAAATCAGAAGACACCGGACTCAGCCGGTGTCTTATATTCTTCGCTATTTAACCAGTTTAAGCATCAGTTCCGGTGCCATTTCTCTTCTGACACTGTCCGGTGACGGCATAATATTACCGGGGTGCCTTGATTCGCCTATATATGCGGGTTTCAAATTTCTATTTGACAGGCTAACGATCTGAAAATATTAAAAAGTAATCGTTTGATGTTAATTGATGCCGGGAAATTAGCCATTCCGATAAGAATCAGGTAATTATTTTTTATACTATTACGTTACGCAGCAGCCCGAATCCGAAATTTCCCCCGGTGATTTCCCTGCACCGGAACAACTCTGGCAAAATACTGTGTCTGGAAAGGATTTACGGAGGAACAGTTACCCGTAATCAGTCAGGGCTATTCAGATGGCAGCCGCGGGAAAGAATCGTATTTTGCTGGTTATGGCAACCGGTACATCCGGACGCTGAAACAACCTCATCCGGGCGACCGGGTGTGGGTAAAAATCCCGGCAACGGGTTATGCCGGCGCCGGTATTGTGCAGAGCACTGTTGAACCTGCTGTTCCCGGAGGACGAACAACGTGACAGAAAGGCATCAGCAATGGCCGTACAGATTACGGCACTCCCGCATTTTTTCATACTCTCCGCACAGTAAAATGTTGATTGATTATCATTATCATATAAGATGTTCATCTTAAGGATTTGAAGGTCAGCGGAGCGGAAATATACGCTAAGAACGTAACAATATGATTTTACGCCTGTAAAGTCGTCGCGTTGTCAGTCAGATTTACATTAATTTGATTCAGGTTTATTTACGCCGGAAATGCGGAAAACCGCATGGACATTTTAGTGCGAAAAATATACCTGGCGTATTGTCTCGTTTGGTTGAATTTCAGCTCTCTCTTAAAACGCCACGCTGAAAATAGAGATAAACATCGTATGTTGATAAAAAATAAATTATTAACGCTATCACTGTTAATAGCCCCGCCATTAGCGTCAGCAACTGATGTTCTGGTTGTTACTGCGCCAGACTCAAATGATTTATATACTGCAACAACAACGTCTTCTGCGACAAAAAATGATACTGAGATAATGAAAATACCGCAGACGGTGAATGTGGTAACTAAAACCCAGATAGAAAACCGGGCTGCTGAAACCGTTGTTGATGCACTCAGATATACACCGGGTGTGGTTACGGAATACCGCGGTGATTCAAACCGCAATGATGAAGTATTCAGTCGTGGTTTTGATTATGCAAACAAAATTCTTGACGGTATTTCTTTCGGTGGAAATGCGTCCTCATCAATAGGTACAACAGAGCCCTGGTTTCTGGACAGAATTGAAATGATTAAAGGACCGGCCTCTGTCCAGTTCGGACAAATAAGTCCCGGCGGGGTTATTGCGATGACAAGCAAAAAGCCCACTACGCAGAGTATCAATAAAATCCAGTTACGGGCGGGTAACCGGAATAAAACCGAAGGATTTTTCGATCTGGGCGGAAAATTAACGGATGATGGCCGTGTACTTTATCGTTTAAATGGCCTGGCGAAAAAGAAAGACACTCAGGTACGGGATTATGAGGAAGAAAAGTATGCTGTCGCACCCGCCATAACATTCCTGAATGAAGACACGTCGTTCACTTTGCTGGCATATTTACAAAACTCGCCGAAAAATGGTTACCGGAACTTCCTTCCGGCATTGGGTACTCTGGAATCAACACCGGAAGGAAAAATTCCGCAGGACTTCAATATAAGTAATCCGGATTATAATATCTCCCGGCAAAAACAGCACAGTATCGGATATGAATTTGAGCACAATTTCAGTGATACGATTTCATTGGTACAGAAGGCCCGCTACGCAGAGATTGACGAAAAATATCATTACCTGGTATTTAACACGCTGGCAAGTGAAGCTAAAAACTATCCTTATGTACTTAAACGGATGGCTCAGCACGAAAAGACGAAACTTAATACATTCGGTGTTGATACTCACTTAATTTTCAATATTGATAGTGAGGGGATTTATCAGACACTATTAGTCGGCGTCGATTACAAATGGACTAAAGAAGATAAACAATTTTGGCGTGACAGAAGCGGCAATTATGATATTGACTGGCGTAACCCTCAATATCCGAAAATTGATGAAGCCAGACAGACGTTGTCCACAAACCAGTTACAAAAAAGTGACCAGACGGGTATTTATATTCAGGATCAAATTGAATGGAATAACTGGAATTTATTAGCCAGCGCCCGATATGACTGGATTGAGGTAAGAACGACAGACAGAATAATCAGTGATAAATCACAACAGAATGATGGTAAATTAACGGGATTAGCGGGTTTGTTGTACTCATTTGATAATGGTATTTCTCCTTATATCAGTTACAGCACATCATTTGAGCCTAATCTTGCAACCAACAGAAAACCGGGCAGTAAGCCATTTGATCCTAAAACGGCAAAACAAACGGAAGTGGGTATTAAGTATCTGACTCCTGACCAAAATACACTGGCGACCTTATCCTTATACCATATCGAACAAAACAATATTCCTAAATACGACGCCGGATTGGGCTATATGACGCTTATCGGCAAGGGTGAAAGTAAAGGTGCGGAAGTCCAGATAAACAGCAGACTTACCGATAAATTTGCAATTACAGGGGCATATTCATACACCAAAACCAAAGTGCTTGAGACAACAAACAGTGCCGAAAAAGGAAAAGAGTTTCCCCGTATTCCCAAAAATATGGTTTCTGTCTGGGGGCAATATGAAGAAAATACAGGGATGCTGAACGGGCTGAAAGCGGGCGCTGGTGTACGCTATATCGGTTCCGGTAAAGCAGAGGCGGATAATAGCTTTTCTGTCCCGGGGGTAACACTTTACGATGCTATGGTTGGCTATGATCTTGCAAATATTTCCCCTTCTTTAAAAGGCGCAACGATACAATTAAACGTTAATAATTTAGCGGATAAACATTATGTTTCATCCTGCGGTATGAGTGATGCCTGTTTTTATGGCATAGGGCGAACAGGTACTGTCACGTTTGATTACGCCTGGTAATCTGCGGCAAATCATCCGGCGTGATGATGTTTCATCGTTAGTGATCCGGGTATCTTATTCCTTTAAAGGGGAGAGATGAAGACGGTCGCAATTTTACTGATTGGGTTGTTACAGGCTGATTAATTCAGAGGAAAATTTCATGAGTTTTGAAGAAAAAAAGGAACGCGCTATCGCCATTATGGAAAGCAAAAAGATGTGGCGCAGTAATTATGCGCCGCCTCTGTTACGCATTTTATGGAAAACAGGCGTCAGGGTCCCCCCATTACCTTTTGCATCATTTTGGCAGGTAACTTTGTTGATGGGAACATGGTTTGCTCCTGTATGGGGACTTTTGATGTGGTTTTCCATATGGAAATCTGCGGGCATGCTGCCGACAGTTGCCATTGTTGTGAGTATCGTGGCAGGTGTTAGTTTTGGTATTCTGATGGCGGCATATCACTGGTGGAGAAAGAAAGCCAATCAGCTGCCTGACTGGAATAGCCTGGAATAAATATCTCTCTGACGTGGTTTGCCGGCACGCTCGTTGTCGTTCCGGATACGTTTTGAGGTTTCGTTATTTTCAGCCGGCAACCGGTATTTTTCCGGGCGCCGGTTTTCATTCTCTTATACAGAATGGTGTATACTTCCCGGCAGGAAATTTATTCACGGTTAATTAAAATGAAAGAAAACGAAAAAGTAAAAATTAAGCTTCTCAGCGACCGTTTAGACCTTATCCGTCACCGGATGGAAAATATGCTGCAGAAGAACGAAACGGAAAAGTACGAAGAACTTGAGAAAGAAAAAGCTGAGCTGGAAACTGACATTGCCCGTCTGAAGGAAGAACGCAGCAGGAAACTGAGCAAAGAAGCGCAGAAGCTGGTGGATATGCCGTTCAAACGCCTTATCACGAAGAAAGAGCAGGCTGATATCGGCAAGCTGAAGAAAGCTGTGCGGGGCCTGATCATTGTCCATCCGATGACGGCATTAGGCCGCGAAATGGAACTGGACGGTATGACCGGTTTTTCTAAGACTGATTTCTAGCCGGAAAATCAATCCGGCTCAAACCTGCCATAATTCGCTGATACCGGAAGGTTCTTAATTCCCGGTTCGCAGCCATGGAGAAAATTTCTTTCACCCGTAAATACACCCGCCGCTCACCGGCGCGGATAGCACGGATGCGTTAGGGTGACCTCTTCCCTTTCTTCAGTATCGGTTAAATTTTAGTTCCATACAGCATAATCATAGTTAATAATACTCATTCTCGTTATTATTCGTCTTTCCGGGGCGCTATGGCTAATTTTTTTTATTTCAAACCTTCAGCTATCACACTTCATGTTTTCGTTGCCCTTTGTGCTGTACCTGCGTACTCACAAACAGCAAACAGTAATACTTCTGACACTGTTGTTGTCAGTGCCGGGGTGCTGAAAGTTGACACCGCATTACAGGAAACACCGCAATCCGTTTCTGTTATTACACAAAAAGAGCTGGAAACCCGCGCACCGCAAAAACTGGATGAAGCACTGCGCTACACCTCAGGGGTAACAGCTCAGCCTTACGGTGCGGATAATGATACTGACTGGTTTAAAGTCCGTGGTTTTGATGCCGCGACCTATCTGGATAACAGTCGTTTATTCCGCGACGGGTATTATACCTGGCTGCCTGAACCTTATGGTTTCGAACAAATTGAAGTTGTTAAAGGCGCGTCTGCGGTTCTGTTTGGCGAATCTACCCCCGGTGGTGCTGTAAACGTGGTGACTAAAAAGCCGCTGTTTACCCCGAAAGGGGAATTTTTCCTTGAAGCAGGAAATAATGATCAGCGCGGGTTTGGTTTTGATGTTGCCGGTCATGCCAGCGATGATGGTGATATCCGTTACCGGGTAGTCGGTTTGATGAAACAGGCAGACGGTGAACTGGATAAAACGGATAACAAACGCATTTATCTGGCGCCTTCGCTTGCTATGGCGCTTTCCGACGATACCATGCTGACACTGATGGCAACGTATCTGCATGATGACGCTACACCAACCAACCCGTTTTTCCCTGCAGCCGGTACACTGATCGATTCACCTTACGGAAAAATTAAACCGTCAGCGAATCTTGGCGAACCGGATTATGATAAATACAAGCGCTCACAGTTTTCTGCCGGATATCTGCTGGAACACGATATTGACACGACCTGGCGTTTCTCCCAGCGCCTGAATTATGGTTATAATTCACTGACGCTGCGCAGTGTGTATGCATTTCCGAACGCAGATACATCTGCAACCTCTCTCGCCCGCGGTGTTGTATTCCGTGACGGTAACAGCCAGAGTATCACATTCGATAACAACCTGACGGGACAATGGGATTCAGAACGTCTGGAGCATACCCTGCTGGCAGGAGCTGAAATTCAGTATCACCGGACAAAAGGTGATGAACAGGACAGTTATGCATTCAGTCCGATCAATCCGTGGAATCCGGTCTACGGACAATACGTACCACTGGACCCGGCCGACAATATTAACCGGACAATCAATAAAACTCAGGCAAGCCTCTATTCCCGGTACCAAATCAAGCTGGACGGTAAATGGATCGGTGTTGCCGGGGTGCGCTATGATCAGGTAAAAACTGAGAATAAAAATCAGACAGCCCATAATGATAAATCCCGGAATGATGGTGAGGTGAGTGTCAATGCCGGGCTGATGTATCTGGCGGATAACGGGTTATCACCCTATACCAGCTATTCACAGTCATTTGAAGTGATGAGCACCATCGATCCTGCGACCGGCGATTTGTATAAACCGCTGAAAGGTGAACAAATTGAGGCCGGAGTCAAATATACGCCTTCATTCCTCGATGGTTATCTGAATATTGCCTGGTTCAGTATTGAACAAAAAAATGCACTGGTTACCAATCCGGATACTTCTGTTGCCACACAGACAGGAAAAGTCACATCAACGGGGGCAGAGGCTGAAGGATTTGTGCAATTGACTGATAATGTCAATGTTCAGGCATCCTATACCTACACAAATGCCAAAACAGATAATACCGGTGGTCAGGGACGCAAACAGGCTGCGCTTATCCCTGAGCACATGGCATCCGCCTGGGTCAATTACACATTGCCGGTAACCGGCAGCGGAGAACTGACACTCGGTTCCGGTGTCCGCTATCTCGGTAAATCAAAAGACAATCCGGCGAGCAGTAATCGTACTGTGTCCGCTGCTGCATTATGGGATGCTGCGGTAATTTATAAGCTGAACAAACAGTGGCAGCTTCAGGTCAATGTGAATAATCTGCTGAATAAAGAATATATTTCGGCATGTGATTATTACTGCTATTACGGCCAATCCCGTTCTGTTGTCGTTCAGACCAAATACAGCTGGTAGTTATGTTTGAACTGAATGATATCCGTGTTGTACGTGACGGGAGGGTAATTTTATCCGTCCCGTCCCTGACGATCCCGGCAACGGAACTGACTGTTGTGCTTGGTCATAACGGGTCAGGAAAATCCACCCTGGTTGATCTGCTGGCCGGTCAGACCCGGCCGGACCAGGGGGAAATTTTGCTGAATAATAAAAATCTCACTGGTTACACCAAACGGGAGCTGGCACAACAAGTGGCATTTTTGCCGCAAAAACTGCCGGTTTCTGCCGGGCTGACCGTCCGTGAACTGGTCAGTCTGGGACGTTTTCCCTGGCGCGGCATATTTGGCCGCCGGCATCCGGAAGATAACATTATTATCTCACAAGCCATGGAGAGTGCCGGTGTCACGGAATTTGCACAAATACCCGCCGATAATTTATCCGGCGGTGAACGCCAGCGCGCATGGGTTGCCATGTTACTGGCACAGCAATCACCGGTACTGATCCTCGATGAGCCGACATCCGCACTGGATATTCATCATCAGTACCAACTGATGAGGCTGTTGCAGGATTTAAACCGCACACAGCGTACCGGTATCATCGTTATCCTTCATGATCTTAATCTTGCATTGCAGTATGCAACCCATATTATCGCCCTGAAAAAAGGCAAAGTAGCGTTTGAAGGCGGTGCTGCATTGCTGGAGGATGAAACCCGTCTTTCCGGATTATATGAAACGGCTATCAGGTTAATTCCGCATCCGGATACGGAACAACGAAAAGTGGCAGTCGTATGCAACTGATGTTATTACGTTTAATCCGGTTATCCGCCCTGTTTTTTTTGATGTTTGCGGCAGCAGGGCAGGCGGCTGTCACAATAAATGATGACCGTGGCGGGCACACGTTTGAAACCATACCGCAGCGGGTCGTGGTGCTGGACTGGGATCTGCTTGAACAAACGCTGTCATTAGGGATAACCCCTGCCGGGGCAACAGAAACCAGCGGTTACCGGCAGTGGGTCGGACAGCCCGTACTGACAGAAAGTGTGGCTGAAACCGGAACCCGGGCAGAACCGAATCTCGAAAAAATTGCCGGACTGAAGCCGGATGTTATTCTGGCGGGTGCATCACAGGCAGATCTGATTCCGCTGTTAGAGCAGATAGCGCCCGTCGTTTATCTGACTAATTTTTCATCCGCAGATGATGCCGCTCCGGTGGCTATCCGTCACCTTAAAACGCTGGGGATACTGTTTGGCAGAGAACAGCAGGCGGATGAACAACTGGCTGCTTTAACGCAGCGGTTTACGGAGCTGAGCAATAAACTGGCTGCTGTCTATCCGCCGGGTACCCGGGTTACTGTCATTCGTTTTTCCACGCTGACCACCGTCTTTCTGCCGGCTGACAATTCTGCTGTTAACTATGTACTGCGTAACCTTGGCCTGACACCGGCAATCCCTCTGGACGCGCAGCCCTGGGGAATCGCCCAGCGGCGGATAAATGTATTACAGGACGCCGGTGATGGTTATGTTCTCTGGTTTCGTCCTTTTCCGGAAGAAAAAAAACTGGCAGACACCCGTTTGTGGCAGGCGATGCCATTTGTGAAGCAGGGCAAAATTAATGGCGTTGCGCCGGTCTGGAATTACGGTGGCGTCAGCTCATTGCAGCGGATGGCGGATGCCATTACGGATAGTTTGCTGGAGATTGCGCCCGCCTCATGAAAATCCGTTACCTTATACTCTTTCCGCTGCTGTTTATTCTGCTGATAGTGATTAACTTACAGCTTGAGCCCGGCTTATCTCCGCAACAGCAACTCAGCCTGATTTTTACACCGCAAGCGGCACAAACGTTTCCGGCTGTATTTTATCTTTACGGACAATTGCCGAGACTTTGCATGGCATTGCTGGCTGGTGCGACGCTGGGGCTGACCGGCAGCCTGATGCAACAGCTGACACAAAATAACCTCACGTCCCCGATGACACTCGGAACATCATCCGGTGCCTGGCTTGCACTGGTTATTTTATCTGTCAGTTTCAGTGAATTGTCTGCTGATTATGCCGTTCCTGTTGCAACCGCAGGCGCGCTGCTGGCGTTTGCATTTGTCATTCTGATTACAGGAAGCCGTAATATTACAGGATTACCACTGATTGTTTCCGGAATGGTGGTCAATATTCTGCTTGGTGCCATTGCAACCGCGGTAATTACACTGAATTCGCAGTTTGCGCAAAATATTTTTATGTGGGGAGCCGGCGATCTGACTCAGGATGGCTGGCAGAATGTCACAGATGTTATACCGCGCCTGCTGCCTGTTTTGTTTATTCTGCTGTTCGCCCCGCGGATACTGACAGTATTACGGCTGGGACACCAGGGCGCACAAGCACGCGGATTATCTGTTTTGCCGGTATTTTTGCTGTTTATGGTACTTTCAGCATGGCTGGTTTCAGTCGTGATCAGTACTGCCGGTATGATTGGCTTTATCGGATTGCTGGCACCGAATCTTGTCCGGATTGCCGGTGCACGCACTGCGTTACAGGAGCTGATTTTCTCTGTGATTGCCGGGGCGTTTTTACTGTTGTTTGCTGACACCCTGGCTCTGGCTCTCGGGCAACTGATGCAGACGGTGATCCCGACCGGTGTGATGACTGCCGCCATTGGTGCACCTGCACTTATTGTATTCAGCCGCCGCCGTTTCACCGCACAGGATCAGATGACCATTATTCTGAAACCGGTCATTTCTCCCCGTTTTCTGCCGCACGCAATGAGTGTTGTTGTACTTCTGCTGTTTGCCGGGCTGATGACCACGATCTTTTTTCAGCAATCAGAAACCGGCTTCCTGTGGGGGACTCCGGAGCCTTTCCGCTGGTCTCTGAGGTGGCCGCGGTTATTGTCAGCTGCCACGGCAGGTGTTGCACTGGCGCTGGCCGGAACCCTGTTACAGCGGTTAATTTATAATCCGCTGGCAAGCCCGGATATTCTTGGTGTGTCATCCGGTGCGACGGTTGCACTTATCCTGATAAGCGTGCTAACGGGAAATATGATTCAGACTTCCCTCTGGGGAGCAGCACTGACCGGCAGTGCTCTGGTACTGGGGATTCTGCTTTTACTCGGACGCCGGCATCAGTTTGCACCGGCAACATTAATCCTTACCGGGATTGCGCTGACGGCGGGGCTGGAAGCCTTTGTGCAATTCTTCCTGGCGCAGGGGGCATTGAGTAATTACCGGATACTGCTGTGGCTGTCCGGTTCCACCTATCGTGTCAGCGGAGAGCAAAGTGTACTTTTTGCATCCGTGATTGCCGGACTGACTGTTATCATACTGGCGCTCAGCCGCCGTCTGACGCTGATATCCATCGGCAGAACATTTGCTCAGGCCCGCGGATTGCATACCGGCCGTACCGCTCTGCTGATGCTGACACTTGTCGCCCTGTTGTGTGCTCTGGTGACAGCAACTGTCGGACCACTGGCCTTTACCGGTCTGATTGCGCCGCATATGGCAGCATTGTGCGGTGCTCAGAAAGTGAAATCACAGCTGATTTTTGCCGGTCTGGCAGGCACGGTTCTGATGATATGGGCGGACTGGCTGGGACAAACGCTTATCTGGCCGTCACAGATAGCAGCCGGAACATTGGTGTCTGTCCTTGGCGGCAGCTATTTCCTGGGGTTAATGCTGGTCAGCCGCTTCCGGAAATAATCATAAAATATACCGGGATACAGCCGAAAAGGGAAACCGGCTTCCCGGTTGTAGTAGCTGGCTTCGGATATACCGGTCTCACGGCAGACATCTTTGACTGTCCGTCCGGCTTCGACGGACTTCAGAATGGCGATAATCGGATGTTCAGTCAATCGGGCTTTGCGCATAGTGATCTCTTCCCTTTCTTCAGTACCGGTATATGGTATCGTACGCGCCAGAAATACCTTTAAGAGAGCCCTTCACGGTGGAAAAAAAGAAAACCTTCCTGCAGCAGAAAAGCGGCTTGCACCCGCGTAACCGTCATCGCTCACGCTATGATTTCCCGGTGCTGATCGCCAGTTGCCCTGCACTGGAGCCGTTCGTCAAGCCGAACGCCTGGGGCGACATTTCGGTAGATTTTGCCGATCCTGCGGCGGTTAAAATGCTCAACCGTGCGTTGCTGCAACATTTTTATGGCATCGAATACTGGGACATTCCCGCCGGTTATCTGTGCCCGCCGATCCCGGGGCGTGCCGACTATTTACACCATCTGGCAGACCTGCTGGCGACCAGCAACGGCGGTGAGTTCCCTCGCGGTAAAGGCGTGGCGATCCTTGATGTGGGTGTTGGCGCCAACTGTATTTATCCGATTATTGGCCTGCGCGAATACGGCTGGCGTTTTACCGGTTCGGAGATTGATCCGGTATCGCTCAATACGGCCAAAATGATCGTGGAGATGAACCCGGTACTGAGAAACGGTGTGCGCCTGCGTTTACAAAAACAACCCGAATTTATTTTGAACGGCATCATCGGCGTGGCGGAGAAATTTGATGCCACACTGTGTAATCCACCGTTCCACAGCTCTGAACAGGAAGCGCAAGCCAGCACCCGCCGCAAACTGCACAAGCTGGGTAAAGGCGAGGTAGCCGACACGCCGGTACATAACTTTGGCGGCAAAAATAAAGAGCTATGGTGTGAAGGCGGTGAAGAAGCCTTTGTGCGTAAAATGGTAGAGGAGAGCGTTAGCCTGGCGCAAAACTGCCTGTGGTTCACCTCGTTGATTTCTAAAAACACTACCTTGCCTTCGATTTATCACGCGCTGAAGCTGGTGGGTGCGGCCGAAGTCCGTACCATTGAAATGGCGCAGGGGCAAAAAATCAGTCGCTTCGTGGCCTGGACTTTCCACGACGCACAACAGCAGGTCGCCTGGGCGACAGAACGCTGGCGTTAATTTCCCCGGTGCCGGTTATTTAACCGGCACCGATAAAACTTCGCATTTCCCTTTCAATTTCTGCATGTTGCGTTATTCTCAATATGTCTTCCAATACTAAAAATCTTAAAAAAGTTATTTATTCAAAATACAATAGTTACCTTACTTAATTGATATTTTAATCCGGTATATATACCCAACGTAATTCAAGCTGCAGGCTGAGCGCAGCCAACGAACCTGCGGTTTGAATGAATAAGGGTATATATCCGTGATCAATTAAGATACTTGATTTTATGACGTTTGAGGATCAAGCTCCATCTCATAAAAATAGAACTGACCGCAGAACAACGGATCACCCTTGAGGTGTCATTCAGTTCTTTTGATTCGAGATTTAAATCAAGAAAACACTCGTCTATTAGTCAACAACTTATTGATGACCGAGCTAAATTAGTTAAACTATTAAAAGGGGAATCCGTTGAGTAGCTACTGAGCCGATTTGTTTGTAATTCATCAGATTATCCACAAATATATCGGATAACGCCGCACAGAGATCTTTGTCTGTAAACAGTTTACTTGTCTTCACCACATCACTTCTTTTGCTTACTTGTTTCCAGTAAATCGTTCAGCGCCGCAATATTCGCCCTCGCCCCTTCGGCTTCTTTTAATTGGCGGCGTTTTTGAGCAAAAACATCAAATACTTCTTTGGCTTTTTCGTCAGCAGCTTTCTTACTAATCCCACCAGCACCTTGCAAAACTTCACGGTCATTGAAACTTAAAAACTGCTCCAACTTAGTATCCCAATCCTGTAAGAAAACTTGCTTACGGCGCAGTGCTTGGTCTTCGGCAAAATCCAGCCACATATTGACGATGCGGTTTAATTCTTTGAGTTCATTTTCACGCAGATAATTCTTCGCAACCGTCACATCCGCTTTACGAACTTCGTCCGACTTATAGCTGGTTAAGCCCATATCCGGCTGACTGGCATCTGCGCGACTGGCAATAAGCTCAGCGGCAGTCATGCCGGTACAGGCAAAATGCAGTTTGTTTTGGATGGTTTGGAAGAAACGATTGGTTTCTTTATTGGAAGGCTCGTAGTCCGCTGCCATAGTGAAAATCTCTTTCACCCGTAAATACACGCGTCGCTCACTGGCGCGAATATCACGGATGCGTTCGAGCATCTCATCAAAGTAATCAGGCACCACAGACTGGCCGACGGGCGGATTCTTCAGCCGCTCGTCATCCATCACAAACCCTTTGATCAGATATTGTTCCAGCGTTTGCGTTGCCCATTGGCGAAACTGTGTTCCGCGAACAGAGCGGACACGGTAGCCGACAGCGAGGATCATTGAAAGATTGTAATGCAGTGTATTGCGGTTAACCCGCCGGTTACCTTCCTGCCGAACTTGTAAGAAAGACTTACAAGTTGAATTTTGTACAAGCTCACCTTCTTCGTAGATGGCTTTAATATGCTGGGTTATTGCCTGAGGTGTTATCTGATAGAGGTTTGCAATCTCAGCCTGAGATAACCACAGCGTATCGGATTCAAAACGGCATTCAACGCGGGTCTGACCATCTTCACTGCGGAACAGAATAAATTCGCCCTGTGGTGCCTCAGGAAGATTATCACTCATTGCACGGCCTCCGTTTTGCGGGTTGTTATCTCAGCGGAATGAACACAGATGCTACCAATATACCCGGAAAAATAAATGTTAAAATACTCACATCAATTAGTTGTGTGCTGATGATATTACAAGGGATGGGTTTTAGTTGTGTGCGGAAGAATATAATTGGCGGAAGATCACAGGAGTCGAACCTGCCCGGGACCGCTGGCGGCCCCAACCGGATTTGAAGTCCGGCCGCCCCACCGGGGACGATGATCTTCCGTTTTGAGGTTGCACAGTATACGCTTTCCGGCAGGGATTCAAAAGTTCTCTCTCGTTTTTTCCTTTGAGGTACATCAGTATCGTGCGATTTTTTACGGGAATGATTTTTAATCAGCTTAATAACACGAAAAATCATTGAACTTGCCGGTGTGTGTCCCCATCTTATAGAGAGTTTCAGTATTCATTTTTCATGTGTATGTGCGCCGCGGCGGACGTGCACCAGCAGCCAACAGGATGGTTTATGATGAACCCTTTGCTTACCCCGACCCAGAATCAGTTACCGGCATTTTCTGCCATCAATCCGGAATGTATTGTGCCTGCGGTGAAAGAAACGCTGGATAATTATCGTCAGACGGTAGAGCAGGTGGTAAGTCATGCACCTGATTTTACATGGGAAAATGTGTGTGTTCCGCTGGCGGAAGCCGGCGATAAATTATCCCGTGTCTGGTCACCGGTCGGTCATCTGAATTCAGTCAAAAACAGCCCTGAACTGCGCGAAGCCTATGAGCAGTGCCTGCCTCTGCTGTCTGAGTTCAGTACCTGGATGGGTCAGCACGAGGGGCTGTATAACGCGTATAAATCGCTGAAAAACAGCCCTGCGTTTGCATCACTGTCTCAGGCGCAGCGCAAGTCAGTGGAAAATTCCCTGCGTGACTTTGAGTTATCCGGTATTGGTCTGCCACCGGAGAAACAGAAACGTTACGGTGAGATTTCGGCCCGTCTGTCTGAGCTGGGTTCGCTGTTCGGCAATAATGTGCTGGATGCAACCATGGGCTGGAGCAAGCTTATCACCGATGAAAGCATGCTGGCCGGTCTGCCGGAGAGTGCGGTTGCTGCTGCACAGGCACTGGCGGAGTCCAAAGGTGAGAAGGGCTGGCTGTTTACCCTGGATATGCCGAGCTATCTGCCGGTGATGACTTACGCGGATAACCGCGAACTGCGCAAAGAGATGAGCGAAGCCTACGGCACCCGTGCTTCCGAGCTGGGGCCAAACGGCGGCAAATGGGATAACAGCAGTGTGATGGCAGAGATCCTGGCGCTGCGTCATGAGCTGGCACAGTTACTCGGCTTTAAAAACTACGCCGAAAAATCCCTCGCCACCAAAATGGCGGAAAACCCGCAGCAGGTGCTGGACTTCCTGAATGATCTGGCGGAACGCGCTCATCATCAGGGTGAGCAGGAAGTCGCTCAGCTGGCAGCCTTTGCCAAAGAGCATTACGGCGTTGATAAACTCGAGCCGTGGGATATGGCCTATTTTGCCGACAAACAGAAACAGCATCTGTTCTCTGTCAGTGATGAGCAGCTGCGTCCGTACTTCCCGGAAGAGAAAGCGATCAGCGGGTTGTTTGAAGTGATCCGCCGGATCTACGGGATCACCGCCAAAGAGCGTTTCGGGGTGGAAACCTGGCATCCGGATGTCCGTTTCTTTGATTTATTTGATAAGAACGGTGAATTACGCGGCAGTTTCTATCTGGATCTGTATGCCCGCGAGCACAAACGCGGCGGGGCGTGGATGGATGACTGCATCGGCCGTATGCGCCATAAAGATAATTCCCTGCAAAAACCGGTCGCGTATCTGACCTGTAACTTTAACAAACCGGTCGGCGGCAAACCGGCGCTGTTTACTCATGATGAAGTCCTGACACTGTTCCATGAGTTCGGACACGGTCTGCATCATATGCTGACACAGATTGATGTGGCTGATGTCTCCGGTATCAATGGTGTGCCGTGGGATGCGGTCGAACTGCCGAGTCAGTTTATGGAAAACTGGTGCTGGGAGCCTGAGGCACTGGCCTTTATCTCCGGTCACTATGAAACCGGTGAGCCGCTGCCGCAGTCACTGCTCGATAACATGCTGGCGGCGAAGAATTATCAGTCTGCGATGTTTATTTTGCGCCAGCTGGAGTTCGGTCTGTTTGATTTCCGTCTGCATGCGGAATATGACCCGGCAACCGGCGCGCAGGTAATGCCGACACTGCTGTCCGTGAAAGAAAAAGTCTCTGTGGTGCCTGCTGCGCCGTGGAACCGCTTCCCGCACGCCTTCAGTCATATTTTTGCCGGGGGTTATGCTGCCGGTTACTACAGCTACCTGTGGGCGGACGTGCTGGCAGCGGATGCATTCTCCCGCTTCAGTGAGGAAGGCATTTTCAACCCGGTGACCGGGCAGTCTTTCCTGGATAACATTCTCAGCCGGGGTGGCTCGGAAGAGCCGATGGTCCTGTTTGAGCGCTTCCGCGGGCGTAAGCCGGAACTGGATGCGATGTTAAAAGGCTACGGAATCAACGGGTAATACGTGAAGATTCGTTTACAGTGTGAACAGGGCGCAGACAGCTGCGCCCTTGATGTATTGGCGGCGCGGTGGGGTCTGGAACATGACGATACCGCGCTGATGGCGCTGGTGCTGACGGCGGAAGGGCTGGAGCTGCGTAAGTGTGATGAACCGAAGCTCGGCGGGATCCGTGTGGATTTTGCCGGAGGAACGATGGCACACCGGCGCCGTTTCGGCGGCGGACGCGGTGAGGCGGTGGCAAAGGCTGCCGGGATAAAGAAATCGTATCTTCCGTCGGTGGTGGACGCAACAGCCGGTCTGGGACGTGATGCGTTTGTTCTGGCGTCGCTGGGCTGCCGGGTACGGATGATTGAACGCCATCCGGTCGTTGCGGCACTGCTGGATGATGGCTTACAGCGGGCTTACCGGGACAGTGAAATCGGTGAATGGATGCAGGAGCGGATGATCCTTATCCATGCGTCCGGGATTGATGCGCTGGCAGATATCACACCACCGCCGGATGTGGTCTATCTCGACCCGATGTATCCGCACCGGCAGAAAAGCGCGCTGGTGAAGAAAGAAATGCGGGTGTTTCAGTCGCTGGTGGGCGCGGATGAGGATGCTGATCTTCTGCTGGCGCCTGCACTGGCGCTGGCAACCCGTCGTGTGGTGGTGAAACGGCCGGATTATGCGGAGCCGTTAGCCGGGCAGAAAGCTGCGGCGGCGGTTGAGACAAAAAATCATCGTTTTGATATCTATCCCTGCGTGAAAGCAGAGGGATAACACTGAATAATATCTGAAAAGGGGACAGGGCAGTTCCCGTTTCGCGAAGGGGCAACAAGTGAGACTTCCCGCTTGTCATACCCCCTTCGGCACTGTGACATTGTTCAGTAACAGTTTACAGACTTACAGCACACCCTGTGCCAGCATGGCATCAGCGACTTTTACAAAGCCGGCGATATTCGCACCCTGCACATAGTTGGTCTGTTTTTCCTCACTGCCGTACTCAACGCACGCATTGTGGATATCCAGCATGATGTGATGCAGACGCTCATCCACCACGTCACGTTTCCAGCCGAGACGGACGGAGTTCTGTGACATTTCCAGGCCGGATGTTGCCACGCCGCCCGCATTAGCTGCTTTGCCCGGTGCAAACAGAACATTTGCGGCCAGGAAGGCATCGGTTGCCGGGATAGTGGTCGGCATGTTTGCGCCTTCCGCCACGGCTTTAACGCCGTTTTTGATCAGCACTTCCGCATCTGCCAGATCCAGCTCATTCTGAGTGGCGCACGGCAGGGCGATATCCACCGGTACAGCCCACGGGGTCTGACCTTTCAGATAGACCAGTCCGAACTCTTTTGCATACTCTTCCACACGGCCGTAACGGTCTTTGATTTCGGTCAGGCGCGCCAGTTTTTCGGCGGTGAAACCGTCTTCATCGACGACAGTACCGGAGGAGTCAGATGCGGTGATCACTTTCGCACCCAGCGACAGACATTTTTCGATAGTGTACTGTGCCACGTTACCGGAGCCGGAAACCGCAACACGCATACCGTCGAAGCTCATACCGTGACGTTCCAGCATGGCCTGAGTGAAGTAAACCAGCCCGTAACCGGTGGCTTCCGGACGGATCAGACTGCCGCCGAAGGAAAGACCTTTGCCGGTAAACACACATGCGGTGTTGTTGGACAGTTTTTTCATCATCCCCGCCATGTAGCCGACTTCACGGCCGCCGACGCCGATATCACCCGCAGGTACATCGGTATCCGCACCCAGATGACGGTACAGTTCGGTCATCAGTGCCTGGCAGAAACGCATCACTTCACCCTGGCTTTTACCTTTCGGATCAAAGTCAGAGCCGCCTTTCCCGCCGCCCATCGGCAGTGTGGTCAGGGCATTTTTCAGTGTCTGTTCAAAGCCGAGGAATTTAAGGATGGAGAGGTTCACGGAAGGATGGAAGCGCATACCACCCTTAAACGGGCCGATGGCTGAGCTGAACTGCACACGCCATGCGCGGTTTACCTGCACCTGACCCTGATCGTCAACCCAGGTCACGCGGAACTGAATCACACGCTCCGGCTCAACAAAGCGGGCGAGCAGATTCTGATCACGGTACTGCGGATTTTTTTCAAGAAACGGCCACAGTGTGGAGAAGACTTCGCGCACGGCCTGGAGGAATTCCGGCTGTGACGGATCACGGCGCTGAACACTTTCCAGAAACGATTCCAAAGAGATAAAGTTACTCATGTTGATTTCCTGTCTGTCATGCCCTTCTCATTTCATGCAGCAGTTATGCAGGCCACACTTGTCTCCCGGGGCAGGTTCTCCGGAATATTTCTGCGTACGGCATATCTGTGACACGAATGATATCGGGTTACGTTACTTTGTGAGGTATCCCGAACATTTTTGTTTTATTTTTCGAATAATGTGAGATGTGTTTGCATTTACCACTTGAATTTATCTCTTGTTTATATCCTGTTTTCAAGCTGTTTTTTTCATATATAACAAAAAAAATTCATTGACGGCCTTTTTCACTGATCCGGCTGCCGCATTTTCAGCCAAAAAAAATGCCTGCATAAGCAGGCATTTCAGATGAATAATTTTTCAGCAGATGATTATGCGTTATCATCATCCCGCAGCGGAACAATTAACATATCGACATGAACGGTGTTAATCAGCTGACGGGCGGAAGACATCAGTTTGCTCCAGAAATCCTGGTGGTGTCCGCAGACAACCAGATCCATATCATATTTTCTGATGGCATCGACTAATACCTGGCCGAGATCACCGCTGCCGCTGAGCATTTCCTGAATCTCGTAACCGGAATTTTTTGCCAGATTCTTCAGTGAATTACTGGTTTCTTCAGTAATACGCTGCTGCATATCACCCAGGTTTACATCGATAAGTCCGGTGTATAAGTCAGAATAATTGACATCAACGTGGATCAGAGAAACTTTGGCGTTGTAAGGTTTTGCCATGGAAACTGCTTTGCTTACCAGCACTTCACTTTCAGGCGAAAGATCGACTGCGACCAGAATATGTTTATATGCCATAAGAAACTCCTTCCGTTCAAAGGGTTAAGGGGTTGGCAGGGCTTGCGCCGCTATCCTTTATGAATACTATAACTGCTTAATATCATTAAAGAGTGTAATGCGGATCACAACTCAATGCTTTTATCAGGCAGCAGAGAATGTCTGATTTATAAGATATACCAGTCTGCACACTTCTCACAAGGATGAGAGTGGCAAAACGGATATTTTCAGGAGATTATCGTGAAAGAATACGAGAGTTTGTGGAACTTCACAGCATTGTCCATACTGAATACATAAAATACTGTCAGTATGATGTGATAGACACTGATATCACCGGTCCTTTCTCCGCAGATAGTCTAAGGAGTGGATTATGTTCAGTATACTTACACTGTTCTGGGCGTTATGTTTTCTCTGTCTGATTAACATGATCCGGTTTTATTCATCCACCCGGGCATTGCTTTCTGTCCTGCGTGACAGCGACCCGCTGCTGTACCATGCTGTCGGCGGTAATAATGCGTTCACTGACCACACTCAGTGGCAGAAACAGCTGCGCCTTATCCGCTATATCAACCAGCGGGAATATCTCACTCATCATGATCCTGAAGTGGTTTTACGCTGTGAACGAATCCGTCGTCAGTTCACCATGATCAGTGCGATATGCGGCATTGTCATTGCTTCACTGCTGATGATGATTATCTGGCCGTAAGGGATAACCGGATACGAAAAAAAGCCTGACACATGTGTCAGGCTTTTCAGTTTCAGAGGATGGCAATCTGCGGTCAGATGATTTGCAGAGAGATCCAGTAAAGTACGCCGGACAGCACGATAGACACCGGCAGTGTCAGAATCCAGGCCAGCATGATGTTTTTGATGGTTTTGGTCTGAACACCACCACCGTCAACAATCATCGTACCTGCCACCGCAGAGGAGAGCACCTGGGTGGTGGACACCGGCATCCCGGTATAACTTGCCACACCGATGGAGACAGCCGCGGTGACCTGTGCAGACACGCCCTGGGCGTATGTCATGCCTTTCTTACCGATTTTCTCACCGATAGTCACTGCAACACGTTTCCAGCCGAACATGGTACCCAGAGAGAGTGCCAGTGCGACAGAAATGATGATCCAGATAGGGGCATACTCAACAGTATTCAGCAGGTCATTGGACAGACGTTTCAGGAAACGCGCATCTTCCGGTTTGGTTTCCGGTAATTTCGCCACTTCTGCGGCAGTATCCGAAATACACATCAGCAGACGGCGCATCTGGCTGCGCTGTTCCGGTAATAAGTCATCATAGGTATGAATATTACCGAGCAGATCCTGAGCTTGTCTCAATACGATGCCGGTACGCGAGCTGTCACAGTGGAACTGCTCATTGAGAACGGTATTCTCAGTGTTCAGTGCCGGTGTCAGCTCAATGGCGTGCGCCAGTGCTTCCCTGTGGGTGGTGTAATACTGCTCCAGGTTGACCACAGCATCGCGCGTACGGGCGATTTCGTAATCACTGGAATTCATATTCACCATAAAGCCGGCAGGTGCCACACCAATCAGAACAAGCATAATCAGACCGATACCTTTCTGCCCGTCGTTTGCGCCGTGTGAGAAACTGACGCCGACTGCGGAAAGGATAAGGGCGGTACGCGTCCAGAATGGCGGTTTGCGTTTGCCGTCTTTTTTCTCACGTTCTGCCGGTGTTAAGTGGATACGGCGGCGTTTCTTCGTGCCGCTCCAGTAGCGGCGCAGGAACCAGATCATTAATCCGGCAATGACCAGGCCGACCAGCGGTGACAGAATCAGAGAAAGGAAAATACTGATCATTTTCGGAATATTCAGCGCATCAACCACGGAACTGTTGGTCACAATCGCGTTGGTCAGGCCGATCCCGATAATGGCGCCGATCAGGGTATGAGAACTTGAGGCCGGGATACCGAAGTACCAGGTGCCCAGGTTCCAGATGATAGCGGCGAGAAGCAGGGAAAAGACCATGGCAAGACCATGGGCCGAACTGACATTCAGCAGTAAGTCCGTGGGCAGAAGATGCACGATCGCATACGCCACGCTCAGACCGCCGAGCAGTACCCCGAGGAAGTTAAACACACCCGCCATGACGACAGCAAGCTGCGCGCGCATTGCACGGGTATAGATAACAGTTGCTACCGCGTTTGCGGTATCATGGAAGCCGTTGATGGCTTCGTAAAACAGCACAAAGATCAGTGCCAGTACTAACAAAAGGCCGGTGTGAAATTCCAGGCCTGTAAATAGATGTAGCATAGACGTTAAGCCAGTTGTTGGACATGAACGCGGCGCATTATCAGCGACAAATGCGTCACGGGGAAGTGAAATATGGCCTTTTTTTGATTTGATACCTTTATCAAATCAGCTTAAGGAATTATTAATCCTTGTATATCATCGGATTAGGCTCCTTTATTGAAAATAATAAATTTCAGGCCCGATTTAATCATCATGACAAATTTAAGACATTTATCGGAATTTCTCCACATTTTAAGACACAGAGAACACTATTTTGGAAAAGTTTGACGCGATTGTAATAGGTGCGGGTGCCGCCGGGCTGTTCTGTGCCGCGCAGGCAGGACAGCGCGGACTGCGGGTACTGGTGCTGGATAACGGCAAAAAAGCCGGCCGGAAAATCCTGATGTCCGGAGGCGGGCGCTGTAATTTTACCAATCTTTATACCGAACCGGCAGCGTATCTGAGCAAAAATCCGCATTTCTGTAAGTCAGCGCTTGCCCGCTACACACAGTGGGATTTTATTGCCCTGGTGCAGAAATATCAGATTGCGTATCACGAAAAAACGCTCGGTCAGCTTTTCTGTGATGATTCCGCACAGCAGATCGTTGATCTGCTGCTGGCGGAGTGTGAACAAGGGAACGTGGTTATCCGCCTGCGCAGTGAGGTGACGGAGGTACAGAAACAGGGAAACGATTTCTGTGTGACGGTCAATGGTAAGGTTGTGAGTGCTCACTCACTTGTGGTGGCCAGCGGCGGATTATCGATGCCGGGACTGGGTGCGACTCCGCTGGGTTATCGTCTCGCGGAGCAGTTCGGCCTGCCGGTATTGCCGACCCGCGCCGCGCTGGTGCCTTTCACGCTGCATAAACCGCTGCTGGAAGCCTTACAGACACTGTCCGGTGTCGCAGTACCTGCTACCGTTACCGCACAGGACGGCACCCGTTTCGCTGAAAATATCTTATTTACCCATCGTGGCTTGTCAGGCCCTGCAATTCTTCAGATTTCCAGTTACTGGCATCCCGGGGAGTATGTGAGTATTAACTTACTTCCGGGCACTGATCTGGCGGAGTTCTTCACCGTGCAGCGGGAAAAACACCCGAATCTGATCCTGCGTAATGCGCTGGCGAAGCTGTTACCAAAACGGCTGGCGGAGTGTTTACAGGCAACCGGGGATCTGCCGGATATCACCCTGAATCAGTTATCCAAAGCCGCACAGCAGGAGATCACCGAAAAATTGCAGAACTGGCAGGTGCAGCCGAACGGTACAGAAGGCTACCGGACAGCGGAAGTGACGCTCGGCGGCGTGGATACACAGGCGCTTTCCTCCAAAACCATGGAAGCCCGTGATGTGGCCGGTCTTTATTTTATTGGTGAAGTGACCGATGTCACCGGCTGGCTCGGTGGTTATAACTTCCAGTGGGCATGGAGTTCAGCGTGGGCATGTGCGCAGGCACTGCCGTTTTCGCCGGATGCTTAATCCATGATAACCCTATGGAATTATTTAATTTTATTAAAATAAATCACGGTATCAGTGGGTTAACAGAAAACATCAGTGATTATATGAAATATTGAGCAAAAAGTGCTTTACAAATGATACTGAGAACCATTATCATCAAATCACTTTCAGATGACCACCTTCAGGGTTCAGATGAAAGAACGACATTGCTCACATTGCTTCCAGTGTTTATTTAGCCAGCCCAGTGCTGGCTTTTTTTTCCCCTTATTTCCCCTTATCCATTCGCGCCGCAGGTGCGTTGGCTTTTCTGCGTCATCCTCCGGCCTGTGGCTGTGTTGGCTTTGTTCGGCTACCCCGGTCACATACTGATGTATGCTCCCGGGGATATCCTCACTTCGCCGCCTTGCCACAAACCGGATGATTTAGCAGATTAATTTTTCTGTTTTTCTGTTTTTCTGTTTTTGACAGAGTTGAAGTACATAAGGGATTAATCGGCAAAAAAGGAAAGTGTGAAGCGGCAGGGATGTGTCAGCGTCTTTCCGCTTTGCCGGTTATCCCGCCGCCCGGATCTGAGAGAAGATGGTTTTATTTTTTCCACCTTACCAGTCATTCCCTGACACTCCTCGCAATGTTTATTCAAATTTTTTGAATCCTTGCGTTAAACCCGGCTACTGGTGAAATTAGCGGCAGGACGTAAACTTAACCTCATCAGATTGAGGAGAAAAATTATGATCTATGTACGCCCTGCAAATGAACGCGGCCATGCCAACCACGGCTGGCTGGACAGCTGGCACACCTTTTCGTTTGCCGATTACTACGACCGGGATTTTATGGGCTTTTCTGCCCTGCGGGTCATTAACGAAGACTTTATCGCGGAAGGCCAGGGGTTCGGTACCCATCCGCATAAAGATATGGAAATTCTGACCTATGTGCTGGGTGGTGCGGTTGAGCATCAGGACAGCATGGGGAATAAAGAACAGGTACCTGCCGGTGAGTTCCAGATTATGAGCGCCGGAACCGGGATCCGCCACTCGGAATATAACCCGAGTAATGACAACCCGCTGCATCTGTACCAGATCTGGATTATCCCGGAAAAAACCGGTCTGACCCCGCGCTATGAGCAGCGCCGGTTTGATGCGGCGAACGGACGCCAGCTGGTGCTCTCCCCGGATGCCCGTGACGGTTCGCTGAAAGTCTTTCAGGACATGACATTGTGGCGCTGGACACTCGCTGCCGGTGAAGAGGGTGACTATCAGCCTCAGAGCGGACGGATGATCTGGCTCCAGGTGGTGAAAGGTGAACTGACAGTGAATGGTCAGACAGTAAAAACCAGTGACGGTGTGGCCGTATGGGATGAGTCGTTAATCAGCCTGAAAGCCGCGGAAGACAGTGAAATTCTGCTGTTTGACCTGCCGCCGGCGCAATAAAACAGAAAGCCCCGGATCATCTGACCCGGGGCTACTGTGTTGCTCACACTACTTTTCTTGTTATCCGTTTACAGCGAAGGCCCTGCACTGACCAGAGCCTGACCTGACGGGGTATCGGTATATTTATCGAAGTTAGTTATAAACCGTCCCGCAAGATCTTCCGCTTTTTCCTGCCACTGCGCCACATTATCGTATGTGTTGCGCGGGTCGAGTATATGACTGTCGACACCCGGCAGCTCGCGGGGAATGGCCAGATTAAAGACCGGCAGCGTATGTTTCGCTGCTTTATCAATATCCCCACTAAGAATGGCGTCTATGATAGCACGTGTATTCTTAATTGAAATGCGTTTTCCGGTTCCGTTCCACCCGGTGTTCACTAAATACGCTTTTGCTCCCGCCGCTTTCATCCGTTTAACCAGCACATCTGCATACTGTGTCGGGTGCAATGTCAGGAATGCCGCGCCGAAGCAGGCGGAGAAGGTAGGGGTCGGCTCAGTGACGCCGCGCTCGGTACCAGCCAGCTTGGCGGTGAAGCCGGATAAGAAATGATACTGCATCTGCTCCGGTGTCAGTTCCGCCACCGGCGGCAGCACACCGAACGCATCGGCAGTCAGGAAAATCACATTACTGGCGTGTCCTGCTTTGGAGACTGGTTTAACAATATTTTCAATATGGTAGATAGGGTAGGAAACCCGGGTATTTTCGGTTTTACTGCCGTCGTTAAAATCCACACTGCCGTCCGGGCGGACAACCACGTTTTCCAGCAGCGCATCACGGCTGATGGCGTGATAGATATCCGGCTCTGCTTCCTCTGATAAATTAATCGTTTTGGCGTAGCAGCCGCCTTCAAAGTTGAAGACGCCGTCATCATCCCAGCCGTGCTCATCATCGCCGATCAGTTTACGTTTCGGATCAGTGGACAGCGTGGTTTTACCGGTACCGGACAGGCCGAAGAAAACAGCCACATCACCTTTTTCCCCCACGTTTGCCGAACAGTGCATTGAGGCAATGCCCTGTAACGGCAGCAGGTAGTTCATGATGGAGAACATGCCTTTTTTCATCTCACCGCCGTACCAGGTACCGCCGATAAGCTGGATGCGCTCGCTCAGGTTAAATGCCACAAAGTTTTCAGAATTCAGCCCTTGTGCCTGCCAGTCAGGGTTCACACATTTCGCACCGTTCATCACAATGAAATCCGGTTCAAAATTATGCAGTTCATTTTCATCCGGGCGGATAAACATGTTTTTGACAAAGTGTGCCTGCCAGGCAACTTCGGTAATAAAGCGGACTTTCAGGCGGGTATCGGCATTGGCGCCGCAGAATGCATCCACCACAAATAAACGCTTGCCGGACAGCTGACGGGTGATCAGGTTTTTCAGGGCGTTCCAGGTCTCTTGTGACAGGGGTTTGTTGTCGTTTTTACCTTTTCCCTGATCTGCCCACCAGACCGTATCACGGGTGAGATCATCTCTGACCAGGTATTTATCTTTCGGAGAGCGGCCGGTAAAAATGCCGGTGTCCACCGCGACTGCGCCGCTGGTGGTGACAACGCCGTGTTCATAGCCGGTCAGGCCGGGACGGGTTTCTTCATCAAAAAGTAAGTCATAACTCGGGTTATAGATTATTTCTGCGGCATCGCGGATACCATACTGCTCCAGTTCATTCACAGCCATTGTTTTTACGCTCATCCAAAGCCTCCGGGTTGTCGGAATATCTCCATATATCATAATTATTTACGACTGGTTAACAGCGATTGCTATCAAATAAATGAAAATCCGGAATTTATTTGACTTTATTTTGTGAGCTGACTCGATACCATAAGAAAAAATAAACAAAAAGGCCGCGCCCGGGAAGCCCGGCGCGGCCTGGTGTTGCATCAGCTAAAACGAATCAGTGCAGAGAGGCGTTTTTCTCACTGCGGATTTCACGGATATCCTGTTCACTAAAGATATGGTGAGCACCGCAATATTCACACTCCATATCAATTTTGCCATCTTCCTGCAAAATATGATTAACATCGTCTTCCGGCAGCGTTACCAGTGTATCTGCGCATCGTTCGCGGGAACAACCGCAATGAAATGCTACCGGTGCCGGTTCATACAGCACAACGTCTTCTTCGTGATAGAGGCGGTACAGAATGGTCTCGGCATCCAGGGTAAAGAGCTCATCAGACGAAATAGTCGCGGTCAGCTGCATCAGGTGACTGAACATATTCTGTGTTTCTTCCGGGGTACGGGCTTCTGCCGATGACGGCAGTGCCTGTAACAGCATCCCGGCGGCCTGCATTTTACCGTCGTGTTCCGCAACGCGGACAAACAGGCTGGTCGGCAGCTGTTCAGACTGGCGGAAATAGGCATCCAGGCATGCTTCGAGGGTATCTCCCTCGAGAGCCACGATACCCTGATAGCGTTCGCCCTGGCGCGGCGTAATGGTGATCACCATAAAGCCTTTACCGATCATGTCGTGGAAACCGGCACCGGCAGGAACATCGCCGTTCATACGGGCGATCCCGCGCATCTGCTGGCGGTCGTTGCCGTTGATAACAGCGAGACGGACCGGGCCGTCGCCCTGGATCTGAACGGTAATATCCCCTTCAAACTTCAGTGTTGCGGTCAGCAGGCTGGTGCAGACCAGCAGTTCGCCGAGCAGGCGGCGGACCGGTTCCGGATAATGATGGTTATCCAGGATTTGCTGTAATGTGCCGGAAGCATTGACCAGTTCGCCCCGGACATCGCTTTTGTTAAACAGGAACCGGTGTAATGTATCTTGTCGTGCAGACATAATTTTCTCTCGTCTTAACCGCCGGTTATTCCGCGGTATCTGAATTACTGTGTTTAAATTTTAACAATGTCCGTCGTTCCTTTTTATCAGGACGTCGTTCCGGGTGCGGCATCGTCAGGGCATTCATTTTACGTGCAAGTGCGGTTTTTTCACGTTTTTCGATGCTCTCCGGGGTTTCTTCCCAGAGTTTTTGTGCCAGCGGCGCGCTCAGGCGTTTATCAGTAACACCCAGCACGCGGATTGTCCGTTCATCATTTCCCTGACGCAGGACGATAACCGCACCGTTTTCAACCAGTTTGCCGGGCTTGGTCCGCTGCCCGTTATAATGAACCTTGCCGCCGTCAATCATGGTTCTGGCGATGGAGCGGGTTTTGTAAAACCGGGCCGCCCAGAGCCATTTATCGAGGCGGACAGGTTCTGTGACCTGTAAAGCCTGTTGCATGGTTACTCCGTGACAGACAGTGCAGCCGTTACGGCTGCACCTCAGAAGAAGGGTAGTCGTGCCGGAAACAGTTGTCGTAATAACGGCGGATATCAGTCATCCGGCGGCGGCGCTGACGCCAGCGGATAAACGTATATATACCGTTGATAATAACCAGAAGGGAAAAGACGACCAGTAAAGCACAGCTGCCGATAAAGCGCGCCAGCATGACATTATCCGGCTGGAAGTGCAGCAGGATATGACGGGTGCCGTTGGCATCCACAGACACATCCGTGACAATGCCCTGAACCTCAAACGGGGTATGCAGCAGCATATTGGAGAGCTTCTGCAGGGACTGCCAGTGCGCCAGCGGTGTCATTTCCTCGGTCTGTTCATTGACCGGGGCATTCTCCACCAGCGATTTGCCTTCATCACTGATCAGCAGCACACCACCCGGCGGCGGACTGTTCAGCCGCATCGCCGCATTTTCCACTTCTTTGTTTATAGCAGTAGATGTGGTGGCGATAACCAGCTTTTCCAAGGCCTCGGCGCTTGCCGGACGCAATAAAACATTTGATTGCTCCAGTTTACCGGCTCTGGCGCGGGCTAATAAATTTTCCCAGTTCGGGGAATTACCCAGATTGACTAGGGCGTTTTTCAGCCGGACGCAGTCACTGTTTTCAAATTCACATAACGCCTGGGTTTTCAGAACCAGTGAGGAGAAATCGTCCAGCAGGCTCATCCCGGAGCGGGTGATAACATTACGCAGACTGTCATTCACTTTACGGGACCCGGCATCGGGATGCAGCTGATTATTCAGTTCGGTAAGCAGTGCGGCGGCGCGATCAACCTGTTCGGATTCCGGAACCGGGAGCGGAGAGGTGTTGTTCCAGTAAATCCCTGAGCAGTCAAATGCCCGGAAATTGGGTTTGTCCTGGGCGGAGAGGTTCGGCGGCATATAGCACATCCCCACGCCTTTGGCTTCCAGAAAATCCCCCACATAGAGCGGCATACTCTGGAGTTCACTGAAGTTTGTGGTGATTTTGGTATCTGTGCCGGTCAGCCAGTTCAGGGCCAGTTTGAGCGGCAGATTGACCGGCTGATTACAGGCCAGAACCAGCAGGGCAAAGGCGCTGGTCAGGGTGATCAGCAGATTTTTTCCGTAACGGCGATAGGGAAACAGGGTGGATTCCTCACGCAGGGAAAGGTATTTCCCCTGGCGGACAACCTGCTGATCCTCATACATTTCAATCTGAGTAACCGAGCCCAGATCCTGATGCAGCCAGGGTTCCCAGTGGCGCGGATAAATCAGGTCGATACCGCCGAGGGAAATGCTGTGTTTCTGGCTGTGATCAAAATCGCCGAACAGACCCCAGCGTTTCGGGATCCCCCGGTAGCACTGAATATCCCGCAGACGGCGGCGGTTACGGATCGGGATCAGGGATAATATAATTCCGGGCAGTAACAATCCGGCACCGACCGCTATCATCCAGTAAAATAAAAACGGCGGCATAAAGACAGCAGTAAGTGCCGTCAGCACGCCGCAGATAATCAGCGTTCCGCTGATAAATCCGTGACTGTGCTGCAGGTTATATTCCTGCCTGCTCTCCCTGCGTGTGCCGAGAAACTCAATATCAGCATTGCTGTTAGTCAGTATCGCGGCCTGTACCGGTACGTTATTATTTTTTGTCATTAGTCCTGTCAGCGGGTAGTCATCCGTAAACTCACGTAAATCATGGCCGTTCAGCCCGACAATCATCGGCACCCGGGCGGTAAACATGACATCAATAACATTCGTGGCCTGAATGAATTCATCCAGAACCGCGGGCAGATAAACTTCGTTGCCCTCAATGTAGTAATGCCACTGCTGTCCGTTTTTTTCCGGGATAGCATAACGGTTGATGCGGTTACACAGGCGATAGACGTGATCATTTTTTCCGGGGAAAGCCGGTAATGTAAAATGCAGATCATCACTGACAGCCTGCCGGGCTGCACGGGTCAGATGGTACTCAATAGCCTGAATTTCATCGGTACCCGGCCGGTGATGCGTCAGACTTGCCAGTGAAGGTAAGACATAACCCGCACGGTGCTGTTTCCGCCGGCGGCTGATAACCGAAACCATTATAAGACAACCGATCACCAGAGCGGCCGCTATAATGAGGGTAATATTCATTTTTTCCCCGTTGCAATTGCCTGTGCAGCATAACAGTGAAAGAAGCTGTTAAAAAATCGGCCTTTTCTGATTATGCAAAAAAAATCATTTTAAATAACAGTCTGTTATAACTGGTTATTTTTACATTCACCTGTTGATTATGCTGTAGGTTATTGTTATTCATTCATCCCGTCCGGCGCTTTTCTTTGTCTCAGGAACGGGTAATATGAAGCAGAGCAATAAGTGAGTGAACCAGGGAATTTACCCCGGTTTTTACTTATTCGCAAAGCAGTACTGTTTGATGCTGTACAGTTTTACGCTGTATGGTTGTACTGCGTTTTTATATTACGTACTGAGGCATACATGGCTGAATTACAAAAACCGAAAATTATCCGCATCGAGACTGTTGCCCAATCCCGTCTGTTTACTGTCCAGTCTGTTGCACTGAAATTCAGTAATGGTGCGGAACGGATCTATGAGCGTATGCGTCCTGCAACCCGTGAATCTGTCCTGATTGTTCCTGTCATTAATAACGAACTTATCCTGATCCGGGAATACGCGGCCGGGGTGGACAGCTATGAGCTGGGTTTCCCGAAAGGCGCGGTCGATCCCGGTGAGGATATGCTGACCGCCGCCAACCGCGAGCTGAAAGAAGAAATCGGCTTTGGTGCCCGGACTCTGACACCGCTGCGCCGGGTCACCATGTCCCCGTCCTATTTCTCCGGGCAGATGAATATTCTGCTGGCGGAAGGACTGTATCCTGAAAAGCTGGAGGGCGATGAGCCGGAACCGCTGGTTCAGGAGCGCTGGCCGGTCAGTAAGATGATGGATCTGCTGACGCATCCGGATTTTAACGAAGCCCGCAATATTACCGCGCTGTTCCTGGCACAGAAATTTTTACAGCGTACCGGTCAGTGAACTATTTTTAACACAAATTGATTTGTGTTAATCATCGAAAAAAGACATACATTTGTGTTAAGTAACGGCGATTGAAAAAAAGGGCTGCCCTCAGGCAGCCCTTCTGTTTTTATCCGCTTAATCAGAACAGCTCTTCGGAACCGCCGTCCTGCTGAATAATCGTCGTACCCACTTCAGATACACCGTAATCTGTCGGTTCGGTGCCTTTAATAAAGTATTCGGAACGGGAGTTGGCGCCGGAGCCCAGTTTACCGGTGCTGCGGTTGATCTGAACGGAGATAATTCCCGGCGGTGGCGGATCTTTACGCTCCGGCACGCCCTCCAGCGCGACTTTCATAAAGTCGTTCCAGATTGGCTGGGCGCTTTTCGCACCTGCCTCACCACGGCCGAGATCACGGGCGTTTTCATCAAAACCAATCCAGACCGCCGCCACAATGTCCGGGCCGTAGCCGACAAACCAGGCATCTTTTGAGCTGTTGGTGGTTCCGGTTTTGCCGCCGAGGTCGCGGCGTTTGATATCCCGCATTGCCCGCCAGCCGGTTCCGCTCCAGCCCGGTTCGCCGTAGATATTGGAGTTCATGGCGTCTTTGATCAGGAAAGCGACCTGAGTGCTGACCACATGCGGAGCATACGGGGAATCACTGCCCGCCAGCGGTGCTTTTTCCAGATCGGCTTCCGGTGCTGCCGGCTGGTCATTCTCCTGCGGCTGGTTGTCTGATTGCGCCACATCTGTTTCCAGCGCGTCTTTGTTCAGACTGCTTTCCAGGTCATGTGAACCCTCGCCGTAAATCACCGGGATATTGGTGCACTGCGGACAGGCTATTTTCGGCTCTGCGGTGAACAGCGCTTTGCCGTCCGCGCTGTCAATCCGGCTGATAAAATACGGATCAATCAGATAACCGCCGTTGGTCATGACCGCATAACCCCGCACCATCTGCATCGGTGTGAAGGAGGAAGAGCCGAGAGCCATGGATTCAGTCCGGACAATGTTGCTGTCCGGGAAGCCGAAGCGCAGCAGGTAATCAGCGGCATAGTTCACGCCCATAGCCCGCATGGCACGAACCATGACCACGTTTTTGGATTGTCCCAGCCCCTGGCGCAGACGGATCGGGCCGTCATAACGCGGCGGTGAGTTTTTCGGCCGCCAGTCCGGGCCTGCGCCGTCCGCACGGACAATCGGCAGGTCATTGAGCAGGGAGGAGAGTGTCAGGCCTTTATCCAGCGCGGCGGTATACAGCAATGGTTTGATGCTGGAACCGACCTGGCGCAGGGACTGGGTGACACGGTTGAATTTGCTCAGTTCAAAATCAAACCCGCCGACCAGTGCGATCACCGCACCGTCTGCCGGATTGAGTGCCACCAGGGCGGAGTTGACGTCAGGAATTTGTGACAGCATCCAGCGGTCTTTATTCTGACGCACCCAGATCTGTTCACCGGCATGAACCACGCTGTTTACCGCCCGCGGAGCCGGGCCCATGGCACGGTCAGAGATAAATTTACGTGCCCAGCGCATGCTGTCCATGGTCAGGTCGATAGTGGAGCCGTCTTTGAGCATCACCTGCGCGCGCCCGGCATCTGAACTGAGTACCACACCCGGATTCAGCGGGCCGTAAACCTGTAATGTCTTCAGTTTGCTCAGGATCTGTTCAGTATCCCACGGCATACCGTTCTGCGGCCACAATACCTGTTGAGCCCCGCGGTAACCGTGGCGCATATCATAATCGATAATACCGTTATGAACGGCCTCTTCAGCACTGAGCTGATCTTTGCGTTTGACGGTGGTGTAGACCTTATAACCATCGGTATAGGCATTTTCACCGTACTTTTCAATCATGGCCATACGAACCATTTCCGCCAGATACGGTGCGGAAAAATCGATTTCCGGAGCGTGATAACGGGCTTCGATAGGTTCACTGCGTGCTTCATCATATTGCGCGCGGGTAATGTAATTCTCTTCCAGCATCCGCGTCAGCACCACATTACGGCGGGCCAGGGCACGGGATTTGGAGTAAAGCGGGTTAAAGGTGGACGGTGCTTTCGGCAGACCGGCAATCACCGCAATCTCACTGAGTGTCAGTTGATCAAGGTTCTTACCGAAATAGACATACGCCGCCGCACCCACGCCGTAAGCGCGCTGGCCGAGGTAAATTTTGTTCAGGTACAGCTCAAGGATCTCGTCTTTGGTCAGTAGCTGTTCAATACGGATGGCCAGGAACGCTTCCTTTACTTTACGGATAACAGTTTTTTCCGGGCTGAGGAAGAAGTTACGGGCAAGCTGCTGTGTGATGGTACTGGCACCCTGTGATGCCCGTCCGGAGGTCATGGCAACCGATGCGGCACGGAAAATCCCGATCGGGTCGATTCCGTGGTGCTCATAGAAACGGCTGTCTTCCGTCGCGATAAAGGCATTTCTTACCATCGGCGGGATCTGGCTGAGTGTCAGCGGAATACGGCGTTTTTCACCGAATTGTGCAATCAGTTCACCATCTGCACTGTAGACCTGCATTGGTGTCTGTAATTTGACATCTTTCAGTGTGGCGACATCGGGCAGATCGGCCTCGACATATTTGTACATGCCATATATCGATGCTGCTCCAAGAAAAATGCAACAGACAACAAAGATCAATAAATACTTTAAGAACTTCACCTGAAAATTTCCGTTAGCCGTGTGGTGGACAGTTTATAAACAGCGACCCTGTAGTATAAAGCTTCATACGTTTCTTGAATACGTATTTTATAACTATCGGAAAATTAACAGAAAAGGTTATTTTTTATATTAATAATTCAGGGATTATTTATGCAGATTGCTTCACGGATGGCGGGAATTTCCCTTCAGGACGGGGAATTAAGGATAGCTCTGGCGCGGCGTAAACGCCGGGGATGGGATTTTGAGGATTTTATCACGCTGACGCTGCCGGAAGCAGAATCAGCAGAAAACGGCGTACCCGGTTTGTCTGTCGCTGCGGCTGCGCTGGGGAAATGGCGGCGGCGTATCCGGGGGCGTCCGGTATGCCGGGCGGCACTGCCGGTGTCACTCTGTCTTCAGCAGCAGATACGCCTGCCGGAGAGCCGTGTCGCTCAATCTTCGGTGGTTCCGCTGATTGATACCTGGCTGGCGCGCACGTTTCCGGGGCGTCATCAGGATCTTATCTATGATTACCGGCTTTTTTCCGGCGATATCATCCTGACAGCGCTGCACCGCGCTGTCAGGGATCAGTGGCTGGCGCTGGCGGCAACGCTTCGGGCGGAGCTGACGATGCTGAGTATTATTCCCTGCGCACTGCGCTATTTCGCCCGGACCCGGGGCGTGACAGCACAGGACTGGCTGGTTTTCCGTCAGGGTAACAGTGTCTGCTGGACTGCCGGTGAAACCCAGCCGGTACTGAGCGGGCGGGTGGATCTGACACTGCCGTCGTTACCGGCAGAACTGAAAAAGCAGGGCTTTGATGATGCCCGGGCCGCACTGCGTTGTCTGCACGATCTCAGTGGCCTGCCGGAGGCATGGCAGGCGGAATGCCTGTGTTATGAGAATGCAGAGACAGATGATGTGCCGCCGGGCTATGCGGCGGCGGCAGGCATGGTGCTCTGCGGGGAGGATCGGCTATGACACTCCGGGTGAATCTGACCGCATGGCGCCCCCGGCTGAAACGGCAGATCTGCCGCGGGATAGCAGTCCGGTTTCTGGCGGCGGGCTGGGTGATGTTATCTGCGTTGCTGCCGGTTTATCTGCTGCATTCCCTCACTGTGCAGCATCTGGCGCTGTTGCTGGTGGTTTCTGATGAACGGGAAGCCCGCCTGGTGCTTCAGCGGGCTGAATTTACCCGCCTGCTTGCCGTACAGCAGCAGGCGGAAGCGGATAAACTGCGGCAGCAGCAAACCGGCCGGGAAAACTGCCGTTACCGCGAGTTACTGTCTTTTTTGCAGAAGCAATTACCGGAAGATGCCTGGCTGGCACGCTATCAGGCTGAGCGGCAACAGCATGATAAAGAAAGTACCGTACGCCATGCTCTGGCGATCAACCGCCGTCAGGTGATCGCCCCGTCCCATCCTTTATTACACCATGCGCCGCCGGGGCTGATACCGCTCAGGCTGATCAGCCTGCATCATCACAAAACCGCCAATGTCCGGCAGTTCGTATTGGTGACCGGGGAGAGCCTGCCATGAATCTGAATACCATGTGGCACTTTGTGCAGTACCGGCGTGTGCAGTGGGGTGTGATTTCCGGGATCTGGTTATCGGCCGGTGTGATGTTCTGGTGTTTTTATCTGCAACCGGCGGCCGGGGAAACCGGTATGCAGCTACGGCAGCTGCAACAGCTGACCGCACGGTCAGAACAGGCGGTGCCGGAAGTGATGACATTACCGGCACCGGATATTCCGCCGTTATTTACCCTGCTGCCCGAAAATGCGCTGCCGCTGCTGACCGGCTGGCAGCAGGAACCGCCGGAGCAGCCGGAGCGCTGGGTACTGACATTTGAGGCGCATTATCCGGCGCTGGCGGATCTGCTGGATACCCTCTGCGGGGAGCTGACTCAGTTACCGGTTACCCGGCTCTCGCTTCATCCGCTGACCTCCGGAACATCCGCATCGCCGCCGCTGTTACAGATGACGCTGCATCTTGCATTGCCGGGTTCTGATTTACCGGACTCAGATAAGGAATGGCGCGATGATTAACAACGTAAAATCCGCTACCGGACTGATCACCGGCTGCGCTCTGTTGTTTGCGGCAGCGGCGTGTGGCGGACAGTATCCGCGGGATCTTTTTCAGCCGGTGGTCATAAATGAAGCGCAGACCGCACTGACAGAATCTCCTGAGGTATATTCCCCGCCACTGACAACTGAGAGCCTGCAAAGCCGCACGTTTTCCCTGCAATATGCGGATGCGGCAGAGATACTGGTCATGCTGAAAAAACACCATGCGCAATGGTTTGCCGGTAACAGGATGCCGGAAGCCGACCGGCTGACCAATTCCCTCTTTATAGAGGCAGCACCGGATGTGCTGTCGCGGGCGGAAGCCTGGCTGACACAGATGGATCAGCCGCAGCAGCAGGTGCAGATTACGGCGCATATTGTGTCCGGCTCCCGCGAGGGGCTGCATGAGCTGGGGCTTCAGTGGGGAACGGTACTGCCGTCACCGGAGTCCGGTAACCGCCTGCAACTGCATCAGGCGCGGGGAAACAACACGTTCACATTTAATATTGCCCGTCTCGGCGGGCATCTGCTGGAGATGGAACTGAGCGCACTGGAGCAGGAGCAGCAACTGGATATTATCGCCAGCCCGCGCCTGACCACAGCGCACGAGCACCCCGCCAGTATCAAGCAGGGATCGGAAATTCCTTACACCACACAAAACCATGAATCCGGCTCACAGGTACAGTTCCGCGAGGCGGTACTGGGAATGGAGGTCACACCGCAGATCCTGAGAGATAACAAGGTGCGCCTGACCCTGCATATCAGCCGTAATGCGCCCGGTGCGGCACTGATACAGAACGGCAGCGAGCAGTACGCTATCGATAAACAGGAGATCACCACACAGGTGGTTGTCCGCAGCGGGGAAACCCTGATCCTCGGTGGTATTTTTCAGCAGGATAAGGGCAGACAGGTAACCGGTGTACCCTATTTGTCGTCGATCCCATTGATGGGAAAGCTTTTTACTCATCAATACGATAAACTCAGCCGCCGTGAATTAGTGATATTCATTACACCGCAGTTGATCGATATTTAGTAACTGTATCAATATCAGCATGTTGTATCATAATTCACGGATAATATACGCAGGATGGCGGGTTTTTTTACCGGCTCTGCGGTGTTATACATTTGACGATTGCAACGATTTAGCATACAAGAGTTAGCAAATTTAGCAGGTATGAAATCACTGCCGCCGTAAAACAGACCGTTAATTCGTTGACGGACAACGTCCTGATTTTCAGATCGCGCCTTATGTTTCTGTACAGCTCCTGTTTGCGGGAGGATTCACGGAAATATAAGGCGCGGTTTTTCGCAGGCGTTATGATAGTATGTGCGGATGTTCAGAGGCCGGATTGCGACAGGTATCACACAGCAGCACCTGAGGTATCTTTCCGGTTTTGTGCCGGTATGGTTGCAATCGGGCGGAATGTGCGGAGATAATTTCAGGTTACTCACGCAGATTCACTCATGAGGTTTCATTTGAGGTCCCGCCGCTGATCGGGTGAGCGGGGCGGGTTATCATTAACGAATATTCTTAGTTATACCAAAAACATGGCAGAGAAACGCAATATCTTTCTTGTCGGCCCGATGGGTGCCGGCAAAAGTACTATTGGTCGTCAGCTGGCTCAGCAATTAAATATGGAATTTTTTGATTCCGACCAGGAAATTGAACGCCGCACCGGAGCCGATGTGGGCTGGGTGTTTGATGTCGAAGGTGAAGAAGGTTTTCGCCTGCGTGAAGAAAAAATCATCAATGAACTGACTGAAAAGCAGGGTATCGTCCTGGCTACCGGCGGGGGGTCCGTCAAGTCACGGGAAACCCGCAACCGCCTGTCTGCGCGGGGTGTGGTTGTGTACCTTGAGACCAATATTGAAAAACAACTGGCCCGGACACAGCGCGATAAAAAGCGTCCGTTGTTACAGGTCGATGAGCCGGTCCGGGAAGTCCTGGTCAAACTGGCCGATGAACGCAATCCGATGTATGAAGAGATCGCGGATATCACTATCCACACCGATGATCAGAGTGCAAAAGTGGTTGCAAATCAAATCATTGAACTGTTAGAAACCAACAGTTAATTTTATATTACCGGCAACATGCGGAGGTGCCATGGAAAAAGTGACTGTGACTTTGGGTGAGCGTGCTTATCCTATTTCAATTGCTCCGGGTCTCTTTTCCCTTTCCGGCACCTTTGCGCCGCTGACCGCCGGTCAGCGTGCAATGATCGTCACCAACGAAACCCTTGCCCCGCTGTACCTTCAGACACTGACCGATAACCTTGCGCACGCGGGTGTGCAGGCGGATTCCGTGATTCTGCCGGACGGCGAGCAGTACAAATCCCTGACCACCCTTGATCGTATTTTTACAGCGCTGCTGGAGCACAATCACGGGCGTGATACCACGCTGATTGCGCTGGGCGGCGGTGTTATCGGGGATCTGACCGGTTTTGCAGCGGCTTCTTACCAGCGCGGCGTCCGTTTTATTCAGGTGCCGACCACGCTTCTGTCTCAGGTGGATTCTTCTGTCGGCGGCAAAACCGGTGTGAATCATCCGCTGGGCAAAAATATGATCGGTGCTTTCTGGCAGCCGGTCAGTGTGGTGATTGACCTCGATTGCCTGAACACCCTGCCGCGCCGTGAACTGGCTTCAGGGCTGGCGGAAGTCATCAAATACGGCATTATTCTGGATCACGATTTCTTCCTCTGGCTGGAAGAGAATATCGGCAGCCTGCTGGCACTTGAGCCGCAGGCGATGGCGTACTGCATCCGCCGCTGCTGTGAACTGAAAGCTCAGGTAGTGGCTGCGGATGAAAAAGAGACCAGCGGGCTGCGTGCGCTGCTGAATCTCGGCCACACATTCGGCCATGCTATCGAGGCGGAAATGGGCTACGGTGTCTGGCTGCACGGCGAGGCCGTCGCCGCAGGGATGGTAATGGCGGCACGTACCGCTGAACTGCTCGGTACCTTCCGCCCGGAAGAGACTGAGCGGGTCATTGCGCTGCTCAGCCGTGCCGGACTGCCGGTGCGCGGACCGGAATCTATGCCGGCGGAAGCCTATCTGCCGCATATGATGCGGGATAAAAAAGTGCAGGGCGGCAAACTGCATCTGATTGTTCCGGAAACTATCGGCCGGTCGGTTGTCCGTGCGGATATTCCGCATGACAAGGTGCTGGCTGCCATTCAGTCCGTTTAACGGGAGACGCGCGGCAGAATGTTTTTTTATATCTGTCTCGCTGAGTGCCGGGAAAATGGTTACACTACGCATTATGACGCGCGCACCGGGCGTCAGTTCTCTTCTGTTATATCCAAAGACACAGTTTCTGCTCTGATGGGAGGGCAAAATGGACGGCTTTAAACCCGAAAAGCAAGAACCACAGATTTTCAGCCAGCCGGATGATGAATCTATCCGTCCGGACGCATCTGACAGGCCGGAGCGCCCGGAACGCCGTAATCCGCGTCCGCGCCCGCCGCAGTCACGGCCTAAGTTTGCCGTCTCCCGCCAGCAGATGATGATTGGCGTGGCGGTTGTGGTCCTGGTATTACTGATTATTGCGATAAGCTCTGCGCTGAAATCGCCGTCAGAACCGGAAGCACCGCAGCAGGCACAAAACGGCGAACGCCCGATTACGCTCGGCACCGGCAGTAATGACGGGGCAACACCGTTACAGCCGTCCGAACCGGTTCCGTCACAGGGCGGGCAGACCGGCGTGAATCTTCCGGCTATCAATAACCTGCCGACACAGGCACAACAGCCGTCACAGACAGGCGGTACCGGTCAGCGCGTGGATATCCCGGGGGATATTAACGATGCCCTGAATCAGGGAAGCACACAGACCGGTATCAATAATGCAGCGCAGCAGAATATGAATAATCTGCCGCCGGTGGTTACTCCGCAGGAAGAGCCGAAGAAACCGGTACAGCAGGTGAAACCGCAGCCGGTGAAAACCACCACAGCGGCTCCGGCTAAACCGCGTGAAACCACCAAACCGGCTGCAGCCGCACCGGCAAAAAGCAGTACTGCTATCGCCAAAGCCCCTGCCGGGAGCTATACCCTGCAACTGAGCAGTGCGAGCCGTGCGGATACGCTGAAAGCCTTTGCACAGAAGCACGGTTTATCCAACTATCAGGTTTATGAAACAACACGTAACGGAAAATCGTGGTATGTCCTGGTATACGGTAATTTCCCGACAGTCGGGGATGCAAAACGGGAAGTTGAGCGTCTGCCTGCTGAAATTCAGGGGAAAAAGCCGTGGGTCAGAAAGATGCAGCAAGTGCATCAGGACATGAAAAAATAAACACGGATTCCGTCAGGTGCTGATTTGCTGTCTGAAACAGAGCAGAATCGGCGGCTCTGGCCTTTTTGAGCAATGATTACAGACAGCATGAAGAAACAACGCGCATTTTTGAAGTGGGCCGGCGGAAAATACACTCTGGCAGATGAAATAAAACGGCATCTGCCGGAGGGTGATTGTCTTATAGAGCCCTTTGTCGGCGCGGGGTCAGTGTTTCTCAATACCGATTATCCGCGCTATGTGCTGGCGGATATCAACAGTGATCTGATCCACCTCTATACGGAGGTAAAACTGCGGACTCAGGAATTTATCGATGAGTCCCGTAAGCTGTTTACGCCGCAATTTAATGATGAATTACAATACTATGCCCTGCGGGAACAGTTTAATCAGAGCACGGATCATTTCGAGCGCAGCATTCTGTTCCTGTATCTGAACCGCCATTGTTATAACGGGTTATGCCGTTACAATTCCAAAGGCCGGTTTAATGTGCCCTTCGGGCGCTACCGCAAGCCCTATTTCCCGGAAGCCGAACTGTTATGGTTCGCGGAAAAATCCCGCAACGCCACGTTTGTCTGCCAGTCTTATGTGACCAGCATGGAAAATGCAGGCGCCGGGGATATTGTCTATTGTGATCCGCCTTATGCGCCGTTATCTGTGACGGCTAATTTTACGGCCTATCACACCAGCGGATTCGGATTACCTGAGCAGCAGAACCTGGCACAGCTTGCACAAATGCTTTCGTCGGATCGCAAAATTCCGGTTCTGATCTCGAATCATGACACCCCCCTGACCCGGGAGTGGTATCATCAGGCACAACTGCATATTGTCAAAGTGCGCCGCACTATCAGCCGCAATACACTTAACCGCCAGAAAGTGAATGAATTACTGGCGCTTTACCGCGGACAGTAAGCCGTTGAACCCGGCGGCGTCTTATTAAGAGGAAACAGGAATGAAAGAGTTTTTGATTGCTCCGTCCATTTTATCTGCTGACTTTGCCCGTCTGGGGGAAGACACCGCGAAGGTTCTCGCCGCAGGCGGCGATGTGGTTCACTTCGACGTGATGGACAACCATTATGTCCCGAACCTGACTATCGGACCGATGGTGTGTAAAGCCCTGCGTGACTACGGTATTACCGCACCGATTGATGTGCATCTGATGGTCAAACCGGTGGACCGCATTGTGCCGGACTTTGCCAAAGCGGGCGCAACTTACATTTCATTCCACGCGGAAGCGAGCGAGCACGTTGATCGCACTATTCAGCTTATCCGCGAATGCGGCTGTAAACCGGGTCTGGTATTCAACCCGGCCACGCCGCTCAGTTACCTCGATTATGTCATTGATAAACTGGATCTGATCCTGCTGATGTCGGTAAACCCGGGCTTCGGTGGTCAGTCCTTTATTCCGGAAACACTGAAAAAAGTGGAAGAAGTCCGCCGCCGCATTGATGCCAGCGGCCGTGACATCCGTCTGGAAGTGGATGGCGGGATTAATACTGAAAATATCGCGGCAGTGGCGCAGGCCGGTGCGGATATGTTTGTGGCCGGTTCCGCGATTTTCGGCAAACCGGACTACAAAGCCGTGATTGATGATATGCGTAAAGAATTAACAAAGGTTTCAGCATGACAGAGAAAACAGCAGTACAGCAATTTACAGGGATTAAAGCCGTTGCATTTGACCTGGACGGCACACTGGTTGACAGTATTCACGGCCTGGCAGATGCCACAGACCGCGCGTTAGAGGCACTCGGCTATCAGAAAGCCGGGAAAGAGAATGTCACCGTCTGGATTGGTAACGGCGTTGATATTTTACTGGAGCGCGCACTGACGTGGGCAACCGGCTCTGCGCCGGATGCCGCGCTGCATGCGAAATGCCGTCAGTTATTTGATGAGTTTTATGCCGATGCCGTCAAAACCGGCAGTCCGCTGTTTGCACACGTGAAGCCGGTATTACAGGAACTGGCGGATGCAGGCATGGATCTGGCTATCGTCACGAACAAACCGACCCCGTTTATTGCCCCGCTGCTGAAAGAGCTGGATATTGCTGACTTCTTCTCTGTCGTTCTCGGCGGGGATGATGTGAAGAATAAAAAGCCGCATCCGGCTCCGCTCTACCTGACGCTGGGTGAGCTCGGGCTGCGTAAGGAAGAGATGCTGTTTGTCGGGGATTCCCGCAATGACATCCTGGCGGCACAGGCAGCAGAATGTCCGTGTGTCGGTCTGACCTACGGCTACAACTACGGTATTCCGATTGCAGACAGCAACCCGGATTGCGTACTGTCCGACTTTGCCGGGCTGTTACCGGCGCTCGGGCTGTCTCCGTTAACTCATCAGGAAGGATAATCATGAGCGGAACTAACACCAAAGCACATAAACCCGTTGTTTTCAGCGGCGCACAGCCTTCCGGCGAACTGACTATCGGTAACTACATGGGCGCGCTGCGTCAGTGGGTGAAAATGCAGGATGATTTTGACTGCATTTACTGCATCGTCGACCAACATGCGATTACCGTCCGTCAGGACCCGGCAGAGCTGCGCAAACGCACTCTGGATACGCTGTCTCTCTATATGGCCTGCGGACTGGAACCGGCGAAAAACACCCTGTTTGTGCAGTCCCATGTGCCGCAGCATGCACAGCTGGGCTGGGCACTGAACTGCTACACCTATTTCGGCGAACTGAGCCGTATGACGCAGTTTAAAGATAAATCCGCCCGTCATGCTGAAAACATCAACGCCGGTCTGTTTGACTATCCGGTGCTGATGGCTGCCGATATCCTGCTGTATCAGACCAATCAGGTACCGGTAGGTATCGATCAGAAACAGCATCTGGAGCTGAGCCGCGATATCGCACAGCGTTTCAACGCGATTTACGGTGATGTGTTTGTGGTGCCTGATCCGTTTATCCCTTCAGGCGGTTCCCGTGTGATGGCGTTACAGGACCCGGCGAAAAAAATGTCGAAGTCTGATGATAACCGTAACAACCTGATCGCACTGCTGGAAGACCCTAAATCGGCAGCGAAGAAAATCAAACGCGCGGTAACAGACTCCGAAGAGCCGCCTCGTGTGATTTATGATTTGGAAAATAAACCGGGTGTCTCCAACCTGCTGGATATCCTCTCCGGTGTTACCGGCAAACCGGTTTCAGCGCTGGAAGCGGAATTTGAAGGCCAGATGTACGGTCACCTGAAAGGTGCGGTCGCAGATGCCGTTTCCGGTATGCTGACAGAGTTACAGACCCGTTATCACGAAATCCGTAACGACGATGTGTTACTGAACCGTGTGATGAAAGAAGGTGCGGAGAAAGCCTCTGCCCGTGCACAGATCACGCTGGATAAAGTCCACGACGCAATTGGTTTTGTGCGCCGCCCGCTGTAATGGCAGAAATGATAAATTGATAAACTGAAAAAAGCGCCCCGGAATGAAGCGGCGCTTTTTTTATATCCTTTACAGCCAGCCTTTTTCTTTGCGGGAACGACATACCGGGCACAATGTCTGTCCCTGCTGCCAGCTCATAAAAGGCAGATGGCAACTGCTGCACCGGGCATCAAAATACGCATAATGAACCGGCTGACTGTTTTTTTCTGCCTGCGGTATGACATCAATCGCTTTCGGGAAACAGACATCGCGGCAGCTCATGCAGCCGCTGCATTTCGTTTTATCCACAGTAAACTGATTATCCGCAATCGTGATCGCACCCTCCTGACACACTGCCGCGCAGGCGGTGCACAAAATACAGTTTTCTGTATCCGGGCGGACATCAAACCAGCTGTCATCCGGCCAGAGTTTTTTACGTTCATTCAGTCCGGTTATGGCGCGGCCGGTATTCAGCCCCGCACTGACGGTTTTCTGCCGGAATAAGGCAAAGCGCTTTCCGGTATCCACTTGCGGCGGCGGGATGATGGTCAGTTGCCAGACCGGCTCACCGAGCGCTTTCAGGCGCAGATTGAGCTCCGCCAGCACCGGCAGCCAGTTATCGGTTTCCGGCTCTGTTATCTGTATTCCGCGGATATGGTACTGCCGGTGCCAGACCAGCAGCTCTTCCGCACTGGCCGGTGTTTCTTTCTTTTCCACCACCAGTTGTCCGTGATTGTTATAGCTGCGTTCGCGGACAGGTATGTGTTCAATCGCATCAGACGGGCAGACAAACAGGCAGTTTCCGCACTGAAAACAGCGGTCGTTATCAATTCTGACATCAAGATAGCCGAACGTCACCGCATCTGCCGGGCAGCAGGCGGCACAGTTATCACACTGACTGTTTTTGAGTTTCTTCCTGACACAGTGATCATTCACTGTCGGCGGTATGGTTTTCCCGGCGTTTATCAGGTAGTTGAGTGCGCTGCGTCTGATAACGTTAACTCCTTTTCCCGATCATCATAGTAATCTGACTGCCATTTTCCCATGACCGGATGCTGTCTGCCCCCAACGGGATCAATAATCTGCGTTTCACAAACTCATTTCTTGATACAAAACAACCCGGCTGAATCGTAAAACCGTAAAATAAATGCAGGTTATTGTATTTCAAATACTTTATTGCGAATGGTTACCAGTCGCGATCAGACAATAAGCCGTTAACCGGCAATAACAATAATAACGATAACAAAATCAATTAAGCGAGCAATGTATATGACAAAGATGAAAAAAACGTCGTTGTTCACCGCGCCGCTGACGCGCCGCGGGTTTGTCAAAGCCTCCGGTGCGGCGGGCGGTCTGGCAGTTGCGGCAGGCGGCCTGTCTCTTCCGTTCAGCCATGCGGCATCTGCCGCTGAGAATACCTCTGCACCTGCGGCGGCTTCTGATGAAAAAGTGGTCTGGAGCGCCTGTACGGTTAACTGCGGCAGCCGTTGCCCGTTACGGATGCATGTGGTTGACGGTGAAATCAGATATGTGGAAACCGACAATACCGGTGATGATGTCTACGAAGAGCTGCACCAGGTACGCGCCTGTCTGCGCGGCCGATCCATGCGCCGCCGGGTATATAATCCGGATCGTCTGAAATACCCGATGAAACGTGTCGGTAAACGCGGCGAAAATAAGTTCGAGCGAATTACCTGGGAAGAGGCATTTGATACCATCGCAGACACGATGAAGCGCCTGATCCGCGATTACGGTAACGAATCCATTTACCTCAACTACGGTACCGGCACCCTCGGCGGCACCATGACCAAATCCTGGCCGCCGGGAGCAACACTGATTGCCCGTCTGATGAACTGCTGCGGCGGTTATCTGAATCATTACGGTGACTACAGTACCGCACAGATTGCGGCCGGTCTGAATTACACCTACGGCGGCTGGGCGGACGGCAACAGCCCGTCAGATATTGAAAACAGCAGGCTGGTGGTTCTGTTCGGTAACAACCCGGGCGAAACCCGCATGAGCGGCGGCGGTGTGACCTATTATGTTGAGCAGGCACGCGAAAAATCAAATGCCCGTATGATTATCATCGATCCGCGCTATACCGATACCGGGGCAGGACGCGAGGATGAATGGATACCGATCCGTCCGGGAACAGATGCCGCCCTGGTCAGCGCACTGGCGTATGTGATGATTAACGAAGATCTGGTGGATAAGCCGTTCCTCGACAAATATTGCGTCGGTTATGACGAAACCACGATGCCGGCCGGTGCACCGGCCAACGGTCACTATAAAGCGTATATTTTAGGTGAGGGGCCGGACGGTGTGGCGAAAACCCCGGAATGGGCAGCCGGAATCACCGGTATTCCTGCCGCGCGGATTGTGAAACTGGCGCGCGAAATCGGCACTGCCAAACCTGCTTATATTACCCAGGGCTGGGGTCCGCAGCGCCGTTCAAACGGCGAAACCGCATCCCGTGCCATTGCCATGCTGTCAATTCTGACCGGCAACGTGGGGATCAACGGCGGTAACACCGGTGCGCGTGAAGGCTCTTATGCCATCCCGTTTGTCCGCATGCCGACGCTGACCAACCCGGTGCAAACCAGTATCTCCATGTTTATGTGGACCGATGCCATTCTGCGCGGCGAAGAAATGACCGCCACCCGTGACGGTGTCCGCGGCAAAGACAAGCTGGATGTGCCGATCAAAATGGTCTGGAACTATGCCGGTAACTGCCTGGTAAACCAGCACTCCGAAATCAACCGCACCCATGACATCCTTCAGGATGAGAGCAAGTGCGAGATGATTGTGGTGATCGATAACCACCTGACCTCCTCCGCCAAATACGCCGATATCCTGCTGCCGGACTGCACCGCCTCCGAACAGATGGATTTCTGTATGGATGCTTCCGCAGGGAACATGGGGTATGTGATTTTTGCTGATCAGGCAATCGCCCCGCGCTTTGAAAGCCGCAACATCTATGACATGACCAGCGAAATCGCCAAACGTATGGGCGTCGGTGAACAGTTTACCGAAGGCCGTACCCAGGAAGAGTGGCTGCGTCACCTGTATGAACAGTCCCGCGCCGCGTTGCCGGAACTGCCGGAGTTTGATGAATTCCGCAAACAGGGCATTTTCAAAAAACGTGACCCGCAGGGACACCATGTCGCGTACCGCGATTTCCGCGAAGATCCGCAGGCTAATCCGCTGACCACACCATCAGGTAAAATCGAGATCTATTCCGCGCAGCTGGCGGAACTCCGTGATACCTGGGAACTGAACGACGGCGATGAGATCCATCCGCTGCCGGTCTATTCCGCAGGCTTTGAGCATGCCGGTGACCCGCTTCAGGAAAAATACCCGTTACAGATGACCGGTTTCCACTACAAATCCCGGACTCACTCCACTTACGGCAACGTTGATGTGCTGAAAGCTGCCTGTCCGCAGGAACTGTGGATTAACCCGGTTGATGCCGCGAAACGCGGGATTGCGCACGGTGATAATGTGAAGGTCTTCAATGATCGCGGGGAAGTGCGCGTTAATGTGAAAGTCACACCGCGTATTCTGCCGGGTGTTGTCGGTCTGGGTGAAGGCGCATGGTACAGCCCGGACGGTGATCTTATCGATCACGCAGGCAGTATCAACGTGTTAACCACTCAGCGCCCGTCGCCGCTGGCGAAAGGGAATCCGTCCCATTCCAACCTGGTTGAAGTCGTTAAGGCCTGAGGAAGCGAATTATGTCAACGCAATATGGTTTCTACATTGATTCAGGTCGCTGCACCGGCTGCAAAACCTGTGAGCTGGCCTGTAAAGACTTTAAAAACTTATCTCCGGACGTGAATTTCCGCCGCATCTATGAATATGCGGGGGGCGACTGGACAGAGCAGGATGGGGTGTATCAGCAGAATGTGTTTGCTTACTACCTCTCCATCTCCTGCAACCACTGTGATGACCCGGCCTGTGCCAAAGTCTGCCCGAGCGGTGCGATGCACAAACGGGAAGACGGCTTTGTGGTGGTGAATGAGGAAGTGTGTATCGGCTGCCGCTACTGCCATATGGCGTGTCCGTACGGTGCACCGCAGTTTGATGAGGTCAAAGGCCACATGACCAAATGTGACGGCTGTTATGAGCGCGTCGCGGAAGGCAAAAAACCGATTTGTGTCGAATCCTGCCCGCTGCGGGCACTGGATATGGGACCGATTGAGGAACTGCGCGCCAAATACGGCACACTGGCGGAAATCGCGCCGCTGCCGTCTGCGGAATACACACATCCGAATATCGTTTTAAAACTGAATGCCAACAGCCGTCCTGTCGGGGATACCACAGGCCATCTGGCGAACCCGGAGGAGGTATAACATGGGATCGGGAATTCATGAATGGCCGCTGATGTTCTTTACCACCATCGGGCAAAGTGTGGCAGGGGCGTTTATCGTGATGGCGGCAGTGCTGCTGTCCGGAAAACTGTCACCGGAGATGAACCGTAAAGTGCATTACAGCATGTTCGGCCTGTGGGTGCTGATGGGCGTCGGTTTCCTGCTCTCCATGATGCACATGGGCACACCGTTGCGCGCGTTTAATGCGTTTAACCGTCTGGGCAGTTCGTCACTCAGTAATGAAATTGCGGCTGGTTCGGTCTTCTTCGCGGCCGGTGGTTTTTACTGGCTGCTGGCGGTGCTGAACAAAATGCCGGCGGCGCTTGGTAAGCTCTGGCTGCTGGTGGTCATGGTGCTGGCGGGGGGCTTTTTTTTCGCCCTTTCGCCTGTCTCTTTTACACCTCCGACGCCGGCCGCGAAAAGAGAGGGGTGGAGCCTTGGGGGTGCCGGGTCTCTTGAAAAAAAAACAAAGGAACGACACGGACGGTGAGCTGTGCGTCGACAACAACAAAGACGCGCGAGAGGAAGTAGGTCGGAGGCATCGACTGGACAGCGACAG
>OJJS01000025.1_pt1 | contig 53820 bp, 47 predicted proteins | sample 1596371 | NCBI WGS metagenome assembly OJJS01 (sample SAMEA4350116, study PRJEB24818) | metagenome | biome: human; feature: gut; material: faeces | place: Denmark | collected 2013-09 | reverse complement strand
CTTTCAGGTTATCCAGCAGATTGATCTGCTCGAGTACCTCTTTCGGCTCGAGGCAGGGAACTTTGGGTTTTTCCGGCTCCGGCTCATCGGACAGGGCAGGGAGTACAGAGGAATTGAGATCCCACTGGTTCAGCTCCCGCGGCTGCCAGCGTTTCCACGGCAGACCGGCGTTTTCCTTATCAGACATAGACATCGTCACCACCACCAATCACAATTTCGCCGGTTTCCATCAGACGGCGGACAATCAGCAGAATTGATTTCTGTTCATTCTCAACCTGTGACATACGTACCGGAGAACGGGACTCCAGATCATCACGCACAATTTCAGCCGCACGGGTCGACATATTGCGCAGGAAGTGATCACGCAGCTCTTCGTTGCAGCCTTTCAGTGCAATGACCAGCGAGTCGTTGGAGACATCCTGGAGGATGCGCTGGATACTGCGGTTGTCCACCTCGATAAGATTCTCGAACAGGAACATTTCGTCGATAATACGCTGTGCCAGTTCGCCGTCGTAATCGCGCATTGCCCCGATAACACCTTCTTCCTGCTGACTCTTCATCAGGTTGATGATCTCGGCTGCGGTTCTCACGCCACCCATTTTGCTGCGCTTGAGGTTCTGGCCGTCCAGCAGGTTGTTGAGAACTTCGGTCAGTTCCGCCAGTGCTGCCGGCTGCACACCACCAAAGGTGGCGATACGCAGCATGATGTCGTTGCGCTGGCGTTCGTCGAACAGCTCCAGTACGTCGGCGGCCAGGTTGCGTTTTAAATGCACCAGGATGGTGGCGATAATCTGCGGATGCTCGTCGCGGATAATATCGGCCACCGTCTGCGGCTCCATGTAGTTGAGGCTTTCGATCCCGGACGCACTTTCGTGTTTCTCGAAGATATCTTCCAGCAGACTGGCGGCGCGGTCTTCACCCAGCGCTTTGACCAGCACGGAACGCAGATAGTCATTGGTATTGATATTCAGCGCCGCGTACTGAATCGCCGCTTCCTCAAATTCCGTCAGGACTTCCGCCAGTTCGGCGTTGGAAACCTGGCGCATATTGGACACCGCCATACTCAGTTGCTGGACTTCTTTATTGTTCAGGTGTTTAAAGACCTCGGCGGCCTGATCTTCACCGAGCGTCATCAGCATGACGGCGCTCTTTTCTGTTCCGCTTAAATTCATTGTGCTTTTCCTAACCACTGACTGATAACCATTGCCACAACCTGCGGATCTTTATCCGCCATCTCACGGATACGCTGGCTCTGAATTTCGGCGCTGACACGCTGACGGGTCAGGCGGCGGCGGGTTTTCTCGTCCATGTCGTCACTGATAACATCATCAGCCACGAGCGGGGTTTTCATCTGAGTCGCCTTAAACATACGGGCTTCCGCTTCCGCCTGCTGTGCTTTGCGGTAGCGTTGCCACTGCGGTCTGATACCTTTGCGCCACAGCAGCCAGCCCACCAGTAACAGCAGCAGAATTTTGCCGTACTCCAGTGCCTGCGCAATGATGACCGGGCTTGTGAAGACAGACGGCTCTTCAGTCAGCGGACCTTCATCGGTAAAGCGGGAGTTGGTAATGCTCAGACTGTCACCGCGGCCGGAGGAATAGCCCATTGCTTCTCGGGTCAGTGATTCAATCTCTTTGAGCATCTCCGGCGGCAGCGGCTGCATTTCTTCGGTGCCGTCTTCTTTCTTCTGCGGCAGCCAGTTAATAATCACCGCGACAGAGAGACGGTCAACCACACCGATCTGGCGCTGGGTGTGACTGATTTTGCGATCCACTTCGTAGTTTGTGGTTTCATCACTCTGCGAATTAATGTTGCTGTTACGGTTATTATCGGCAGGGGATGCATTTTTGTTATCTTTTGTATCCGCTTTTGCTGTTTCAACAGGGGCGGAAGGCGCACTGACCGGCTGATTGGATAATGCACCCGGTACGCCGCCCGGGCCGCCATTGCTGTTCTGCTGACTCTGGCTGCTCTGACGTGAGCGGACAGCGGCGGAATCCGGCTGCTGGTTTGGCTTGTATTCTTCAGCGGTCTGCTCGACTTTGGAATAATCCACCTGAGCGGTGACCTGTGCCTGTACGTTGGCGCGGCCGACCAGCGGGGCGAGCAAATCTTCAATACGCTGTTTGAGTCGGGCTTCAGTTTCCTGCGTCATACGCATCTGCGACGTGCTGACAGACTGCTGGCTGTTATCATTGTTTGTCAGCAGGCGTCCGGCCTGGTCAACAATAATAACGTTGGATGATGTTAATCCGGATACACTGCCGGAGACCATATGCACAATTGCACTGATCTGGCCTTCATCCAGCGCACGGCCCGGCAGTAATCCGACGGTAACGGACGCTGTCGGTGATTTCTGTTCACGGACAAACAGGGTCGGCTTCGGAATAGCCAGATGCACCCGCGCGGTCTGTACCGGGCTGAGTGATTCAATCGTGCGTGACAGTTCCCCCTCAAGGGCGCGCTGGTAGTTCACCTGCTCACTGAACTGGCTGATACCGAACTGTTCTTTATCCAGCAGTTCAAAACCGGTATTACCGCCTTTCGGCAGACCGGCCTGTGCCAGTTTCAGGCGCAGCTCATGGACTTTATCGGCAGGAACCAGAATGGCACTGCCGTTATCCGCGAGCTGGTAAGGCATATTCATCTGTGTCAGCTGACCGACGATATCGCCGCCGTCTTTGGCACTCAGGTTACTGAGCAGAACGCGGTAATCCGGGCTGCGCATCCAGAGGAACAGCGCAACAATAATGGCGATTGCGGCAGCGCCGGCGACCATCAGCGGAACCTTCGGATCAGCCTTAATACGGTCAATAATCAGGGCTAATCCCTTTTTGGTATCTCCGGTGTCTTGTGGTGCGGCACTCATAAACATTCCCTGCCTTGCAGATTTGACGGGTGAAAATAGTTTTGGCGAAACAACGTAATTTCCCTCTTTGTAACGTCACTTTTTTACGCTGCTATTATTCCCTGCAAATCACAAATCTAATGACAGAATCAGCCCGTGATTTTGGTGTTATTTACGGGCTTCAAGTTAAAAAGGGTGTGTTAGGGTATGCAGGCAATAGAATGTGACAGATGTCTTTTTCAGCCGGAAATGATTTCCGCTGTACACATTCATCCCTGTTAGCGGAAGAAAAAACATGACAATTCAGGCAATTGAGGGAGTCATCTCCCAATTGAATGTAACAGCAGCACAGGCAGCAAGCCAGACGAAACCGGTCGTTGATGCACCGGGGTTTGGTGATCATCTGATCTCAGCGGTTAATGAGATCAATACCACCCGTGTGAATTCAGCGAAAAAGGTGGAGGATTTCACGCTGGGCAAAGCGGATATCTCCCTTAACGATGTTATGGTGGATATGCAGAAAGCAAGCCTGAGCCTGCAAATGGGTATTCAGGTACGTAATAAACTGGTGGCCGCTTACCAGGAAATTATGTCAATGCCGGTGTAGTGGTATTAACATATTGATATAAAATGCTAAATGTTTTTTTATCTGTGATTGTCTTGGCGGAGAAGTTGATATCTTCCCACGCCGGGGCACACAGCTCACCGCTTCTTTCTGAAACGCTGAAGTGGCCGCAAGTTATCTGAATAAATTCCCCTTACATCGCCGCCGGGATAACAGCTATGGCGGCGATAATTATGAGTACTAAGTATTCAACCCGGTGCGACAAAGTTTAGTTTTCATGTTGTTTACCTGCTGATATCCCGGGGCGGGATGGGTGGTATAGTGATTGGAACAAAACTAATTAAGGATGATAATTGTGATTACCATGTTTGCCATGTTCTATACTTTTAGTTCCCCGCTTATTGCAGGAATTCTGCCGGTACTGTTTGCATTCGCTGTTGCTGCATAATATGTATTACGGATTTTTACCAATCGCTTTATTGATTGCCGCGTCAGCCTGGCCATGATGATCTGACTGAAGGAAAGCGCCGGTTGGTAAGCAGGAGGAGGGTGTGACAAAATATCAGTATCCGCAATGTTTCGGTTCTTTCTTACCACAAATAAAGCATGTATCGCGTAGTATCATGGCGTTAAAACTAAACGGTGGTACCTATGAAAAAGTTATTGATAGTATCAGTTGCAGCCATGCTTGCCTTTGGCGCCTATGCTGAAGAAGGAAAAGGATATTCATCAGAGCAACTGCATAAAATGATTGAATCCGGAAAATATCCGGCTGTTACTGAATACAAAGAAACAGGCGGTGGTGATGTTGCGGATATAAAATCATGTAAGGACAGGATACTGAGCCGTGCTGCTGATTTTTCAGAATATCCAATCACTGTTGAACGGGATATTGAAAATGAAGTTTACGAATCAACAGTATGGATGAACTTAAAGGCGCAAAAAGTTATTTGTGAGATTAAAGATGGCAAGGCTGAAGGGACGCAGTTTGATGCATCCTATAAGTAAGCCGGGAAAACGCCGGTAAGAGTAAATCAGCCCCGGAAGGGGCTTATTTTTTGCCGGATTAAGCCACAAATATCCCGCCGCTTTCGTGATAAATTTCAGTGCCGGCAACAGAGCGTCACAAGGCCCCGGCAGTCACACGCAGTAACCTTTTCCCGGCCACCCTGTATTGATGTCACAAAAACTCCCCTGACTTATTTAATTTCATTGCCGGTATGTTTAAATAGATGAATCTGAAATATATATTGGTGAAAAAATGAAAAAAATACTTCCCGTTCTTATCTCTGTTTCATTACTGGCAGGGTGTAAAGTCGATGTTGAAACTAAGGTAAATACGGATGATCTGGTGTCTCATGAGCATAAACTGGTCACCGGTAATATCAATGTGGAAGTACCGGCCTGTAATGATTTTGAAGATTCACGGAAAGAATCAAAAAGTCTGATCAGAATTAAAGAAAAAATGCCTGCGGTATTCTCCGGTGCGGAATACAAAGAGTGTTATAAAGAGCGGTTTAATTCCTATGCCAGTTTTACCGTTCCTGTCGGGGTCGGATTTATCGCGGAAGATATGAAAGCGGTGAATGCTGAGATTTACATTTTATCAAATGACGAACTCTATGCCGGTATTATGATTACCCCGGAAGCGATTAAGCGACTGAAATCCGCTAAAGAATCCACCCCCGGCGATCTTAAGCTGCAAATGACACTGGTGCTGGAAAAAGGTCAGTTACCGATCCCGAATATTGCGGCGATGAGTGTGTTTATGACCGGTACGGAAGCGAATAATAAACCGCTGATTGCGGGCCGTGTCGGTATTGAAGCTAAAGAGGTCCGCTTTAGGTTATCTGACGTTTCTAATGCGTTAATTGAGAGCGGTAATATCGCACCGGTACTTTATAAAGCCGAAATGCTGGAGAAATTAGTGGCGAATCTGAAAAAAGACTAACCGCGGCGGTCACCCGGCAGAAACAATAAGCCCGGAGGGGCTTATTGTTTTATCAGTCCGGTGTCGTAGCGTTCTTTTCCGGTAATATGTGAATGAGTCATGGTGGTATCCGATGTCAGCCGGAGAATCGTCGCTGACAGCGATTTATGATACGGGTGATCGTACAGTGATTCTTTATCTGAATACGCATATGATTTGAAATGCAGCTCATCACCAACCCAGTGCACCTGATTATACAGATGATTCCAGTTCTGATTACTGTCATGTTTCAGAATAAAATTACCCTTGTTGTCTTTTGCCACTTCAATCTGAACAACATGATTATACAGCCACTTTCCTTCAAAACGGCGGAGTTCCGGGTGCGGCGGGATCACCGGTGCAGGTATAAAATCGTCAGGCTGATAGGCGGTTTTCGGCGGCGGATTAACTTCACCGGTATAAAGGCTGCAAAGAGGTGCCACTTCAGGGACTTTCAGATACCGTAATGACACACTGAAATCATCATTAATTTTTTGTTCCAGCGTCATGGTTTTTTGCGTAATGCCGGTAATTTTCAGACTGACCGAAGTGGTACCGGAAGTCAGCACAATCGCATTATTTTTTTTATCCACGGCGTAGGATGCTGTTTCAGGGGGTTCTTTCGTATCCGGTTTGGCACAATTAAAAGAATACAGGGAAGATGTGCTGTCAGCATTATACTGCACAACATTGGCTATTCCGTTTTTAAGCGGCACCATAGCCCAAATGCCGTCAATATCCTGATTGTCAGCTGAATAAGCAGTCAGGGAAAATAAAAGAAGTGAAGCAGATAATAATTTTTTCACCATTACATCCTATCATAAAAATAATAATATCCGGCGCCGGATAACCAGCCGGCCGGAATAAATGTTAAATAACGGCTACGTAATTTTATCAATAATAGCATTGTCCGGGATAACGTGATTTAAGTATTACCACATATCAGAAAAATAAACAGGTCTGCCGGATTACAGAGATATCCTATATTGCTTCCTGATTCCGGATGCATAATTATAACGCAACAATATGAAAGGTTGTATTACTCGTTTTTCAGGAGAATTCAATGCGTAAAATTCTGTCTGTATCTGCTGTCGCGTTAGTTTCTGCATTATTATCAGGCCAGGCGTTTGCTGCAAAAACAGATACCTATAATTGTGAAGGACAAAAAATTAAAGTTTCTTTCCCTGATCCTAAAACCGCAGTGATGGTATACAGCGATGAAATTATTGTTCTGAAAGAGGCTGTGGCTGCCAGTGGTGCCCGCTATGTCGGGGAAACTTTCCAGCTTTGGGCAAACGGGAAAAATGAACTGAACCTGGCCACTATCTCAGAAGATGATACAGTGAACGGGCGTATTGCCGAAGATAAAGGCCGTACCTGTAAATTAGTGAAATAACAAAGCACATTTTTTGTTATCGCAGATAAATAAAGAGAGCGGGTCACTTCAGAACCCGCTCTTTTTGATCGGCTTATTTATGATTTTTACGGTAATAAGTCCATTCTTCAACCCGCTCACCGCCCGGTAAATTACAGTAACCGGTCCAGCCTGATTCTGCTTTTACGATTTCTGTTTTACCGCCGGATTTCTGGCAATAGACGGATGCCGGATTTGCCATACCAATATTCGCACCTTTTGCCGGAACCGGATCTTTATTCAGTACAGAGATTAACTGATAACGGATATTGGGTGCATCCGCAGGCGGATTCGGTACATTGGTGGTTTTGACGGACACACGGTACTGGTATCCCGGTTCATAAGTAAAACCGTCAATGTTCTGATAGAAGAATTCCCAGTCCGCATCCGGCGATTCTTTTACTTTCATGCATTTCATCGGCGCGACCCCGACACAGTCTGCCAGTTCAGCATCAATATAGAGCGTTTTGGTATTATCTGCTGCTGTCTCTGTCAGGGTATTCTGACTGCATCCTGCCATTAATAAGAAGAGAGGAGCAATAACATAGGCTGATTTCATCAGTTGTCCTTAATATGTGTTAAAATAGTGTACTTTCACTTTATTTTCGACAGTGTAAAAACAGGATTAGTTCCGTATAGTTGATTTTTTTATCCGTATAAAGAGTGTGAATGAAAGAATATAAATCATTGATAAAGATTATAATGATGCTGGCCGGTTTTTATTTCAGAACCGCGCTGTATACGGTAACCGGAATTATGCTGGCAAAATGGATAAATAACGATCAGCGGGTACCACCTGTTTCCGCTGAATATTGGAATGCGCTTTATCTGGCAGGTACATTCTTTCTGGTTGTGTTGTCGCTGATATTCCTCGCTGACCTTATCCGTTTTTACCGTAATATGCTGCGGGAGCCGGTAATTGCCGCACTACGGCATCAGCGTTATCCGGCTGTCGCGGCGCTGGCGGGCGGGGGGAGTATTTTTCTCCTGATTGTCAATTATTGGTATCCGTTCTTCGTATAAACACAGAATATTACAGGGTATAACCTGTAACCGGATTACAGTTCAGGTATCTTTGTACAAATTCAGCCGGTTTCACTCAGGTCATTGAGAAGTAAAGAGATAGGATCTACACTATCAACTGTACGTATTTCTCCTGAAGATGGTCTTTACAGGTGAGGCTATATGACAGCAATTGATATTTTCTGGGTCGGTATCGGCGGCGGCAGCGGATCATTACTGCGCTGGTGGGTCGGTAAACTGACCGGTGAGCGTTATCACGGTCACTTCCCGCTGGGCACCTTTATTATTAATGTCTCCGGTGCTTTTATTATCGGTTTTTTAAGCACATTATTCGTCATTGACTGGCATGACCGCTTTGGTTCATTCCTGCATGCGGCTGTTCTGACCGGTATTCTCGGTGGTTATACCACATTCAGCAGTATGCAGCTGGATGCGGCAAAACTGGTGAATTCAAAACAGCGGATGCTGGCTTTCGTGTATTTATTGCTCTCGGTTGTGGCGGGTCTGGCAGCCGCGGCACTGGGTGTCTGGCTGGCGGCATGAGGACAGCAATATGAATATGGTCATTCTTATTTTTATTGGCGGCGCGTTCGGCGCAATCTGCCGCGAATTACTGATGCTCGGTGTGCCGTCCCTGAGTGATGGTTTTCCGGCGGATATCCTGGCGGCTAATATTATTGCATCATTCCTGCTGGGAATAACGGCGGCATTATTACAGCGTAACCGGATTAATCAGTATGTGAATGCGCTGGTGGCAACCGGTATTATGGGCGGATTATCCACGTTCAGCAGTTTTGTGTACGGAACATTCGAAATAATGTCATCCCCGGCGCTGCTGGGAACCGGAATAACCTATCTGCTGGTCAGTATGATCGGTGGTTTTGCTGCGGTAATGGCGGGGTTATTTTTGGGGAACTGTGTGAAGCCCGGAGTGAAAAATACCGCCGGATAGTAAAAAGTTCCTGCCGGACAGGGAACAACTGTCCGGCAGGAACTGATCAGGCTTTTTTTTCATTATTTTAAGACACCGCGCTGATCAAAAAAACTTATTCTGCTGGTTTAACATTAATGGAATAATCCGGGTCACTGAATTGCCCGTAACTTTTATTAATCACCCGTTGTTGGTCAAGCTGTTTTATTTCTTTACTCAGAAAGTTGAGGTGATCCTGCAAACAGATTTTTGTTACCCGTTCATTTTCAATAATAGCCTGCAGTATTTCCACCAGTTCGCCGGTAACCGGCTGTTCTTTTTCCAGTTCATGGGATAACTGTGTCAGGTGTTCAACCGCGCAAACATAATCAGTTTCACGGGAAATCAAATCATCCCATTCACTGTTTTTGGCCAGGGTAACGAGTTCTTCACTCAGTGTCAGTACATGTTGGTATATATCGTGTAAATTGATGGTTGTTTGAATACTCACCTGATTATCTTTCATCCACATTTGCCCCGATTTGTTGCCATGTTGCCGCGAGATCGGAGAGCAGTTGATAGACCTCTTTTACGTAGGCCACGTTATTTTCGATATTTGCGTTGAGTAACCGCATAATCATATAGTCATACAAAGAGGACAGATTATGTGCCAGCTCACCGCCGGCGTCATAATCCAGAGCCTGTTTCAGGCCATTATCAATAATATTAATAGCCTTTGATAATTCATTACCTTTGGCGGCAATATCATTTTTCTCCATAAAGATTTCGCTGCGACGAAGGGCGCTGAGCGCCCCGTTAAACAAAATCCGGATCAACTGATAAGGCGAGGCATTGGTAATTTCACTTTCAAGATTAACCTGCTGGTAAGCCTGATTTGCCTTGCGCTGATACATATTATTATTAACCTAACATTCTGCCGAGTGCCTGTGTGGTACCACTCAGGGAGTTCATCATTTTATCCAGATTCTGGAACTGGCGCCGATACAGATCCATGGTACTTTCGATCTGTTTATTGGTTTGTTCGATACGTTTATCGATACCTTTTTTCTTTTTCTCCAGACCGTCGGTTGCGTTATGAATCGTACCTTCACGGCTGTCTAATGTCTTTTTCAGATAGTTAAAGTTTTCGGTGCCAAAACCGGTTTCTTTTCCGTCACCGGCAAAGAACTCTTTCACACTGGACGCATTTTCTTTCAGCGCTTTATCCAGAATTTTGTCATCAATTTCCAGGGTACCATCTGTTTTTTGTTTGATACCCATTTTGTTCATGGTATTAGGATCGCCATTACCATTTGGTGTTCTGATCTGTGCGCGGATGGCATTCTGAATACCGCGTACAGTAGAATCCCCGATCAGCGGGCCATTATTTTTATCAGCGGCCTGGCCTTTTTCAGTCTGGGTATATTTCGTCAGATCTTTACTGAGTTTCTGATACTCGTTATACGCATCCACCCACTCTTTGATTTTCTTTTTCGCCGGTTCAATATCAGATGAAACCACCAGCGGCTCAGAGATAAAGTTATTGCTGCTGTCTTTCTCTGATACTTTTTTCAGCGTCAGCGTCAGACCAAAAAAGGCATCTTTGACTTCGTTGGTCTGTGACTCCATTTCAATATCATTGACTTTAAATAACGCATTGATCGGAGCGGTAGTCTGTTTCATTCCACCGCCCGCAGCCGGCGTGAATGTTACAACCCCCGAGGAATCTTTTTTCGATTCTCCGCCGATTGCTTTATTCAGTGTGTCATCACCGGTGACAGAAATACTGACAGCAGAATCGGTTCCCTGAACTTTACTCATGATAACCAGATGCGATTGACCTGTTCTGTCTTTGATGACACTGGCAGTAACGTCTTTATCCGCTTTGTTAATGGCATCCGCTATTTCAATGGGTGATGTCTGATCTTTTTTGAGCTTAATATCGAAATTCTTTTTCGGATCACTGCCATCACCGATGGTGAAAGAAACAGTACGTTCATCACTGCTGTCACCCATCGCGGTTTTACCGTCGGAAAAACCGGCAGACGATAGCGTCTGGTTTTTTGCCAACTGCTCAATAATGACATCATACTGGCCCGGTTTGGCTTTACCGGTCGTTGATACGCCAAAGTATTTATTTTCTTCGCTGACTTTGGTTGTGCTGATATCACCGAATTTTTTCAGTGCTTCCGCAGCGGTTTTTAATTTTTCCAGCGAAGACTGTAATTTTCCGAAAGCACTAATCTGTGCTTCACACGCTGTTTTTTGGGCAGTTAACGGCTCCAGACGGCGCATTTCTGCTTTTTCCAGCATGTCCAGTTGCTGATTAAGATCCATTCCGGCGCCGACGCCTAACGATGCTATGCCTGCCATGTACTTCTCCTGAATTTAATTGGTTTTACATAGTTATCGGTTGGCAGCGGGAGAATTTTAGCGTTAACGACAAAAAATGATGGGCGGAGTTACGCAGAGAAAGCAGGGTTATTGTCACCATTAAGATAAGGAAACAAAAAAGGAACACAGGAGTAATTATTTGGTTATAAACCACTCAAATAGCGCCATCCGGATAAATATGCCTGATATTGATAGTAAGGCGGCGTTTTGTCTGTAAATAAAGTGAATTATTGCCCGTTAACAGTATTACCCCGCTGCGGCGGCAGAAAATAATTCACATTATTTCATACAAAAAAAGGAAATATCATTATGGCACAAGTTATTAATACCAATGTTCTGTCACTGGTTACCCAGAATAATTTAAACCGCTCACAGGGTGCGTTAGGCACTGCGATTGAGCGTCTTTCTTCCGGCTCCCGCATTAACAGTGCAAAAGATGATGCGGCAGGTCAGGCGATTGCCAACCGTTTTACTGCTAACGTCAAAGGTCTGACTCAGGCTTCCCGTAATGCCAGCGACGGAATTTCTCTGGCGCAGGTAACAGAAGGTGCAGTTAATGAAATTAATGACAATATCCAGCGTATCCGTGAACTGACCGTACAGGCACAAAACGGCACCAACTCTGAAAGCGATATCAGCTCTATTAAAGAAGAAGTTGATCAGCGTATGAAAGAGATTGACCGTATTTCTGAACAAACACAGTTTAACGGTATTAAAGTACTGTCTTCCGATAACAAAATGACCTTTCAGGTCGGCACCAATGACGGTGAAACCATTGATATCGACCTGAAGAAGGTGGATCGTGCTGCACTGGGTCTGGATACACTGGATATCGCTGCTTCCCGGTTCGGACCAACACTGTCAGCAAGCGATTTTGTCGCAGACCTGAAAGGTACGGGTACTGAAGCAGAAGCACAACAAGTGGCGGAAGATGCACTGAAGGATATCAAGTTTAACGGTAAAGATGTTGAAGGTGCAAAAATCTCTTATCAGATTAAAGCGGATGGTTCGGTTGATAAAACCAAAGCGTATATCCAGGGTAAGGTTGACGGTAAAGAAGTCACATTAAAAGCAGATATTACTGCGACGGCAGCAACAGGTTCTGCCCCTGCAGAGCTGAAAATTGAAAATGTGGCAGAATTAGATGCGGCTGACCAGAAAGTGCTTGATGCCAGAAGTCCGCTGGGCACGCTGGACAAAGCACTGTCAAAAATTGACAGCCAGCGCAGTCAGTTGGGTGCATTCCAGAACCGTATGCAGTCTACTATCAATAACCTGAACAACTCGGTGAACAACCTGAGTTCTGCACGCAGCCGTATTCAGGATGCTGATTTTGCGGTTGAAGTGTCTAACATGAGCCGTGGTCAGATTCTGCAGCAGGCAGGTACTTCTGTTCTGGCACAGGCAAACCAGGTACCGCAGTCAGTACTGAGCTTACTGCGTTAATAATTATTCTTTTATAAATCAGGTAATTCCTCTGTTTTGTGATTTGGCCGGAACCTCTGTTCCGGCCTTTTTTGTGTTTTCAGAAAAGAATTCAGCGACGATTTTATAAAATTATTTACTAAAAAACCTAAAGTGGCCTCTCAGGGTGCCGATAGTGTTATTGCTGGCGAAAATCAGAAAGCCAAACAGATAAACGCTGTTTATTATTTTCAATAACAAGGACATATATCATGGCACAGGTTATCAATACTAACGTTCTGTCTCTGGTTACTCAGAACAACTTAAACCGTTCACAGGGCGTACTGGGCTCTGCAATCGAGCGTCTGTCTTCAGGCTCACGTATCAACAGCGCAAAAGACGATGCAGCAGGCCAGGCTATCGCTAACCGCTTCACCGCTAACGTGAAAGGTCTGACTCAGGCTGCACGTAACGCTAACGACGGTATCTCTATCGCACAGACCGCTGAAGGTGCTGTTAACGAAATCAACGAAAACTTACAGCGTATTCGTGAACTGACTGTTCAGGCGAAAAACGGAACCAACTCAAACAGCGATATCAAATCTATCCAGGAAGAAGTGACTGACCGTTTAGCTGAAATCGACCGTATTTCCAAGCAAACTCAGTTCAACGGTATCAAAGTACTGGAACAGGGTTCTGAAATGAGCTTCCAGGTTGGTGCAAACGATAAAGAAACCATCGCACTGAACATGCAGAAAGTTGACCTGAAAGAACTGGGTGTTGAAGATTATACCGTAGAAGCGTTCAAAGTTGTTGAAAAACAGTCTGATACACAACTGAAAGACCTGGTGAAAACCGAAGGTGACAAATCTCAGAAAATTGTTATCAAAGATGCTGCCGGTAAAGATGCTACTGTTGATATCTATTACAACAAAGACTCTAAAGAATACTACGCATTAGGTGCCAAAGATGCTGATGGCAAAGACACTTATGTGAAAGTTGATGTTACAACAACAGTTGCTGATAAAGGTGATGCAACCAAGCAGGAGACCACAGCAACCTTTAAACTGACTGACACTGTGGTGAAAAACATCGGCAGCAAAGCAGACGCTGATGCGATCAACGACAGCAAACTGGCTAAACTGGACAAAGCACTGGAAAACGTTGATTCATACCGTTCAAAACTGGGTGCATTCCAGAACCGTATGCAGTCTACCATTAACAACCTGAACAACTCTGTTAACAACCTGAGCGCAGCACGCAGCCGTATCCAGGACGCTGACTTCGCAACAGAAGTGTCTAACATGAGCCGTGGTCAGATCCTGCAGCAGGCGGGTACCGCTGTTCTGGCACAGGCAAACCAGGTTCCTCAGGGTGTTCTGAGCCTGTTACGTTAATTTACGTAGTTGCTTTAAGGTATTTAAAAGGTCAGAATATTCTGACCTTTTTTTATAGATGTTACCCATAACAGAACAAATAATATTCTAACTATTTGTTTTTTTATTCTATTAATGAACGCCTATTTTTCTTTTTGTCATATAAAATAACCGGAATTTTGCAAAATATATGATAAAAATGAAAGAGAGTATTGCTATTTGTTAATGAGGTGATTTAGGATAAGGCAAATAAGGCGTGATTTACCTCACTACTCACCGGATTGAAATCTTTTTCGGGCACGATAATAAAAGCCTTTCATGAATCTCGAAGGGTGTTTCAGGTTGTGAGTGATTTGTATACCGCCGAAGGTGTTATCAACAAAAATAGCCTGTGGGAGCGTTATTATCCCCTTATCCGGCACGAAGCCCTGAAATTGCAGGTAAGATTACCGGCAAGCGTTGATATTGACGACTTAATTCAGGCCGGGGGTATCGGCTTGCTGCATGCAGTTGAACGTTTTGACGCCATGCAGGGGGCTACCTTTGCAACCTATGCGGTACAACGGGTTCGCGGGGCAATGCTGGATGAATTGCGGGGGAGAGACTGGGCTCCCCGCAGTGTGCGCCGTCAGGCGCGGGAAATAACCAAAGCCGTGCGTGCGCTCGAGCAATCTCTGGGGCGGGCAGCCACAGAGCAGGAAATCGCTGATTCGTTACAGATGGATATCGCGGAATACCGTCAGGTGTTAACCGATACCAACAACAGCCAGCTGTTTTCTTACGATGAGTGGCACGAAATCCACGGTGAGAGCTGCGAACCCGTCCGTGATGATGATGACGGGGGCAACCCGCTCGGTTTGTTGGTAGACGAGAGTTTGCGTCACCAGGTGGTTGAGGCGATAAAACAACTGCCTGAACGTGAAAAACTGGTTCTGACTCTTTACTATCAGGAAGAGCTGAACCTTAAGGAGATAGGCGCAGTGCTGGAAGTGGGGGAATCCCGCGTCAGCCAGTTACACAGCCAGGCAATCAAAAGGCTGCGGGCGCGCTTAAAATCCATGAAGTAACTTTGACTTTATCTTTGATTTATTTTATTAGACTAGACTACACAAGGCGCCAGAATATGTCTGTTTCAAAACAAAAGAAACGGCCCGTAAGCCGTTACATTAAAGATTTCAAACACAGTCAGACTCACTGCAGTCATTGCCACAAAACCCTCGATCGCATCTCTCTGGTTTTCAACGGTCAGCTGATCAATAAAGAAGCTATTTCTGAAATGACAGATATGATCGATGACACCACCTGGATGGGCTTACAGGACAAATTTGTGGCACTCTGCCGTTTTTGCAGCGAGATCTACTGCAACAGTGCAACCGATTATTTCGATATCATGGCATTCAAACAGTATCTGTTTGAAGAAACGGAAATGAGCCACAGCACCGTACGCGAATATGTTGTCCGTCTGCGCCGTCTCGATGAGCTGCTGTCCTCCAAAGCTTTCCCGGCGACCACGGAATTTTCCACTGAAATTATCCAGGCACAGCTGAGTGAAGATTTATCGGACTCAGCACTGAGCAACTACAATATTGCACTGCGCAAGTACGAACAGTATCTTGACTGGCAGGGTAAGCACTGATTTTTCTGACAGACCACTTTTTATCATTTACTGATAAAACAAAGGGAACTTTCGTTCCCTTTTTCCGTTTTAAGACCCGGTGATTATCAGCCGATAGTCATCAGCCGATCGTCATCAGGCTGGCATTTCCGCCCGCAGCAGCCGTATTCACACTGACAGCACGCTCATGCAGTAACAGCATCAGCGGAATGTTTGTGTCACCGTGACTGAGGCCCGCAACCGGCACAATTTCCCCGCTGCGTGTGGCAACAGTATGGTTCAGCGCCTGTAAGTGGTCGCTGTCACCGTGGAAAATCACGCCGTTAAAGACCACTGTATCCGCTGACCAGTCTTCCGTCAGGGTGATTTGCGCACGGACACTGTCCGGCAGCGCGTTATACAGTGAACGGGTGTGTTCCGCCGCAGGCCAGAGCTGACGACAGCCTGATGCCAGCGTGGCACCCAGTTGCAGCAGGGCATCCTGTTCTGAATCATTCAGGCCGAGAATGGTTCCGCGCGGCAGCAGATAATAACTGTTGCGCTCCCCGGTCGGTCCCGGCAGCAGACGGCAGGTTCCGGCCTGTGATAATTCACCGTAACGGCTGACCGCAGTCAGCACATCGTGGCGGCGCTGTGCCTCCAGCCAGGCAACGAATGTATTAAACGGCGCCAGCAACTGAGTCCGCACTGTCACATCCGGCGGATTGCGATCGTCCTGCTCTGCCAGAAGTGTCACCACTGAATCATCAGGCTGTTCCGCCAGCAGACGATGGAGATAAAGCGGCCCGCCGGCTTTCGGACCGGTGCCGGAAAGCCCCTCGCCACCGAATGGCTGAACCCCGACCACTGCGCCGACAATGTTGCGGTTAACATAAATATTACCGGCTTCAATCTGTTGCGTCAGTTGTGCAATGGTTTCGTCGATACGGGTGTGGATTCCGAATGTCAGCCCGTAACCGGCAGCGTTAATTTTCTCCGCCAGTTCCGGCAGGGTGTCGCGCGGGTAACGGACCACATGCAGCACCGGGCCGAAAATTTCCCGTGTCAGTTCAGAGACATCATCCAGCTCAATCAACGTCGGCGGGATAAAGGTGCCGTTCAGGAGTTCCGGCGCACCGGCATCCATACCGAAAGCAGACTGATACACCGGTCTGCCTTTGCCGCGCATCTGCTGAATATGCTGACGGATACCGTTATGGGCCTCTTCATCAATCACCGGGCCGATATCGGTAGCCAGCACATCCGGGTTGCCGAGACGGCATTCTGCCATCGCGCCTTTCAGCATTTCAATGGTGCGATCAGCCACATCCTCCTGAATACAGAGCAGGCGCAGCGCCGAACAGCGTTGTCCCGCACTGTCAAAGGCCGAACTGACCACATCTGTCACCACCTGTTCTGTCAGGGCGGAGGAGTCCACCACCATCGCATTCAGACCACCGGTTTCGGCGATCAGCGGGATCACGCGGCCTTCGGTACTGAGACGGGCGGACAGATTGCGCTGTAAAATTTTTGCGACCGCCGTGGAGCCGGTAAACATCACACCCTGTACACGCGGATCACACACCAGCTGGTTACCGACGGTTTCACCGTCTCCCGGCAGCAGTTGCAGCACGTCACGCGGTACACCGGCGTCATGCAGCAGTGAAACGGCGACCGATGCCACCAGCGGGGTTTGTTCCGCCGGTTTTGCCAGTACCGGGTTTCCGGCTGCGAGGGCGGCGGCAACCTGGCCGGTGAATATCGCCAGCGGGAAGTTCCACGGGCTGATACAGACGACCGGTCCCAGCGGACGATGTGTATCACCGGCAAAATGCGTTTTCACCTGTGCGGCATAATAATTCAGGAAATCAACGGCTTCACGGACTTCGGCAATAGCGTTGGCAAATGTTTTACCGGCCTCACGCACCAGGAGCCCGAGCAACGGCTGTAACTGTGCTTCCATCAGTTGTGCGGCACGGATAAGGATCTCTGCCCGATCCTGCGGCGGTGTGGCAAACCAGATCTCTGCTGCATCAGATGCTGTGGCAAGTGCATGATTAACTTCATCTTCTGCCGCCGGGCGAACCTGCCCGACGATATCGTGATGATCTGCCGGGTTTCTGACCGGTTGTGTGTCTGCCGGTGCGGCGGATGTGAATGTCCCGCCGAGCAGCGGTTCACTGAGCAGATTATCACCGGCGTGACTGAGCAGGGCGCTCGACAGTGACGCCAGCCGGTGTTCATTACTCAGATCTAAACCTGCGGCATTGACCCGTGAGCTGCCGTACAGATTACGCGGCAGCGGAATTTTCGGATGCGGCAGACCGACCGCGCCTTCTTTGGCTGCCATCGCCTGAACAGCGGTAACCGGGTCTTCCACCAGCATCTCCAGCGGAATAGTGCCGTCGGCGATCCGGTTTACAAAGGAGGTATTTGCGCCGTTTTCCAGCAGGCGGCGTACCAGATAGGCCAGCAGGGTTTCATGGGTGCCGACAGGCGCATACACACGGCACGGCCGGTTCAGTTTGCCGTCCGCCACTTTGCCGACCACCTGCTCGTACAGCGGTTCGCCCATGCCGTGCAGGCACTGGAATTCATACTGGCCGGGATAATAGTTATTGCCCGCCAGCTGATAAATGGCCGATAACGTGTGGGCGTTGTGGGTGGCAAACTGCGGATAAATCAGATTCGGTACTGACAGCAGCTTACGGGCACAGGCGAGGTAGGAGATGTCCGTATAAACCTTGCGGGTATAAACCGGATAACCTTCCAGTCCGTCCACCTGAGCGCGTTTGACTTCGCTGTCCCAGTAAGCACCTTTTACCAGCCTGATCATCAGGCGGCGGTTGCTGCGCGATGCCAGATCTATCAGGTAATCCACCACCACCGGGCAGCGTTTCTGGTAGGCCTGGATTACAAAACCGATACCGTTCCAGCCTGCAAGTTGCGGGTCAAAACAGAGTTTTTCCAGTAAATCGAGGGAAATTTCCAGGCGGTCGGCTTCTTCCGCATCAATATTAATACCGATGTCGTACTGACGCGCCATCACCACCAGATCACGCAGGATCGGATAAAGTTCAGACATGACACGATCATATTGCGCACGGCTGTAGCGCGGGTGCAGGGCGGACAGTTTGATGGAAATCCCCGGCCCTTCATAAATACCGCGTCCGGCGGAAGCTTTGCCGATTGCGTGAATCGCCTGCTGATAAGAAACCAGATAAGCCTGCGCATCGGCCTCTGTCAGTGCTGCTTCTCCCAGCATATCGTAGGAATAACGGAAGCCTTTGGCTTCATTTTTGCGGGCATTTGCCAGTGCGCGGGCGATGGTTTCACCGGTGACAAACTGTTCACCCATCAGGCGCATAGCCATATCCACACCTTTACGCACCAGCGGCTCACCACTTTTGCCCAGGATGCGGTTCAGTGAGCGGCTCAGTCCCGCTTCATTATGGGTGGAAACCAGTTTACCGGTGAACAGCAGCCCCCATGTGGCCGCATTGACAAACATGGATTTGCTCTGGCCGAGGTGGGAATTCCAGTCACCGTGGCTGATTTTATCGCGGATCAGCACATCACGGGTGGCTTTATCCGGAATACGCAGCAGCGCTTCAGCCAGACACATCAGTGCGATCCCTTCCTGAGAGGAGAGGGAGAATTCCTGAAGCAGTCCCTGGACCAGCCCGGCACGTCCGCTACTGTTTTTCTGATTACGCAGCTTTTCTGCCAGCCCGTAAGCCAGCTTATGGGTTGCCTGCGCAGCCTCCGGAGAGAGTTGAGCCTGCGGCAGCAACATGGCCACAGCTTCCGGTTCCGGAATACGGTAAGCGGATGTGATAGCCGCGCGGGTAACAGATTGCGGCAGAATGTCACCGGCAAATGCCAGAAACGGCTGGCGGCTGACCGGCGGCTCAGGCGGCGCGGTTTCATCTTCCGGTGCGGAAGAAACACCGGCAGCGGGCAGTGTGCCGTCCGGTAAAGAGTCGAGCTGAGTCAGATAATCAAAAATAGCCTGTCTGATCAGCCAGTGTGGCGTACGATCGATTTTTTGTGCCGCAGCTTTGATCCGCTCACGGGTTTCCTCATCCAGTCTGACGCCCATTGTGGTACTCACCATGTTCACTCCTCATAAACGGCAACAGGTCATGCGTTGCACATTAATATCTATGAGGTTGCAACTTTGTGCAACATTGTTAAATAACGAGATGCATAAAGTGTGAATAATGTCGCTGTTTTATACTGATCTGAGAAAATGATTAATTAATAAACCGTACTGGTTAAAATAAAACCATTATATAACAATAGTATATTACCGATTTTAAGGCGTATAATAATCAGAACAAGTGATTAACTGCATCACTTTCTGATAATACATCCCGTGATAAAAATCACAAATTTTCACTTTAATATCGTTAATTAATTGTTGTTTTATTGTTGTTGTCGTTACTATCGGGCTGAACACAACTCATCACAGATTTAACAAATAATGATAATTAACGGGGCATTGTCTGTGCAGACCAGGGATGGCTGAGGCGGTGTGCAACACTGTGACACTGGTGCGCGCACATCCTGTACAGCGATTGGTACACGCAATGCTGATACATGACGGACTATAAATTCAGTACAGGAACTTAATTATGACAATGACGCTGACCACACCGCTGATTGTGACATTTATTGTCTATATCGCCGGGATGCTGTTCATCGGCTATATGGCCTACCGCTCCACCAATAACTTCGACGACTATATTCTCGGCGGCCGCCGGATGGGCAGTTTTGTGACGGCATTATCCGCCGGTGCCTCTGATATGAGCGGCTGGCTGCTGATGGGATTACCCGGGGTGGTTTTTTTCTCCGGTATTTCCGAATCCTGGATTGCCATCGGTCTGTGTATCGGCGCCTGGCTTAACTGGCGGATTGTTGCCGGACGCCTGCGTCTTCAGACGGAAGTCAATAATGCGCTGACGCTGCCGGATTACTTCACGCAGCGTTTTGAGGACAAAAGCCGTATTCTGCGGATTGTCTCTGCAGCCGTGATCCTGATTTTCTTTACCATTTACTGTGCGTCCGGCATCGTGGCCGGCGGGCTGCTGTTTGAAAGCACATTCGGCATCAGTTATGAAAAAGCCATGTGGCTCGGGGCAGGGGCAACCATTGCGTATACCTTCCTCGGCGGGTTCCTCGCGGTGAGCTGGACAGATACCGTACAGGCCACCCTGATGATTTTCGCCCTGATTCTGACACCTGTTATGGTGATTACGTCCGTCGGCGGGTTTGATACCGCGCTGGCGATTATTGAGGCGAAAAGCCCGGCGTATGTGGATATGTTCCGCGGGCTGGATATTGTCGCGATTATCTCTCTGCTGGGCTGGGGATTGGGTTATTTCGGGCAGCCGCATATCCTGGCGCGTTTTATGGCGGCGGATTCTCATCACACCATCCGCAGTGCACGCCGTATCAGTATGACCTGGATGGTGCTCTGCCTCGCGGGGACAATCTGTGTCGGTTTCTTCGGTATTGCTTTCTTTCAGCAGAATCCGGAACTGGCGGGAGCGGTTACTGAAAACCGCGAACGGATTTTTATGAGCCTGACATCCATTTTATTTAATCCGTGGATTGCCGGTATTCTGCTCTCTGCCATTCTGGCAGCGGTTATGAGTACCCTGAGCTGTCAGTTACTGGTCAGTGCCAGTGCCCTGACGGAAGATATCTACAAGCCGTTTTTCCGAAAAAATGCCTCACAAAAAGAGATGGTGCTGGTCGGGCGTATTATGGTGCTGGTGATTGCGGCGATTGCTATCTACATTGCGATGGATAAAAACAACAAAGTGCTGGGGCTGGTCAGTAACGCATGGGCCGGGTTCGGTGCGGCATTCGGGCCGGTGATCCTGTTCTCTGTTATCTGGAAGCGGATGACCCGTAACGGCGCACTGGCGGGAATGTTTACCGGTGCGGTTACTGTCCTTATCTGGATTGAATATAAGTGGTTTAATTTATATGAAATTATTCCGGGCTTTATACTGGCAGGTATTGCCATTGTGGTGGTCAGCCTGGCAGGCCGTGAGCCGGATAAATCTGTTCAGGGGCGTTTCTCTGAGGCAGAAGATCGTTACCTCGGACGGACTGAATAACATAGTCTTGAAAACAAAATCCCGGCGCTGCCGGGATTTTTTTGTTTATTATTTTTGTGCTTCCGCAAGGCGGTATTTTTTGACTTTGCGGTAACCGAATGCCAGCAGGATAAACCACAGCGGTGTGGCAATCAGTGCCTGGCGGGTATCAGTTTCCAGTGTCAGAAGAACAATCACAAAAGCAAAGAAAGACAGACAAACCCACGGTATCCAGCTGCCGAACGGTACCTTATAGACGGATGCGGCATGCAGCTCCGGACGACGGCGGCGGAACATAATGTAGCTGTACAGGATCATGCTCCAGATAAACATAAACAGGATCGCTGATACCGTCGTTACCAGGGTAAAGACATGCATCACATCAGGAATAAAATAGAGCAGAATGACCCCGACAGACAAACAGATGCAGGTAAAAATCAGCCCTGTTGCCGGTACGGACTGTTTGGACAGACGGCAGAACTGTTTTGGTGCACTGCCTTGTTTGGCTAATCCGAACAGCATCCGGCTGGTGGAAAACACACCGCTGTTTGCGGAGGATGCCGCAGCTGTCAGCACCACAAAATTCACCAGACTGGCTGCTGCCGGTACCCCGATCATAATAAACAGTTCCACAAACGGGCTTTTATCCGCAGGGATTGAACGCCACGGTGTGACAGACATAATAATGATCAGTGCCAGTACATAGAATGCAATGATACGGAACGGAATTGCATTAATAGCACGCGGCAGGGATTTTACCGGGTCGCGGGTTTCCGCTGCGGCCGTACCCACCAGCTCGATACCGACAAAGGCAAAGATCGCTATCTGGAATCCGGCAAAGAACCCGATTATCCCTTTCGGGAACATACCGCCGTCAGACCAGATATTGGATAATGCTGCCTGATGCCCCTCCGGTGAGACAAAGTGTGTACCGATCAGGATACCGCCGATGACAATCAGTCCCACAATCGCGACAATTTTTATCATGGAGAACCAGAATTCCATCTCGCCGAATAATTTAACGGTCGCCAGGTTGAGAGACAACAGCAGCAGAATACAGAGCAGTGAACTGACCCAGCGCGGAAAATCAGGCGCCCAGTGCATGATATATCCGGTGATGGCCACCACATCGGCAATACCGGTAATAACCCAGCAGAACCAGTAAGTCCAGCCGACAAAAAAACCGGCCCACGGGCCGATCAGATCACCGGCAAAATCACTGAACGATTTATAATTCAGGTTTGACAGCAGGATCTCACCCATTGCCCGCATAACAAAGAACAGCACAAACCCGATTATCATATAAACAAATAATACAGAAGGGCCTGCCAGTGAAATAGTTTTACCGGAGCCCATAAATAACCCGGTGCCGATTGCCCCGCTGATTGAAATCAGCTGAATATGCCGGTTGGTTAAACTGCGTTTGAGTTCGCCGCGCGGCGGCGTGGCAGGCGTTTTTTCGTCCATAAACAAATCCGTTAAGCTAAAAAATAACCATTATTTTTATTCATTCAAAAATGGTGCTGTTTGCGAATAGTGTGACACATTTCTCAGAATGAGTAACGAGGAATTTTCCGTTAAATTCATGGGGTTGATAGTAAATATAGGTTATCTGCTATTGTTTCGCATTAGTTTTTTTATGGGTGAAAATAATATTGTGTCAGTATACATAGCGGAGAGAAACGGCATTTTTTTCAGGAACATTAAGAAGAAAACGGAAATCTGTGGTTGCGGGTCAGAATAGTATATTTTGGGGGTTTTCCGGTTATACTGGCGATATATCACAGGGACATTTTTATTGAGGGATCGTATTTATGGACAAAAAAACACAGGGAACGACGATGAATTACCAGGTTGTTCCTTATTGGCTCTATTCAGGAAGAGCCGCCTTTTTTATATTACTCGCTGTACTTACCGGTTTTTCGGGCATGAATGCTTTTCTGCTCTGGTTGTTATTTTACGGTATTGTCTGGCAGCTGGCGGTGTCCCTCCGTTTACATACTTTAAAAGAGAAGGGGCTGGTATCCCGCAGTCATGATATCAGCCATTGGATAGTGTATGTTTACAGTATACCGGTGAAAGAAGAGCGGGCGATTTTAAAGAATCCGTGTTTTGCACTTGAGCAAAATATGAAAGACTTTTTTTTCCGCCTGCTGATAGTGAAAGGTATTACACAGGCCGGTTTTATTGTGTTGCTGCTGGTTCAGTATATCCGGACAGAGGCAGACATATTCAGCCTGACTACGCTGGCCGGGGCATTATCCGCACTTGTTATGGTTGTGACACTTTACAAAACCGGGCAGCTTATCCGTGAATTATCCGCCAATATGTTTTACACGGAAAAATTACAGTCAGAAAGTGGTTCTCTCTGGTACCAGCTCTGTTTTGTTTCCCGTCATTCAGAAAAAACGGCGGGGCTGGATAAATTACTGGCGTTATAAACACCGCCCCGCAGCACATATTCTCTGCGGGGAATACTGCTGTATCACCCGGTTATTTTCTGGCAATGGCTTTATCGGCGTGCGGCTCGACGGTAATGGCGTGTTCGACAGTCATCGCACCATCTTCAATATCCAGCGTGATATTCCAGTCAGCATCAAAAGGCACCACCATTCTGGCAGGAAGCTCATGAAAAAAACCGCTGCCGCCATGGGTGCGGAACGGCATTCCTTTACGGAACTGATTAAAATTCATTTTGGTCATCATTAAAACATTGCATGAACGACCGCAATCCACCACCACAGTATCACCTGCTGTCAGGTGCATTCTTTTATGTAAAAACGGCATGATAACACTCCTGTTTTTATTGCTCCGGCAGAATAATGATTACTGATAATTACGTATTATCACGCAATGTAATCCGGCAGGAATAATATTAAGGGTAATAGGCATTAACCAGCATACGCGGCTGTAATGCAATCACTTTTTTCTGTTCTTCCGATAATGTATGTGTTTCCAGCCAGCGATCTTTATACCGCTCGAAATCCGGAGATTCACTCAGATACAACGCCAGAAGATAATCAAAATCACGGATATCACTCTGTTCAAATACAGAAATCACTTCCCGGTAACAGACATTATGAGGCAATTTAATGCGCTCGGTTAACATGCACTCCATCAGTTTCAGTGACGGAATTCCGGTATTCTGATATACAATTTTCAGTTGAGTGATCGCCTTTTCATAGCGGTTATCCACAATCAGTAAATCGCTGTAGAGCTGACGCAGTGCAATATCATCCGGGTACTGGCGGATCAGTGTATCAAACTGATTAAGTGCTTTTTCTTTCCCCTCATCAGTCTGACTGCCCGAGTATTTAATGACGTATGACATGGCCTGCTCTTTCGGAGCGCGCTCATGAGTATAAGCATAAGATGTAAACGGAAGACTCAGCATCCAGGCTAAAAATATCCAATTCTTCATGGAAATACGGTTCCCTGTATATTTACCGTGTATTGACTGTAACATAAGAGTCACAGTGAAAATTTAGGATGTTTACGAAAAACAGGGAGAGTATCTGCGGGTATGGTTAAACAAAAACAAAATGAAAAAAAAGAATACGAAGAAAGAGAAGGTGAAAGTGTTTTTACAGATTAATCTGATAGAGGATACCGTAACAGATTCATACAGAACAACAGGGAATATTCAGGCAATATAATAACCTGATGCTCCCTGTTATATACCTAACCGGCAGGAATAATATTCTTTTTCTTTGTCAGTGTTTTCCGCACTATACGCCACACGAAAGTATTACCGGACAATATAATATTCAGGCGAAATTTATTTTTCCCGGGTTTTTTTATTAAAGTAAAATCAGATTTGTGGTAGCTGAAATCTTTGATATAAGACTTTAAATCAGAATAAAGACCGGTAGCCAGCATGTTCCACATAAACTGAATCTGCAGGCTTAATACTTTAGCGCGGACTTTGCTGAAAACGGATGACTTATCCGGTTTATTATAATTTTCAGCAATATAAGAAAGGATTTTTTTCCAAGCATCGAGATCACTGATATAATCTTCTTTCTTCCATTTTTTATTCATCAGTGACTCGCTATGATAAATATAATTATATAAATATTCTTTAATATAAGAGAATGAGCCTTTATTCAGGCATTCAAGGATAAATAAAATATCTTCTCCCACAACCATGGATGAATCAAAAATTACATTATTCTTATCCAGAAATTCTTTTTTCAGCATTAAACAGCAAATATCAAAATAATCAAAGTTAAGAAAGTCAGTAATAACGGAATCTGTGTTATCATAGCATACTGATTGTGTCGTATGATTGTCGGAATGTATTTTTCTGAATAAACAGTAAGCGAAGTCCCGGTTATCCTGTGTGATTTTATTGACCAGAGTGCTGATAAAACCCGGTTCATATGTGTCATCACTGTCCAGAAAGCAGATATAACATCCGGAGGCTGCTTTAATACCTTCATTGCGTGCGGAAGAAACACCGCCGTTTTGTTTCCTGATATACCGGATGTGCTCATGTCTGTCCATATAACCCCGGCAGACGGAGGCTGTGTTATCTGACGAACCATCATCAATAATGATTATTTCAACCGCCGGGTAGGTCTGTCTTATCACACTGTCCAGTGAGCGGCCGATAAATTTTTCAGCATTGTATGCCGGTATGATAACCGAGACTAAAGCGTTACTGCTCATATAATCAACTCTTAGTATATTACTGGTTATTCAGTCACAAATGTTTTTATATGTCTGATGTTGATGTAAAAATAACTCCCGTAACGAAATAAACCATTTCCGCTCTGTCCTGTCAATCGTTAATGGCGGGTGACAGTATACCTGAAGTGACAGGCCGGCATGCAGTATCCGGTCTGTCCGGTGGTTTATGACTGACCGGGGTATTGCTGCTTATTTATTCTTGTCAAAATAAGAAGAGAACGGAATTGCAGAGCCGTCAGTTGAAAGTATCCGATCATGCTGCTTATCCTGTTCGACAATTGACGGGTCTAATGAATAGCCAAATAGTTCAGATAAAATATATTTGTTCATCAACCCGCTGAGCCATCCATCTTTATTGCGGTATTTTTCAATAAATTCACAGTTATAAGACAGATTCCCTGATTTATATAAAAATGGAATCAGGAATTGCTCCGCACCTTTGGAAAAGCCATGGCCTTTGCCGACAATTTCTCCGTGATCAGAAGTATAGATAAAGATATAATCATCTGTAACTAATGTCACTTCATCATAAAGCCGGCCAATGACATTATCGGTATGACGGATGGTCAGATCATAGTCGCCGGCGTCATTCAGTTGTTGTTTTTCTGTGTCTGTATAGTTTGTATAGGGCATGTGATTACCCCATAAATGCAGAATAATAAATTTATATTCATCCGGTTCAGCTAATGCCTGTTTTAATAACTCAGGTAGTTTCATGTCATTGTTCTCTTCCACAATGACAGTATTATTTCTTTGGGCAAGATAGCCATATTTTGAACCGTTAACGCCTACCAGGGACTGAGCACCCAGCCAGTAGGTTTTATATCCCTGATCCTGTGCTATTTCTATAACCGATTTTTGGCGGAATAAATTTTCTTCGCTTTCCGGTGTGTAAAATGAAAGCGATAATGAAATGGAGTTTCGTGTTATCGGAGAAGATGAATGTACTTTCTCTGTAACACAGGCATTGTCACCCCGAAAAATACGTTCCATCTCAGGTGTTGTTTCTTTGGAATACCCGTAGATATGATACCTGGACGGAGATGATGATTCCCCGATGATAAAAATGATGATTTTATTCTGAGGTTTTCCGGTAGATACCAGTACCTGGTTTAGTTTCCGGTCAGGATAATTCTCCGCATACTTATCATGGCTGAGGGAAACGGCAGAAAGATACATAATATTTCCGGTGACAACAGGAAACTTATCCCGGAGGTATACACCCAATTCATAAGGGTCTTCCCTGAAATTTACGTATAGATTGCGATACTCCGGGATGACCTCTCTGAGCAGAGAAATCGTCAGAAAGCTGAAAACGACCAGCGGGGATAATTTAAACCATCGGGGAAGACTGAGTTTTTTTCTCCGGAAGCAGATAAAAATTAATAAACTTATGCACAGGGCCGGGGCTATGATGGAGTATAAGTAGTGCCCCAGCATTAGTGTTGCTTCAGAATTGTTGGTTTCCAGAGCTGAATCGAGAACACCTGCAGAAATCCGTTCGTGGAATTCGGTGAAATAACCGACTTCGAGTGAAAATACCAAGGTAATAATAAATCCTGCAGTGGCAGGCAGCCAGTGCTTACTATTCAGAAGAATAATGGTACATAAAACCAAAAATAGTGTGGCTAAATGCGGAGCTGATGAATCACGCTGATACAAAAATGTATTGGTGAGATAACTTAGCAGCATGATAGTAACGAATAACAGAAGGTATTTATATTTTTTCAGCATCAGGTCAATGGCCAATATTAAGAATAGTATTAAATTTTTTATCAGCACTAAATGCTAAAGGATATCCCGCAGGAATACAATGTTTGTAAAAACAGGGTTCTTCATTTTTCGTTAATAAAAATTTTCATCAGAAATTTATATTGTCAATATCCTTAAAGGAGGCAGTTAATATTTTTTTATATCGGCCTGCTGGCTTAGGCTGGTTTACAGATGCCGTGCCGCCGGGGTTCGCTGCAGGTCCCTGCAATATGTTGCAGTACAGCCTGCAAAAAGGGGAAATTCAGATTGTTTTCCCTGAAATTATCGCCGATCCTTTCTGTTATTACACACTGACACCGGCCGGAATTCAGAAATCCACCGCGCATCACGCATTTGAATCCCGGCTTTTCAGTCAGGGAAATACAGTCCGCTGAAGGAGGTATTATGTGGAACATACACCCGACACGCAGCCGTTATACATTGCTGGCTCAGTATCTGTCGCCCCTGGATGCCCGGATTGAGGCCGGTTTACTGCAATCGGAAGGGATTGAGGTGATGCTGCTGGATGAAAATATTGTCTGGAATAATCAGATGTATGCACAGGCTGTCGGTGGGGTAAAACTGCTGGTTAATCAGGATGAGTTAACCCGTGCGCAGGATATTCTGGCGGATTATCATCATGGTGATTTCGGGATTGATGAGGACGGTGAGCTTGCTGAGGCAGTTCCTGAGCCGGCAGCGGAAAACAGCAAAGAAGATTATGTCAATATGGGGTTTGTATTCCTTATCTTTCTGACGCTCGGGCTGGCAATTCCGTTTAAGGCGCTGCACCATCGCCTGAAAAAGAAAACAAAGTAAATGCCGGATGAGGGAAATATCCGCCATCCGGCAGAAACATCAGTGATCGACAAACACAAACTTCAGCACAAACAGCAGAGCAACCAGAATTACACACGGATTCAGCTCTTTCAGGCGTCCGGTACCCAGCTTCATCACACAGTAAGAGATAAAGCCGAGCGCGATACCATCGGTGATTGAGAAACTGAACGGCATCATAATTGCGGTGATAAAGGCGGGAACCGCATCTGTCAGGTCATCCCAGTTTACCCGTGCCAGGCTGGATGTCATCAGCACCCCGACATAAATCAGCGCACCGGCAACCGCATAGGCAGGTACCATACCGGCCAGCGGGGAGAGGAAAATCACCAGCAGGAACAGCAGCCCGACGACCACCGCTGTCAGCCCTGTCCGGCCGCCGACAGAAACCCCTGAGGTACTTTCAATATAGGCGGTGACCGACGAAGTGCCGATAAAACCGCCGAGCACTGAGCTGAGGCTGTCCACATACAACGCTTTTTGCATATTCGGGAATTTGCCGTCCTTGTCTGCCAGTCCGGCTTTATCGGTTACCCCGATAAGAGTACCGGATGAGTCAAACAGGTTAACCAGCATAAACGAGAAGATAATACCGGACAGACCGATATTAAAGGCACCGGCCACATCCACCTTGCCCAGCACACTGGTGACATCCGGCGGCATGGAGAAAATACCGTTGTAGGTGACATCCCCCAGCAGCCAGCCAATCAGTGTGGTGACCACGATAGAGATCAGCACCGCTGCGTGAATACGGCGTGATGCCAGAATAGTGATAATAAAAAAGCCCAGTGCACCGAGCCAGACGGAGTGGGAGGTCAGATCGCCCATGGAAACCAGTGTATCCGGGTTCGGAACGACCAGGCCGATATTCTTCAGTCCCATCATCGCGATAAACAGCCCGATACCACTGGTGATCCCCACCCGCAGACCAAGCGGGATATTGGCAATCATCCAGTAACGGATGCGGAACAGGGTCAGCAGCAGCATGCCGAGCGCGCCCCAGAAGATAGCACCCATCCCGATTTGCCAGGAGTAGCCCATGGCAGAAACCACGCCGAAAGCGAAAAAGGCGTTCAGGCCCATAGCCGGTGCGAGTGCAACCGGCAGATTTGCCAGACAGCCCATCAGAATACAGCCGAATGCAGCAATCAGACAGGTGGTCACGAAGACTGCCTGTGTGTCCATCCCGGCAGCGCCGAGAATTTGCGGGTTAACAAAAATGATATACACCATGGTAAGAAAAGTGGTTATACCGGCGATAACTTCAGTTCGTGCAGTCGTACCGTGTGCCTGTAAACGGAATAAACGTCCCAGCACACCCGTTTCCCGGATGTTTTCCGGTGTGTGATTATCCATTTTATGCTCCTGTCTCCCGGGGAAAAGATAACTGGTCTGATAAATGCATAATCAATGCCAGCATCGTAATGACTTTCCGTGAGAAACCGTAATCATCCGGTTATGCCGCAATAATTTGTAACAGTTGCGGCGGGGATCACCTTTATTCCGGTACGTCTCACAGGACAGAGAGAACACCGTGAATCCGCATTATCAATGTGAGAGAAAAACAGGGGACAGTGATGAACAGTGAGAAAAATAAGCACACCTGCACGCGCAGCCGTGAAGAAATGACAACACTCCTTGCTGTGGCACGCAGTGAGGCACCTGCGGATTATCGTATTGATAATGTCCGGATACTGGATCTGATTAACGGCGGGGAATTTCCGGGGCCGGTAGTGATAAGCGGGCGGGTGATTGCCGGTGTCGGCCCGGTGTATAAAGATGCCCCCGCACATCAGGTGGTTGACGGTAAAAATGCGGTGGTTGTACCCGGATTTATCGACTCTCACCTGCACATTGAATCCGGCATGATGACCCCGGTTACGTTTGAAAGCGCCACACTGCCGCTGGGGGTCACGTCGATAGTGTGTGATCCGCATGAAATTGTGAATGTGATGGGGAAGGAGGGGATAGAGTGGTTTCTGCGCTGCGCGGAGCAGGCTCAGCAGAATCAGTTTGTTCAGGTCAGCTCCTGTGTGCCTGCATTGCCGGGCAGTGATGTGAACGGCGCGGATTTTCCGCTGACGGAGATGCTGCAATATAAAGATCATCCGCATGTGCTGGGGCTGGCGGAGATGATGAATTTCCCGGCGGTGATTGCCGGTGAGGCAGAAACGCTGGATAAACTGGATGCATTCCGCGATATGACACTGGATGGCCACTGTCCGGTGGTCACCGGAAAAGATCTTAACGGTTATATTGCCGGAGGGATAGAAAACTGCCATGAATCCCACCGCTATGAGGAAGGATTAGAAAAACTGGCACTGGGAATGACACTGATGATCCGCGAAGGCTCCGCAGCACGGAACCTGGATGCGCTGGCACCGCTGATCACGGCCATGAGCAGCCCGCAGTGTCTGTTATGCACAGATGACCGCAACCCGTGGGAAATCATTCATGAAGGGCATATTAATGCGCTGGTGTATCGTCTGATCAATCAGCATAAGATTCCGGTGCATGTGGCTTACCGGGTCGCCAGCTGGTCTGCCGCACGGCATTTCGGACTGAAAAATCTGGGGCTGGTGGCTCCGGGAAAACAGGCGGATCTGGTGCTGCTGAGGGATGAGAAAACGGTCGATATTCAGGCCGTTATGTGCGGCGGCCGCTGGGTGGATAAAGCGGCACTGTTGCGTGAGCGGGAGGCGAAACAGGCGGCATCACGTCCGCCGATGCAAAATACGGTCCGCCGTCAGGCGGTGACCGCACAATCTCTGGCCTTTGTACCGGAAACCGGCCGTGAGTATCGTGCCATCAGTGTGATCCCGAATGAGCTGATCACCTGCGAGCAGCGTGTCAGCTGGGACGGAGGCCGCTACGATTGTGATAATATCTGCTCACTTGCGGTGATTGAACGTTATGGCCGTCAGATACCGCCGGCAACCGCATTGCTGCATAATTTCGGCCTGATACGAGGGGCACTGGCATCAACGGTCAGTCACGACAGTCATAATATTGTGGTGGCCGGTATTGATCCGATGGATATGGCGCTGGCAGTGAATCAGCTGATTGCCGGTGGCGGCGGGATGTGTGTGGTGGCTGACGGGCGGGTGCTGAGCCATGCAACACTGCCGATCGCCGGGCTGATGAGTGATAAAACGGCGAATGAGATTGCCGCTGAAATCGAATCCCTGAAAGCAGCCTGCCGCGACTGCGGAGTGATGCTGGACGAGCCGTTTATTCAGATGGCATTTCTGTCACTGCCGGTGATCCCGACACTGAAACTTACCAGCCTCGGGTTATATGATGTGAATAAATTTGTTTTTACACACAGTGAGTTAACCGCATAAACGGAAAAAGGACAGAGACGGTCTGTCTCTGTCCTTATGAACTACAGCACGCGGCTGAGAAACGCGGCGGTACGCGGATTTTGCGGGTGATTAAAGATCTGCTCCGGCGTACCGGACTCCTGAATGACTCCCTGATCGATAAAAAAGACGCGGTCTGCCACTTCGCGGGCAAAGTTCATCTCATGGGTCACAATCACCATAGTCATGCCTTCATGTGCCAGATTTTTCATCACATTCAGCACTTCGCCGACCAGCTCGGGATCGAGAGCGGAGGTGGGTTCATCAAACAGCAGTACGGTCGGGTCCATTGCCAGGGCACGGGCGATGGCCACCCGCTGCTGTTGTCCGCCGGACAAACTCTCCGGCCAGGCATCAATTTTGTCCGGCAGACCGACTTTTTCCAGTAATTGTTCTGCTTTCAGCAGGGCATCGGCTTTTTTCAGTCCGGACACCATCAGCGGTGCCATCGTGATATTATCCAGCACGGTCATATGCGGAAACAGATTAAAGCGCTGGAATACCATGCCGGCATGTGCACGCATCCGGTTCAGGTCGGTTTTCGGGTCACATACATCGGTGCCGTTGACCACGATTTCACCGGAGTCCGCCCGCTCAAGGGCATTCAGGCAGCGCAGAAAGGTGCTTTTCCCGGAGCCGGACGGCCCTATCACACAGACAACTTCCTGCGGGCGGATATCACAGCTGATACCGCGCAGTACATGCGTGTTGCCGAACTTTTTCTGTAAATTTTTAACGTGAATCACTTCTGCTCAACCTTCTTTCGGTGTATTGAACCAGCTGTGCCAGCAGGAATGTCAGCATCCAGTAAATAACGGAGATGACCAGGTACGGTTCCCAGTAAGTTGCATATGCACCGGACACTGTCCGTGCCGCATAGGCCAGGTCGGCAAGGCCGATAGCTGAGGCCAGGGAGGAATCTTTGACAATGGCGATGGCATTGTTTCCCAGCGGCGGCAGAATACGGCGGAAAGCCTGCGGCAGGATCACCTTGCGCATGGTTTTTCCCCAGCTCATGCCCAGTGCACGGGAAGCCTCTGTCTGTCCGCGGTCAACGGACTGTATCCCGGCCCGGAAAATCTCGGAAACATACGCCCCGGCATTGAGTGTGATAGCAACAATACAGGAGAGAAATGCACCATAGTCTGAACGCAGCATTCTGGCGGTATCTGAAGAGATAATCCCGCCGGTGACCATCAGCCCGTCACGCGGATTAATAAACAGCGGCACCAGTGCAAAGTGTACTACCATGATCTGTACAAACAGCGGCGTACCGCGGAATGCACTGACATAAAACCGTACCGGATACTGTACAAAGAACAACAACAGCCATTTCGCCGGACCGCGCTCTGCACGGGCTGTCCGGCCGAGGCCGAGTGTCAGTCCCCACAGGGTCCCTAAGATGACGCAGATAATAGTACATTTAATCGTCATCAGTGCCCCTTCCATAAATAACGGGGCGTATTCTTCTATAATTTCCCAGCGGAAAGCTGACATAACATCCATCCTGAAAAAACAGATCAAACCCGCCGCAGAAGCGGGTTTCTCATCAGATAAATAATAAATTACTGCGCGGGCAGGGAAGGTACGTCGTTATCGAACCATTTCTGATAGATTTTGGCGTAAGTTCCGTCAGCAATGATTTTTGCCAGACCCCGGTTAATTTTTTCCTGTAATTCGGTATTACCTTTGGCGACGGCAATCCCGAAATACTGTTTTTCAAAATGATTGTCGTAAATCAGTTTAAATTTCTTATCCGGGTGGGTTTTGATATAAAACTTCACGACCCCGACATCGCCGACAGCCGCATCCACACCGTCTTCATATAATTCCTGTAACAGCAGCGGAGTATTATCAAACCGTTTGATGGCAGTACTGTTTTTACCGAGCACATCAGAAACCACAATATCCCCGGTGCTGGAGTTCACCACACCGACGTTATATTTGCTCAGTTCAGATAATGCGCTTATCGGAGAATTTTCATTCACCACAATGGCCTGTTCTGCCGGGAAATACGGGGCGGAGAAATCCACCATCTGCTTCCGTTTGTCAGTAATGGTAATACCGGAAATTATAATATCGCGATCCCCGGCGGACAGTGTGGCGAAAATACCTTCCCACGGCGTGTTGATTAATTTGACATCAAAATCTTCGGCAGCAGCGACCGCTTTAATAATATCGATATCAAATCCTTCGAGTTGTTTTTCACTGTTTTCAAATTCAAACGGGCGATAGGTGCCGCCGGCACCAACCACATAAGTTTCTTTGGCCTGACTTACCCCGGTGAATGCTAATAGTGATAAACAGCCTGCAAAGACCAATTTCTTAAACATGACAACCTCATTTTTATGCGTGATTTTTAATTAAAAATACATAAATATTCATTTAATGGCAATAACTATTTAAAAGTAAGCATGGAGGCAGCAGATGATCAGCCTGCGGGGCAGCGCAGGCAGAGTCTTATACGGGAAATTAAGAAAAACAGAGCGGATGTGGCGGAGCGTGCGGCGGGACGTGACAATTTATACAGATTAATACCGCCTTAATATCCGGCAGGCAGATCCGGATCAGAATACACCGGCTGATGTCAGCGGCGCGGCACGGGTGAACCGCATCATCCCCCAATAGCTGTTGTGGGTTTTTTCTGTCAGCTGCCAGCCGGATTGTTCCAGTGCGGGACGAAGTGCATGATTGATAATCCGGTGCGCCATGACCAGCACAGCACCGTGTTCCTGTGCATAGCCAGCCAGGATGTTGGCAGCGTTTTGCGCCCGTTCACGCACCTGTGCTACGGAGGGAACGGATTTCCCGCCACCGGTCAGCCACAACAGGCGGAATGCCGTCACCCACCACATAGGCGGCAGTTTTACCGGCATCAGCAGTGCAGGTGAGAACAGCGGAAGTACGGCTTCATGCAGCTCGTCAACAATGGCGCAGGGGGTGATCCCGAGTGCGGCCAGTGATGCAGTGGTACGGAACAGCGGGCTGGCCACCGGGAAATAACGGGATAATTCCTCTGCGGACAAGGATAACGGCGGGGAGGATGGCGGAATAATGCCCCCCGCATCATATTCTGCCAGCCAGGCATGCAGATCACGCAGTGCCAGCGGTGTTTTCTTATCCGGTACCGGTTCCCCGTGGCGGATCAGCAGAATTTCCTGAATCATGTTATTCCCTTAAATAATAAAAACAGCGGATTATCCGAATCAATAATATAAATACAAGGTGCTGAAATGCAAAAAATGATTGCCGTTGGTGATGAATATTACTGGTCACAGCCGGTGCTGGCAGAACAACTGCGGCTACTCGGTTTACAGCCGGGAGATGCGGTGATGGTGCATGCTTCTCTGCGTGCCGCCGGGCCATGTCTCAACGGCGCGGATGATCTTATTGATGCACTTTTACAGTGTACCGGTGAGAACGGCACATTGCTGTGTTATGTCAACTGGCTGGAAAATTATGAAGACAGTACCGGAGATGACGGATGTGTCCCGGCGGCACTGAAACCGCTGATTACGCCGTTTGATGTGCGGACATCCCGGGCAAATCCGGATCATGGTGTGTTTGCCGAATGTTTCCGTACCCGGCCGGGCGCGCTGCGCAGTGCGAATCCGGGGGCCTCTGTCGCGGCAATCGGTGCAAAAGCGGCATATTTTACGGAAAATCATCCGCTGTGTTACGGGTATGGTGAGGATTCACCGTTTGCACGGCTGGTGGCTGAGGACGGTAAGGTTTTGATGCCGGGTGCGCCGGCGGATACCATGAGTCTGCTGCATCATGCGGAAAGCATTGCACCGCTGAGGAATAAACGCATCCGCCGCAAAGAATTACCGCTGCGCTGGGCTGACGGCAGTACGGACTGGGTGATGAGTGAGGAGTTTGATACAGCGGACCCGGTGTGTGACTGTTTTCCGGAAGGCTATTTTGCACAGATTGTCGCGGATTTTTGTCAGCAGAATAACAACGTGCGGCAGGGAAATGTTGGTAGTGCGGCGGCATTGCTGATCAGTGCGCGGGAGATGCGGGATTTTGCGGTCAGCTGGATGATGGCGTATCAGCATAATGCGGGGTAACCGGTGAACCGGTGCGGCGGATCACCACACCGGTTTTCTGTTATCAGGTATAAAAATATTTCAGCACATGGAAGAAGACCGGGGCGGCAAAGCAAAGGGAGTCCAGTCTGTCCATCATGCCGCCGTGACCCTCAATCATCGCACCGAAATCTTTGATCCCGCTGTCCCGCTTGATAGCGGACATGCACAATCCGCCCGCAAAACCGGCCAGGCAAATCATCAGCGAGAGCAGGAAGGCGGCCCACGGACTGAACGGTGTGGCCCACCACAACGCCATCCCGACCAGGCTGGCACTGACGATCCCGCCGATAAAGCCCTCAACGGTTTTATTCGGGCTCAGTTTCGGCACAATCGGGTGCTTGCCGAACAGCTTGCCGAATACGTATTGCAGCACATCGGAAATCTGAACCACGATCATCAGAAACAGCAGCAGATTGATGTTATCCGTAAAACCCGGGATCGGCAGAACCAGCAGTGCAGGGGCATAACTGAGGCAGTAAACTGCAATCATCACACTCCACTGGATTTTTGCCATCCGCTCCAGGAAATGGCGGGTATCGCCGGAAAGCACCATCCGGGTCGGGATAAACAGGAAAGCATATACCGGGATAAAGACCGCCAGCAGGTTATACCACTGGATACCGACCAGTACATACTGCACCGGCAGGATGATAAAGAAGCACCAGAACAGAGCACCGTGGTCGGCGCGGTGTGTCGGGGTCAGCGTGATAAGCTCACGCAGTGCCAGCAGGGACATAAAGGCAAACAGCACCACCGAGCCGATTGGCCCGATACTGATAGCGACTGCCGCAATGATACACATCAGCCACCAGGCACGGATGCGGGCATTGAGGTTGCTGATAACGGAGGTATTTCCCTTAATCTGTTTCAGGATCAGACCGATAACCGTTGCCACCGCCAGGAACCCGAACAGTCCGCTGAAGATCCAGAATAATTCATTATCTTTCATGATGTATTGCCTCTAACGCCAGGCGGGTCCGTACTAAAAAGTCCGCTTTGCTCTCTTCTTCTCCGGCCGGTTCAGCCGGGGCACCGAATGTGGCAGTGCAGATCACCGGCACAACCAGCCGCGAACCTTTCGGCAGTACACGGTTGAGATTTTCCAGATACACCGGCACCAGTACGGCGTCCGGATTATTACGCGATAAATGCCAGAGTCCGGCTTTGAAATCCTGAATTTTTTCACCGTCGCCGCGAGTGCCTTCCGGGAACAAAATCAGGGAATCCCCGCTGTTGAGGACGTTTTGCATCACGTCCAGCGGATTTTCAGCCGGGGCGGCATTCTGCTGTTCATTGTCAGCGGCCGGTTCAATTTTTTTACCGCGGGCGATCAGCACCGCGCCGAATATGCGTTTGGCAATATAACGGCGGAACCGGGTTTTATCCCAGTAATCCTGAGCGGCGACCGGATGAACATGTTTGCGTGCGGCGTTGCTCAGGCAGGACCAGATCACCAGCCCGTCGAGATGACTGGAGTGGTTGGCGTAATAAATACAGGGTTTGCCTTCCGGCAGCGGAGCGTTCTGCTTTGCACGGATGCCGGTCAGAAACCGGCATACCGACACCAGCAGCGCCGAGACAATTTTTTGATCCGGCGAAAACGTTTTACGGGTCATCCTTTATTATCCTTATGTAAATCCGCTATCAGTATGCGGGTACGGCGCACAGCAGTCCAGAATGCGCCAAGGGCGATCACCCACAGGATGATAAGAAACAGCCACTGAGCCTGATACAGCGGGATAAAACAGGCGGCAACGGTACCGGCCGTCAGCAGTGCCATCCGGTGCTGCTTTGCCATCGGACCGGAAAATTTCTGCGGTTGCTCACAACTGCCGCCGAGTACGCGGACATAGGCAGTCATCATCGCCATCAGGGCGGCCGCCCAGCCCAGTTGCGGGGCATACGCCACAAAACCGGCCAGCCCGTAACCGGCAATAACGAGAATAAGACTGTCTGAAATACGATCCGGCAAATCATTAAAGACGGCACCGGCAGGGCTGCGCAGTCCGCCTTCCACGGCGACCATTCCGTCCAGCAGATTGCAGATAAGCCGCCCCTGTATCATCAGCGCCGCCAGCAGAAACAGGACGATACGCAGCACAGTGAGTTCACTGTTCAGTGCACCATATAAGGCGGCTGCGGCGAACAATGCACAGACAGAACCGGCAACAGAGATACCATTCGGTGTTGCGCCGCGCCGTTGCAGCAGGCGGGCGGCAGCGGTCGCCCAGCGGGTCTGCCGGGCCTTTATCGGACGTCTGTCCCTGATTTCTGATTCCATATCCTTTCCGTCATGTGAAAATTAATCTGTTGATAATATAAGGTTTCGTGGCTTATTAATAATAGTGATACGGCAAAATCGTTAAATATTTTGTTATACAGCCGATTGTACGGGCAGTGCGGATAACGGCATATCTTAGCTGAAAAGCGACTAAGGAAAGCCGCCGCCCTTATGGCAGGATAACGGTGTAACCAGGCAGACTATTATTGAGGTGATTATGTCAGAACAATCCCGCCGTTCTTTGCGGAGAGAAACCCGGCTGACACAAAGCGGCCGTAACCCGGCAGCGCAGCACGGATTTGTGAATACCCCGGTATACCGCGGCTCCACGGTTGTATTTCCGTCGTATGATGCACTGATCAACCGCCGCGCAGAATTCCATTACGGCACAGACGGTACACCGACGATTGCGGCACTGGAAAATGCCTGGAGTGAGCTGACCGGTGCCGCAGGCACGGTTTTATCCCCGTCGGGACTCGGTGCCGTGACGCTGGCACTGCTGACCACACTGAAGAGCGGTGATCATCTGCTGATGACCGATTCTGTCTATCACCCGACCCGGCAGTTATGCGGCGGTCTGCTGGCAAAAATGGGGATTACCACCACCTATTATGACCCGCTGATCGGCGCGGGAATTGAATCCCTTATCCGTCCGGAAACAACCGTGATTTTCCTTGAATCTCCCGGCTCCCAGACCTTTGAGGTGCAGGATGTTCCGGCGATTACGGCGGTGGCTAAACGTCATCATATTACGACTGTTATTGATAATACCTGGGCGACACCGCTCTTTTTCCGTGCTCATGAACACGGCTGCGATATCTCCCTTGAAGCCGGAACCAAATATCCCGGCGGCCATTCCGATGTGCTGATGGGACTGATTTCCGCCAATGAACAGTGGTGGCCGGAACTGCGCAAAACCTACGATCAGATGGCGATGCTGCCGGGAGCCGAAGATTGTTTCCTGGTTCTGCGCGGGCTGCGCACGCTGCACATCCGGCTGAAGGAGGCGCAGAACCGGGCTCTGAAAGTCGCGGAGTGGTTACAGTCCCGTCCGGAAGTCAGTAAAGTGCTGCATCCGGCATTTCCGGAATGCCCTGGACATGAGATCTGGAAGCGGGATTTCACCGGGTCGTCCGGTCTGTTCTCTGTGGTACTGGATGAAAAATATACCCCGGGTGACCTGGCCGGAATGCTCGACGGGCTGGATATTTTTGCTATGGGGTATTCCTGGGGTGGCTTTGAGAGCCTGATTATCCCGTTTGACTGCAGCCGTTACCGGACCGTTACCCGCTGGCAGCCGGGCGGGCTGACACTGCGCCTGCAAATCGGCCTGGAAGACACGGATGACCTGATCGCGGATTTAACAGCCGGATTTGAACGGCTGAACGCAGTGCACTGAGACAGAAAAGAATCAGCCCGGCGTGACCGGGCTGATTCTCAGAAAGGCGATATCAAATATTCGGCAGATAACCGGCGCTTTTGATGAACTCAATGGATATCACCAGCAGGCCGAACAGGAAGATAAAGAGCAGTACACCATTACCGCCTGCAACACGGTAAGCACCGGCTTTCGGGTTCTGCCGTACTTTCCACGCTAATAATGATGGCAGGATCAGCGCCAGGAAGGAGAGCGCCATCGCGGCATACGCCAGTGCACCGGTGAAGCTTTTGTAATACAGGGCACAGATCAGCGGCAGAGCGAACGTCAGAATCCCGGTCTGAGTACGGCCGAATGCGGAGTTTTTGCGTCTGAACAGATCGGCCAGGTAATCGAATAACCCCAGCGCCACGCCCAGAAATGAAGTGGCCAGTGCCAGATCCATAAACAGACTGACTGCGATATCCACATATTTATTGGCAACGGTTTCGCTGAGTGCGGTCAGTAACCCGTCAAGGCCGGATTTCTGCGCCAGAATACCGAAGAAAGTATCAGACGGGATCGCGCCGAGAGTCGCAACCTGCCACAGCAGATACGCCACCAGCGGAATGGCACTGCCGGTCAGGAAGATAAAGCGCAGCTTTTTGCTGTCGCCGTTCATGTAATTGACCAGGCTCGGCACACTGCCGTGGAAACCAAAAGAGGTAAACACCAGCGGGATAGCGGAGAGCACCAGACCGTTCTGGATCGGCATGCTGACAAGGTTGGTCATATTCACATGCGGCATCATGACGGCGAGCATGATGATCAGAAAGATAATTTTGCCGGTGAACAGGATACGGTTGATAAAATCAACGGAGTGGGTTCCGACACACACCACAAGGCCGCCCACGAGGGTGAAGATGATAGTAGCCGTACCCGGTGTAACGGATAATTGCCACCAGTTTTGCAGGCTGGCGGAGATCATCTCCCCGGCACCGCCGATATACGCGGTCGTCAGCGCATACATCAGTAATAACATACTGAAACCGGTCAGGAGCTGACCCGGTAATCCGAGGTATTGACGGGCGACACTGCCTAAGCCGGTATCCGGTGAACTGTACTGATAAACTTCAACCATCAGTAATGCGGTATAACTCATGATAGCCCACAGGCCGATCAGAATAACCGCAATGACCGGAAAACCGATCCCCGCAGCCGCCAGGGGCATTGCCAGCATACCGGCACCGATCGTTGTTCCCGCAACAATCAGAACACTGCCGAGTGTACGATTTTTCACCAAAACCTCATGATATTTCAATCAATAATATGTGAGCAAAGCGTAATGAAAAACCGGAAAGGTGTCAAATTTAAATTACGTATATCGTAAAGATATCGTTACATTATAGGCGTAAAAAAACCGGATTGCTGATCCGGTCACATTATCATTCAGAGTTCGATTTCAATATCACTCAGCGGGTAACAACTGCAGGGCAGAATTTCACCGTCATTAATAAACGCCACCGGCCGCTGCCGGTAACCGACTTTTCCGCGCTTCAGGCGGACACGGCAGGCACCGCAATAGCCTTCGCGACACTGGTATTCCACCGGGACGGATTGTTCGAGTGTATTGAGCAGGTTGTTGTGTTCTTCACTGACATAATGCAGATGAATACCCTGCATGTTGCCATGCAGGGTGACTTTGTAGCGGGACATCAGAGCTCGAAGTTGCTCAGTTCGTCAGTATTGACTTCAGAGTCAATCTGACCGACCAGATAGGAGCTGACTTCCACTTCCTGTGGTGCCACCTGGACGTTATCCGATACCAGCCATGCGTTGATCCACGGAATCGGATTCGAACGGACGCTGAACGGCAGTTGCAGACCAACCGCCTGCATGCGGATATTGGTGATATATTCCACATACTGACACAGGATATCTTTGTTCAGACCGATCATGGAGCCGTTGCAGAACAGGTAATCTGCCCACTCTTTTTCCTGCTCCGCTGCGCGGACAAACAGGTCATAGCAATCCTGCTCGCACTCTTTGGCGATTTCCGCCATTTCCGGGTCATCCTGGCCGCTGCGCAGCAGGTTGAGCATATGCTGGGTGCCGGTCAGGTGCAGGGCCTCATCACGGGCGATCAGTTTGATGATTTTGGCGTTACCTTCCATCAGTTCGCGCTCGGCAAAGGCAAAGGAGCAGGCGAAACTGACATAGAAACGAATCGCTTCCAGTGCGTTGACACTCATCAGACACAGATAAAGCTGACGTTTCAGGGCACGCAGGGTAACGGTAAAGGTTTTACCGTTTGCCGTGTGCGTACCTTCACCAAACATATGATATTCATTGGTCATCCGGATCAGGTCATCATAATAGCCGGAAATATCTTCCGCACGCTTGATGATCTCTTCGTTTGCCACGATATCATCGAACACCACCGCCGGGTCATTCACGATATTACGGATAATATGCGTGTAAGAACGGGAGTGAATGGTTTCCGAGAAAGACCAGGTTTCGACCCAGGTTTCCAGCTCCGGAATGGAGATCAGCGGCAGCAGTGCCACATTCGGGCTGCGGCCCTGGATGGAATCCAGCAGGGTCTGGTATTTCAGGTTACTGATGAAAATGTGTTTTTCGTGATCCGGCAGGGCATTGTAGTCAATGCGGTCGCGGGACACGTCCACTTCTTCCGGACGCCAGAAGAAGGAGAGCTGTTTTTCAATCAGTGATTCAAAGATCGGGTACTTCTGCTGATCATAACGGGCAACGTTTACCGGCTGCCCGAAGAACATCGGTTCTTTGAGCTGATCATTGTGTACCTGTGAAAATGTTGTATAAGCCATTCTGTTTACCTTAAATTTTACACGCGCCGCCTTCACAGCCATCATCGTCGGCAATAACCACTTCCTCAGGGAGATCTTCCTGGGTATCTTCCGCGCCATCGCGGGTATTGTGGTAATAAAGTGTTTTTACACCGTATTTATAAGCCAGCAGTAAATCTTTCAGTAACTGGTTCATCGGCACTTTGCCGCTCGGGAACCGGGTCGGGTCATAGTTGGTGTTGGACGAAATTGCCTGGTCGACAAATTTCTGCATAATTCCCACCAGCTGGAGATAGCCCTCGTTACCCGGCATCTGCCATAACAGCTCATACGCGGATTTCAGGCGCTCATACTCCGGCACCACCTGACGCAGAATACCGTCTTTCGAGGCTTTTACGCTGATATAGCCGCGTGGCGGCTCAATACCGTTGGTGGCATTGGAAATCTGCGAGGATGTCTCTGACGGCATCAGGGCGGACAGGGTGGAGTTACGCAGACCGTGTTTTTTGATCTCTTCGCGCAGGCCTTCCCAGTCATAATGCAGTGGTTCGTTAGTCAGCTGATCCAGGGTTTTCTTGTACGTGTCGATCGGCAGAATACCCTGTGAATAGGTGGTTTCGTTAAACCACGGGCATGCACCGTACTCTTTCGCCAGCTCATTGGAGGCTTTCAGCAGGTAATACTGAATAGCTTCAAAGGTGCGGTGAGTCAGGTTATTGGCGCTGCCGTCGGAATAGCGCACGCCGTGCTTCGCCAGATAATAAGCAAAGTTAATCACACCGATACCCAGGGTACGGCGGCCCATTGAGCCTTTGCGTGCCGCTTCAATCGGATAATCCTGGTAATCGAGCAGGGCATCCAGGGCGCGTACTGCCAGGATTGCCAGCTCCTCCAGCTCATCGAGGTTCTCAATAGCACCCAGGTTGAACGCAGACAGCGTACACAGTGCGATTTCCCCGTTCGGATCATTCATGTCGTTGAGCGGTTTGGTCGGCAGGGCGATTTCCAGACACAGGTTGGACTGGCGCACCGGCGCGATAAACGGGTCAAACGGGCTGTGGGTGTTACAGTGATCCACGTTCTGGATATAGATACGGCCGGTAGAGGCACGTTCCTGCATCATCAGAGAGAACAGTTCCACCGCTTTCAGCGTTTGTTTGCGGACAGACGGATCTTTCTCATACTGCTCATAAAGACGCTCGAATGCATCCTGATCGGCGAAGAACGCGTCATATAACCCCGGCACATCCGACGGACTGAACAGGGTGATATCCTGGCCTTTGATCAGGCGCTCATACATCAGTTTGTTGATCTGGACGCCATAGTCGAGGTGGCGGACACGGTTGCCCTCAACACCACGGTTGTTTTTCAGCACCAGCAGGCTTTCCACTTCCAGATGCCATATCGGGTAGAACAGCGTTGCCGCACCACCGCGCACACCGCCCTGAGAACAGGATTTCACCGCGGTCTGGAAATGTTTGTAGAACGGGATACAACCGGTATGGAATGCTTCACCGCCGCGGATCGGGCTGCCGAGTGCACGGATACGGCCCGCGTTGATACCGATACCGGCACGCTGGGACACGTATTTGACAATCGCACCGGAGGTCGCGTTGATGGAATCCAGGCTGTCACCGCACTCGATCAGCACACAGGAGCTGAACTGGCGGGTCGGGGTGCGGACACCGGCCATGATCGGTGTCGGCAGAGAAATTTTAAAGGTTGACGTGGCGTCATAGAACCGGCGGATATAATCCAGACGGGTCTCTTTCGGGTAATGCGAGAACAGACAGGCCGCAACCAGGATATACAGGAACTGTGCACTTTCATACACTTCACCGGTAACGCGGTTCTGAACCAGATACTTCCCTTCCAGCTGTTTGACGGCGGCATAGGAGAAATTCATGTCACGCCAGTGATCGATGAACTCATTCATCTGGTCAAATTCAGCTTCGGTATAATCGGTTAACAGATTTTCGTCATATTTACCGGCGGCAACCATTTTCTGCACATGCGCATATAACGCAGGCGGCTCAAACTGGCCGTAGGCTTTTTTCCGCAGGTTAAAAATGGCCAGGCGGGCGGACAGATACTGATAATCCGGTGTTTCAGCGGAGATCAGGTCAGCGGCGGCCTTAATCATGGTTTCATGAATATCTGCGGTACGGATCCCGTCGTAGAACTGAATCTGGGAACGTAACTCGACCTGAGAGACAGAGACATTATTCAGGCCTTCAGCCGCCCAGGTAATGACGCGGTGGATTTTGTCTAAATCGATACGTTCTTTGTGACCATCACGTTTGGTAACAAGCAGATTCTGGTTCATCAGTTGATATACCCTGTTTTGAAAATGACACCTTATTGTGATTAACGCGCTGATAACGTGTATCCGCCCGATAAAAAACGATCCCCGGAACAAATATTCCGGGAAAGTCAATAGCGGGCGCTGAGCGATTTAAACACAAGATGTAGTGTGTCTGTAAAAGATGGGTAACAAGATAATGATAAATGCGCTCCGGATCAAGTGCATAAAATCAGGATCTTTTGTGGATAACTTGAGGATAGTCACCCGCTGACAGAGTGGTAAGCACCGAGATCACTGACAAAATGAAACTGTGCTTACCTTATTACGCAAAGCGATAATTTTAGAAAAATGCGATTTGTTTGGCGTTTTATTAATCGGCGGAGCAATTAACTTGACACTATAAAATAAAACGCGTATGCAACATATAATTTACATCCACATTAGGTGCCAGCCAGAATTTATCGCTTAACGGATTGTAATGTAAGCCGGTCATATGCTGCTCACGCAGGCCGGTGTTATTCAGCCAGTCAATCAGTTCTGCCGGACGGATAAATTTTTTCGCGTCGTGTGTGCCGGGCGGTACCATCTTCAGGATATATTCTGCTGCGATAACTGCCATAAACCAGGCTTTTTTGTTGCGGTTAATGGTGGAGAACACCACATCGCCCCCCGGCTTCACCAGGCGGGCACAGGCTCGTACCACGGAGGCAGGGTCGGGTACGTGTTCCAGCATCTCCATACAGGTCACCACATCATACAGCTGTGCATGCTGCTCAGCGTGCTGTTCAACAGTTTCCTGAACATAGGTGATATCCGTACCGCTTTCCAGGGCATGCAGGCGTGCAACCTGAAGCGGCTCGGTGCCCATGTCCAGTCCGGTGACGTCCGCACCTTCCCGGGCCATACTTTCTGCCAGAATTCCGCCGCCGCAGCCGACATCCAGCACTTTCTTTCCGAATACACCGTTAACCCGCTGCTGAATATAGGCCAGACGCAGCGGATTGATCCGGTGCAGCGGTTTAAATTCACCCTCAAGATCCCACCAGCGTGAGGCAACATCCTCAAATTTTTTAATTTCGGCAGGATCGACGTTGGCTGTCAGCGGGGAAGCGGTATCATTCATGGTCTTTATTCTCTCTCTTGCTGCGGCAGAACCTGCCGGAATACGCGATGGCGTCAGTATACAATGCCGGGCGCGGATGCGTCAGAAATAAAATACTCTCCCGATTTCTCTATCTCTTTTTTTAAACATTGGCGATTTGTGGTATAGTTCCACACCTTTGAATCCGGAGTGAATGAGGGATACTGGCTCCATGAGCGACAATGCCAAAGAAATCTTGCCCGTTAACATCGAAGAAGAGCTGAAAAGCTCATATCTGGATTACGCCATGTCCGTTATTGTCGGACGCGCACTCCCCGATGTCAGGGATGGTCTGAAACCGGTTCACCGCCGCGTGTTATTCGCGATGAAAGAACTGGGTAACGACTGGAATAAAGCCTATAAAAAGTCTGCCCGTGTGGTCGGGGACGTGATCGGTAAATATCACCCTCATGGTGACAGTGCTGTGTATGAAACGATTGTCCGTCTGGCTCAGCCGTTCTCAATGCGCTATATGCTGGTGGATGGCCAGGGTAACTTTGGTTCAATCGACGGTGACTCCGCAGCCGCAATGCGTTATACGGAAGTCCGTATGGCGAAAATTGCCCATGAACTGTTAGCCGACATTGATAAAGAAACCGTGGATTTTGTGCCGAACTATGACGGTACCGAAATGATCCCGGAAGTGATGCCGACCCGCATCCCGAACCTGCTGGTTAATGGTTCATCCGGTATTGCTGTCGGGATGGCAACCAATATTCCGCCGCATAACCTGGGTGAAGTCATCGACGGCTGCCTGGCCTATATTAATGATGAAGATATCAGCATCGAAGGCCTGATGGAGCACATCCCGGGGCCTGATTTCCCGACTGCTGCTATTATCAACGGCCGCCGCGGTATCCTCGATGCTTACCGCACCGGCCGCGGTAAAATTCATATCCGTGCCCGCGCCGAAGTGGAAACGGATGAAAAATCCGGCCGCGAAACCATTATCGTTAATGAAATTCCGTATCAGGTGAACAAAGCCCGCCTGATTGAGAAAATCGCCGAGCTGGTTAAAGAGAAACGTCTGGAAGGCATCAGCGCACTGCGTGATGAATCCGATAAAGACGGTATGCGCATTGTGATTGAAATCAAACGCGATGCGGTCGGCGAAGTGGTACTGAACAATCTGTATCTGCTGACACAGATGCAGACCACGTTTGGTATCAATATGGTTGCCCTGCATCAGGGACAGCCGAAGATCCTCAATCTCAAAGAGATTATCAGTGCGTTCGTGCGCCACCGCCGTGAAGTGGTGACCCGCCGGACCATTTACGAATTACGCAAAGCCCGTGAACGTGCCCATATCCTCGAAGGTCTGGCGATTGCACTGGCCAATATCGACCCGATTATCGAGCTTATCCGTCGTGCACCGACGCCTGCGGAAGCAAAAGCCGGTTTACTGGCACAGGCATGGGAACTGGGTACCGTTGCAGCAATGCTGGCCGGTGCCGGTGATGATGCCGCGCGTCCGGAAGGTCTGGATGAGCAGTTTGGTATCCGTGACGGTCTGTATCATCTGACCGAAGTTCAGGCTCAGGCAATTCTGGATCTGCGTCTGCAGAAACTGACCGGCCTGGAGCATGAAAAACTGCTCGATGAATACCGTGAGTTACTGGAACTGATCGCCGGTCTGCTGCATATCCTTCAAAGTCCTGAGCGCCTGATGGAAGTTATCCGTGAAGAGCTGCAGGCAGCAAAAGATCAGTTCAATGATGCGCGCCGTACTGATATCACCGAAAACACCGCTGATATCAACATTGAAGATCTGATCAGTCAGGAAGATGTCGTGGTGACACTGTCTCATCAGGGCTATGTGAAGTACCAGCCACTGACGGACTATGAAGCTCAGCGCCGCGGCGGGAAGGGCAAGTCTGCCGCCCGTATCAAAGAAGAAGACTTTATCGAACGTCTGCTGGTGGCGAACACGCACGACACCATTCTCTGCTTCTCTAATAAAGGGAAGCTGTACTGGCTGAAAGTGTATCAGTTACCGGAAGCCAGCCGTGGTGCCCGTGGCCGTCCGATTATCAACATATTACCGCTGGATCAGGAACAGAACGAGCGTATTACCGCTATCCTGCCTGTCCGTGAATATGAAGAAGGTAAGTTTGTCTTTATGGCAACTGCCAGCGGTACCGTGAAGAAAACCTCCCTTCAGGACTTCAGCCGCCCGCGTAACGCCGGTATTATTGCCGTTAACCTCAACGAGGGCGATGAGCTGATTGGTGTTGATCTGACTGACGGCAGCAATGAAGTAATGCTGTTCTCTGCTGAAGGTAAAGTTGTCCGCTTTGCGGAAGATGCTGTCCGTGCCATGGGCCGTACTGCAACCGGTGTCCGCGGTATCCGTCTGAGTGACGATGATGTGGTGGTATCACTGATTATTCCGCGCGGCGAAGGTGAAATCCTGACCGTCACCGAAAACGGCTACGGCAAGCGGACAGCAGAAGCTGAATATCCGACCAAATCCCGTGCCACTCAGGGGGTTATCTCCATTAAAGTGAGTGAGCGTAACGGGAAAGTTGTGGGCGCTATCCAGGTGGATGCGGATGATCAGATTATGATGATCACCGATGCCGGAACGCTGGTTCGTACCCGTGTCTCTGAAGTCAGTATCGTGGGCCGTAATACCCAGGGTGTGACGCTGATCCGTACCGGAGAGGAAGAGAAAGTGGTTGGTTTGCAGCGTGTTGCTGAGCCGGAGGAAGATGAAACTGATTTTTCTGACGACGGCGAAGAGACAGATGCAGCATCTGATGATAATACAGAAGAGAATAATGATTAATATCACCGGTTTCCGGTAATATAAATCAGAAAAACCGATAAAGCAGGAACAATAATATTGTTCCTGCTTTTTATTTACCCCCGGGATTTTGTAAACATCGCACAGTGGTATATCCTAGACATAACAGTCTGAAACCTCATGAATATATCAGATTCATTATTGGCGGAGCCCCCTTGAGATACTTTTCATCTTTCCAGACATCACTGAAAATTTCGCGTTACCTGTTCCGGATCGTCGGTGTGATGTTATGGGGGCTGGGTGCACTGGTGACGGTATTCTATTTACTGAATATCTATAACGGAATGCGCAATGACATCCGCCAGCAATATTATTCTGACTACGACGCTTTATTAGCCTATTTCCGGCAATCCACCGATATTACCCGCGATATCCGTTATATGAATGAACGGTTTGTCGAAAATAAAGACGTGCGTCCGGGGGAACCGGCTGATCGTACCACTGACGGCTTTTTTATTGATTACCGGGCATTGAATACCAAGGGTGACTGCGCGGCTTTCCGTACCGGCAGCGGCCCTTATATTATCGCGTTTAAAGATCTCCTGACCTACTGGCAAAATAATATCGCTGCCCCGACGGGGCTGAATCAGGTTTTTCTGGTCGGTTCGAAAAGTTTATGTATGGTCTCATTTCCGATCCGTAACCTCTCCACCAGCAGCGAAACGCTGCGCAGAATGGTGAATGATTATTCTCAGAACTATTTCCGGCTGAAAAGTCAGGGCAAAGAACGCACGATTTACTGGGCAGCACCCGGCGGTAATCAGGGAATGGCCAGTCTGTTTGTGATGATGCCGCTGTATTACGACGGTCGTTTTCTCGCGCTGATGGGAATCGAGCGTAATCTGCAACTGGAAAACTTTAACCGCCTGCGCGACTTTCCGGCCAATATGGTGATTATTAATGAGCAGGACGATGTCGTGCTCTCCTATCCGGACGAAATTAACACCCAGAAAAATAAAGACCGTTATCTGGTGGACGATAACTATTTCGGTTATGACGATGGATTTACCCAACTGGTCTTCAAACGCAGACTGGCGCCGTCGATGCTGAGTGTGGTGTATACCACGCCGCTGAATTCAATCTATGACAAACTGAAATTCCAGATCCTCTACGGCGCGATTCTTAACCTGATTTCCGCCATTATTATCGGGCTGTTTACCTGGTTGCTGGAACGGCGGATATTTATGCCGGCGGAGAACAGCGCAATACGTCTGGAAGAGCACGAGCAGTTTAACCATAAAATTGTGGCCTCCGCGCCGGTCGGGATCTGTATTCTGCGCACCCTTGACGGTACAGCGCTGCTGAGTAATGAACTGGCTCATAATTACTGGCGTATGCTTTCATTTGAGGATCGTAACCGCATCGGTCTGCTGATAAAAGATAAACGGCAGGGGATGGAGGATATGGTGACCCGTAACGGCGGGCATCTGCAGGTCAGCTTTGTCCATTCGCGTTACCAGAACGAGGAAGTGGCGATTTGTGTGCTGGTGGATATCAGCGCCCGCGTTCAGCTGGAAAGCTCGTTACAGGATGCGGCACAGGCGGCAGAACAGGCTAACCAGTCGAAATCTATGTTCCTTGCCACGGTCAGCCATGAACTGCGTACCCCTTTGTACGGTATTATCGGAAACCTGGAGCTGTTACAGTCCATGGCGCATTCACAGGATGCACAGCGTCTGCTTGGCACCATGAATAACTCCTCTTCATTATTACTGAAGATTATCAGTGATATTCTCGATTTCTCTAAAATTGAATCCAAACAGCTGAAAATTGAGCCGAGAGAGTTTAACTTCCGCGAACATATTCATTTTGTGGTGGCAAACTACCTGCCGCTGGTGGCGAAAAAACACCTTTCTCTGTACTGCTTTATTGAAAAGGACGTACCGGAGCTGGTCTGTAATGACCCGGTGAGGATGCAGCAGGTTATCGCCAACCTGTTTAATAACGCGATTAAATATACTCACGTCGGGATGGTGTGCATCCATGTCTATGTCTGCGGTGAATATCTGCATGTGGATATTCAGGATACCGGCGGTGGTATCAGCGGGGATGAACTGCGGCAATTATTCGATCCGTTCTATCAGATTATCCCGAATACAGACAGTCCGTCACAAGGGACCGGGCTGGGTCTGCCTATTTGTGAAAAACTGATCTCTCTGATGGACGGCGACATGATGGTCGAATCGCAGAAAGAGGTCGGCAGTCTGTTCGGGATACGTTTCCCGTGCTACACCGCGTATACGCCCGGCTCTCATGCGGATATAGTACCGCTGACTGTGCCGCTGGTCTTTGAATTCCGTAACGGGGTTCTGGCGGATTACATGCGGCGTTACTGGCAGGATATTGCCCCGGTGCCGGTGTCGCTGTCAGAATGCAGTGATATTTCCGGTGCGGTGGTGATAACGGATGTGGTGACCCCGGCGATGAAACAGGCACGGCTGCTGATTGAGCTGGATGCCGGTTATACCGATAAACCGGTGCCGCAGGGCGGTAATCGCTGGCGGCATAATACCCATCAGCTTGACGGGTTGTCTGATTTTGTCTCCGACTGCCTGAATAACCGTCGCCAGGAAGCGGATGAGCTGCCGCCGCCGTTGCTGCCTGATAATCAGCAGGCACAGCATGTCCGGATACTGATTGTGGATGACCATCCGATTAACCGTCACCTGTTATCTGACCAGTTGCATCTGTTCGGCTTCCATACGGCAACCGCAGATGACGGGCTGGATGCGCTTAATTTCCTCGAAACTCATGAAGTGGATATTATTCTGTCGGATGTCAATATGCCGAATATGAACGGTTATGACCTGACACGCACGCTGAGGGAGAAGGGCATGACACTGCCGGTTATCGGGATCACCGCTAACGCCATGGCGGAGGAGCGGGAGCGCTGCCTGGTTTCCGGCATGAATGATTGCCTCTCCAAACCGGTATCTATGCAGGCACTGAGAACCATGATGCAGCGCTACATCCCGCAGGTTACCCCGCCCGTGCAGGAATGAAAATAATAAACAGCCGGATAAAAAAACGCCATTCATCTGAATGGCATTTTTGCATCGGTACGGTAATACGCTTCCGGATTACTCGTCTCTGTGACTGTCGATAGTTACAGAGGAAAGATAATTCAGCAGTGCGATATCGTTATCCACACCCAGTTTCAGCATAGCGGATTTTTTCTGGCTGCTGATGGTTTTGATACTGCGGTTCAGTTTCCGCGCAATCTCAGTAACCAGATGCCCTTCAGCAAACAGACGCAGGACTTCACTCTCTTTCGGAGAAAGACGTTTATCACCGTATCCGTTGGCATTCACTTTTTCCAGCAGCTTGGAAACACTGTCAGGAGTGAATTTTTTCCCTTTCTGTAAAGAAGCCAGAGCTTTCGGCAAATCAGCCGGTGCACCCTGCTTCAGTACGATCCCTTCGATATCCAGCTCCAGTACAGCGCTGAGGATCGCCGGATTATTGTTCATCGTCAGCACAATAATCGCCAGGTCAGGATAATGGCGTTTGATATACTTAATCAGTGTAATACCATCACCGTACTTATCTCCCGGCATGGAGAGGTCAGTGATCAAAACATCCGCATCCAGGCGTGCTAAGCTGTTGATAAGAGAAGTAGAGTCTTCAAATTCACCAACAACATTAACCGTTTCCAGTTGTTCCAGAGACTTCTTTATCCCGAACAGAACAATAGGATGATCATCGGCGATAATAACATTCAGGTTATTCATACTCTTGGTTACCTTGCTGCAGCAATTCAGTGACAATGGCATCAATTTCCCGGATACCTTCATCCACCTTTATTTTGTTTTTGTCAGCGATATAGCGTTCTATATCTTCACAGCGTGATTTCAGATAATCAAAGTCGAGCACAGCAAAGACCCCTTTGACCCGATGTACTGTCAGCGCCAGTGGCTGCAATTCACTTAATTCTGCTTCCGTGTACATCTTACTTATATCAGGAGGTACTGTGGTGGCAAACAAATCTTTATACGTACTTTGCGCCAGCTGATTTTTATATAATGCAACAACTTCCCTGACGGAAAGCGCTGCTGTATTAATACCCGGATTCCCGGGTAAGAATCTATCATCAAACTCATCCGAAGTTAAGCTTTGTTCGATAAGCAGCGTAATAGCATTCAGAATTTCATCATTGAAATTATAATTACACTCCACAAGGGAAGGTGTAATCATTCGGTGTTCAATAATGTCATTTCGTAAAAAGAGTATTGGCTTTCTCGCTTTCTTATCAAAGTCAGTTATCAGGATGTCATATTCATCTTGCAATAATGCGCGATTTTTATCAAATAAAATTCCGCTGTTTTCAATTATAATTGTGTTAATTATTTCCCGAATGCTCGGGTTAATGATATTTATCTTAAACAGCGTATCTTCCAGCACCCCTGACGGTTCACCGATCATCTCTGTGGCAGGCAGCGGCAGCTCGACAGTATAGTGGGTGCCGATATCCGGTTTACTGTCTATTTTCAGCTCACCTTTCAGCTTCTTACATAATAAATCACACAAATAGAATGCCAGACCGGAATTAGGACGACCTGCGGTATCCGCAACCGGATACATAAACGGATCATGCAGATTAGCGAGATCCGATTGCGGTAAACCGGAGCCGCTGGCGATTATTTCTAACTTGATATTATTATGTTCATCTTTAAATATATTCTTAAGGCGAATAACCAATTTCCCGTATTTTAAATTGCTGACTGCATAATTCAGCAGTAATAAAAATATTTTACTGATAAC
>OJJS01000024.1_pt1 | contig 54257 bp, 38 predicted proteins | sample 1596371 | NCBI WGS metagenome assembly OJJS01 (sample SAMEA4350116, study PRJEB24818) | metagenome | biome: human; feature: gut; material: faeces | place: Denmark | collected 2013-09 | reverse complement strand
ATGTTAATCAGAACACCGTGTTTTTCCATAATCTGCGGGAAAAGCTCGATTTTCTGATTAATGAAAACTATTACGAAGCTGATGTTATCGGACAATATGATTTTGAATTTATTAAAAATCTGTTCCGGCAGGCGTACAGTAAAAAATTCCGCTTTGCGACTTTCCTCGGTGCCCTGAAATATTATACCGGCTATACCCTGAAAACCTTTGACGGCCAGCGTTATCTGGAGCGGTTTGAAGATCGCGTCTGCATGGTGGCGCTGACGCTGGCACGGGGAGATACGAAACTGGCAGAACATCTGCTGGAAGAGATCATCAGCGGACGTTTCCAGCCCGCCACTCCGACGTTCCTCAACTGCGGCAAAAAACAGCGCGGGGAGTTTGTCTCCTGCTTCCTGCTGCGCATTGAAGATAATATGGAATCCATCGGGCGCAGTGTGAACTCGGCGCTGCAACTCTCGAAACGCGGCGGCGGCGTGGCGTTTCTGCTGACCAATCTGCGCGAATCCGGCGCGCCGATCAAACTGATTGAAAACCAGTCCAGCGGCGTGGTGCCGGTGATGAAGATGCTGGAGGATGCCTTTTCTTACGCCAATCAGCTGGGCGCGCGTCAGGGGGCCGGAGCCGTGTATCTGCATGCGCACCATCCGGATATCCTCACGTTTCTCGATACCAAACGGGAAAACGCGGATGAAAAAATCCGCATCAAAACACTGTCCCTCGGTGTGGTTATCCCGGATATCACCTTCGAGCTGGCCAAAAATAACGAGCCGATGTATCTCTTCTCTCCGTACGATGTGGCGCGGGTGTACGGCAAACCGATGTCAGAGCTGAGCATCTCAGAGCACTATGCGGATATGGTGAATAACAAGGCCATCCGCAAGCGCAAAATCAATGCCCGTGAGTTTTTCCGTATCCTGGCGGAGATCCAGTTTGAGTCCGGTTATCCTTACATCATGTTTGAGGATAATGTGAACCGGGCCAACCCGGTCGCCGGTTACATTAATATGAGCAATCTCTGCTCGGAGATCCTCCAGGTCAACAGTGCCAGTGAATACAACGACGACCTGAGCTACCGCCACACCGGCCGTGATATCAGCTGTAACCTCGGCTCGCTGAATATTGCGAAAATGATGGATTCCCCGGATTTCGCCCGCTCCGTCGACATCGCCGTGCGCGGACTGACGGCGGTATCGGATATGAGTGAAATACGCAGTGTGCCGTCCATTGATCACGGCAACCGCGGCTCTCATGCCATCGGGCTCGGGCAGATGAACCTGCACGGCTATCTGGCGCGGGAGCATATCCATTATGGTTCGGAAGAAGGTATTGATTTCACCAATGTCTATTTCTTAACCATCGCCTACTATGCCCTGAAAGCCTCAAATCAGCTGGCGATTGAGCGGCAGCAGACATTCCGTAATTTTGAGCAGTCCGCCTATGCCAGCGGGGAATACTTCAGCAAATACATTACGCAGAAATGGGAACCGGCGACAGAAAAAGTCCGCGCCCTGTTTGCGGATGCCGGGATTACCGTCCCGTCGCAGGCTGACTGGCAGCAGCTGAAAGAGAGTGTCATGGCGCACGGGCTGTACAACCAGAATTTACAGGCTGTTGCGCCGACCGGATCGATTTCCTATATCAATCACGCGACCTCCTCCATTCATCCGATTGTGGCCCGCATTGAGATCCGCAAAGAAGGTAAGCTTGGCCGCGTCTATTATCCTGCGGCGTATATGACCAACGATAACCTTGAATATTACCGCGATGCCTATGAAATCGGGCCGGAAAAGATCATCGATACTTACGCGGCCGCCACACAGCATGTTGATCAGGGCTTGTCTCTCACCCTGTTTTTCAGTGACGAGGCATCCACCCGCGATATCAACCGTGCACAGATTTACGCCTGGCGCAAAGGGATAAAAACCCTCTATTACGTGCGCCTGCGCCAGTCCGCGCTGGAAGGCACCGAAGTGGCGGGCTGTGTTTCCTGCGCCGTATAACCTGTTTTTTAAGAGATATCATATGACCACATTAAGCCGCATTTCCGCGATCAACTGGAACCGGATTGAGGATGACAAAGACCTTGAAGTCTGGAACCGTCTGACCAGCAACTTCTGGCTGCCGGAAAAAGTCCCGCTCTCCAATGACATTCCGTCATGGCAGACGCTGACCCCGGCAGAGAAGCAGCTGACTATCCGTGTCTTCACCGGGCTGACCCTGCTGGATACCATTCAGAATACGGTTGGTGCCCCCGCCCTTATCCCGGATGCCCTGACACCGCATGAAGAAGCCGTACTCTCCAATATCAGCTTTATGGAGGCGGTGCATGCCCGCTCTTACAGCTCGGTTTTCTCCACGCTCTGCTCCACACAGGAGATCGATGACGCCTACCGCTGGAGTGAGGAGGAACCGACACTGCAAAATAAAGCAGCGATTATTCTCGGTTACTATCGTGACCCGCACCCGCTGAAAAAGAAAGTCGCCAGTGTGTTTCTGGAATCCTTCTTATTCTATTCCGGCTTTTATTTACCGATGTACTGGTCAAGCCGTGCCAAACTGACGAATACCGCCGATCTTATCCGCCTGATTATCCGTGATGAGGCAGTACACGGCTATTATATCGGTTATAAATTCCAGCGTTCATTACAGAATTATGACGAACAAACCCGTAAAGAAATAAAGGAATTTACGTTCAGTCTGTTATTTGATTTATACGAAAATGAAGTCAGTTATACACGGAAATTATATGACGGCGCAGGGTGGTCTGAGGATGTGATTAAATTCCTGCATTACAACGCAAATAAAGCACTGATGAATTTAGGCTATGAAGCGCTGTTTCCGGAGAGTGTGACAGATGTCAGCCCGGCAATATTATCGGCGCTGTCACCGGATGCCAACGAGAATCACGATTTCTTTTCCGGCTCCGGTTCTTCTTATGTGATCGGCAAAGCGGTGAATACCGAAGATGAGGACTGGGATTTTTAAATCAATAATTTCCGTTTAAGTGTCATGTGAAAAACGCCGGTTTTATTAATGCACTGATATTGCAGCATATTTATATCAGTGCATTTTTTGCTCATAAAACAACCTGAATTATCAATTTTTCCGGAGCTATTTTCCGGTTATTGGGGTATTTTTATCGAGTTATTTTTAAACTTAACCTAAATATCCGTTATCACGACATTAATTACACATCGTTATCAATAAGTATATTTAATGTGGCGTGATTTTTTTTCCCTGTTTTCGGGAGAAACATCACAACTTACTGATACCGGTATTATGCAGCGAAATATCATCATATTCTCTTTTCAGGTATTCCGGATAAAAAGCGGCTAAAACAAGCGCCTGGTTAACTTTCCGGGGATATCCCTGTCTTATTCGCCGCAAATCATTCATATATTAACAAATCGGTGTATTTACCGGATATCAGTGATTTTACACTAAAAATATATCCGCTGTTTTTGATTAATTCTCATAAACAAGGGGTTGTCAGCATTATCTCGTATGCTAGGGTAAATAACGTTTTTTTTCAGGGAGAGGATTCACATTTACCCATTTCACATCCACGTTATTCTGAATGGATATACTGCATGGCAATAAAACTCGAAGTTAAAAATCTCTATAAAATATTCGGTGAGCACCCGAAACAGGCATTTGAATTATTAGAACAGGGCCTGGACAAAGAACATATCTTTGAAAAGACCGGTGCTACCGTCGGCGTACAGGACGCCAATCTGGCCATTGAAGAAGGCGAAATATTCGTCATCATGGGACTGAGCGGTTCAGGGAAATCCACCTTAGTTCGTCTTCTCAATCGCCTGATAGAACCGACCCGCGGCCAGGTGCTGATCGACGGCGAAGATATCGCTGTTATCTCCGATCAGGCACTGCGCGAGGTGCGGCGCAAAAAAATCAGTATGGTGTTCCAGTCCTTTGCTCTGATGCCGCATATGTCGGTTATCGATAATACCGCGTTCGGCCTTGAACTGGCCGGGATGAGCAAAACCGAACGCCATGAACGCGCACTGGATGCGCTGAAACAGGTCAACCTGGAACAGTGGGCAAATTCCTATCCGGATGAGCTGTCCGGCGGGATGCGTCAGCGGATCGGGCTTGCCCGCGCGCTGGCAAATGACCCGGATATCCTGCTGATGGATGAGGCGTTCTCCGCCCTTGACCCGCTGATCCGCACCGAAATGCAGGATGAGCTGCTGAGTCTCCAGGGGGATAAACAGCGTACCATCGTCTTTATTTCCCATGACCTCGACGAAGCTATGCGTATCGGCGACCGTATTGCCATTATGCAGGGCGGTGTTGTGGTGCAGGTCGGCACACCGGATGAAATTCTTAATAATCCGGCCAATGATTATGTCCGCACGTTCTTCCGCGGCGTGGATATCAGTCATGTGTTCAGCGCCAAAGATATTGCCCGCCGCCGCGCGGATGCGCTGCTGCATGTGGCACCGGGATTCGGCCCGCGTTCGGCACTGAAAGTCCTCAATGATGATGATCGTGAGTACGGCTATCTGATTGAACGCGGACAAAAATTTGCCGGTATTGTTTCTGTTGCCTCTCTGGAGGCGGCACTGAAAGCGAAAAAACCTATCACAGATGCCATTCTGAGCGAGCCGCAGGTGGTCAGCGCCGACACGCCGCTGAATGAGCTGCTGACCGTTGTCGCGCAGTCACCGTGTGCAGTTCCGGTGGTCGGCAACAACAACCGCTATGCCGGGGTTATCTCAAAAGGGATGCTTTTGCAGGCTTTAGATAAGGAGACGCCGAATGAGCCGGAATAATCAACAGGATACAGAGCTTGACCCATGGGCGGCAACGTCAGAACAGGATACTTCATCAGCACAAACAGCCCCGGATGCCGCAGACAGCAGTGATCCGTGGGCAAGTTCCGCCGATACCGGCGGTGCGGATGCCGACCCGTGGGGCGGCGCGGCTGACAGCGGCAGTGACTGGCTGGATGCCGCACCGGCGGATACCGGTCCCGCCTTTGACTGGACGAATCCGTTTGATCACACGCTGATCCCGTTTGACAGCTGGGTGACCGATGCCATCAACTGGATTGTGCTGCACTTCCGCCCGGTTTTTCAGGGTATCCGTGTACCGATCGACTTTGTGCTCACGACCTTTGAACAGGGACTGACCGCCATTCCCGCGCCGATCGCGATTCTTATTTTTGCCCTGCTCGCCTGGCAGATGAGCGGTAAAGGACTGGGGATTGCCACTGTGGTATCACTGACCTTTATCGGTGCCATCGGGGCATGGAACGAGGCGATGGTGACATTATCATTGGTTCTGACCGCCCTGATGTTCTGTATTATCATCGGTTTACCGACAGGTATTGCCCTGGCGCGGCATGAACGCGCCGCAAAATTTATCCGTCCGCTGCTTGATGCCATGCAGACAACACCGGCCTTCGTCTATCTGGTGCCGATTGTCATGCTGTTTGGTATCGGTAACGTACCGGGCGTGGTGGTAACAATTATCTTCGCCCTGCCGCCGGTGATCCGCCTGACTATCCTCGGTATCCGTCAGGTGCCCGCCGACCTGGTGGAAGCCGCGGAATCCTTTGGTGCCAATCCGCGTCAGATGCTGTTTAAAGTGCAGTTACCGCTGGCGATGCCGACCATCATGGCCGGGATTAACCAGACGCTGATGCTGGCACTGTCAATGGTGGTTATCGCCTCCATGATCGCCGTCGGTGGTCTGGGGCAGATGGTACTGCGCGGTATCGGTCGTCTGGATATGGGACTGGCGTCAGTCGGTGGTGCCGGAATTGTTATTCTCGCCATTATTCTTGACCGCCTGACACAATCTCTCGGGAAAGACTCCCGCAGCAAAGCCGGCCGCCGCTGGTATCACACCGGCCCTGCCGGGCTTATCACCCGTCCGTTCCGCCGCGCGCCGTAATCCGCGGCAGCGACAGGGAGCTTCCGCTCCCGCTCATTATCACCCTGCCGCTGTTATCCCGGCGGCAGGCACAACAAGAGGGAAAACGATGCGTAAGACAGCAATCGCAGCAATCGCCTTATCGGCACTCATTGGTACTCAGGCTTTCGCGGACACCGCGCAGCCGGGCAAAGGGGTCAAAGTGCTGCCTGTACAAAGCACCATTACTGAAGAAACCTTTCAGACCCTTATCGTCAACAAAGCACTGGAAGAACTCGGCTATGATGTGCAGCCTATCCAGGAAGTGGATTACAACGTGGCCTATGCATCAATCGCCAACGGTGATGCCACCTTTATGGCAGTAAGCTGGGTGCCGCTGCACAACTCCCAGTACAAAGCCGCCGGGGGCGACGACAAATTCTACCGTAAAGGGGATTATGTCGTGAACGCCGCTCAGGGGTATCTGATTGATAAGAAAACCGCTGAGAAATACCACATCACCAATATTGAACAGCTGAAAGATCCGGAAATTGCCAAACTGTTTGACAGTAACGGCAACGGTAAAGCGGATCTGACCGGCTGTAACCCGGGCTGGGGCTGTGAGGCCGCCATCAACAACCACATGAAAGCCTATAAGCTGACAGATACGGTTGAGCACAACCAGGGGAACTATGCCGCGATGATGGCAGACACCATCACCCGCTATAAAGAGGGCAAACCGGTTCTCTACTATACCTGGACACCGTACTGGATCAGTGATGTCCTGAAACCGGGCCGTGATGTGGTCTGGCTGGAAGTACCGTTCTCCTCCATGCCTGACGGTGAGAAGATCGATACCAAACTGCCGAACGGCAAAAACTACGGCTTCCCGCCAAGCACCATGCATATTGCGGCCAACAAAGCCTGGGCTGAACAGAACCCGGCTGCCGCAGAGCTGTTTGCCGTCATGAAACTGCCGGTTTCGGCAATTAACGCCCAGAACCTGCGCATGCATAACGGCGAAAATTCACAGGCGGATATTGAACGTCACGCCAATGCCTGGATTAAAGCCAATCAGGCTAAATTCGACGGCTGGATTGAACAGGCTCGAAAAGCCGCTGATAAATAACCGGATCTGAAAAATCCTCCCGGCGGCCATAGCAATATGGCCGCTGAAATTGCTGACAAAGCAGGATAAAACGTGGTTTTTCCTGCTTTGTGTTATCAGCCGAAAATCAATAAATTGATTTTCCTGGTTTATTTTTACAACCTCTGTCGGTCGTCGCCACCCCCTGCGGGCTTGTCAACGGCCCGGGCGGCCATAGCAATATGGCCGCTTTTTTTTCCTCAACAAAACGTGACAAACATCACAAAACCGATACCCTTTCCGGCCTGCTTTCTATATAGTACCGCTCCGTAGTACCCGTAATCATTTCATACTCAGTCAATCTTATAATAATCATGAAAAAGAAAACCATTGATGCGGTTCTGACACCTCAGCTTATCTGCCTGATGGCAATAGCAACCGGGTTGTTAGTCGCAAGTAACTATTATGCACAGCCTTTACTGGAGACAATTGCCGCACAATTCGGCGTAACCGCCGGTATGGCAGGCTTTATCGTCACAACCGCGCAGCTCAGCTATGCCGCCGGTCTGATGTTTCTGGTGCCGCTCGGGGATAAATTTGAGCGCCGCAACCTGATTGTCACCATGACACTGCTGTCTGCTATCGGGCTGGTCATCTCCGCCCTGTCACAGACGCTCTGGCAGTTACTGCTGGGTACCGCACTGGCCGGGATGTTTTCCGTGGTGGCGCAGATTCTTATCCCGCTGGCGGCGACTATCGCCAAACCGCAGCATCGCGGCAAAGCGGTCGGGATCATTATGAGCGGCCTGCTGCTCGGCATTCTGCTGGCACGGACCGTCGCTGGTGTGCTCGCGGAATTCGGCGGCTGGCGGACGGTCTACTGGGCAGCCTCCGGACTGCTCGTTCTGCTGGCGCTGATCCTGTATCTGCGCCTGCCGCAATATAAGCAGGTGTCTGATCTGAAATACGGTCAGTTACTGGCCTCCATTGTGACACTGTTTGTCCGCACCCCGGTTCTGCGTGTCCGCGCTGCACTCGGTGCCATTGTCTTTGCCGCATTCGGCCTGCTCTGGACATCAATGGCCTTCCTGCTGGCATCGGATCCGTTTAATTATTCCGAGAGCACTATCGGGCTGTTCGGCCTCGCCGGTGCGGCCGGAGCCCTGATGGCCGGTCCTGCCGGACGTTTTGCCGATAAAGGCAAAGGCCGCCTGACCACCAGCGCCGGTCTGCTGCTTCTGCTGCTCTCCTGGATACCGCTGGCGCTGAGCGGATATTCTGTCGCGGCTTTTGTGGCCGGTGTGGTGATCCTTGATCTCGCCGTGCAGGCTGTTCACGTCACCAATCAGAGTACCCTCTACCGGATGATGCCGGAGGCACGCAGTCGCCTGACCGCAGGTTATATGACCTGTTATTTCTGCGGCGGTGCATTCGGTTCACTGCTTTCCGGCTATGCATACAGCCACTACGGCTGGGATGGCGTCTGTTACAGCGGTGCCGCCGTCAGTGCCCTGGGCCTGGTGATCTGGCTTGCCGGGAAGAAGTATGATGTGCCGCAATCCGGTGAAACAGCCACGCATCAGCAGCCCTCACACACCTGATTCCTCCGTAAAAAGCACCTTTCGGTGCTTTTTACACTCAAAAATCAAACAAAAATCGCATAATAATCTACCACCTGTGGATTATCCCTTCATAAAAAGTTACAAATAACACTGTTAATCAAAGAAAATAATTTTTGACCACGTAAAATAGATACTACAGCAATAATCACTGACATAACGGCTAATGAAAGTCATTTGATATTCTTCATTATCATGGTTCACTAATAAAAATTGACGTAATTTATGAAGCAAAAATTACGCATAATCAGAGTCAGCCACCCGGTAATGAAAATGTAAGTGATTTGCTAAATAATAAGTGATATTTGTGACTAACATTCATAAAATTTATGAATCAGTTGGCATTATCAGAAGAAATGTAGTGATATTAACCTGCTATAATTGTTAAATTAATCTTTTGGCCGGCCATCTCACCGGGCCATAGCCGGGTTAACATACCAACAGAAACTAATAAGGTATCTCAATAATGGAAAGTTCATTTACACCGACAGAAGAGTTGCTTAACAGCCGGATTGCACAACAGAATAATCTGGGTGCGGATCTGCCGTATCAGGAAATTTTGCTGACCCGGCTTTCAATGCACGTTCAGAGTAAATTATTAGAAAAACGTAACAATATGCTGAAATCTCAGGGAATCAATGAAACATTATTCATGGCCCTGATGATTCTGGATACTAAAGAATCTCACAGCATTCAGCCTTCAGAACTCAGTGCAGCACTCGGTTCTTCCCGCACCAATGCGACCCGCATCGCGGATGAACTTGAGAAAAACGGCTGGATTGAGCGCAAAGAGAGCCACAATGACCGCCGCTGCCTGCATCTGCACCTGACCGAAAAAGGTTCCGATTTCCTGCATAACCTTCTGCCGCCTCAGCATGAGTCATTACGCCATATCTGGTCAGCGCTGGACAATAATGAGCAGAAAGACCTGGAAAAACTGATGCGAAAATTACTTATTCAGCTCGATAAGAGCGACAACTAAATAACCTTTTATTGTTTAAGGTTAATGAATAAGAGCTTTTCTCAATAAGTATGTGTAAAAAAACCTTTTCTGTTGGCCCGGATCCTTTATTCTTCACAGGCTGACATTTCTGACATCAATTGATGTGCTGACCATCCCGGCTTGCAGTTGTCGTTAACCACAGTGACGACAATAGCAAGCCTGTCTTTGTTGCGGTTATGTCATACAACACCTTAAAAAAAGAACAAGACCCGGAGATAACTGATGAGTGTCAGTGAGGAAACTCAGGCTGCACAGCCCCCTGTCCGTAACAAAAAACGACAACGCCGTAATGCGCTGATGTTACTGACGTTACTGTTTGTATTACTGGGGGCGGCTTATACCGTTTACTGGTTTATGGTACTCCGCCACCATGAATCAACCGATAACGCCTATGTGACCGGTAATCAGGTCATTGTGATGTCACAGGTATCCGGCAGTGTCACTACTGTCAGTGTGGATAATACCGACTACGTGACCGCCGGCACACTGCTGGTTCAGCTCGACAAGCGGGATGCCGGACTGGCACTGGAGAAAGCACAGGTCGCGCTGGCAAACAGTGTCCGCCAGACACATCAGCAGATGATCAACAGCCGCCAGTTACTGGCCGGTATTGAAGTCCGCCGCTCAGAACTGACCCGTCTGCAAAATGACCTCCGCCGCCGGGAAGTGCTGGGTGCGCAAAATCTGATTGGCAAAGAAGAGCTTCAGCATGCCCGTGAAGCGGTAGTCAGCGCCAAAGCACAGCTGGATGTCGCCACTGAGCAGTTTAATGCCAATAAAGCCGTTATTCTCGATACCCCGCTGAATGAACAGCCTGCGGTAAAACAAGCGGCTACTGAAGTACGCAATGCCTGGCTGGCGCTGGAGCGGACCGATATCCGCAGTCCGGTGGACGGTTATGTCTCCCGCCGCAGTGTGCAGGTCGGCGCACAGATCACGCCAGCCACCCCGCTGATGGCGGTCGTACCGGCAACCGGCATGTGGATTGACGCCAACTTTAAAGAAACACAGCTCAGTGCTATGCGTATCGGGCAACCCGCCGAAGTAATCACCGATTTCTACGGCGATAAAGTGGTCTTTACCGGAACCGTTACCGGACTGGATATGGGTACCGGCAGCGCGTTCTCACTGCTTCCGGCACAGAACGCCAGCGGTAACTGGATTAAGGTCGTTCAGCGTCTGCCGGTGCGTATCGCACTGGACCCGGCGCAGCTGGAGCAATACCCGCTGCGTATCGGTCTTTCCGGTGATGTCACCGTGGACACTCAGAATACTGACGGCCCGGTACTGTCAAAAAGTGTGCGCACCGATCCGGCCTATCATACCAATGCCCTGAGCATTGATATGCAACCGGCTGATCAGATGATCTCAGAGATAATCAGCCGCAATGCCGGTCAGTAAGGAGTCAGGGTTATGCAGGCGCCACTGACCGGAGCAAAACTGGCCTGGATGACGATCGCCCTGTCACTGGCGACCTTTATGCAGGTGCTCGACTCCACCATCGCCAACGTGGCGATCCCGACGATCGCCGGTAACCTCGGTTCTTCTAACTCTCAGGGAACCTGGGTGATTACCTCATTCGGGGTGGCGAATGCTATCTCCATTCCGATCACCGGCTGGCTGGCCAAACGGATCGGCGAAGTCCGTCTGTTTATGTGGTCGACGGCATTATTTGCCATCTCTTCCTGGTTATGCGGTATTTCCAACAGCCTGGGCATGCTGATCTTTTTCCGCGTGATCCAGGGTCTGGTGGCCGGGCCGCTGATCCCGTTATCACAAAGTCTGCTGCTCAATAACTATCCCCCGGCAAAACGCACCATGGCGCTGGCACTCTGGTCGGTGACAATTGTTATCGCCCCGATCTGCGGGCCTATCCTCGGCGGTTATATCAGTGATAACTATCACTGGGGCTGGATTTTCTTTATTAACGTGCCGTTCGGGATTGTGATCATGATGCTGACCGCAAAAACCCTGGAAGGCCGGGAAACCAAAACAGAAATTCGTCCGATCGATACCGTCGGGCTGATCCTGCTGGTGGTCGGGGTCGGCTGCTTACAGATTATGCTCGACCAGGGCAAAGAGCTGGACTGGTTTAACTCAACGGAGATTATTGTCCTGACCGTGATTGCGGTGATCGCCATCGCCTTCCTGATTGTCTGGGAGCTGACGGATGACCACCCCGTGGTGGATTTATCACTGTTTAAAAGCCGGAACTTCACAATAGGCTGCCTCAGTCTCAGTCTTGCCTATATGCTCTATTTCGGCACCATTGTTCTGCTGCCGCAGCTGTTACAGGGGGTATTCGGCTACACTGCCACCTGGGCAGGACTGGCCTCCGCGCCGGTCGGTATTCTGCCGCTGCTGATCACCCCGCTTATCGGTAAATATGCGCATAAAGTGGATTACCGTATCATCGTGACATTCAGTTTCATTATGTATACCGTCTGTTTCTACTGGCGCGCCTATACATTTGAACCGGGTATGGACTTTGCTGCCGCTGCCTGGCCGCAGTTTGTACAGGGGCTGGCAATTGCCTGTTTCTTTATGCCACTGACCACCATTACCCTCTCCGGCCTGCCGCCGGAAAAAATGGCATCGGCATCCAGTCTGTCAAACTTTACGCGGACACTGGCGGGTGCAATCGGGACATCCATCACCACCACGCTGTGGACACAGCGGGAATCGATGCATCACGCCAATTTTGCCGAACATATCAACCCGTTCAGCCCGGATACACAGCAGATGTATCACACGCTGGGTGAAATGGGGATGTCACAGCAGCAATCGTCGGCTTATATTGCAAAAGTGATCACCGACCAGGGGCTGATTATCTCTGCCAATGAGATTTTCTGGCTTTCAGCCGGTGTCTTCCTGGTACTGATGCTGCTGGTCTGGTTTGCCAGACCTCCGTTTACTGCCGGCGGTGGCGGTGGCGGCGCGCATTAAGAAAAAAAGAAAGGCACTTCGGTGCCTTTCTTTTTATTTCCAACTTAAATAATAAGATAAGAAATATTCATTTTGTGATTTATTAAACAATAATAAAACACAACTTTATTAACAGAATAATCACTTGCTCATAAAATCATTAAATTGCTATTCTTATTTCATCGCAGGAAAAAACATTTTTCAGTTGCGGTATTAATATCACGGATGATTATTTATATAACATTCACAAAGGAGTGTGACCATGATTTAGCATCATTAATACGCTTTGCCATAATTTTTATTTTTAATGCATATTTTTGCACCATGCTCCGGCATGGTTTTTTTATAATATTAATATCTGTTATTAATAGCAGTCATTCCGCTACAGCCGGTATGATTGGCGCGCTGACAGACAGGTGAACAAACTGCAGGATATCCATGAGCGCATTGTTAGATAAATTCATAAATCTCTGTAATATTCCGAAGTGGGATATTCATAACTACCTGCCGGGTAATCAGAATAAAAACCAGGATACCATACTGACGGATTATCATCTGACACGAATTGCAGAGCATTATTATTTCCGCCATAACAGAACAAGAGATATTTATTTGTGTTTACAGGGTGATGTGTACTTTTATATTCTTGCTGAATATCTTGATCAGGTTCATTGTGTACTGCCATTATCACCGACAAATAATCTTCAGCATCACATTTCAGAAAAAATATTTATGAACATCATTAATAATAAAGGTGATGTTCTGATGGCGGGAAAACTGTCTCTGGATGACGGTCTGATTAAAAGCTGGCGGCCTTTTGATACCTTTACCGCTGATACCGGAAGGTATTACCGGGCACTGGACTCTGATGCCATCAAAAGCCTGCTGACACTGCATCTGATCGATTAAAAAACCCGGCAAATGCCGGGTTTGAATCAATCACCGTCAGAAATATATCAGCTGACTTTATTCTGCTGCCACCAGCGCGCCAGGATAATCCCGGTTGCAACTGATACGTTCAGGCTTTCCACATTGCCGGTACCGCCGACTGACAGGCGCATATCCCCGCCTTCCCAGACCGCGTCACTCAGGCCGTCGCTCTCTTCACCCAGAACCAGTACCATTTTTGCAGGCAGTGTGGCTTTCGCCAGATCAGTGCTGCCTTTATGGCTGGAGGTGGTGACGATGGCGTAACCTTTTTTACGGAATAAATCCAGCGTGTCGGTCAGACCATCCGCATCAATCCCGACCAGATGCTCAGCGCCGCCTTCCGCAGTACGGACAGCCGCACCGGATTCCAGTACCGATGCATCCTGGAGGATCACGCCGTTGACACCGAAGTGGGCACAACTGCGCATAATACCGCCGAGGTTATGCGGGTTACCGACGTTTTCCAGCGCCAGCACGCAATCCTGCTCACCGGCAGTTTCCAGATAGGTTTCCGCACTCACACCGCCGCGTTTTTTAATCAGGAAACAAACACCGCCGTGATGTTCTGTGCCGGACGCTTTTGCCAGCTCTTCCTCATCCACCACATGATAGGCTTTGCGGTTGGCCGCCAGCCATTTCAGGGCATCGCGGAAACGCGGTGTGACGGACTGAACAAACCAGGCCCGCACAATGCGCTCAGGGCGGCTGCGGAACATTGCCTGACAGGCATTTTCCCCGTAAATACGGGTCTCTTCCTGGCGCTGACGGCGCAGCTGGGCAGGATCAATCTGGCTTTTACCGCTGATACCACCGTGATCAGGAAGCAGTGCTTCTCCGTCTTCTGACGGCTGGCGGGACACCGTTTTCCACGGTGAACGGCCGTCATCGGAATAACTGCCCTGACCTCTGCGTTCGCCGCGATCACCACGGTCACTGCGGTCACTTCGTTCGCCACGGTTAGTGCGTTCATTACGCTCCCCGCGCGGGCCGCGGCTGTTACGGTCGCCGCGATCCGATCCCCGGCCGCCGCGTCTGTCTGATTTTTTCTGATCGTCCGGTTTATCCTCACTGCGGACATACATCACTTTTACTTTGCCGTTTTTACCATTTAAAGAGTCGTTCATGTGTTTCTCCCACGCCATTTCCGGGGGCGAAGATTACCCGATATCGTCCGGACCTGCCGGTTACTGTCACCGGCCGCCCCCGCCGGAGGCGCTGAACTCAGGCGCCCCCGCGAAAAATCATGCTATTGTGCAGCGTTAACAGTACAATGCATACTGTTTTTTGTGAAACCAGCCGATAAAAATGAAGACCAATTCTGTTTACCAGTTACGCCAGCGGCGTCTTGCACAATCCACCCGCGTTTTCCGCGCCCGCGGATGCCGTGTAGTCCGTTGTAATTACTGTTTATTACCCGAAAAAAACTGTTTGTGCGATACCATACAAACCCGGGATGCACGCAGCCAGTTCTGCCTGCTGATGTATGATACAGAGCCGCTGAAACCCAGCAATACCGGAAAGCTGATTGCCGATGTTCTGCCGGACACACAGGCTTTTCTGTGGTCGCGTACCGAACCTGACGATGCCCTGCTCACGCTCCTGAAAGATGACACCCGTCAGCCGTACCTGATTTTCCCGCAGGCGTATGCCACACCGCCACGTCAGGTGTTCAGTGATGTACCGGAAAAGACAAAACCGCCGCTGTTTATTCTGCTCGACGGCACCTGGCCGGAAGCCCGGAAAATGTTCCGCAAAAGCCCGTATCTGGACGAAATCCCGCTGCTCTCCATCAACGATCTGGCGCAGAAAGATTATCTTCTGCGGGTCGCCGCCCGGGAAGATCAGCACTGCACCGCCGAAGTGGCCGCCGCCGCACTGATGATGACCGGGGATACCGCAGCCGGAAAACAGCTGCTGGATCACTTCACCTGCTTCCGCCGTCAGTATTTGAAGGGTAAGTCACATCTTCCGGTAGCACAAATCAGAGCAGAGGAGCTGCTTTTAGGCTAAATTAAAGCACACGGGAATCCGGTCTGAGGAGAACACCATGAGTCAGCGCGGCCTTGAAGCATTACTCCGGCCTCAATCCATTGCGGTTATCGGTGCATCCGAAAAACCAGGCCGGGCGGGTTCCCGGATGATGAGCAATCTGCTCAGCGGCGGTTTTGCCGGACCGGTTCTGCCGGTCACGCCATCACGCCGTTCCGTGCAGGGAGTGCTGGCATATCCGTCTGTTGCTGCTCTGCCGCTGGTGCCGGATCTGGCCATTATCTGCACCCACCCCAAACGCAATAACGGCCTGCTGAATGAACTCGGTGAGCTCGGCTGCCGGGCGGTGATTATTCTCTCTGCTCCTGCGTCACAAACCGCTGAACTGAAACAGACCTGCCAGCACTATAATATCCGCCTGCTCGGCCCGAACAGCCTGGGATTACTTGCGCCATGGCAGGGACTGAATGCCAGCTTTTCCCCGGTACCGGTGCTCAAAGGTAAACTGGCATTTATCTCCCAGTCTGCCGCCGTTTCCAATACCGTGCTGGACTGGGCACAACAACGGGAAACCGGGTTTTCTTACTTTATTTCACTCGGCAGCAGTGCAGATATTGATATCGACGATATGCTGGATTTTCTTGCCCGTGACAGCAAAACCAGCGCCATTCTGCTCTACCTCGAACATATTCATGATGCGCGGCGTTTTATGTCCGCCGCCCGGAGTGCCTCACGCAACAAGCCGATTCTGGTGGTCAAAAGCGGCCGGACCCAGCGCGCACAGTTGCTGACCGGTGAGACGCCAAGTCTGGATATCGCCTATGATGCGGCGATCCAGCGCGCCGGTCTGCTGCGGGTACAGGATACCCACGAAATGTTTTCCGCTGTGGAAACTCTGACCTTTATGAAGCCGCTGCGCGGCGAACGCCTTGCCATTATGAGCAACGGCGCGGCACCGGCAGCCATGGCACTGGATGAACTCTTCCGCCGCCGCGGTAAAATTGCCGGTCTCAGTGACGAAAGCAGTGCCGCACTCGCGGCGGTGCTGCCGGATGATTTTGTGATCAGTAATCCGCTGGATCTGCGCGATGATGCCACGGTGGATCGCTATATCGCCACCCTGAATATCCTGCTCGACAGCCACGATCATGATGCACTGCTGATCCTGCACTCCCCCAGCGCTGTTGCGCCGGGCAAAGAAGCCGCCGCCCGGATTATTGCCGCTGTCGCACAGCATCCGCGCAGCCGCTGGCTGACAATATTCACCAACTGGAGCGGCGAATACTCCTCGCAGGAAGCGCGCCGCCTGTTCGGTGAGGCCGGTATCCCCACTTACCGGACACCGGAAGGGGCGGTGACGGCATTTATGCATATGGTGGAATTCCGCCGCAACCAGAAACAACTGGCGGAAACGCCCGCCCTGTCCGAAGGACTTACCGCCAACCGGCAGCAGGCACATCACTGCATTGACAGCGCTCTGAGCCGTCAGCACACCATACTTGATACGTATGAAGTCGAACCGGTACTGGATGCCTACGGGCTGAATATTCTGCCGACCTGGATTGCGCATTCTGCGGAAGATGCCGTCACTATTGCCGAAACACTGGGGTATCCGGTGGCACTGAAACTGCGCTCACCGGATATCGTGCATAAATCCGATGTGCAGGGTGTCATGCTTTATCTGCGGGATAAACAGGAAGTCGCCACCTCGGCAGCGGCCATTATTGATCGCGTGACACAGAATTTTCCCGATGCCCGGATAGACGGCCTGATTGTTCAGTCGATGGCTAACCGGGCCGGGGCACAGGAACTGCGGATTGCCGTTGAACAGGATGCGGTTTTCGGCCCGGTGATTATGCTGGGAGATGCCAGCCGCCCGTGGCATGACGAATCCCCGGCAGCCGTTGCCCTGCCGCCGCTCAATATGGCGCTCGCCCGTTATCTGGTCATTCAGGCTATTCAAAATAACAAGCTGGCTGCCGGCAGTGCGCTTAATCAGCTGGATATCGCGGGACTGAGCCGGGTACTGGTACAGGTTTCCAATCTGATTACCGATTGCCCGCAGGTCGTTAAGCTCGATTTACACCCGCTGCTCGCATCCGGCTCCGGCTTCACTATTCTGGATGCCACCATGACGCTGGCACCGGCTTCCGGTGACGGCCGTCAGCGCCCGGCTATCCGCCCCTACCCGGCAGAGCTGGAAGAGAATTTCCGGTTAAAAGACGGCGCTGAAGTACATGTCCGCCCTATCCTGCCGGAAGATGAACCTTTACTGAAAGCCTTTATTGACCGGGTCACCAAAGAAGATCTTTATTACCGTTATTTCAGCGAAATCAGCGAATTTACCCACGATGACCTGGCAAAAATGACTCAGATTGATTATGACCGTGAAATGGCCTTTGTGGCGGTGGACAGCAGCGGTCAGATTATCGGGGTGACGCGCGCAATGTCCGATCCGGATAACCGGGAAGCAGAATTTGCCGTGCTGGTGCGGTCAGATATGAAAGGTAATACGCTGGGTTATCAGCTGATGCACAAACTGCTCGCCTACACAAAATCGCGCGGCATCCTCCTGCTGACGGCCATCACCATGCCGGAAAACCGCAATATGATCCGGCTGGCTAAAAAACTCGGTTTTACCGTTGAAACACAGTTTGAGGATGGTATCGTCAACCTGACGCTTCATCTGAATTCCGAAATGGCCGCAGCGCAATAGCCAAAAACGAACAACGTGACAGATAACACAGACTTAGCGCTCACTTAAGCAGAAAGTGAATTGCTGCGCACAATCAGACAAACTGGTGATATAATCTTTTGATCTGTTCATCTTTTCATTACCGGCCCGGTTTTGGTTATTCTGTCACCGCCGCCTATAACTAAAGAGATAATTCGCACTGTGATGTTGTCAAAATTCAAATCCGCGAAACACCAACAGCACCTTGCACAACTGCCGAAGTTAGCACAGTCAGCGGATGATGTTGAAACGCTGTTCCATACCCGCGACTTTAAAGGGCGTCTGTTAGCAGAAATCGCCGGTGCAAAAAAAACCATTTATATTTCTGCGTTATATATTGAGCATGATGATGCAGGCCGGGATTTCCTGGATGCGTTATATGCCGCCAAACAAGCCAATCCGGAACTGGATATTAAAGTCTTTGTTGACTGGCACCGTGCACAGCGCGGGCGTATCGGCGCAGAAGCGAATGCCACCAACGCCGACTGGTATCATTCCGTTGCCGCATCTCACCCTGATTTGCTTATCCCGATCTTCGGGGTTCCGGTGAATACCCGCGAAGCGCTGGGTGTTTTGCATCTCAAAGGCTTTATTATTGACGACACCGTCATTTACAGCGGTGCCAGCGTCAATAATGTCTATCTGTATCAGCATGATAAATACCGTTATGACCGTTACCACTTCCTGCGCAATCCGGAACTGGCTGCGGCGATGAAGCTGTTTATTGATGAAATGCTGCTGCCGGAACAGGCAGTACAAAAACTGGATACTGAAACCCGCGTAAAAACACCGGAGATCAAAAACCAGATCCGTGATTTCCGCATGAAACTGCGCCAGGCCGCATACCATTTCACACCTCAGGCACTTCCTGATGATCATCTGGCCGTTACACCGCTGATTGGCCTCGGCAAAAAGAACCGCCTCAATAACACCATTGAGCATCTGATGTGTTCCGCGCAGGAAAAAGTGGTTATCTGCACGCCGTATTTCAACCTGCCGTCAACGCTGGTGCGTATTATCAGCCGCCTGCTGCGGGACGGGAAAAAAGTTGAAATCATTATCGGTGACAAAACCGCAAATGATTTCTATATCCCGCCGGAAGAGCCGTTTAAAATCATCGGTGGTCTGCCTTATCTCTATGAAATCAACCTGCGCCGCTTTATGCAGCGTTTCCGCCGGTTCTCGGATAATGAGCAACTGACCATTCGTCTGTGGAAAGATGATGACAACACCTATCACCTGAAAGGGATGTGGGTGGATGATCAGTGGCAGCTTATCACCGGTAACAACCTGAATCCGCGCGCCTGGGGACTGGATCTGGAAAATGCGATCCTTATCCGTGATCCGAAACAGGAACTGCATGCGCAGCGTCAGGAAGAGCTGGCCAATATCCGCACTAATACAACCATTATCCGCAGCTACAGCGAGCTGGATAATATCCGTGACTATCCGGTCAAAATCAAAAAGCTGCTGCGCCGTCTGCGCCGCGTCCGTCTTGACCGTCTGATCAGCCGTATCCTCTGATACACACCTCCCGGCTCCGGCCGGGATTTTTTTATCTCACCTGCGGAGTGTGGTTATGTCCGTGACATTGCGTACCGGTTTAATCGTGTCTTTCAGCCTGCTGCTGAATTCAGGTTGCTCGATGCATCCTGCCAATGACAGCTGGACCGGCCGCGATAAAGCGCAGCATTTTGCTTTTTCAGCCGCAACAGCGATTGCCGCGAATGCTTACGGCGATCACCAGAACTGGCAGCACCGGCACAGCGCACAATTCGGTATCGGATTTTCTGTCGCACTGGGAGCGGCCAAAGAATTTTACGACAGCCGCCCCGGCGGTACCGGCTGGAGTGTGAAAGATTTTGTCTGGGATATCGCCGGTGCAGTTGCCGGTTACAGTCTGTACCAATCGCTGAAATAAAAATCCGATGACCGGACAGTGTTAATTTTGTGAGCAATATCACGCAAAAAATGATTTGTTACCTTTTGTCTTTAAACAGTAACATCTCCCCTGAAAATTTAAATAATTAATAACCTTTCGATTTAAATCGTGTTATTTATTTCTATTTGTTTTTTAATGATGAAAATTAAAATTAATTCAACGTAAAAAACACAGATATGAAAATAATACTTTCATCATTAAAACAACAAGAAAAATAATGATTAAAATAAAAAACACGAAATGAAAATAATATGTCTAAGTGCAAACACCTATATTAAAAATAAAATAATAACGTATTCACAATGTTAGATGACAGCAATAAGAATCCACTTATTTCCATCATAGTAAAAACCCCGTAATTGCCTGATAATTATAACCATCATCCTTTTTCATTTTACCTATATTCCGAACACAGGCTACTATTATGACATTCAAACTTTCACAAATTACCGTATTGGTAGTTAGTGCGCTTTCCGTATCTGCGGGAATGGCGGCTACTATCGATAAAACAGTTCAAGTAAACAATAACACCCCCGGTCCGGTTATCACCGGCGATAAGTATTCTAACGATACCATCAAATATACGGGCAGCATCAATAATAGTCCAAACACTATTACATTTGTTGGTCGGGAATCGGCAACAGAAAGCAATCAGTATTATTCCTATGGCAAGGATCATAACGATGCTCCCATAGCTATCGGCGTCCACTATGATTACAAATATTTTTATTCACCTGTAGAAGTCGATACTCTGGCGATTACCGATTCCAGTGTCCGCATCAATGGCAAGGCAAACAATTTAACTGTTGGCGGTGACTCTGTTGTCACTATCACCGGCAGTGATGCTTACTCAAATTATCGTGGCGCCAGCTATGAGAAGCCATCTGAATTTACCTCATCATTGAAACCTCACCGTAACGGCTATAACAACACTCGTCATGATGAAGTCACTATCACCACCGGAAACGGTACTTACAGTGATTCAGCCAAACAATATTTAGATGGCGAACATATCGGTGATATCAAAAAATCAGACAACAGTGATGCAACATTAGCCATCAAAGGCACCAACGTTACTGATGATCGCTTAGAGGCTGATAAAGGCGAATACCTGGTTGCCACCGGTGATACCTTTAACGGCAAAGCTCAGCAACATGTCGGTGAGCGCTCACTGTCACAAGGCGCAACATTTAACGGCCAGAGCTCACAATATCTCAAAGGTAAAGCCGGTAAAAAAGCAGTATCCCTTGATGCAACCTTCACTGGTGATAAAGCAACCGGCCAGCGAGCAGGACAAACAGTAGATGATAATGGTCTGGCGATTGATTCCAAATTTGACTATGCCGACCAGACTATCAACACCGGAGGTGTCGCCAAAGGTAACACCATCAAAGATGGTGATCAGGTTGTCAAAGGCACAGCAGAAAAAAACAGTATCACTAATGGTAATCAGACCATTGGTGCCGGCGGCAATGCCACCACAAACAGTATTGATAACACCACTGGTACTCACGGCCTTCAGTTAGTCAGTGGTACAGCGACTGACAATACCCTGAAAAACGCCGGTCAGATCATTGAAAAAGAGGGTTCCGCAAAAAATAACGTTATCGATAATGCCGGTGCTGATCACGGCATCCAGGTCGTGCGCGGTAAAGCGATTGATAATACGCTGACCAACACCGATCAGCGTGTTGAGAAAGACGGCCGTGCCTCCGTTAAAAACGAGATCACTGACGGCAGCCAGCTTGTGGACGGTTTTGCTGAAAACAATACCATCACTAATAAAGCCGGTAATCGCGGTAATCAGGTTATTAACGGCACAGCCAATAACAATACGCTGACCGAAACGGATCAATTTGTCGGTAAAAACGGTATTGCCGGCATTAAAAACAGCATCACCAACGGCAGCCAGGTTGTGGAGGGTTTTGCCGAAAACAATACCATCACTAACAAAGACGGTAATCGCGGTAAGCAGGTTATTAACGGCACAGCCAATAACAATACGCTGACCGAAACGGATCAATTTGTCGGTAAAATCGGTATTGCCGGTATTAAAAACAACATCACCAACGGCAGCCAGATTGTGGAGGGTTTTGCTGAATACAATACCATCACCAATCAGGCGGACAAACGTGGTGAGCAGGTTATCAGCGGTACTGCTGATAATAACAAACTGACTAATACCAATCAGACAGTTAAAAAAGGCGGCCTGGCCGGAGTTAAAAATGACATCACTGATGGTAATCAGTATGTCGGCGGTACTGCCGTTAATAACACCATCAACAATACTGATGCCAAAAAACCGGGCGAACAGATTGTCAGTGGTACAGCAACCACTAACGTGCTGAACAATGTCAGTCAGGTGATTAAGAAAGGCGGCCTTGCCACCGATAATACCCTGACCGGCAATTCTCACTTAACCGTTGAAAATGGCGGTGAAGCGAAAAATAACACCCTCAACGGTGATATCGATATGATCGTTGAGGCGAACGGTAAAGCCACCGGTAAAACTATCTTTAACGGTAAAAACCATCTGGATCTGTATGCTGCCACCACTAATGGCGCGTATACGGAAGATCTTGCTCTGAGCCAGACCAAAGGCAAAAGCACCGTCACCGTTTATGAAGGCACTCAGGAGCACGATGCCGTCACTATCGGTACCTTAAACGGTAAAGCAGCGGTGAATTTTGACCACCGGACCAACCCGGCAGGTCATACTCAGATGAATATCAATAATCTGGGTAACAATGATCCGGCCCAGTATGATAACACCACATTAGATTTCACCCTGAACAGTAATATCCTCAATGGTAATTCTGATTTTATCAATACAGACAATGCGTATGGTCAGCACTATGTCACCATCATTAAGCGGGATACCGGTAAAGAAGCGGTTCTGAACCGTCCTCAGTCCGCCGATTTTGCCTATGTGAAAAATGTGGCCGGTGACAGCAATGCTGTCTTTGGCATGAAAGATGCTGACGGCAAAATTCTGGATCTGATGGATGCCGGTACTTATATCCACAATATTCAGACCCGTACCGGTGCCGGTAATGACACCACATGGTCATTCACCGCGACAAATCGCCTGACACCAGGCGCCCGTGCGGTACTTGCACTGACCTCCGCACCGCAGCTGATGTACAACAACGAAGTTGATCATCTGCGCGCCCGTCTGCACATGCTGCGTACCAGTGACAGTGTTGAGAACGGTCTCTGGATGCAGGGTATCGGCAATAATACCAAGGTGGATAAAGATCAGGTTCAGTACAAACTGAAACACGCCGGTCTGGAGCTGGGCGCAGATTATCAGTTGGCGTTAAACAGTGACAGTAAACTGGTTCTGGGCGGATTCACCGGGTTTGATAAAGGTGATGTCAAAAATGAATGGGCCGGTACCAGCGATATCGACAGCTACACCTTCGGTGCCTATGCCACTTACCTGAATACCAATGGCTGGTATGCCGATGCATTACTGAAATATAACCATTTTGATAATAAACTGAAGACAACGTCCACCAACGGTTATGATGTCAGCAGCGATAATTATTCCACCTCTGTCTGGGGGATGGCGCTGGAAACCGGTTATTCCTTTACCTTCAGTAACCAGACTTTTATTACGCCGTACGGTCAGTTAGCCTACAACCAGATGGGTAGTAAAAACATCACACTGAGCAATGAAATGGAAGCTGAAATCAAAAATCAGCGTTCATTCACCAGTGAACTGGGTGTGAATGCCGGTAAAGATTTCAGTTTCAATAACGGCCTGATGTTCTCCCCGTACGTAAAAGCAGCGTGGAATCATCAGTATGAGAACGGAAATGAAGTTGAATTTAACCGTTACAACACCATTAACAGTGATCTATCCGGCAGCACCGGTAAATTCGGTGCCGGTTTCAATGCCCGCTATAGCAACATGAATATTTTCATGGAATTACAGCATATTGCCGGTGATGCAGTTTACTCGCCAATCAACGGACAGATCGGTATCCGCTATAACTTCTGATGCATTGTCAGAACCTGAAAAAAGCTGCCTTATGGCAGCTTTTTTCATCTGGTTAATGATACATTTACAGTAAATAATAAATGCCCTGAAAAATATATTACCCTCAGAAATAATATATCATTCACTTTACAGATAATGCAGGAAGAAAAAATCAAATATAATCAAGATAGCCTTGCCGGATAATGTCATTCAATTTCTTTATACGATAGCGAATGTTTGAACGCAACCAGCTGTCCTGTGTCCATTCATTATCGACCGTTTCCTGGCCAAACAAACGTGATGCAATTTCACGCTGAGAATAACCTTTGTTAAGGTTATCCATGATTCTTAGTAATAACTTATTATCCTCAGAGAGTGATGAGCATTTTGATTTATTATCAAGAACTTCATTGATAATATCTATATTATTCTTTTTACTGTTCAACTCCAGGGATATATATATATATCTATTAAATATATCCTTAGTATCACTTCCGGGATTAACAAAAAACTGGAAGTAACCGTGATTATTGAAGACCTTAATACAGTATATTCCATTGTTTAAAATGATGGTTCTGTAATCGATATTCTCTTTTTTTAAGATATTTTCTATTGATAAATTGCCTTCATGGCTCAGCAATACCCTGAATGAGCGTCTGCTGAGCCCTTCTGCCCAGAAAACATCATCTGCTGCACACTCCGGGTTTACATACCTTAATAAACCCCATTTTGTTTCCGCATTCATATCTGCCGCAGTTTGTCTTTGCGGGTCATGATGGTGATGTATCCCGGATGTATTACAGTGTAATTCCCAGTCTTCAGCATACTCAGGAATTCTGCGCAGAAACTCCCATGCAATGTCGATACTTCCTTTGATACTCATAACAATACCTCTGCTGACCTGATACTATCTGAATATAAAGATGATTGTATTTTTTCAACTAAATAATTAAAAATTAAATTAATATATATAGCTATATCAACCAACCAGAAATAACAATATTCTATTTTTATGTTAAAATCATGCCGAAGTAAAAGAACATAAAATGATAATTAACATCACAACACTGAATAAACTTATGAAAAAGATGGATTATCAATGACATTGTCATGTTTTCATTTATAGTTACACTCCCTGATTTTAAGACAAATCCTTATATTTCACGCCTCTGTAAAATACAACCACATTAAGATTTGTCCTCGTAAATCTTACAAGGTGATAATTATAATTTTAAATTTATCCCTTTTTCAAAAACAGACTCCGATATTAGGATAAAATAAAACAGGGCGCTAATAGCTTCGGGGTGTGATAATGAATATAGATGATCACGATATTTACGGTGTGGAATTCGACCCGCTTTTCAGTGAGATAGAAGCTATTCTGACTCAGTCTGAAGAGTCAGCAAATCCGTTATCAGGAGAAGATGAACTTCCGCAAATTAACTGGATTACTATTTCAGAAAAAACCAGCGAGTTATTATATCAGTATAAAGATCTGCGTGTCCTGCTGTGGTCATTACGGGCAAATCTGTATATTGACGGAATTTCATCATTATTCAGCGGAATAAAAAATCTGAGTGAACTGGTTGAAAATAACAGTGAATCATTATATCCGAAATCAGAGGATGGCAATATCCGCAGCGGTCATGCTGCGGCGCTGGGATGGTTATCTGCATCGCAATGTATTTCAGAGCTGAAGCAGACAAAAATCACTACTGACCATCATTATACCCTGAATGATATCGCCTCCATCGACAGCGGTGAAATACGGGATAATTATGCCACATCGCTGAGTGCATTATTAACATCTCTGACAAACAGTGATGAGATTAATATCAGTAATATTTCCGGGCATTTTTCCTCGGTTATACAGTCGCTTGATAAAATTGAAGAATATGCCAACCAATACACTGACGGTTATATTCTCGATTGCAGCGTACTGAAACAATTCCTGACGCGCTGTATCAGTACCCTTAATCATCTGACCGCGTTCTCTGATGCAGATAATCATGAGGAACCGCAGGCGTTACTCCCTGACGGCAATCATCCGGATACCCCGGTAACCGCATCACCAAACGGGCCGGTCAGAATTACGGATATTACATTACGTTCCCGTCAGGAAGTCTTAATTATGCTGGACTGCATACTTGATTATTTTCAGCGTTATGAACCCAGCCACCCGGTTCCGATATTTATCCAGCGATCCAAACAAATGATTGGAATGGATTTCGCCTCAATCGTTGAAAAACTCCTTCCGGAGTCAGTCAGCACATTACAACAATTTACCGGAAAGTAATATTTCCGTTATTGCAATGAGGATTGTGAGATGGCCAAAGATATCAGCTCTCAGAAATTTATCGGCAGAAATAATGCACCCCGTGTGCAGATTGAGTATGACGTCGAAATTTACGGCTCGCAAAAGAAAGTTGAACTTCCGTTTGTTACCGGCGTTATGACTGATTTATCAGGACATCGCGCCGCTCCGCTGCCATCGGTGGAAGAACGTCAGTTCCTCACCTTTGACCAAGATAATTTTGACTCCAGGATGCGGGCAATTCGTCCCCGCCTTGCCTTCTATGTCGAAAATATGCTCGGCGACAATCCTGAAGAGCTGATGGATATTGAGCTGGAATTTGAATCGATGGAAGACTTCGAGCCGGGTGCGATTGCTGCCCGGGTCCCGCAGATGCAGAAACTGCTGGAAGCACGGGCACATCTGACGGATCTGATCACCTATATGGACGGAAAATCCAGTGCCGAAGATGTGATCCGGCAATTACTGGAACAGCCCGATTTCTTAATCCGCCTGGCAAATGATGCGAAAGGCACAGTTGCTTCTGCCGAAGCCGGTATTACTGATGTGAACGGGGAGAATGACGAATGAGTGAGCAATTAGCCCGGAGTACGGGCGCAACAGAACAGTCGGTACTGACTGCCTCCGGTGAACAGAGTGAATTAGATATTCTGTTACAGCGTTCATTCAGACCCAGCACCACAGAAGCGTCTGTCGCCGTCCGCAGTGCCATCAACACCCTGGCGGAATACGCCAATTTCGGCAAAGTAAAAGTCAGCCGGGATGTGGTGCTGACCATTGAATCCATGGTCGCGGAGATTGATGATAAATTATCTGCGCAAATGAACCGGATACTTCACAACAAAGAGTATCAGAAACTGGAATCCTCCTGGCGCGGACTCAGCTATCTTGTTGATAATACGGATGTCAGTGAAACACTGAAGATCCGTGTATTAAATATCAGCAAAGATGAGCTGTCCAAAACGCTCCGCCGCTACCGGGGTTCCGCCTGGGATCAGAGCCCGATCTTTAAAGCAGTATATGAACAGGAATACGGCCAGTTTGGTGGTGAGCCGTTCGGCTGCATGATCGGCGACTTTGAATTTGATCACAGCAACAAAAGCGTCTCCCTGCTGACAGAAATTTCCAAAATTGCCGCCGCAGCGCACTGCCCGTTTATTACCTCCGCCGCACCATCCATCATGCAGATGAATAACTGGCAGGAGCTGGGGAACCCGCGTGATATCGGCAAGATTTTTACCACGCCGGAATATGCAACATGGCGGCGTCTGCGTGACAGCAATGACTCCCGTTATCTGGTGATGACGATGCCGCGTTTTCTCTCCCGCCTGCCGTATGGTGAGAAAACCAATCCGATTGAAGATTTCGCCTTCGAGGAAGTCGTGAATCCGTATGATGTCAATGACTTCAGCTGGACCAACGCGGCCTATGCCATGGGGGTGAATATCAACCGTGCCTTTGCGGAGTACGGCTGGTGCTCACGTATCCGCGGGATTGAATCGGGTGGTTCGGTGGAAGAATTACCGGCTTATGCATTCCCGTCAGACGAAGGCGGTTATGAGCTGACCTGTCCGACGGAAATTGCCATTTCCGATCGCCGGGAAAATGAATTATCCAATGCCGGATTTTTACCGCTGGTTTACCGCAAACATTCTGACTTTGCTGCCTTTATCGGTTCCTGCACACTGCACAAACCGGTGATTTACGAAGATCCGGATGCCACTGCGAATGCGAAATTATCCGCCCGTCTGCCTTATATTTTTGCCACCTGCCGGTTTGCACATTACCTCAAATGTATTGTGCGCGACAAAATCGGTTCTTTCCGCTCACGGGATGATATGCAGGTCTGGCTGAATGACTGGCTGATGAAATATGTTGACGGCGATCCGACTATTTCCACGGAAGCCACAAAAGCAAAACGTCCGTTAGCCGCTGCCGAAGTGCATGTGGAAGATGTTGAAGATGATCCGGGTTTTTATAAAGCACATTTTTATTTACGCCCGCATTATCAGCTGGAAGGAATGACCGTGTCATTGCGCCTGGTTTCTAAATTACCTTCCAGTAAAGAAAATAATAAATAAAAGATTTATTGCTGAGCATGAATACGTATTTTTACCATCAGGAGATACATTCTCAGGGACGAGAAAATGATATCTATATTTCATATCAGAAATATATTTAATTGTCGTAATATCAATTCAGGAGTGAATTAAATGACAGCATTAGTCGATTATTTTTTAAAAATTGAAGGTGTTGAGGGTGAATCTCCGGATCAGCAATATGGCGGCTGGATCCAGCTTCAGGCCTGGCAATGGTCCGAAGAAAACGCCGGACGCTGGGGTTTCGGCAGTGGCGGCGGTTCCGGTAAAGTGGAAATGAAAGACTTTGAATTCCGCATGGTCAGTAACAAAGCATCACCAAAACTGTTTCTGATGTGTGCGACCGGGGAACATATTCCGCAGGCAAAACTGGTATGCCGTAAATCCGGCAACGGTCAGCAGGATTTTATGACTGTTACCTTCAGTAATTGTCTGGTTTCAACCTTTAAAACGGTCGGTAATATGCCTCTGGACCCGCAGACTAAAGTGGATACAGATACCGTACTGCCGACAGATGTTATCAGTCTGAACTTTGCCCGCATTGAAGTGGAATATAAAGAGCAGAAAAATGATGGTTCCATGGGTGCCATTATTAAAGCAGGTTATGACCTGAAGGCAAACGCCCGTATTTAACCGGCTGTAATACAGGAAAACTATGTCGCGATTATTATTTATCTGTAAGACGGATAAATAATGTATTGCGGTATGGTTTTCCCTTTACGGAAAATAAAACATGAAATCATCCGCTCCGATGTTATTTGATAAATTAAGTCTGAACAGACGAAGAATACATTTGCCGCAGTGGCGTGATGTTTTATTGCGCGATATTGAATTGTTATTAAATGACGCCGCACACAGCGCCTCATTAGCATTAGATAAAAAAACATACTGTATTAATTCAGTGATTAATTACGGGCTGCCGACACTCAGTGCAAAAGTTCCGGTAAATACAGACCCGATTGTGCTGGCAAAAAAAATACAGCAAATCATTGCAACATTTGAACCGAGACTGGACCCGCGCTCAATCCGGGTCACACCGTTTGTGAATAAGAATGAAACCTGGACCCTGGCACTGCTTTTCGACATTTATGCCAAAACCAATTTGCCGGGTGAAGATCTTACCGTGAATTTACGTATCGCCCTGGATTATTCATACGGCAGTGTCCGCGTCATCTGATCCGGCACACTGACTTTAACGACAGGATACCCTTATGCTGAGTGACCGTTTTCTGACATTGTACAACGAGGAATTGCGTTTCCTGCGGGAGGAAGGGCTGCTGTTCGCCAAAGCCAATCCCCAGGTGGCGCAGCATCTCGGCATGATGCCGGACGGCGTTCTCGATCCTTTCGTTGAACGCCTGCTGGAAGGTACGGCTTTTCTCAGCGCGCGTGTGCATGAGCGGCTCAATAATGAACAGCCGGAAGTGGCTATTCAGATGATAAACCGCCTCGCGCCTTACTGGTTTACCCCGCTGCCCTCCATCGCCACTGTCGCTGTGGAACCGGATCTGACATCCCCGCAGTGGCATTCGGATGTCACACTGCCGCGGGGCAGTAAACTGACGCTTCACGATACCGCTCCCGGCCACCGAAATGCGACCTTTACCACCGGCCGTGATCTGAATATTCAGCCGCTGGTGATTGCACATGCCGAATGCGCCACCACCCCGTCAGCACAGCTGCCGCAGTCCGTGCTGCAATGCATGCAGGATGGCAGAGCACATATCTCCCTGACCATGAACACACAGGGGGTTGTGTCATTATCTGAACTTAATTTTTCGCCGATGACACTGACATTTGCAGGCGATATCGTGCATGCCAACCAACTGCTGACCGCTATTCAGAGCGATACGCTGAGAGTGATCCTGTGGTGCAGACAGGATAATAACGCACCGCAGATGCATCTGCTGGAGCCGGGAAATATCCGCCAGGCCGGGTTACAGGCGGAAGATGCACTGTTACCGGCGGTCAGCGGGGAATTGCCGGGCAGCCGCCTGCTGCGGGAATACTTTGCCGCCCCGTCCCGCTTTTTCAGTATTGAACTGCACGGCCTGATGCCGTTTTTACAGGCGGGCGATAAATGCACGGAATTCAATATGATTTTTGTGCTGAATAAAACGCCGGTCAAGTTAACCGGTAATGTCAGCAAGGATGATTTCCGTCTGTTTTCCACCCCGGTGATTAATTTATCGCGCCGCCGGTGCAGCCCGGTGCTGATCAACGGCGAGCATACCGAATATCCGGTTATTGTCGATAAACTCAACCCCGGTCTGTATGAAATCCATCATCTGTTACAGGTGGACGGCCTGCTGGCGGATAAAGGCTATGTGCCCTTCTCCCCGCTGCACGGCTATGCCCGCTTTGACGAGCCGCCGGTTTCCGCCGGTTACAGCCTGCGCCGTGTCCGCCGGGTGACAGAAGACAAATATGACAGTGCACCGGCCATGCCGAAAGACAGCCTGTTTATCTCGCTCTCCGCCGGTCCCGATAATTTTTCGCCGGACAGTGTCCGTTCCCTGAGCATTGAAGCACTGGTGTGTGATCGCCATCTTGACCCTTCCCGTCTGCAACAGCCGGTTTTCCGTCCTGATACCGCGCTGCCGGTAGGTCCGGTCGAAATTCTGCGAACACCATCCCGCCCGCAGGGCGTACCGTGCAGCACGCAGGCGTGGAAAGTGCTCCAGTTACTCTCTGTCAACCCGCTGCGCTACGCCCTGCCGGATTTTCAGGATAACAGCCAGTTGCTCAGAGAATGGCTTTCCCTGTTCTGTCCGCCGGATGACAGCCGTCAGCAGCGCCGGATCGACAGTCTGCGGCACGCCGTTATTGCACACCGCTTTGAATGTAACCCGCTGCCCGGCCCGCTGGCCTGGAGCCGGGGCGCGGAAATCACAATTGATTTGCGGGGTAATCATCACAGTGACCGCGGTGCGTGGCTGTTTGCCCGCATTCTTCATCATGCTCTCGCGGAGTATTGCGAACTGGGGCAGACGCTGAGGATGCAGCTGAATGTTGATAGTGAACCACTTGCACAATGGGAGCCGATTGATGGCAGATAAAACACCGCTCCGTATCAACGGGCTCAGTGCCAGACAGGATTTCGCCGAAGTATTGCGCCGCATTGAACGGGTCAGCCCGGATCTCGCGGCAAACGGTGTGGTGCGCGGAAGCAGCCCCGCCCGGCTGCGGATAATCCAGACCGCCGATACCGGATTTGCCCCGCGTGAGGTAGCCGACATCCGCCAGTCTGCCAATCCGGTCACCAACGCTGCGGAAATTACCGTCTGGTGCCGCCATTTCGGGATGTTCGCCCCTTACGGTCCGCTGCCGATTCACATTACCGAGCATGCCCGTACCGAATTACTGGCGCGCCGCAGCCATGCTTTTCAGGACTTTTCATCACTGCTCAGTCAGCGCCTGGCGCTGTTTTCCTACCGGGCACAGACTCAGCTGCATGTCGCGGCCGGACATGACAAAAACAATAAAAATGCCTTTCAGCAGCGGATGAATCAGGTGACCGGCATTTCACCGCAGCTCTCTGCCGGTGAGCATGTTCACCGGCTCCGGCAGGCGTTTCCCGGCTGCTATCTGCCCGGGCGCAGTATCCTGAAAAACTTACAGTCACTGCTGACACACTATTTTGCCGTTCCCGTCACTGTTCAGGCCCGGCAGGGTATGTGGATTGATGATCCGCAGAATGCCGCCAGCCAGCGGATGGGACGCCTCGGCAAAACCCGCGCCGGAAAACGTTTTTTTGATATCGAACACAGCCTGTCTGTACAGATAGGTCCGGTGGGCAGCCAGCAATATCACCTGTTCCAGCGCGGCAGTGAACGTCTGAAAGTGCTGGTGGCGGTCTGCAACGATTTTGTCGCACACCGCCGTGTACTGGATGTGAAGCTGCTGATCCGGACATCCCCTGATATGGCCGGTCACACCGGCAGCGGAAAACTGGGCCGCAGCGGCTGGCTGAAACCGGACGGCACAATCCGGATTCAGTCCCTGTATACAACCGCAGCCTGATGCAATTAACCCGATATGCAATGAAAGGATGAGTGTTATGCCCCTGATTGAAATTGATAATGAAAAGCTCAACGGGATCGATGCTTTCCCGCTCAGCTTTACCGCGCAGGAACATCTTTCGCAGGATCCGGTTTACCGCCTGACGTTTCAGGTCCCGGATCCTGATCTGGATATCGGGGAACTACTCGGTGAAAAAACCCTTATCTCTGTTGAACAGCCGGATCAGAGCCGCCGCACCTTCACTGCCCGCGTGGTCGCGGGGGGTGATGAGGGGCAGCATCAGGATCAGTATGTTTATCAGCTGGAACTGCGCAGCTGGTTATGGTTTCTGATGCAGAACCGTAACTGCCGTATCTTCCAGCACCGCAACGTGCTCACTATTATCGAGGAGATATTTACCCGTTACAGTGTGGCGGATTACCGCATTGAAACGGAGGGAACTTATCCGGATAAAGAGTATTGCGTCCAGTTCGGTGAAAGCGATTTCAGTTTTGTCAGCCGCCTGATGGAAGATGCCGGGCTCTGGTATTACATCGACCACAGTGATAACCGGGATGTCATGGTGATCACCGACCACCAGCAGTTCAAACCGCTGAGTGACGGCTATGATTCTCTGAGCTTCCTGCCGGACAGTGAGGAGCACCGTGCTATCCGCGAAGGTATCCAGCGCATCCGCCGCAACCGCCGTATCCACGCCAGTGAGGTGGTATTGCGTGATTTCGACTTCCTCAAGCCGCGCCACTCCCTCCAGACTCAGGCGGAAGAGAAACGCCCTCATTTACAGGGTATTCCGCTGGAATGGTATGACTATGCCGCCGGTTACGATGACGTGCAGCAGGGCGAAGTGATTGCCCGCAAACGCCTGGAGGCATTCCGCTGTGAAAACCAGATCCTGCAGGGCGAGAGCAATGCCACCGGACTGAAACCGGGACATACTTTTGAACTGAATCAGCACCCGGATTCAACCCGTAACCGGGGATTTAAAGTGCTCGGCTGTGATTATACGTTTATCCAGGACGGCCCCGACAGCAGCAGCACCGGACGGCGGGTTTCCTGTCTTTTCCGCGCGCTGAACGACGATGAGGTTTACCGCCCGCTCTGCCGGACACCCCGCCCGCAAATTCCGGGGATTCAGAGTGCGACAGTAGTCGGTGCACCGGACTCCGAGGTTCATACCGATAAATATGCCCGTATCCGCGTGCATTTCCACTGGGATCGCTACAAAACCACGGAAGAGGACAGCTCCTGCTGGATCCGGGTGATCCAGGCCTGGGCCGGTAAAGGCTGGGGTGTCCTGGCGATGCCCCGCGTCGGCCAGGAAGTGCTGGTAACCTATATTGACGGCGATCTGGACAGACCTATGGTAACCGGGATTGTTTATAACGGCGAAAACCCGCCGCCGTATCAGTTACCGGAGCATATCAACTATTCCGGCCTGGTCTCCCGCTCGCTGCGCCACGGTATGCCGCAGCACGCCAGTCAGATTACCTTTGATGACAAACGCTACAATGAGCGGGTGATGATCCATGCCGAGCGTGATATGCAGCACACCGTTGAACGTAACTCTGCCTCCACCACCGGCCAGGATCGCTATGAGGTGGTAAAACGCACGGCGACAGACTGGTTTAAAAATCATGTCTCCTATAAGGACGTGAGTTTCTCATTTACCGGATTTAATTTCAGTGCCACCGGAACCAATGTCGGCCTGACCGGCCTGAATATCAATATGACCGGCGCCGCTATCGGACTCACCGGTGTCAACACCGCCTTTACCGGGGTGAACACATCCTTTACCGGCGTGAACACGTCATTTACCGGACAATCCACATCATTCACCGGCAGCAGTGACTCCTCAACCGGTGTCAGTAATTCCCGGACTGGTGTCAGCACCTCGTTTACCGGTACCAGCAACTCCATCACGGGCAGCTCACACAGTATTACCGGTCTAAGTACCGGTATAACCGGCTGTTCCGCCTCCCAAACCGGTCAAAGCTACACGGCCACCGGCTCAAGCCTTTCCCATACCGGTGTCAGTGTCAGTACCACCGGCAGCAGCACCTCAAGTACCGGTGTCAGCGTCAGTACCACCGGCAGCAGTACCAGTGTCACCGGTGTCAGTGTCAGCACCACCGGCAGCAGCACCAGTGTCACCGGAAGCAGTGTAAGTGCGGTCGGCTCTTCCGTATCCGCGACAGGAAGCAGTGTCGGGGTGAAAGGCAGTGATGTCTCTGCCACCGGCAGCTCCGTCAGTACCACCGGCAGTGATATTTCCGCAAAAGGCTCCAGTATGTCCGTCACCGGATTTTCTTTCAGCTATACCGGCGCCAGTTACTCCGATACCGGGATTGACCTGAAAACGGTCGGTATGCAGAGCAAAAATTAAAAGGAAGCATGATGCGTATTATTCGTCCTCAGCAACTTGCTGTACTCAGAAACAGCTACCAGATTGGCAGGGAATGCCGGTCCGGTATCAGTGTGATCGCGGGCAGTTATTTATCCGCCCCTGATCACTTTGTCACTGAAGCACAGATTTGGCAGGCATGGAAGTCTGCCCCCCTTTCCTTTCGGATGTTGGACACCGCTGAGCCGAAACCGCATGCCGAATATATCCTTGCCGGTCATGCCGGAACCGGGCAGACACTCACGGCACTGGATGTTGCCGTCCGGGTCGGATCACTCAGCCGGGCGTGGCGTCTTGAGGGGGAACCGTTTACCCGCGTTGCGATGGATCACACCGAAGCACCGGGCGGCAGTGACTGCAAAGAAAACCCGCTGGGCAAAAACGCCCGCGGCGGTACACGCCCGGTACTGAGAGAAGCCCGCGCCGACGGAGCCGCAGACCCTTATATCAACCTGGCCGCACCTTCATCGGTGCCGCCGGATTTTCATGTCCGCCGCAGACACATTGATGCCGTCGCTCACGTGATGACCGACAAACAGTATATGGAAAGCTGGTTTCCCGGGCTGCCGCCGGCCATTGACTATCGTTATTTTCAGATGGCACCGCCGCCGCAGCAGCTTGCCGCTTCTCAGTGGCCGCGCCATGTACCGTTTGAACTGCACGGTTTCAGGCCGGATAACGCGGTGATTTCCGGTACATTTCCGGCAGTCCGGGCCAGAGCATTTGCGATTGGTAAAGATGCGGCAACCGCAGAAGAGATAATCCTGGAGAAAAAGACCCTGTGGCTGCTGCCGGATGATGACCTTTGTCTGACGATTTTCACCGGCAGTATTCCGCTGCCCCACCTGTTTGCCACCCCGGCAGTCACACTGCTGGCCGCGCTGGACACTGATGGCGCGGAACGGCCGCTGACGCATTATCAGGATGTGTATCAGCGCCGCAGCCGGACCGATACCGCCAATTTTGAATTTCTCCGCGACCGGGAACTGATGCCGGAAAACAGTCATTTCAATGTGATCCGCGATATGGCAGAACACCCGGATTCTCTGCGCTACAATGCCCGTCCGCTGACAAAGCAGGATACCGACACGTTTTATCAGGACGTGGAAAAAGCAATCGCACTGCATGAAGAGAATCAGCAACAATACTTCGCCCCGCCGCCGGAGCAGAACGCTGCCGTGCCGGTCAGTGATACGCTGCGCCGGAAAACAGTACAGCCTGCACCGGATTGCGGGGCGGTAACCGAACACCGGGACTTTATCTCACTCTCGTTTGCCGGCACAACATTACAGGGAAAAACCTTTAAACACTGCCATTTTAATCAGTGTGATTTCAGTGAATCACAGCTGGCGCAATGCCACTTTGAACACTGCCGGTTTACATCATGTCTGTTTACCGGGGCGGTGATAACAGATTCACAACTGACCGGCGGCCGTTTTCAGCTCAGTAATCTGAGCGGGAGTACATTTACCGGCACACGCTGGGAAAACCTCACACTGGATGACTGCCTGCTGGAAAAAGGGGAATTCACCCGCTGCACCTGGGCGAAATGTCTGATCAATGACACACAGATCATCCGCAGCGGATTCACAGAGTGTGATATCAGCGGCGTGATGCTGTCCCGGTCCGGACTGACACATTCCTGTTTCCGGCAGAGCACGCTGACATCCTGGATCGCCGATAAAACAGAGGCTGACGGCGTACAGTTCACCGGGTGCAGCCTGACAAAAAGCTCACTGATCGGCGGAAACTGGAAAACATGTACATTTACTGACACCACCCTGGAGAGTGTGACATCCGGTCAGTACACCGATTTTTCCGGCAGCAGCTTTACCGGCTGCCACCTGAACAAAACCGGTTTCAACAGTGCCGGATTAAATCACTGCCGCTTTTCCGGATGTGAGCTGATCGAAACCTGCGCCGACGACAGCAATCTGACCGGCGCGGTTTTCAGTCACTGCGATATGGCCGGAATACGCCTGAAAGATGCAGTAATGATCCATGCCTCACTGACCAAAAGCAGTCTTCAGCAGGCCATGCTCTATAACGCCGATCTCCGTGACAGTACTTTCCGGCAGTGTAATTTCGCCGGGGCAAACCTGGCCATGATGAACGGTAATTCCGGCACTCACTTTGATTTATGCCTGATGGACGGCGCACATCTGTTACCGCGCCGCTTCCGGCTCACCGCCTGACAGGAGATCTGAATGAACGAAACCGCAAAACAGATTATGGATTTGCAGGCTGTGAAACTGATCCGCGATAAGCATTTCAGTCAGCTGCAACTGAAAGATGACACCATGACACATCTGCATTTTACAGACTGCCGCTTTGATCATCTCAGCACGGAGAATGTTCAGGCGCATCAGCTCTGTTTTCTGCGCTGTAAATTCGCTGCCGTGTCACTGAGTAAGAGCCTGTTAAATTCCTGCACTTTTATTGAGTGTGAGATAGACACTATCACACTGACAGAGTGCGGCCTGCTCAGTGTCTCTTTGCAGCAGACCACCATACAGTCACTGAATGCCGGAAAATGCCTCGCGGAGCGCTGCATGATTTCCGGCGGTAAGGTCAGTGAGAGTGTCTGGAAAGAGGTTTCCCTGAGTTACTGGTCGGCGAATGACTGTGAGATAAACAACTGGCATACGGAAGGCGGCCTCGTGCAGGACAGCAACTGGTTCGGCTGCACCCTGACACAATTCCGCTGCACCGGTGCGCAGATTACCCGCCTGGTTTCCGGTAACAGCAAACTGACCGATTGTCAGTTTACCGGCAATGAATGCGACATCCTGGTCTGGCAGAACTGCCTGCTGACACGGACTGACCTGCGGAAACTGAATCTCACCTCCGCCGGGTTTGCCAAATCCCGGCTGGAACAGTGCCGCCTCGACGGCAGTAATCTGCACTATGCACAGTTTAATGAAGGATCACTGCACGACTGCACACTGACCGGCACGCAACTGACCTGCGCCCAGTTTACTGATACTGAACTGCATCAGTGTGACCTGAGCGGTGCACAACTGATTTCAGCCGTTCTGGTACGGGCCGTACTCACTCACTGCATTCTGGATGATACGAAATTAACCCGCACCGATATGCGTTTCTGTCAGCTGAAACAAACTCCGCTGCACAGTGCGGCCGTGCAGAAAGTACGCCTGCACGGTGCAAAAACCGGTCTGACTGACCGCGGGCAGAAAGCAGATGAACCGCTGCTGACATCCGTTGATTTATGGTACGCCCGGCATCAGCCCGGCCTGAAAGATGACACCGGGTCCCCCCGTTTAACCCCAGGAGCCAGCCGTTATGTTTGACACAATACATCATACTGATACACCGGTCTTATCCGGCAGACCGCTTTTTTCCGCCCCGGAAACTCCGGTTATCGCCGCAACACGGCTTATTGCCGGCGAAAACGGAGAGCTGCTGTTGCAGTCACATCCGTATTCCGCCGTGACCACCGCAGCCGGGTGCCTGATTGCCCCGGAGAAAGGCGATCTGGTCTGTGCCATGGTACAGGGAGACTGTGCCTATGTGCTGTCCGTTCTGGAGCGGCATGCCGCCACCGCACCGCTGATACTCGGCACGCAGGATACGCCTCTGCATATCCGCGCACCGTCTCTGGCGCTGGAAGCATCAGAGAGCATCACAATGAAAACCTCCCGCTTTTCCCTGGTATCACACACCTCAAAGTGGGTCGCACAAACACTGCGGCAGATTGCCGGTTCTCTGTTTATCAGTGCGGAAAATGCCCACAAAAAGGTTGAAAACCTTGATGCCACCGAAGCCGGTCACATTGCCCAGCATGCCGAAAAAAGCATGGTTCTGGATAATGAAATCGGCGCTATCACATCACGTGCCGTCCTTCGTATTGATGGCGGCCAGGTACATATGGGGTGACCACATGACAGCAGCAAACACACGGGCAGGTGGTATCAGTTTCTCCGGATGCGAGCCGATGATCCCGATCCCGGGACCCAATATTGCCCCGAACGCCACAGGCATACCCAATGTCTTCAATTATTTCTGCTGCGGCGGTAACGAGCAGAATCTGATGTCGATACGGGCATCAACCATTTCCACCGGCATTGTTATCGGTGCCACCGGAGCAAACTCAGCGCAGATGATGCCCGTTCAGGGCTCAGGCAAATATTTTATTCAGGGCTGCCCGGCGACCCGGCTGGGCGATACGAGTATGACGAATAACTGCAACGCGCCCGGCACCCAGATTGCGCCGAGCCAGACGAAGTATTTTATCAATGCCTGATTACCGCAGATGGCTGCGCTGCCTGCTGACAGTGCCGGGTATTGCACTTCTCAGCAGTTGCAGTCTGATTTGGCCGGACACGCCGGAACCGCTGCCCGCGGACAGAACCGTCATCTGCGGATTGATGCGGCGGCCCGGGTTAACACCGACAGAGCAGGTAACACACTGCCTGTCCGGATTTGTGTCTTTGAAATCAGCAGGGATGACTGGCAGCCGCCCGGTCTCTACCGGAACGCCCCCTGCGATGAAGCTGCACCGGACCCGGTCATGATCCGTCAGATGCAGCATATTTTAACCCCCGGTGAATCCCGCCGGTATTCCTTTGCGATCCCGCGGGAAGCAACACGCTGGCTGCTTGTGGCCGCGGAGTTTCACATCCCCGGAAAAAATAAAAATACTGTTCTGATCAATACGGAAGTTAATAAAAATTCAAATGTTGTTGTCGTGGTCAGGGAGCGCAGTCTGACACAGATGAAAGTACCTGTTTCAGATAAGCCCTGACACCACGCTTGAGGACGGAACTGAGGACATAATTATGTTGTTAAAACAGCGTGTTGCCTGGGTTGAAGGAATGCTGATGGAACCTCAGCATTTTCAGCAGCAGGAGCGGTATTTCGAACATTACACGGATATGCGTATCCGCAGCACAGATGCTCTGGCCTGGGGTTTCCGTCAGATACATCTCGACACCGGATTACTCGATCAGGGAAAAATCGCCCTGACCCGTGCCAGCGGCGTTTTTCCTGACGGCACCCCGTTTGATCTCGGCAGTGACAACCCGCTGCCGGTACCGTTTGATCCGGGACCGGACTGCCAGGGACACATTATTTGTCTCTCTGTCCTGATGGATATGCCGGGGAATACCTTTATCGATCTGTCACAAAGCAAAGGACAGAGCCGCTTCAGTGTGATTAACGCCGATGTCCGTGACCGCAACGCCGGTCTGGCCTCAGAGGGCACACCGCAGATGGCCACACTTCAGCTCGGGGATCTCTGTACACGGCTGAATATCCGGAGTGCGATCAGCGATGCGGAATCCCTGCTGCCTGTAGCCCGTATCACCGAAAAAACCCGCGACGGCCGCCTGATACTGGATGATAAATTCCTGCCGCCGATGCTGGATTTCCGCGCCTGCGGCTGGCTGAAAAGTGCCGTTACCGAGCTGCTCGGTCTGATGGTACAGCGGCTGGAGAGTGTTTACCGTCCGGATGTTCCGCTGACCACCGGCGGGCTGACTGAATTACTGGAACTTTTGCTGTTACAGACACTGAGTGAATACCATCTGCGTCTTGCTCATCTGCTGTCACTGCCTCAGGTTCATCCTGAACGGATGTTTTTCACGCTGCTGGGTCTGCTCGGCCGCCTGAGCATCATTCCGGGCAAAGAGAATACGTCGCTGCACCAGGATTTCCATTATTCACACAATGAGCCGCAGGATGCTTATTTCAGGCTGTTTGCCGCACTGCGCCGTGCCCTGTCACTGGTGATTGAAGCACCTGCAATCGCCCTGCCGTTTATCGAGCGCGGCGACAATATCTATCTGTACCAGAATGATCCGCAGTTACGTCTGGAAAAACTGATTTTTATCGTCAGTGCGGAGTTACCGGGCGATACCATGAGAAGTCATTTCCCTGCACAGACAAAACTGGCGCCGGTGGAAAAAATCGTCCAGCTCATCGATTTGCAATTGCCGGGCGTGCGCATCACCCCGATGTCATCACCGCCGCGCCACATCCCGTATTACCCGAACAGTGTTTACTTTGAGGTTGATAATGCGGATCCGATGTACAGAGATATGCTGGCCGGCAGTGCCGCGGCACTGAGTATTGTCGGTGATTTCCCGGGATTACGTTTTGAGGCATGGGGCTTACGCCAGGGGAGAGTAGGATGAATGAATTCGAACGCCAGATCAGGAGTGCCATATCAGCGGCCCGTACCGGAGTGAAACAGGCCGAGCACTCATTAACTAACCCGATATGGCAGGCCAAAAGCACTGCCGCCTCCATCGGCGGCATCATTCCGGCCGGGATGCGGGGGATGGGCAACGCGCAGCCGCAGGATGACGACCAGCCGGAATTCACGGCGGCTAATGAAGATCCGCCGGTATCATCTGTGAACCGGACGCAGGGAAAACATAACCCGCTTCCGCCGATGCGCCCCTCACAGCAGCGGGAGCATCAGCAGGGTTCCCGCACGACCGGACAAAACACGTCACTGTTCGGTCTCTGGCATAACCCGTATGTTTCCGCCGCGATGCCGCTGCTGTTGCAGATTGAGTGGTTCCGTAATGAACCAGAGACCGATTTTGTCTGTGCCCGCCTGCAAATTGTCAGAAAACTGGAGTTTTTCCGCAAAGATCTGCGCAAACAGGGTTTTCCGCCGGAGGAGATCGATCACCTCTCCTATCTTATCTGCACCTATGCGGACGGTCTTTTTACCGACATGGTGAAAGAGGAGATGACGGGGCTGAGTCTGCTGGTGGAATTTCATAAAGATGCCTGGGGCGGTGAGAACTGCTTTGAGCATCTGAAAGAATACATCAGTAATCCGCAGGACAACCGTGATGTGCTTGAGTTCTATTATCTGATCCTGTCCATGGGATTTGAGGGAAAATACCGGATGCTGGAACGCGGAGCGGTATTACTGATGGATCTGCGCAATCACCTCAGCGGCCTGCTCTATGCACAGAATACCACCCTGTTCTTATCTGATGTCCGGGCGGAGAAAGTTAAGCCGCCGAAACGCCGGTTTATCACCGCATTACGTATCCTTATCACCGGGCTTATCCTGGCCGTTATCGCCTACGGTATTTCCGCCTGGTATCTTCATGAGCAGGCACGCCAGATCCGCAATGATATTCTGGCGTGGGTTCCGCCGGAGCCGCGCAAAATTAATATCATGGAAACCCTGCCGAACCCGCTGACACAGATACTGAACGAAGGCTGGCTGGAAGTCCGTAAAGATCCGCGCGGCTGGCTGCTGATCTTCACCTCTGACGGTGCTTTCCTGACCGGTAAATCCGAACTGACGGAAGATTTCCTCAGCAAACGCAACATCGAACGTCTGGGTGCCGCCCTTGCGCCGTGGCCGGGGGACCTGGAAGTCATCGGTCATACCGATGCCACCCCGTTCCGCAAAACCTCCGCCAATAACAACCTGAAACTGTCGGAAGCCCGCGCCGTGGTTGTCGCCGATATTCTGCGGACCAATACCATGATTAATCAGACCCATAACCGCGAAATTACCGCGACAGGCCGGGGTGAAAGCGATCCAATCGCCGATAACACCACAGATGAAGGCCGTAAACGTAACCGCCGTGTTGATATCTTATGGAAAATAGGCAAACGCGATGCGGAACAGGCCATGCAGGGCTATCAGGACAGTGATGTTCCGGCGGTGCTGAACAACACCCCCGCACCGTCAGCAGGTAATTATGATAACAACACTTCAGCGGAACCGCCTGTGCTCCCGGCCTGGATGAAGTAACGGTATACAAGGACGTATTATGATCAGACGATTTATTATCCTTATCATCGCATTGATTCTCAGCTACATCATCTGGTGGGTCGGACCGATGATTGCCATCGGCAACTTCTACCCGCTCGCGCGGGTGCTGGTACGCCAGATCATTATCGGTATTATTCTTTTCTGGGCGTTATGGCCGTTTGTGGCTTTCCTGTTCAGCCGCCTGTTCCGGTTTCTCCGTACCCCGCTGCCGAAACCGAAAAAGAAAATTATCCAGCTTGACCGGGTGACGGCCCGTTTTACCGATGCCATCCGGACGCTGCAATTTATTGCGCTGGCGGGTAAAAAAACCCGCAGTGAGCGGATGAAAATCCATCTCAGCCGTGAATACATCAATAACAAACCCTGGTTTGTGGTGATGGGGCCTGCCGGATGCGGCAAAACCTCCGTAATTTATGACAGCGGTGAACAGTTCCTGCTTTCCGAGCAGTACGGATTATCCCGCACAACCGATGTCGGTCCGACAGTGGATTGTAACTGGTGGCTGACAGAGCGGGCTGTGTATATTGATACCGCCGGGGAATGGGTGCAGATGCACGGACAGAGCGATGACGCCGGAAATGCGCGTCAGAAATTGTACGCCCTTATCCGTAAACACCGCCGCTATCCCGGCATCGACGGGATTATTTTGTGTGCGGATGTCGGCACACTGCTGTATGCCCCGCTGACTGAGCGGAAATCACTGGCAGATACACTGCGTATCCGCATCCTCGAAATGGCCGCTCTTTTTCAGTCTGATATTCCGGTCTATCTTCTGCTGAATAATATTGACCATCTGCCCGGCGGTGAGGCATTTCTGAACATCGCCGATGACGACCTGCTCGCAGGCGGTCTGGGGATCAAACTGCAATGTACTGACGATCACCGTAATAATTTCATTCATGATGAAAATACCTATCACCAGTTTCAGATCCGGGTCAGCAACTATATTCTTGAAACCCTGCACAATGTGCCGGATGACGGATTACGCCACCAGCTGCTGCTGTTTATTGAATCGCTCGGCGCACTGCAAAAGCCGCTGTTTTCCTTCCTTGAACAGATTTTTCCGGCCTCGGCCACCGGCTACACCGGATGCCTGCGGCAGCTGTGGATGGGCAGTACCATTCCGCTGATAGCCCGCGAGAGTCTGTATAACGCAGAGGCGGACGGACTGTTTGATGAGCGTCAGTCCGGCGGGATGTACCTCCCGGCGCTGACTCAGGCCATCACCGAGCGGGGCGTGCTGCACAGTGCCCGCTACCGTCCGCTGCGTAACAAGCTGTTTTCCGCCGCCCGCTATTTCGCAGTAACCGCCGGTCTGCTGGCTGCGGTGATGCTGCTCTCCTCCCGCTATTTCTGGGAATCGGATTTTATCGCCTATGCCAGCGCCCGCTTTGAGGAAACCAAACGGATCGTCCGCGATATTCCGGTGACCAGCCAGTTCAATGACGACCTGATCGCCGCTTATGAACAGCTCGGTTATATCAACACGCAGTTTCTGGAAAGTTCGCCGCCGCTGCTGACACCGTATTTCGAGCACAAACTGCTGAGCAGTGCGATGGAGAAGACATACCGCCGTCATCTCTACAAGATTTTCTGGCCGGCCGTAGAAAATTATATCGCCAACGAACTGAAACAGAGTGCGTTCAACGGTAATACCGATGCCTACGACACCCTCAAGGTCTATCTGATGATGGTTTATCCCTCATACCGGGAGCCGGAGGCACTGGAAAACTGGTTTATGATCCGCTGGGATAACTACGCGGTCCAGGGCTATACCGAAAACGACCGCCGTCTGTTCCGCTATCATCTGCATGAGTTATTCAGTGACACTTCCTCCACGGCACCGGTGGCCAAAATGAATGCAGAACTGGTACGTATTGCCCGTGTCAATGCCATGAAAACCCCGATCCATCTGCGGGTGGTTAACCGTATCAAAGACAAACCGCTGCCTGCCGGTATTCAGAATATCTCGCTGGCAGATGCCGCAGGACCCAGCGTGTCGCTGATGCTGCGCCGCAAGAGCACCAATACCGTGACAGATACCGCCGTTTCCGGTTTTTACACCAAAGCCGGTTACCGGGATGTCTTCCTGCCGCAGTTACAGGATGCGGCCACAGATATGATCAGCGAAGAAAACTGGGTGCTCAGTGACAACACTGAAAAACGCGGTGATATCGGTACACAGGAAGCGATTCAGACATTATCCAATGAAGCGCTGAAAGCCTACCTGTCTGAATATGCCAATCAGTGGGACAGTTTCCTGAAAGATATCCGTGTCCGGCCAATCAGTGACCTCGATGATGCGGCGCAACTCGCCCGTCAGTTTACCGAGCCGTCTTCACCGCTGACCGGTCTGGTTCAGTTTGCTATCGATGAAACCACACTGAGCCGCGAAAATCAGCAGGATGCCACCGGATGGTTTGCCCGCCAGGAAAACAAACTGACTCAGACCCGCCGGTCACTGCTGGACGGGGTCAGTAATGATCGCGCTGCCGGAAGCACGCCGGAGAAAAGCCTGGAAGCTCGGTTTGAAGCGCTGCACCGTCTGCGTCAGGCCGAAACAGCCGGCGCCAATGATCCGCTGTTCTCGGCTTTTGACCAGGTTTACAACAAACTGGCCACCCTCTCCGCCTCACTGCGGGCCGGTCAGATCCTGCCGCAGAACGGTGAAATCAACCGGTTACGCGATGATATGCTGCGTCAGCCGGAACCGGTACGCAGTGTCATGATGGATCTGCTTTCAACAGGTGAAAAACAGAGCCTGCAAAAGAGCAAAGAAAACCTCAGCCGCGGTGCATCATCCATTGCTTCTGATTCCTGCCGGACCACGATCAGCGGCCGCTATCCGTTTAACCGGGGCGCACGGGAAGAAGTCGGGATCGGTGATTTCACACGTATGTTCGGACGCGGCGGGGCAATCCAGAGTTTCTTTGATGAAAACCTGGCGGCCTATGTGAATACCGGTGCGACCCCCTGGCAGATCCACCCCGGCAGCCGCGGCGTGGTGTCCGCCAGAACGGTGGCATCATTTGAAAATGCCGCCCGCATCCGGGATTCCTTCTTTGATCCGTCAGGTTCGATGTCAATGTCCATGATTATCCGTCCGATCTCATTATCCCCTTCGGTTCTTGAAGCAGTACTGGATATTGACGGACAGATAATCCGCTACAGCCACGGCTATCAGGAGCCGGTCAAAATTAACTGGCCGGGCCCCAAAGGCGGCATTTATACGCGCCTGACATTCAAAACACAGGACGGACAGGTGGAAACGGTCAGCTTTGACGGTCCGTGGGCACTCTTCCGGATGTATGACGCCGGTAACCCGGCACAACTGAGCAGCAACAGCCGCCAGCTCACTATGGCAATGGGTCAGGTGAAAGGATTCTTTATTGTCGAGCTTAATTCAACAATGAAGGATTATCCGTTGTGGTCACGGGCATTAAAACAATTTTCCTGCCCGGGTAATATCTGATAAACGAAAAGGACAGTCATTATGTTAGATCCGAAAAATGTACAGTCAGTACTGAAATTCAGTACTGAATCAGGAAATGATTCTGCTTCAGAATTACAGAAACCCTTTATGGACGGGGTTAAAAATATGAAGATGTCCGGTTCGGATGCCTCCCGTTCCATTCTGAAAAACGTCAATCAATCCTGTGACCAGATGATGAAGGAAATGGGAAAAATGTTTGACGGCCTTCAGGATAATCTGGATGCACATCAGAAAATGCAGCAGGCAGAACGGCCGAAAGACTTCGACACGGCCATGAAAGATTTGCGGTCAACACTCTCCGCCGGCTTCCCGGAAGAGATGAAAAGCATGTTTGATAAAATGCCGAAGATATAATCCGGACAAAAAAATACCGGGATTTTCCCGGTATTTTTTACTGTGATAAGAAGCAATCAGAATAAATACTTAAAACGGACACGGGCACCGTAACGGTCGTTATCTTTACTGTCAACCATCGTCATATCATCCTTCCCGTTAATATGAGAGTAGTATGCACCAAGGTATGTTTTAAAGTTATCCATTCCCAATATATCCGGTAATTCATACGACATAAACACTGTGTGAATATTATATTTTCCCGGATATAAAATATCATATTTGCTGTCATCCGCTGAGTTTACAACCTGATAGGATTTAATATCATTATGAGCATATATATACCCCAGCTGGAACTTACGCCATAACACGTTAGTTCCGGCAGAGAAGTCATTTTCATTCTTCGCATCCAGATACGCAGTACTGACGTTAACGACCATGCCATTTTCCGGATCATCTTTCAGTGTATCCCATTTCATCGTCAGGCCATAACCGGTACGCCGCGACTGATCCTCAAACTTTCCGTCCGCATTATTAAAGCCGTAAGCATTGCTGATCACGTTAGCATCCACCGCCCCCGCAATCGTAACATTATCATAATTCCATGCTACTACCGGACGGACATAAATCACATTCTTTTTGTTCTGTAATTTACGGCCATGGTATTCCTGATCTTTAAAGACGCGGCTGCCATCCTCAACCAGCGTATTCACCTCAAAATACCAGTTATCATAATTACTGCTGAGGTTCATAGCACCGCCGCTGTTACTCCGTCCGCGCCCTTCTTTCATCATATAGATATAGCCGAATCCGTCGGCATAGAGATCATTGGCGCTGTTACCCGAATGTTCGACAAATGTATCCTGATTCAGCGGGAACATATCATAAGCCTCATAACGGCCGATTTTATATTTCCATTTATTTTCTTTACCAAAATAGAATACCGCATCATCAAGCCCGATATTTCCGGACATATTGGCTAACGGCTGAACACTGAAACCGGCATAATTGCCATTATCCAGTTTTCGTTGTCCGTCAAGGCCGATTAAGATCCGCCCGTTAATATCCCAGCGTTCTTTATCACCGAAATCATCCGCTCCGCGTCCGGCCTGAGTCTGCATAGACGTAATCTGCCCTTTGCGGCTGGCAGCATCAATATTAAATTCCACATCACCGTATAATTTCAGTGTTCCTTTTTCATTATCGGCGCTGACAATATTACTGAAACCGGATGTATTCTCCCGGCCGGTATTTCCTGCCGGAGCCGTATTCCGGGCCATTAAATTTTCCAGACGTTCTGCTTTTTTTTCTGCTGCCACTGCTCTTGCTTCAGCTTCAGACGCTCTTTTTTCAAGACTGTTCAGACGTGCCTCAATATCACTTAATGATGTTTCAGCACCGGCAGAAAAAGAAATAGCAAATCCTGTCAGCAATGCTAATTGAGTTAACTTCATTATATCTACCTCTGTTCACAAAGATCGGATGGCAGCAGCATACGAATATGCTGTGCCTTTATCAGAAATATTATTATCGGTAATTTAATTATTGTTTTATTTTTAATACAGATTCAGGTGTAATTTCTTCAAATGAAGAAATAATAAGATCAGCTCCGGTTAACAGTGAACGATCTGTTGTTACGCCGACTGAAAAAATACCCGCTCTGTTCAGTGCGGCAATACCCGACTCCGCATCCTCAAAGCCGATGGCATTCTTCGGAAGAACATCAACAGATGATGCGGCTTTCAGAAATATTTCAGGGTCCGGTTTTCCTTTACTCAATAGTGCAGGATCGACAATAGCGTTAAAATAATTATCAATATTTAATTTTTTTAAAATAAATGGTGCATTGCGGGATGCAGAAGCAACCGCACATGGTATATTAAGCTTGTTTGCCCGGATAATAAAATCCTTAACACCGGGAAGAATATCCTTTTCAGATAACTCCCCGAGTAGCTTCACATAATACTCATTTTTTTCATCCGCCAGTAATATCTTTTCTTCATGGCTGTGCATATCAGACTGATGACCATAATCTAATATTTTTTCTAATGACTCCATCCGGCTGATACCTTTGAGTTTCTCATTAAACTCATCACTGATATCAAAACCTGCTTTATTGGCAATATATCGCCAGGCGATATAATGATATTTTGCCGTATCAACAATCACGCCGTCCAAATCAAATAAAAATCCTGATTTCATGATGTGTATTCCTTCACATAAGTATATGAAAACGGCATACCTGCTGTAATCTGATGTTTTTCATTATTAATATCGATAAAGACTGTTTGGTCGGCGGTGACTGATACCGATTTCTGTGAGATCAAAAAGCAGTAATGAACACCACGATGCTGCAAATTAAAACTGATACGATTCCATTCAGCCGGTAATGACGGTGAAACGGATAAATGATCACCCCGGATATCCACACCTGCATAGGACATCACTGCTGTATTGATAGTTGCGGCCATCACCCCGGTATGAATACCTTCTGCGGTGGTTCCGCCCTGAATATCGCCATAATCAGACCGCAACGCCTGCTGATATAATTCCCGCGACAAATCATGTAATCCGGTATTGCAGGCCAATTGGGCATGCACTACTCTGGAGAGAGTTGAACCGTGAGAAGTTCGTTTTAAATAATAATCAAGATTTGTTTGTGCATAATCACGATCTAAGTGATAGCCCATATTATTCAATATTCCGGTAACATCATCACGGGAGAAATTATTGAATATCATTAACGCATCAGCCTGTTTTGCCACCTTATAGTCATCAGCACTTTTACCTTCAGCACGCAGTATTCTGTCCATCCGGTAAATATTGCCGTATTTATTCTGATAGTGTTCCCAGTCGATCTCTTTCAGGGAAAAATACCCGTCAAACTGCGCAATCACATCATCTTCAATCACCAGCGATAAACATTTACCTGTGTGGCTGATTTTCCGGATAAATGCAGCATCCTCCTCTGTGGTATTAAATTCCGGAGACAATTCAGTCAGAACGGAAAATAACCAGGAGATCATTAAATTGGTATACGCATTATCTTTCAGCCCGGCGGCGCTGCTGCCGCTGATATGCTCATGAAATTCATCCGGCCCCATCACCCCGCTGACAGAATAACGTCCGGTTGATTCATTATATTCGGCTTTACTCAGCCAGAAGCGGGCAATGTCTGTCAGCATTTCCATGCCATACAACCGCATAAATTCCGCGTCACCGGTCGTTTTCCAGTACAGCCAGATATTATACGCAACGGCCAGAGAAACATGACGCTGGAGGTGGCTGTAATCCGGGTCCCAGTGACCGTTCAGCGGATTCAGGTGGACGGATTGTGTCTGCTCACTGCCATCCAGACCGGACTGCCACGGATACATGGCACCCTGACAACCGCTGTCCTGTGCAATTTTCCGCGCCGCCGGTAACCGGTTATAGCGGTACATCAGCAACTGACGGGCCGTCTGCGGAAAATGCATGATATAGAAAGGCAGAATAAAGATTTCATCCCAGAAAATATGCCCCCGGTATGCCTCCCCATGTAATCCGCGGGCCGTTACCGACACATCGAGTTTATATTTTCCGTTACTGTAAGGTGAGCACGATGACAACAGATGACAAATATGTAAACGCAATAACTTCTGCGCCATTAAATCACCGTCAATGACAATATCCGCTTTATCCCATAAATTTTTCCATGCCTGCCCGGAGGCTTCAGCCTGAACGGAAAAATCAGCCAGCGTTGTTTTATCCGCATCCGCCCAGCTATCCGGAAAAACAGAAGAGAGACGGATATTAATACTTTTCTCAAGACGGTATGTTTTGCCTTTCTGCGCATGACAGGAAATAAACTGCTGCACTTTACCGGCGTTTTCTTTTATCTGAATATCACTGTCAGTAAAAAAATCACCACGTATTTTTGTGGTCACGCCGATACCGATACCGGATTGCAGTGTCCGTGCATTTAATTGCGCATAGCTGCCTTCTGCCCCGCGGGATAATACCCGGTAATGGTGTGACGTCAGGCTCCGGTAACGTTCGACACCGTAATTCCGGGTCGTACCGTCAATACAGGTAACAACCGTAATATCCGCATCAAAATTCAGGGGAGTGAAGCTGTATTCAACCGCAAACCGTTCCGGACAGGACATATCCGCCAGCATCCGGCTGTTAATCTGAATAAGATGTTTGCGGGAATCCTCCGCAATCCAGCTCTGCTCCAGAATACCGTTTTTTAAACACAGGTTCCGGTACAGCATTTTATTACGGCAATTTTCCGGTGATAACCATTCACCGTCACCGATCTTTATCCGGACAGAGCGGGCGTCAGGAACATTAACGAAATCCTCATTGGATACCGTCTTTCCGGCAACATCTGACTCCGCCTGATTATAACAACCGGCCAGATAGGTTGCCGGATAGGTTGCATCACCCGCCTGCATATCCGGCAATGTACCACGCACACCTAAATATCCGTTTGCCGTGGTTAATAATGATTCAGCCGCATATTCTTCTTTACCCGCAGTGAACCCGGCATAATCAATATTCCAGCAGAGCTGCTCATATTTTTGTTTTAATGCCTGCGCCAGTTTATCTTCTGTGAATACAGCTTTTCCCTGCTGTGCAACAAAAGGGGCATTAAAATTTTCGGAAAATGATTTTTCCAGATCAATAATGACATGCCCGGCCAGTTCAGCACAGAATGAGGGATAATCCGGTAACCGTTCTCCCGTAATCACACCACCTTTAATACCGGGAAAATCACGGCTGATCTCCGCTAAAATATCCAGGCATGCTTTAACGGATATGTCACTCCAGCGGAATGCATAATCATATTTATCGCTGCCGGAAAAAATATCGGCACCACTTTCTTTTACAGACACAGTCAGATAACACATATTAAATTCACTTTATTAATTTACAGAGAAGTTACCAGGGTGCCTTTACGCTGCTGATAACGATACATCATCATTGTTAATAAGATCGGAACAACAATGGCGACTATCATGGCAACAAGGTAAATACCCCAGAAAGCAGGCTGGACAGACAAGATTCCCGGAATACCACCGACACCGATACCGTTGGATAACACATGAGCAAAACCGCAAATTAACCCCGCCAGCGCGGCACCAATCATGGCGCACAGCATCGGGAAGCGGTAACGCAGGTTCACGCCGTACATCGCCGGTTCAGTCACCCCCAGATAGGCAGATATCGCCGCCGGAATCGTTATTTCCCGTTCATCCTTTTTACGGCTCATAATAATGATGCCGACAACCGCAGAGGCCTGGGCAATATTCGATAATGCGATGATAGGCCAGATAGGTGTTCCGCCGATGCTTTGTGTCAGCTGCATATCAATAGCCAATGTGGTGTGGTGCAATCCGGTGATTACCAGAGGTGAATAGAAAAAACCAAATATCATCGAGCCGAGTAACGCAAAATCACCCAGCATCAAATAACGGACACCATCCGAAATAAGATTACCGGCAGCACGTCCGAACGGCCCCAGAATGGCATGAGCCACCACGACAGAAACCAGAATACTGATGATAGGTACGACCACCAGGGTTAAATATTCAGGGATACGGCGGCGTAATTTCACTTCAAACCAGCCGAGGAATAAACCGGCCAGAATAGACGGTATCACCTGAGCCTGATAGCCCACTTTCTGGATGGCAAATAAACCAAAATCCCAGACATCCGGTGTCTGACTGCCGATGCCATAAGCATTCATCAGCTGTGGCGACACTAATGTAATACCCAGCACAATACCCAGGATCGGAGAGCCGCCCATTTTTTTGGTTGCTGACCAGCAGATAGCCACCGGCAGGAAATGGAATATAGCCTCACACGGTAACCACAGGAAATCATATATTGGCTTAAGCCAGGAATAATACTCCGTCAGTGGTCTATCATCCCGGACAGGCATTTCGCCGATGACATTTCTCAATCCCAGTAATAAGCCACCACAAATCAACGCCGGCAGCAGCGGAACAAAGATTTCCGCCAGATTGGCAATCAGTCGTTCCCAGAACTTCATATTTTTCCTGGCAGCGACTTTTGTTTTTTCTTTATCTGATTCAGATATATTAAGTTTTTCAATCAACCCCCGGTAATAGTCACCGACATTCATACCGATAATGATCTGAAACTGACCTGCATTATTAAAACACCCCTTAACTCCGGGGATTTGCTTAATAGATTCAATATCAGCCAGTTCAGGATCATTTAAAACAAAGCGTAAGCGTGTCAGACAGTGAGAAACTGTACTGATATTCTCCTTTCCGCCGGTAAATTTGATGATCTTATCCAGTTCATCACTGTGAACATTAATTTCCATATCCCCATCCCCGTATAAAACGTCTGTGTTTTAAAATACGTTCAGTATGGGAATGACTCAATGGGAACGATCCCATTACGGGACGAATGTCACACTAAAGTTTATTTAACTCAATAAAATCAATAGGTAAATGAAGGTGATGGGATCAGGTGTGTTTTTGGTGAAAAGTTGCCATTAACCATATCAATCAATAAGTTGACCGATGTCTGACCGGTTTCACGAATACCCAGGCGACATGTTTTCACATCAGGAAAAAGGAAGGTTAATAAGTCATTTCGCCCGATACAGGCAACAAAAATAGTATTAATCTGATGATGAACGAGATATTTTTTAACACCAAACGCCAGTGATTCTGTCGCGCATAATATGGCCTGAGGACGTTTTAGTACGATATTTTCCGCAAGCAGATATCCGCTTTCGTAGTTTAATTCGCCCAATGCTGAGTCCGCTGTTATCTTATATTTATCGCAATAATGCTTATAAGTCTGATGGCGTAATAATCCGGTTGTTTCATCCTGTTCATTAACACCAATATAGCTGACAGCTGTAAAGTTCTTCTCCTTATGCAGATAATCCATTAAATGATTAACTGTTCCGGTATCATCATTACAGACACAGGTATAGCCTTCGAAAGAACGGGCAATAACGACGATATTCTGTTGCCAGGAAACTAATTGTTCTTTATCCAGCCCGGTAAAAGCAAACAGAATAACACCATCCACCTTCCGCCTTTCCAGCATGGACAAATGCTCATCAACCTTTTCAGGATCAAACTGGCTTTCCAGAATAATAGGGTCAATATTATTTTTATATAACACAGGCAGCATCGCGCGGATTGACTGGTTCTCAGAATAAGAATCAAGCCGGGTGACAATAATCCCGAATGTCCGGCCTGTTAACCCCCGCATCGCCCGTGCTGATTTTGATGGCGTAAAGTTATTCTGTTCAATTACCGCCAGTATTTTACGGCGGGTTTCTTCATTGACATTCTGTTCGTTATTAATCACACGGGAGACAGTGGACTTGCCGACATTACAGATAGCAGCAATATCTTTAATGGTGAGTTTTTTCACAGTGTTGCTCCCGTTGATTCATTTTGATCTGGTTATCAGAACAGATACCGGGTGAATCCCGTAATCCGATACCGGGTATTATACGCATTTAAATGTGAAATTACTGATTGTTATAATTCCTCATCCGGAAAATAAGCACACATTGCGTTATTTTTCTTTCGCCCAAACGCAAAAAAGCCACCCAATGGGTGGCTTCTTCACTTAATAATAACCTGGCGGTTCCCTACTCTCACATGGGGAGACCCCACACTACCATCGGCGCTACGGCGTTTCACTTCTGAGTTCGGCATGGGATCAGGTGGGACCACCGCGC
>OJJS01000022.1_pt1 | contig 58017 bp, 66 predicted proteins | sample 1596371 | NCBI WGS metagenome assembly OJJS01 (sample SAMEA4350116, study PRJEB24818) | metagenome | biome: human; feature: gut; material: faeces | place: Denmark | collected 2013-09 | reverse complement strand
GAATAATATTGTCTGGGGTACCACCACCGTCTCTTCTGAGGGGAGCAAATGATAATGAGTCTGAAATCAGCGTTATTAAAACCGGATATGCATGTCGAAAAACGCACATTATTCGGTGCTGAAGTCAATCTTATCCGCCTGACCGTCGGCCAGCTCGACCATTATGACCGCGAAGTCCGTGCAGCGACTGAAGACGGTGATTTTGGCCGGGTATCTGTAGCCGGTGCGAATCTGATTTTATCGGCCATTTGTGATGAAAACGGTAAGCCGCTGAAAGCCGCAGATTTACCGACAGCAAAACAGCTGATTGATGCACACAGTAATGCGGCATTCTTAACCGCCATGAAAACATTGCAGCAATATTGCTACGGTACAGTGGAAGACGCCAAAAAAAACTGACGGACTCACCCCGTCTGTACCAGCTGTTTCAGCTGGCTGATCGATGGGGTGAGCCGGATCCGAGAAAACTGGCAGAATTGCCCGCCGATATTATTAATCACTGGCGGGCTTTTTTTATGCTTGAAGAAGATGCGGCGGGTGTTAATCACGGGACAGGTACTGCTCCGGCAGTACTTTCCGATATTGATAGCCAATGCAAGGATGTAATGAGGATCTTAAATGGCTGACATTGAAACTCTGGCGGCTGCATTACACCGCAATGCAGCCTCCTTTAAAGCGGATATGGCGGAGGCATACAGCAGTGCATCCGCAGACTCGCTGAAGTTCGCACAGTCTGCCGGTGCGGATGCGGCCGGCACCGCAAATAAGCTGGCGCTGATCTCTGATGAGGCAAAACGTACCGGTAATCATCTGGCGCAGGCAGGCACCGGATTCAGTCAGTTCGCTATCCCGCTGACAACGTTACTGAACAGTCTGAATACCGGCGGGGCATTTACCTTTTTTGCCCTTATCCCGGCGCTGGGACAAGCTCTGAATGAAACCGGTAAATTAAGTGCCGAGATTGATAATAAGCGCGCTAAGGATATTGCGGCGGCGGAAAGTGCTCTCCGGATGGCTCAGGCGCAGGTCCGTCAGGCGGAAAGTGCAAAACAGGCGGCTCAGTCACAGATCCGGCTGGCCGGTAATATGCGGGATGAAGCCGTTGCCCGCCGTGAACAGGCGATGGCACTGGATGCGTATTATGCGAAAAAAGCGGCACTCAGTAAGCAGAACGGCACCGATGTTTCTTATACAAAAGAACACGCAAGAAATGCAGCTGTTATCAGGAATGCCAATATTGCGGAGACAAATGCGAAGTTACAAATCGCAACTGCGTCCCGAAGTCTGGCAGATGCTGAACGCAGTGAAAGCGCAGGAAAACAAAATCTGGCGGCGGCAACCACCCGGCTGACTGATGAAAATAAGAAACTGAATGTTTCACAACGGCTGACTGCACAGGCGGGAGAGCTCCTTAAAAATACCTGGTCTATGCTTGGCGGCCTGCCGGGAGTGGGGCTGATGCTGGCGGCTGACGGCATCTCTTATCTGTATTCGCAGTATAAACTGGCGGAGGAAAGGCAAAACGCGTTTATACAGGCGATACAGCAGGGGGGCGCGGGGATCAGTAACTCCGTTTATCAGCTCAATGCTCTGACAAATCACCTCGGCGGAACGGCTGAGGCGTATAAAACAGTGGCAACCGCAGCGGGAGCGGGTTTTTCCGGCACAATGTTGCGGGATATCTCTGAGTTTGGTGTACAACTGGAGAAATCCGGTGGCAGTGCAGATTATCTGATCTCAAAACTGGCATCCATTAATGAACAGCCGTTACAGAGTCTGCGGCAGCTTATTAATGAAGGACTGGCATTTGATGAGAACACGATAAACCGGATTGCCCTGCTGGAGCGTCAGGGAGATGCGGAAGGTGCAAAGGAACTGGCCCGTCAGAGTGCGCTGGATGCCACTAAAAAACTCAGTGCAGAGCAAATAAGTATAGATGAGCTGCATAAACAGGGTATTGAAAAGATCTCCCTGCGGTATCAGTCATTGATGAATCAGGCCAGTGAGGCGGGATATGCTGCCAACAAAATGCGAATTGATGCTCTGAACAGTCTGACACATGAAAAGGCACTTCTGAATGCAATTTTTGCTGTTATGAACATACAGACGGAACAGCAACAAAAAGCGCGGATTAACAATACAAAAGAATATATAGATCAGACCCGGCATTTAAATGCGGCATATCAGGCAGGCGGGGATCCGCAGAAAGAAAAACAAAAGCTGCGGGATGAAGCATACAAAAGGTATGAAAACGGAAGCTTGCCGAAAGAAGACTTGGATCAGACGCTCAAGGGGCTTGATGTTTTATATGGTTCACCAAATAAGGGACATTATCGTTCCGGCGGAACCCCAGAAGGGGCTCGCAGGGTTGCGCAATTAACAGAACATACCGAAGCATTAAAAGCACAACTGGCCGAAAACGAAAAACTGACGGAATCAGAAAATAAACTAATCGCCTTTGACCGCGAGTTGCTGGATTTATCCGGTAAGAAAAGTGATGCCGGTAAACGCAGTGTTCAGGAGAATGCGGCGGCAATCCGTTCAGTGCTGGAAACGAATGCGGCGCTTGAGCGGGAAATCGCGCTCAAAAAATTAAGCAAACAATATGATGAACAAAACCGTGATCTGAAATCCCGGACTGCGACTATGCAGCAAGATGCGGATAATCAGAGATTACAGGGCACAATGTCGCCGATCAGTTTTGAACTGATGCAAAAAGAGCAGGAGATAGCGGCGGATTTCCGCCAGCGCCGCTATGAACTGGATAAAAATATCACGGATAAGACATCGGATCTGTATATCGCACAAACAACGCTATTCAATGAAGAGCAGGAAAAACAACTCAGCATTGTGCGTCAGACTGCCGGTGAAAAAGCCCTTAAGGAAGAGAGCTGGCAGGAAGGTTTAAAACAGGGATGGAAAGACTTCACTGCGGACAGTGGTAGTGCATTTGAAATGATGCGCGGCGTATCTGCCAGAGCATTAGGCAGTACCTCTGCATTATTTACTGATTTCCTGCTGACCGGGCGCGCCGGTTTTGCCGATTTTACCCGTTCGATTCTGACCGATATTGCGAAAATGATTATTCATATGATGATTTTCAACAGTATCAAAAGCGCACTTGGTGGAACGTGGCTTGGGGACATGATGGGGATTCTGCCGAACGCGACAGGGGGCGTTTACAGTTCAGCGGAGCTGGGGGCATTCAGTAACAGTGTTGTCAGTTCACCGGTATTTTTTCCGGTCAGTAACAGCGGTACACCTATCGTCGGGCTGATGGGGGAAGCCGGCGATGAAGCTATCATGCCGCTGAAACGCGGACCTGACGGCAACCTGGGAGTAAGAGCTTTCGGCGGCCGGGCTGCGGCTCCGGGTATAGCCGGTGCGGCGGCGCCCGTGGTGTATATCACCGTGTCGTCAGAGGGGAGCCCGCAGACACAGACGACCGGCGGATATGAGCAGTTCGGCAGAGAAGTCGGGCAGTTTGTTGATCAGCGTTATCGCTCACTGGTGGCATCGGACTTACGTCCCGGCGGGGCAATCTGGAATGTGGCGAAGGGGGGAAGATGATCGAAACATTCACATGGAGCCCGCGGCTCAGCCCGCAGGGCGAAATATCTTTCAGAACCCGGAAAGCAAAATTCGGTGATGGTTACGAGCAGGTATGCGGTGATGGTATTAACACCCGCAGTCAGAAATGGTCTCTCAACTTCACCGGGACGGAAAGTTATATCCGGCCAATCCGGGATTTTATTGACCGGCACGGCGGAATTCGTGCCTTTCAGTGGAAGCCGCCACTGGAAGATACCGGATTGTATCGCTGTGATGATCCGAAACTCACTCCGCTCGGTGGCGACAACTACTCACTCTCCCTCACGTTCACACAGGCATTTAAACCATGATCACAAATGATTATCAGAAGCCGGAGCCGGGTAATGCTGTCCGGCTTTTTGAGGTTGATGGCACGGAGTTTGGTGCACCGGATGTTTTGCGGTTCCATGCCTGCAATATTCCGCACACAGAGGCGGAAATTACCGCAGCTGGTGGTGATCCGGAAAAATTATCGGCAAAATCTATCTGGTGGCAGGGCAATGAATACCGTGCCTGGCCGGTACAGATTGACGGAATTGAGTCATCCACCACCGGATCCGGCGCACAGCCGAAACTATCTGTGGCGAACCTCGACGGCTCAATTACAGCATTGTGTCTGTCTTATGACGACATGCTGAAAGCGAAAGTCACGATACACGACACGCTGGCCCACTATCTGGACGCGGCGAACTTTCCGGACGGCAACCTGGCATCGGATCCGACCCAGGAAAAAGTCACTGCTTTTTATATCGACAGCAAATCTTCAGAAACCAATGAGGTTATTGAATTTGAATTAGCCAGTCCGATGGATTTACAGGGTGTGCAAATCCCGACCCGGCAACTGCACTCTATGTGTTCCTGGTGCATACGCGGCAAATACAAATCCGGTGACGGCTGTGATTATGCCGGGCAGAACGGGTATTTCGATAAGCACGGCAACCGTGTGGATGACCCGGCACAGGATCAATGCAGTGGTATGCTGAATACTGGTTGCTTCCCGCGTTTCGGGAAAAATAATCCGAGCCCGTTTGGCGGCTTTCCGGGAACATCATTACTGAGGAAATAGGGATGCGCAAAAACATTCAGGCAGCTATTTTTTCACATGCCGAACGTGAGTATCCCCGCGAGTGCTGCGGGGTGATCGCGCAAAAATCCCGTGTAGTGAAATACTTTCCCTGTCGTAATATTGCGTCCACACCGGAAGAGCACTTCGTATTATCGCCGGAGGATTACGCTGCCGCCGAAGATTGGGGAACGGTGACCGGTATTGTTCACAGTCACCCGGATGCCACTACCCAGCCGTCAGAACTGGATAAAGCACAGTGTGATGCCCTCGGTGTGCCGTGGTATATCGTCAGTTGGCCGGAGGGGGATTTGCGGACTGTTCAGCCGCGCGGCGAGCTGCCATTGCTCGGCCGGCCGTTTGTGCTAGGGTTTTCCGACTGCTGGGGACTGGTGATGAGCTGGTTCAGGCAGGAGCGCGGTATTGAACTGCCGGATTACCGGGTGGATTATCATTGGTGGGAGCAGGGCGAAAACCGGTACGCCGATAACTGGCAGGAAGCCGGATTTATTCAGGTTGACGATCTGCAACCCGGTGATGTCATCGTGATGCAGGTGCAGGCACCGGTCGCCAATCATGCCGGTATTCTGCTGGATGATAATATGCTGCTTCATCATTTATACGGACACCTGAGTCAGCGGGTACCATATGGCGGTTATTGGCGCGACCGCACAGTGATGATCCTGCGGAAACCATAAACTGTGATTCAATTCACTTTGATATGTAAGGAAAATTAATTAACATATGTGTTCTATTTACAATTAAAAGTGATTATTTTAATGAAGAAAATTTTAGTATTACTTGCTGCTGTATTTGTTCTTTCAGGATGTCAGTCTTTACCTCCGCTTAACTTTGCTATTCAGGATGTTGAGCCGTCAAAGAATAAAATTGATGGTGAACTTAAATCTGTATCTGTCTCTTTGGCGTCACCAGAAGAAAAAAAAGGAGATATAGAGGCAGGGATGGAAGCAGTACCTATGCTTTGGAAAAGTGCGCTTGATGACGCTTTAGCAAGAAACGTAATTTTTAAAGATGACTCAACCAGAAAATTGAGTTTGTCTGTGAAAGTTCTGGCTATTAACAGTCCATCGTTTGGTGCAGAAATGAAAACTGTATCAATAGCAAGATATCAATTAACTGACAGAACTAACGGTAAAGTTGTATACAGCAAAGAAATAACAGCAGAAGGTGTCGTTCCATTTAGTTATGCATTTGCCGGAATAGTTCGTGCAAGAGAATCGATAAATCGGTCAGTTCAAAATAATATTTCAGAATTTTTGCAGGAATTAGATCATATCGATATAAATAAGCCTTATTTTGGCATGTGATTTAGCAAACCAATTCAGTAATTACATATCTTAAGCCGCTTCAGCGGCTTTTTTTACAGGTGAAATATGTCACAGGAAATAATGGCAAAAATAGAGCTCGGCGGTGTGCTGGGTAAAACCTTTGGTAAAACGCACCAGCGGCTTGTCTGTACCACGTCCGAAGCCGTCCGTGCGCTGTGCTGCACCATCTCTGGATTTGAGCAGTTCCTGAATACCAGCAAATCCCGCGGCTTAACTTATGCGGTATTTCGCGGAAAAAAGAATATCGGGGTGGATGACCTCGGTTTTCCGGTGACTGATGATGTTATCCGGATTGTACCGGTGGTGATCGGCAGCAAGAGCGGTGGATTATTTCAGACCATATTCGGTGCTGTGCTGGTGGCCGCTGCGGTGTGGATGGGGCCGGGTGGTATTGCTGCCGCTTTTGGTGCTGGCGGCATGGTTGGCTTTATGGCCACAACCGGCGCAGCGATGATGCTGGGCGGCATCATTCAGATGTTGTCCCCGCAGCCAAACGGGATCGCCATGAAAGACCAGGGCGAAAACAAACCGTCCTATGCGTTCGGCGCGCCGACGAACACCGTTTCTCAGGGTTACCCTGTACCGATCGGTTACGGTAAGCGCCGCATCGGCGGAGCTGTTATTTCAGCCGGAATTTACGTCGAAGATCAGCAGTAACCCCTCTTTCAGTTATTCAGCAGGAATCCCACAATGACACAAATCACAGGCCGCAAAGGTGGTGGCGGCAGCCCGCGCACGCCCGTCGAACAGCCGGACGATTTACAGTCCGTTGCTAAAGCAAAATTGCTGATTGCCCTCGGTGAAGGAGAATTTGCCGGTGAGCTGACCGGGAAGAATATCTTTCTGGATGGTACCCCACTGCTGAACGCTGACGGGTCGGAAAACTTTCCCGGTGTGGTGTGGGAATACCGCCCGGGCACCCAGGTGCAAACCTATATTCAGGGGATGCCGGCGGCGGAGAATGAAATCACGGTTGGTATCACCGTGCAGAGCAGCACACCGTGGGCGCACGCATTCACCAACCCGCAATTGTCCGCGGTTCGCGTCCGCCTGAAATGGCCGTCCCTGTTCCGCCAGGAGGATAACGGGGATATGGTCGGTAACGAGGTGGCATACGCCATTGATTTACAGACTGACGGTGGGAGCTGGAAAACCGTTGTGGACGGACGTGTAAAGGGCAAAACAACTTCCGGTTATGAGCGTACCCACCGCATTGATCTGCCACAGTCGGCCACATCCTGGACACTGCGTGTGCGTAAAATCACGGCAGACGCCAACAGCGCAAAAATTGGTGACACCATGGTGCTGCAGAGTTACACCGAGGTGATTGATGTCAAACTGAGGTATCCGCATACCGCGCTGTTGTATATCGAGTTTGACTCAAAACAGTTTAACGGCTCTATCCCGCAGGTCACCTGTGAGCCGAAGATGCGTATTATCCGTGTACCGTCAAACTATGACCCGGAGCACCGGACGTACTCCGGCACCTGGGATGGTTCGTTTAAGTGGGCATGGACCAATAACCCCGCATGGATATTTTACGATATCGTGGTTTCCGATCGCTTCGGCCTCGGGGACCGTATCAAAATGCAGAATATCGATAAATGGGAACTGTACCGTGTTGCGCAGTATTGTGACCAGCCGGTACCGGACGGCAAAGGCGGCAGTGGTACTGAGCCACGCTATATCTGTGATGTGTATGTGCAGGATCGTAATGAAGCCTATACCGTGCTGCGTGACTTTGCAGCCATCTTCAGGGGCATGACCTACTGGGGCGGAAACCAGATTATCACCCTGGCGGATATGCCGCGTGATATTGATTACAGCTATACCAAAACCAACGTGCTGGACGGGCGTTTTACCTATTCCGGCAGCAGCAGTAAAGCCCGTTATTCCTCCGCACTGGTGTCGTACTCAGATCCGCTGAACGGCTATGCCGATGCCATGGAGCCGGTGTTTGAAAATGAGCTGGTTTACCGGTTCGGCTTTAATCAGCTTGAAATGACGGCAATCGGCTGCACCCGCCAGTCAGAAGCGAACCGCAAAGGCCGCTGGGGCATCCTTACTAATAACAAAGACCGCGTGGTGACATTCGGTGTGGGGCTGGACGGTAATATCCCGCAGCCTGGCTACATCATTGCGGTGGCGGATGAAAACCTGTCCGGGAAAGTCACCGGCGGCCGCGTCAGTGCGGTGAATGGCCGGAGTATCACCCTCGACCGCAAACCGGATGCCGCGCCGGGTGACCAGCTGATGCTGAATCTGCCGTCCGGTAAATCACAGGCCCGTACCATTCAGATGGTCACGGATAACGTAATCACCGTTACCACGGAATACAGCGAAACGCCGGAACCGGAATGTGTCTGGGTGACGGAGTCAGACGAGCTGTACGCCCAGCAGTACCGGGTGGTGAGTGTGACTGAGAATGATGACGGCACGTTCACGATATCGGCGGCCATGCATGATCCGGACAAATACGACCGGATAGACACTGGTGCGGTACTTGATGAGCGTCCGATCAGTGTTATTCCTCCCTGCAACCAGTTCCCGCCGAAAGATATCACCATCAGTTCTTATTCTGTTGTTAACCAAGGGATCAGCATTGAAACTATGCAGGTTACCTGGTCACCGGCGGAGAACGCCATTGCCCATGAGGCGCAGTGGCGGCGTGATGACGGAAACTGGATCAATGTGCCGCGCAATGCCACCACCTCGTTTGACGTGCCCGGGGTCTATTCAGGCCGCTATCTGGTGCGGGTCAGGGCGATAAATGCAGCGGAAATCTCCAGCGGCTGGGGGTATTCAGAGGAAACCCGGCTGACCGGCAAGGTGGGTGATCCGCCGATGCCGCTGAACTTCCGGGCATCCACGCTGGTATTCGGGATCAAACTGAACTGGGAGTTCGGGAGATTCACGGAAGACACCCTGAAAACCGAAATTCAGTACAGCAAAACCAATGACGGGCAGAACCTGTTGCTGTTGGCCGATGTGCCGTACCCGTCCCGCTCTCACGAACTGGCCGGGCTGGCTGCCGGTACCGCGTTTTATTTCCGCACCCGCCTAGTGGATAAAACCGGCAATCAGTCCCCCTGGACTGAGTTTGTGCGCGGTGTGGCCGAGTTCGATGCATCAACCATTATTGATGAAGTTGCCGCCGGGCTGGGTGATTCCCAAATCATCAAAGATCTGCAGTCGCAGGCGGATGACAACTTCGAAGCCATCATCAACAACGCCAACAACGCATACGGCCAGTGGGGCTACTGGCAGCGTGAAAACGGCGCGATGAAAGCAGAAATTATCGAAGTCCGCAACTACACAGTCACGGAAACCACTGCACTTGCAGAGAAACTGGACGCGGTTAAGGTGACTGCAGACGACAGTTTCGCCATGGCACAAAACTCTATCCGGGCACAGTGGGACATGGCTGCCGGTGAAGCATCCGTTGTTCACGATATGAAAGTCCGCATTCATTACAACGGTGAGGACTATTCCGCCGGCATGGTTATCGGGGCCGAGCTGAAAGGCGGGGAGGTGAACACGCTTATCGGGTTTAACGCACAGCAGTTTGCGTTTTATAATCCGGTAAAGAAATCGATGGATCTGTTCATGTACATGAAGGACGGACAGGTCTTTATGCGTGAGGCGTTCATTAATCAGGCATGGCTCAACAGTGTGGTTGTCACTGACAAAATGCAGTCGGAGAACTATGTGCCGGGTAAAACAGGTTTCCTGATTGATGCCAAAGGCGGGAATGCTGAGTTTAACAGTGCAATATTCCGCGGCATTCTTGATGTCAGCAGTGCGGCATCAGGCGGCCGGATGGAAATTAATAATGAGGCAATCTCTGTTTATGATGATAACAACGTATTACGTGTGAAGTTAGGCAGGTTGTAATGTCGTATGAGTTTTATGTGAATTTGGGGAGATTAAGATGGCACGGAACGGACTATCAATACGCGCCCCTGATGGCATTGAAATAATCAGTGAGACAGATCGTGTTGCCCGTGTGGTTGGTTCGCACACATTGCCGCCGATAGAACGAAACGGATATTACAGAAAAGAATATCACCACCCTGAACTGGAGGGGCAAGGGGAGCTTTTTGCATGGTTTGATGCAGCAGGGTTCTGGAATATATCAGCAGAGGGAAGGGTTGTTGTCAGTGGTTACACCATTATAGTTGAACTGAAAACAAGTAGCGGCGGCTCGGCAGAGCCGGTGACACCCCAAACAAAAGTACATTACGGGGTCAGATAATGGCAGAGTATGGATTTCAGCTACGGGGAAGCCACGGAAATTTACAGATAGATGGCCGGTACCAAAACATGAATATCACGATAAAAGAAAATCTTATGTGCCCGGGCGGATATTCAGAAAACAATTCTTATATGCAAAAAGGAGCGATTACCTCAATCAAACAGCCATTTCCGCCGACAACCACTATTGTTGCTCTTGACTCCGATAATTGGGTCAGAGCGGAAGGCCGCAGTGTTTATCAGGCTGCAGGAGCAGGTAAAGCAAATGTGATTTTCTTTGGCTTTGGCACAAACAAGCTGAATTGGTTTGGTTCCGGGTATGGCTTGAGTGTATGTAATGAAACCGGTCTGGAAGTTTATAATTCGAACTGGGCAGTGATGAAAGTTATCGGGTTCTTCAATCTCGGGTTTGTTAAATACTGGAGCTTCAAAATACCGCATGGTAAGCGGTATGCAGTTGTCGTTAATGGCGGGCGGGTGGAATATAACATGTCCTCTTACGATGCCGTGGGAATGTGGCATGAATACAGACGTAACGGAGATACAATAGAAATCAGGTATAACGAGAACGCAATGTGGTGGTTCAGGGATGATGACGAATTTTCTTTTGTTGCTCAGAATATTGATTTATCAGTAATCGTTGTCGATGTGACTGGGTATTAGGTGTTATTAGTTATCTTTTATAATTTTATTGTCAGTCAGACTGGGTGGTTATTGCTACAAAGAACAAAAATATTAAGCCGGTTAGTGCCGGGGTTATATCGACGTTCATTCCATCGTCAAAAAAATTAATTCCACAGATGAGATTCAATTCTGAACAGCCCGTTTTTATGGCCTGGGTTATGGCATTGCCTGTATCCCGGGATCTCATTTAACTCACTTATTTAGCAAAATTATTTGTTTGAATAAAAATAAGTGACTCACCAAGGAAACCCCATGATTTACACAGACGGCACTATAGCCATTAAAGCCGGTTCACCGATTGTGACCGGCACCGGTACACAGTGGAAAAAGAACATTCACGGTGTGGCACCCGGCCAGCTTATCAGCATCGAGAACGGCACAGCACCGGTCAGCATGATGATCCGCGCGGTAAACAGTGATACCGAACTGGTGTTGTCATTCAATGCCCCGGTGACGCTCAGCAGCGCGAAATACTCCATCGCCACCACGGTACCGGATACCATTTCAGATGCGGCCCGCACTATGTCAGCCAATCAGGGGTATATCGTTTACTTTCTCCAGGCAATGCAACAGTGGATGACCGACACCGGGCAGGTGGAAATTGAGCTGCCGAACGGCCAGAAAGTGACGCTGGATAGCATCAAGGCACTGACGGATAAAATTAATAATTTCAAAATACCTGAAGCCACAACCAAACAAAAAGGGGCTGTGCAACTTACCGGGGAACTGGGGGCGTCAGAGTCGTTGGTTGTTTATCAGAGGGCATTAACAGAGTTACTGAAAGATTTATTATCCTATTCGAGTCACCTTGTAACCGGAGGTGTTGACTCATCCGGAAATGGGTCCGTCAATTTCGCCGGTGGTATGGGGCGGGTATACAGAACGAAGGCCGGGGCTATCACGATCTATTCACGACCGGATGGTAACGGCTCCGGATATACAACGTCATTTCAATTGCCGGAAACGCCGGGTGCAGTTATGGGAGCTGACAGAACGTGGGTCGGGGATAACTTCTTCTTTGCCCAGCGAGAGGTATTCTCTGCACCTCCGGGGACTACTGTGCGCGGTTCGTGGTCTGGCACACAGGCTATATCCTATGCCAAAGGAATGAATTTCGGCTATCCGGGAAGTAACAACAGCGATACCGGTCAGATGTACATGGGATACAACGGGAAGGGATACCTCTATTTTTTGAACAGTGGGGCAGCCGGCGGTAAATGGGGTGGGGAGATTGCGTTAATCGGCTCCAGTGTGGCATTCGACAGCAATGGATTTTTGAAAAAATCCTCACCTGTCATTGTTATTCACCCTGACGGCCATTATGAAACCAACGACGAGTCCGAAGGTGCTGAAGTCCGCTGTACCGGCACTGGCCAGTATCACATCACCGGCATCCTTGGTTATAACTCAGATGGTGCCTGGGGCGTGAACGGTGGTATCTCGGTACCGAAAGACAATAACGGCCTTGAGCTGGTTTATGTCGATGACAGGGTGCAGAGTGACGGCAGTCTGATTATTGAAACCTGCCACCGTCAGCATGCTCATTTGCCGGAACGTTTCCAGAACTGGCGGCTGAAAGAGGTCACCCCGGAAGGTAAGCGTATTTTCTATCAGGACGGCGAACCGTGTGACCTGCCGGAATCCACCCGCCTCGATGTGCGTGTTGAAATGCCGCAGGGTTCAGTCTGGAATGTGAAGCAGCGTGAACTGGCCGAGCAGATGGAACGCGAGCAGGCAGAGCGTGAGGCACAGGAAGCAGCAAAGCAGAAAGAGAGCGCAGAGGAATAAAATAAAGCCGCGCTGGTGGATGTGTAGCGCGGCAACCCTGGCAGACCACTCTGTGCCGGGAGCAGACATTACTAGCATCAGTCTATGTTAATCAACTGGGAGAAGATCACGTCGAACATTTTAGGCAGATTGGTATTGAATGTAACAGTTATTCGGACAACGAGGTTTAATCGCTGGGTGATTATTCCTGCTCGTTTTTTGTTCAGTCAAAGAAGCTGATAACTGCCTGTGCGCACTTCGCTCGTTGTATGTTCTGCGTATAGTAAATATAAACAGCGGGATACAGTGGCCAGTATTCATGCAGTATGGATTTAAAATCCTGATAGTCCACCATACCAGCATGTAGGGGTTCAAATATACGACTTATGGCGATTCTGGCTCTGACTGCATCGTATATGGTATCAATATCGTTACATATCATCACTGGTGTGATTTCAGGTGTTACGGACAGGCCTTTTTCAATGAGTATTAAAGGTGAAAGACGATTCGAGGTGGTAAACCTGTAGGTAATTAGCAGATGGGCAGAGAAAAATGCAGTAAAACTGGAGTTTATTCAGCCGGGTAAGCCGACGCAGAATGCTTTCATTGAGCGCTTTAACCGGATATACCGTACAGAAACATTCGATTTTTATCTGTTCAGAACGCTGAATGAGGTACAGAAAATGACAAAAAAATGGTTGTCAGAATATAACTGTGAACACCCGCATGAATCACTGAACAATATGACGCCGGAGGAATACCGGCAATATTATTATTTAGCCGGGATCTCAAAAAATGCATAGAACTAAAACGGGCCTATTTACACTCGACACCGTTAAGCTATGCCAACGTCAGTGATATGTCAGCTAAAAGAGGGCTTATTGCAACAAGCCCCCGTATAGCTTAACTCCGTTTTGGTAAGTACCAAAGTTGGAATTAGATAGCATTTTCAGTATGTTTGTGGCTGAATCTAGATACCTTCCACTTGAATCGATTTAATTACAGTTGGTCTTTTAAGCATACGCTTGTACCATGACTCAATATTTTTCATATGGTTCAAGTCAATATCAAGATTGAATCGTGAGACTATCCATTCAGCACTAGCCCAACTTGTTAAAGCAAAAAGATAACAATCAGCAATCGTGAATTTATTACCTGTCAAATAGTCTGATTTGGCTAACTGATCATCAATCCACTGGAATCGGGATATTAGCTTCGGTTTAGCTATATCCAGATAAACACCAGATTTATTGCCATAAAAAAGAGGAATAAACCCTTTATGAATTTCAGAAGAAAGAAAACTCAGCCACTCCATTAATTTATATCGTTCTATAGTTCCAAATAATGGAGCAAGACCAGATTTTGGCGCTAAATCAGCAATATATTGGATAATCACAGCACCTTCGCGCAATACATTACCATTATCGAGCTGCAATACAGGAACATATCCAAGCTCATTTACTTTATAATAGTCAAGATTATCGCCATAGGTATGCTTTATAGTATCGACCTTAATTAATTCAAAATCTAATCCAGCTTCACGTAATGCTATATGAGGGGATAACGAACAACTACCGGTAGAATAATAAAGTTTCATTTTTTATCTCACTATAATAAAAATAGTTTAATAACATGCTGAGTTATTGTGAATACTCTATGTAGAGTACTTGATTTTTAAGGATTGTATGATCCCTTTTGTGTTAAATGACAAGTTAGATAGATAAAACCGTCGATTCTCTCCAGGCAATCTTCGTATACCATTTTAATACTACATTACGCATACGCTTAAGCAGCGTGAGATCCAGTATCCGCGGGGCGTCTTCACCCATTCCACCGCCGCGGTCTTTATCGCCGCCGCAGGTTTGGCCGTGATTTCTATCTGTTATCTGTCGATGGGGTCTCACAGCCCGGTGCTGGTGATCTCTTCCCTTTCTTCAAACCCGCAATCACAGGGTTTTTATACGTGATGTTCATCAATTTCCGTATTACCTGCTTGCCCGGATGTCATATCAGGCGTTAACTATAGCGATTGATGGCTTGCTTAAGGTACCGGTATGAAAAAGAACGATCTGATTGATTATATTCAGCATAACTACGGCACACCCCCTGATTATCCGTGGATTAAATATCCGGATTATGCCGTTTTCAGGCACCGGGGGAATTCCAGGTGGTTTGCTCTTATTATGTCAGTCTCTGCTGATAAAATAGGTGCCGGAGATGCAAAGACGATGGCGGATATTATTAATGTTAAGGTCGCGCCTGAACTGGTGGGTTCTCTCCGCTTAAAGAAGGGCGTCTATCCTGCGTATCATATGAATAAAGAACATTGGGTTACAATAATATTGGATGACAAGTTTAACAGCGGGGAACTGAAATCACTGATTGATGATAGTTACAGGCTGACGCAGTAAGCGTTATATGTGTATCACATTACTTATCAGCTAACATCCCGTATTTACGGGATTTTTTGTTACACATCCTATTTTGTAAAGAAGTGTAAGCTATATATTGAAAATTCAGACACTATCCTTATATAGATAACGTACCCGGATAAGAGTGATTACCGGATAAGAAAAGCAGTGGTATATAATCAATAGTAAATTGAAATACTGAAGGAGGAATTATGCAGAACATTAGTTCTTTTTCATTATTTCCGGCATTATCTGACAGCTTGCTGTCAACGCGTTTTGACCAGATGGATCGTTTATTCAGCCAGCTTACGGGCAACAGACCAATAACTTCAGAACATCCGTATAATCTGAAGCAATTAAATGATGCACGTTATCAGCTGACGGTTAGTGTTCCCGGCTACAGGGAAGATGAGCTTGAGGTATCACTGAAAGGCGGCAAGCTCAGTATTCAGGGTAAACAGCCTGCTGAAGTGGTTAATGAATCAGAGAAATGGGTACATCAGGGGATAGTAAAAAGTCAGTTTTCATTAGAATTTAACCTTGGTAAGAATGTTAAAATCCAAAATGCAGAGTTATCCTGCGGATTATTGACATTGGATATAGAGTATGAAATTCCGGAAGAAGAAAAACCACAGTTAATCGCTATTGAAAATAAAGATACCAAGGCTTAATTTTTGATTTTGTTTACCCTGTGGAAACCGTCAGACCGGCGGGTTCCGCAGGGCTTGAAAATGACAATATTGATACGATATATATAGTGCGCTGTTGTTAATAGTATTTGTGTGGATTAAAGGTATATATAACAACAGTGCAAGCCTCACTTCGGTGAGGCTTTTTTATTATCAGGTTATCTGTTTTTCGTGATGTGATAATTTGGGTTTTATATGCAGGGTAAACAAGTCAAATGGCTTTACTTATTGATTTTTCGACCGCTCTGCACTCAGGGCTGATTCCATCGACCTGATCTATTTTCCCGGGCTGGTTTCCTTCCGGCGTATCCATTTTAATTACGCATACATTTTGTTCCGGCTGGTGCCTGGTTTTTGGTGAACAGCCTGCTATCAGGAAAAAGGAGACGACAAATAATAATGCCTTGGTTTTGTGCATATAAACAGTCCTGTATTGCAAAGTGTCAGTGCTTAATGCTATCAGAGTAACAGCATGAAATAAAAAATATTTTATACATTCTGATTCATTTTAGTCCGTTTAAAACATATCACCCGGTTACGGTATTTTCCTGTTAATTACCCGGCTGCGGATAATTGACAGGAAAGCAGATACTGAAAGACATTCAGCGGGTGCAAAGCAGCCGGAATAATGCCTGACGACCGGAGCATCAGCAGCGTAAATCACTATACTGTTTTGCTTTCCTTTTGCGCCAGTATGTCCGGAAGATTTATTTCTATCCAGTCTGCCAGCATAGCGACTTTTTCACTTATCTGTTCACCGGAACCGGTCAGTGTATATTCGACGTGGGGCGGTAATACCGGATATGACACGCGATTAATAAAGCCATCCTGTTCCAGCGCCTGTAATGACTGAGCTAACATTTTCTCACTTATTCCGCCGATCTTACGTCGTAAGTCGCTGAAACGGTGTGTCCCGTCACGAAGGGAAATTAAAATCAGTATCCCCCAGCGGCTTGTTACATGTTTAAGAATTTCCCGGGAAGGGCACTGCGCGGCAAATAAATTACCGTCGCGTAACTGTTGGGATAATGTTGAAACTGCCACGTTACACTTACCTTTTTGTATGTACTTACTTTAAGTAAGTCTAGGTGTTATGTTAACGAAACACAAGTGATACATTAAGGAGCTATCTTATGATTGCGATTACCGGTGCGACAGGCCTCCTTGGCCAGCATGTTATTGAAAATCTTCTGCAAACAGTCCCGGCAGGCCAGATTGTGGCGATTGTCCGTAATCCGGCAAAAGGTGCGTCCCTGAGCAGGAAAGGCATTTCTGTACGTCAGGCTGATTACAATGATGAAGCATCATTAATCAGGGCGTTACAGAGGGTTGAGAAATTGCTTCTGATTTCCTCCAGCGAAATCGGGCAGCGTGTCACGCAGCATCGCAATGTGATCAATGCTGCAAAATCAGCCAATGTGAAATTTATTGCCTATACCAGTTTGTTACATGCCGATACCTCTCCGCTGAGTTTGCATACTGAGCATGTGGAAACAGAAAAAATGCTGGCTGATTCCGGTATCCTGTATACCCTTTTGCGCAATGGCTGGTATACGGAAAACTATCTGGCCAGTGTGCCTGCTGCGCTTGAGCATGGTGTCTTTATTGGCGCGGCCGGAGACGGAAAAATCGCTTCCGCAGCCAGAGCTGATTATGCGGCAGCTGCAGCCCGTGTTATCAGTGAAGACGGGCATGCGGGTAAGGTGTATGAGCTTGCCGGAGATGAGGCCTGGACATTAAGCGACCTGACGAAAGAACTGACTGAACAGAGCGGGAAGAATGTTGTGTATCAGAATTTAAGTCAGGCTGATTTTGTTGCTGCACTGAAAAATGCGGGCTTGCCTGATGAGTTGTCTGAAATGCTTGCTGACTCTGATGTTGGTGCGTCCGGAGGAGGATTGTTCGATGATAGTCATACTCTGAGCAAACTGATCGGGCGGCCAACAATAACACTTGCTGAAAGTATCAAAGGTATTCTGTAATTTCTCTTCCGGCAGAGTTTCTGCAGGCACAGAGTACGGTATTTGCTGGTGGTAAATAAACATGATACCCGATGGCTGTTATTAAAGCAGATACAGCTGAAAGAAAAAAATAGCCCGGCTATTGCCGGGCAAATTAATAATGGAAGGGATACTTATGACTTCTGCAACCGAATATACCTGCCGAAAGTTAAATGAAATATAAACAAGTATAATTACCTGGTATCAGATTTGTAATTAAGTCCAATGTGGGTGATTCATCTTTTTACTGGTCATTAAATTATAATTTTGGATTTTTTGCGATAAATATCTTTCATTGGTAAATGATTATTCTGATTTGTCGATTTTTTGTCGATGGTTTGGTTTGTCAGTCAGCATATTATGCTTTACCCTTAATATATGTTTATTAGGAGGTTCATAATGAAAGATATTAATTTTATTGTAGGGCAGAACATCCGCGACTTAAGACACCGTAACGGCTTGACTACTAAGATGTTAGCCAAAATGTTGGGAGTATCACAACAACAGTTGTCAAGGTATGAACGAGGTGTTAATAAAATAGATGTCAGTGTTGTATTTAAGATAATAAATATATTTCACGTATCCTATGAATATCTGTTTCCTGAAGCTGAGAATGATTATACTGAATCAATAAAAAGCTCCTTTGTCTATATGGAGCCTTTGGCAATCTGATAATACAGAAGGTATAGTCACAATGTTATTTATTACTAAAAAATAATGAGTGTCATTCTTATTAAAACATAGCAAATACATTATAGCGCCAGCTTAACATACTGTAAGCTGGCTTTTAATTATACTAAAATTTCACTCTGTATTTTTATCCTGTGTGAAAATATAGCTGCATAAAAGCGGGTATGTCAGTATTGCCATGATAAACGTGCGGAAGAGGCACTATCTTACCAGCCGCAGATCGGCCATGCGTTCCGCCGGAACCGCTGAACCAGACAGGATAATGGTGTGTTTTCGTCTGGTTCTCGTCAGTCTTCTGGTTTTAAAAAGAGAATATTTATATTTTTTTTCATTGAATCTTAGTGAGTTATGGAAATTATTTCCCTCTGATGAATGGTAAATTATTTCGATAACAAACCGGAGGAACACATGAAAAACACACTGTATCTTTTAAAAATGGGATTTTCTGATTTAAATTATCCGGGCAGCCTTTTTCTTTGCCCTGACTGCACGCTGTTAGAAGGCGTTCTTGCAACCAATCCTGAACTGCGTGAATCAACAGACGTTGTTTACGTTGATTTTGAGAAACCAAGAAAGCCGCTCGTTGAGCTTATCGGGGAAGAAAATCAGTCACTGCCTGTATTAGTTTTTGCAGACGGACAGACATTTATTAATGATGTTGACGGCATTCTGGCAGAGTTTGCCGTGACAAATGGCTGCCCTAAAAAGCACCCGTAACAGTGATCAATAAGCAGTAAGCAGAAAAAAGCTTCATTTCAAATTGAAGCTTTTTATTGATTTTAACGTCAGTCACTGACTTTTATTTTTAAAGGGCGGAATTTGCTGTAACACCATAATCCGATGAAAATCATTGTTCCGAAAACAGCAGTAAATACACCAATAAAAGCCAGCCCGATAAGCAGGGAAGCCGGCAGAGCCGCGATACCTGTGATTAACTCACCATTTACCAGAACAGTACCGTAGCCAAACGTCCCCATAATGCCTGAAAGCAGTGAAATAAATATTATCGGAATGCTTAACCCTATAAGGATCAGTTTGTATATTACGGATGGATTTACCTGCTTTTCGTTCACTGAGGCGCTCATTATATTTCCTGACGTAATATGAATTGGTAAGTTCTGATGTTAAGGCTATCTGTCACCATCATAAAACAACGCTCCTGATTCGGGATACCATGATCTTAGCGTATATAAGACAGTTCTGTCACTATTCCGGTGACTGAGTGCAGTCAGGCTGAGTGGCCGGTGATGAGGAAATAATATAATCCCGCACAGATCCATGTTATGGATGGTTTTCTGTTTATATATGTTTTGACGTATATGTTTATTCAGGAGTATATTAGTCCACAGTAATCATGCAGGAGCGGATATGGAATCGTTACAACTGTTTAAAATATTAAGTGACCGGACAAGGCTGGATATCATATTGCTGCTCAAAGCATCAGGTGAACTGTGTGTCTGTGATATTTACACCACGTTAAACCTGTCCCAGCCAAAAACATCACGACATCTTGCTATGCTCAGGGAATCAGGATTATTACTCGATTCCAGGCATGGAAAATGGGTTCATTACCGGTTATCACCCGCTTTGTTGCCCTGGGTCAGAAATATTATCGATGTTGCGTTCAGTACAGAAAAAAACAGGGTGTCACACCTTTTGAAAGTAATAACCGATAAAACATCATCCGGATGTTGTTCCGGCTGATTTTTTTAAATTAATACATTCGTTTTTCCATATATATTTGTTGCGGTGAAAATTGTTTTTCCCGTATTTGGTGTTTACGGTACAGATAGTTCCCTGAAAGAGGCTTTTATGTTTATTGCGGCATTAATATTTATTCTGACCATTGCATTTGTTATCTGGCAGCCCAAAGGACTGAGCATAGGCTGGAGTGCGGCCGCCGGTGCGCTGGCTGCATTATTATCCGGGGTGATAACCGTTCAGGATATCCCGGTTGTCTGGAATATTGTCTGGAATGCAACGGGTACATTTGTTGCTGTTATTATTATCAGTCTTATTCTGGATGAAAGCGGGTTTTTTGAATGGGCAGCACTTCATGTGGCAAAGTGGGGCGGGGGAAAAGGTAAATTATTATTCAGTTATATTATCCTGCTCGGTGCATGTGTTGCGGCCTTATTTGCTAATGACGGGGCAGCTTTGATATTAACGCCGGTCGTTATTGCTATGTTACTGGCTCTGGGATTCAGTAAGGGCACAACGCTGGCCTTTGTGATGGCTGCGGGATTTATTGCCGATACTGCAAGTTTACCGCTGATAGTGTCAAATCTGGTGAATATTGTCTCCGCTGATTTCTTTAAGATCGGATTTACGGAATATGCGTCGATCATGGTGCCGGTAGATATTGCCGCTATTATTGCAACACTTGTTATGCTGCACTGGTTCTTTCGCCGGGATATTCCAAAACACTACGATGCGTCAAAACTGAATACCCCTGCATCGGCGATCAAAGATCTGAAAACATTTAAAGCGGGATGGTTTGTTCTGGTTTTACTGCTTACCGGTTTTTTTGTTCTCGAACCGCTTGGTATTTCGGTTAGTGTTATTGCGGCGATTGGTGCATTCGTTTTATGGCTGGTGGCATCACAGGGAAAAATGATTAATACCCGGAAAGTATTGCGCGGTGCTCCGTGGCAAATCGTTATTTTCTCTCTGGGTATGTATCTTGTTGTATATGGCCTGAAAAATGCGGGGCTCACTGATTACCTGTCAGAAATATTTAATTATCTCGCGGACAAGGGTATATGGGCTGCAACACTCGGAACGGGTTATATCATCGCTTTTTTATCTTCTGTGATGAACAATATGCCAACTGTTCTTGTCGGCGCATTGTCGGTTGAAGGCAGTAATGTGACAGGTCTTGTTCAGGAAGCGATGATATACGCGAATGTTATCGGTGCAGATTTAGGGCCTAAAATTACCCCGATCGGGAGTCTGGCAACATTATTGTGGCTGCATGTTCTGTCTCAGAAAAATATGGCGGTTACATGGGGGTATTACTTTAAAACAGGCGTTATTATGACCATTCCTGTTTTAACGGTAACCTTAGTGGCGCTGGTCATCAGGTTGTCTTTACTGAATTAATACAAATTATTTTCATAAGACGATCAGCTGCAAGAGAAACTAAATATAGTAGTTTCTTTTATTAATGTAAAAAATGACGGGGAAATTGATTTTATATTTTACTTAGTCTCAGGTGGTATTATCAGTTAATAACGGTATGTTATTTTTCACTGCATTTACATATAAAATAATCTTATGTAATAATGCCGGGGTCAATTATCAGGAATTAACCTTATGCATTATGTAGTTATATCCCATCTGTCATTATGTCTGCTTGTTGGTTGTGCTGAGGCAGGAAATAAAAGTCACTCTGAACTAACGATAGCCACCAAAAAAACACCCGATAATCGTATAAATAATACCACCGGTAAGCCGGGCTATATGCTTGCCGGTCGTTCGAAATTCGAGCAGGATGCAGAAAAAAGCCAAAATAAACTGAATGAAATTTTTAAAGCCGGACTAAAAGAAAGCAAAAACACCGGTATCGATAGTGATTTTTCTTATAAACCCAATGAGTTTCCTTCCTATACTTATGGCCAGTATGCGGCGCCGGAGTTTGTCTGGAATAGTGAAAAGCAGACTTACGAAGTAAAACCATCAGCACGTATGACCTTCACAATAAGACCCTGATTTATTGCCGGTTGTGCCGGAGTTGAATCTTCGTGAGGGCAGGCAGCGAAAAACGGATACGGCATTAAACCGCAAACCAATGTCAAATTTTCAGCGTCTGATCTTTGATTTGCAGGCGGAAATCGCAGATGATGATTATATAGTCACTGACAGGAGGTAAATTGTTATGTTTCCGGAATACCGTGATTTAATTTCCCATCTTCGCCAGAATAACCTTGAGTTCCGTACGCTGTTTGATAAACACAATCAACTCGATCATGAAATAGCCCGGCTGGAAAAATCAGACAGAAGTGGCTACAGTGAGGAAGTGGTGGAACTGAAAAAACAAAAATTACGCCTGAAAGAAGAGATCCACCAGCTTCTGAAAAATCCGCCGGAAGATGACTGAATTTCCCTTATATGCCATCGGTTTATCCGGTGGCTTTTTGTTTCAGGCTGAATAATACGGGGGAAAGAGGATGATTCATTACCGGCAGATGGACAATACAGACTGCGGAAAGGTTGCTGCATTATTACAGGAAAACGCACAGTCACGGCAGGGGGGATTATTGGGAGAATACCCGCTGAAAAAAGTCGAAACGATGTTTGCGCATGCACTGACAGTGATTATTGCTCAGGACGATGACGTGATTGCGGGTGTGGTATTCAGCTTCCCGGTGCAGTCCGCACAAATATCCCCGGTGACCGCACTGATCTCACAGCAATTTGGTGAACTGCTGGAAAATAACTGGTTTTATGGCCCGGTCTGTATCGCAAAGGATTATCGCGGACAGGGGATTTTATCTGCATTATATAAACAGGTGTGCGCGGAAAACAGCGGAAAGCCGGTTGCATTTATTAATCAGGATAATGAACGTTCTGTTCGTGCGCATCTGAAATCCGGCATGAGAGAAGCAGGGCATTTTATCTGTAATGAGACCCCGTATTTACTGATGATTGGCCGCTGAATATCATCGGGAATTATCTTTTATGGTTTTTATTTCCTGTTTTTACGTATCAGTGACTATACTGAAATCGTCATTATGATTTGCCGTATTAACATGATTTTTCAACCTGAGGAGCTTGTTATGGGGTATTACGAGTTAAAAAAATCGACCAAAGATGTATCACAGCCGTACTATTTTGTCCTGAAAGCCGGTAACCATGAAATTATCGCCACCAGCGAGATGTATGCATCAAAGCAGGGGGCGCTGAATGGTATTGCCTCCGTGCAGAAAAATGGTCCTTCTGAAGAGATTAAAGACCTGACCGGTAAATAAAATAAGCAGCAGAATTAATAAGGCTCCTGAACACATCAGTGAGCCTTTTCTTTTTTTACGACGCTGACCCCATCCTGGCTGAAATACAATACCGGTTGTCCTGCATGCAAAAGCGAACTTCCCGCGGGCTGTTTATAGTAAAGGCAACGATTATGTTAAGCGGGGCTGTTTCTGTGTTTCTACTCTTATTTGCGTGTGGCTGTCTTGTCGGGTCAACAACCGTGTTATTCGGTTTCGGCGGCGGATTCTTTATTGTTCCTCTGCTTTATGCGCTGTTAACGGCGACTGCTGACAACCATATTGTTGCTGCTGCCATGCATATTGCCGTGGCCACGTCTACCGGCGTGATGATATTCAGCTCATCAATGGCGACACTTCGTCAGCATCGCGCAGGAATGATTAACTGGCCGCAGGTACGTCCGCTGGCAGGTTACATTGCCGCCGGTGCCGTCGCAGGCGCATTGCTGGCGATCACGGTTCAGGGGGCGTGGGTCAGATGGATTTTTATTGCTTACCTTGCCATTACTATTCTGGACAGCATTTTCCGCCCCGGATTTATGACTCAGTCAGCTTCTCATTTGCGGGAAATGCCGACGGGTGCCACTGCGGCAGCCGGTACTGTCATTGGTGTTGTGGCAGCCTTTCTGGGTGTGGGGGGCAGTGTTATGACGGTACCGCTGATGCGCCGCCGTGGTGCGGAAATGGCACAGGCGACTGCCATGGCAAATCCGTTATCTTTGCCGATGGCACTGACCGGTACACTGACTTATATTCTTCTGGCCCGCAATGAAACCTCGGAATTCGGCAGCAGATTTGCCGGTTATGTGGATATTCAGGCCTTTGTTTTACTGATTGCCGGCTCCTGGCTGGGGCAGAAACTCTGTGCTCCGCTGATTGGCCGTATCCCGGACCGATTCTATGCCAAATCTTATCTGGCTTTGCTGATATTTGTACTGCTGGTTATGATCATTGTGCAGTAAACCGGATATCTCCGCCAAAAAATAATGATATGAAGCGAAACGGTATCTTATCTGTTACCATCCGATTTTGTGATCTATCAGCTTTACTTATGTTTTTGGATGTCTTTAAATATCTTCGGGTTCTTTGTTTGTCAGATACTAAGCAAGGTTTACAGGAGACTCGATCATGTCACCAATGACGAAAAGTACGATGGTATACCCTACTGGTTTCTTCACCTGCATCGCGCTCATTATCTTTGTTATTGCGTTAGCAGTTTGATGACGGGTAATTAAGACGAAAGGAAAACCTCCCGTATGACGGGAGGTTTGAGATTGCCGGCAAAGCAGGATAAAACGTGGTTTTTCCTGCTTTGTGTTATCAGCCGAAAATCAATAAATTGATTTTCCTGGTTTATTTTTACAACCTCTGTCGGTCGTCGCCAACCCCTGCGGGTTTGTCAACGGCCTGAAACCTCCCGTATGACGGGAGGTTTTTTTACGGCCCGGTATGGCGCCGGTTTAATCCGCGGATAACACCGTTATCATAATCAGATTGCGCTCTGTTTTTCCTCTTTAACTTTTTTTGCTTTTTTTCCTTTCTCATTTTTTACTTTTGCTTCGTGTTTTACGGTTTTAGCATGACTGTCCGCTTTAGTGGCGGTAATACCTGAATGCGCCGCAGAAACTGCCGGTGCGGATGTCGATGCCATTGCACCGAAAGAGAATAAACCGGCCAGCGTTGCAACAATAAGAGCTGAATGTTTCATTATGATATCCTCAGGATTACGGGAGTATTTATACCTGCTCAGCGGGTATGGATGAAACATATTCCTGTTTTTTTCGCCACACAACGGGATATACATAAACAGTGGCAATATTTTCAAATCCCCGGAAAACTGACAAATACTGATATTTCACTATAGTTTGTATTTATAAAAAATTACCTATTAATCATGTGGTTATATTGTTAATTTTTGTAGAGTAAACGAATCATCAACAAGAAATAAATTTATTATTTGTCCGCATTCAGTTTTTTTTGTAATTCAGTTGTCAGCCTGATCAGATGCGTCTTGTCTTTTTCTGAAAGGTATGTTGTGTATTTATCTGCAAAGCGGTTAATACGCTCCATTCCTTTGATGATCTTTTCAGCGGCTTTATCTATATCGTGTTGATTTGTATTCATTGCCTTTTCCTTTTCAATAGCGGTGTTATTACTATTATCAGAAAAAATAGTGATTAATAGCTTAAATTGAATTAATCCGGTTCATCATAAAGAATTAAGGGAGTCTTCATTTTCTTTTTTCCGGAGAGGATTATCGTAAAAGGTTAAATAAGAAAATCCGCTCCGGAATACGATCAGGAGGCGTTTTTTTCTTCATCTGTCAGCTTAAATTTACCGGACATCACATCGAATACCAGTTGATCAGGTTGCATGTCGGGATGGTCACATACATAGGCTTTCACCGCACCTGTTCTTTGCGGGGCAATAAAACCGGCCAGTTCCCGGAAGATACGTTTTTCCACATTGCATAATCCGCCTTCGCGCATTTCCATCGGGTGAACGAGCACCGCGTAGCGGGGACTGAATATTTTTTTCCACAGCGGCAGCGGGGAGGTCAGGCGTGAAACCGTCTTTTGCAGTGTTTTAGCGGCAGAGAGCATATCCCCGACCAGCAACCGGTTTGTGGTAAAGGGCGTTTCCGGTATCCCCGTCATTTCACGGTGTGTTCTGACATCACGGACGACAATTTTGTCCTGATAGAGCAGGATATAAAGGTAAAAGATATTCATAAGTCACTTTCCGGGCTGATATTGTTACCAGATCAATTTTAAATCTGCTGATAAAACAATCCATTACTTTTTTCTCAGGTGTTGATCCGGATCTTGTCATTGACGGATTTCAGATCATTCACTACGATATTAATTCATTCAAATGAATTAAATATAGGTGAATTATGAAAACGATTAATACTGCAATACCGGCCGGTTTCTCTTTACAGGAGCGGGATCGCCGCTGGAACCTGGCGCGCGACATCATGCGCCGGCGCAATCTGGATGTTCTGATTGTTTACGGTGACCGGGAATCGGCTGCACCGGCCCCGTTTTGTGTGGATCACTATTTTACGAATGATCGTCTTGGCTCTGTGGTGATTTTTTATCAGGATAATGACCCGGTTGTCGTGACATTTGCGCCGATGATGATTGCTGACCATATGCAGGCCGCAATGCGCGGGGATAATCAGTGGTTGTCGCCGTCACAGATTATGGTCGGCAAAACCGGGCGTAATATCGGTGCGCTGCTCAGGGAAATGAATGTCCCGGCGGCGGCACAAATCGGCGTGATCGGGCTTGAGCCGTATCCGCCGTTCTATTTTGATGGTGCAATGCCGTTTAATACCCTGACCGGGATTAAAGAAGCGTACCCGCAGGCGGCGATCGTGCCGGTCTATCGTGACTTTTTTGTCCGCGCATCAGTGAAAAGTGAAGAAGAACTGGCTCATATCCGTCATGCCGCAGCGATTGGCGAAGCCATGAGTGAAGCGATGCGGGTGACTGCTGTACCGGGAAACAGCGAGGCGGATATTGCGGCGGCAGTGACCGCTACCTGTTTATCCGCGGGTGGTTTTACTGCTGAGATTCTGATGGGGTCCGGCCCGGAATATATCGGCTGGGGTCAGCCGGCCTGGCAGTACCGTTCACAGAAACCAAGAGAGATTGTGTCGGGTGATATTGTATTGTCCGAAATTTTTGCACTGTACGGAATGTATGAAACCCAGCATCAGGCAGCCGTTGCGGTCGGAAAAATCCATCCGCAGCTGGAAAAAGCAGCTCTGGTCGCCAGAGAGTGTTATGACATTGGGGTGTCATATCTGAAAGAGGGCGTGACATTCGGGGAAGTGGTGGATGAAATGGAAAAACCATTGCTGGCTTCCGGCGGCTGGCATGTGCATCCGCTCATTCACAGCATCAATCCGTATGGCCCGATCGGCTTTGGTACTGCGCCGGGTATTGAGTCTCTGCCGCTGGTATCCCGTTACCGTAAAGTGGAACGTCTGCCGAATCCCGGACGGGAGCTGGTGCTGAAAGCGGGAATGAGTTTTGCATTTGAACCGAACTGTGCCTTTGGCTATCATCTGTGTAACCTTGGCGGCACGGTGATTGTCGGGAAAAACGGCGGAATTGAGCTTAATGATAATTCCACCCGGCTGATGCGTGCTGATCTCTGATTATACCGGTGAATGCCGCAGATGACGGATAAGATGAATAAACATGCGCTCTCCTCAGAGCAGACCAAAGAGAAACTGATACAGGCGGGTGTCCGCCTGTTTGCCCTGAGCGGCGTCAGCGGTGTCCGGACCCGGCAGCTGGCGGAGGAGGCTGGTGTGAATCAGTCGGCTATTCCTTATCATATGGGGGGAAAGTCGGGTGTATATGCGGCGGTGATCCGTAAAATCACGGATGATCTGGCGGCAGTCACGGATGTCAGCGGGATTGATGCCGCCACGGCAGCATTGATGGTACAGGCGCATCCCGGTAAAACAGCACTGAAAACGGTTCTGACCAGTATGGTTACCGGGCTGTGCAGAGCACTGCTGTCGCCGGAGCGTGCGCTGTATGCCACACTGATTTTACGGGAACAGCTGGAGCAGACTGAAAATTATAATGTAATTTATCAGTCCTTTATCGAACCATTTCATGAACAGCTCACCCGTTTGGTACAGCTTGCGGATGTACAGGCAGATACCAAAACAGCGATTATCAGGGCACATGCGCTGATAGGACAGATTCTGGGATTTGTGGTGGCGCAGAAAGCCTATCTTCGCCGCAGTGAAGAGACATCAGTCAGTGAGGATTCACTGACAGCCATTACCGGACAGATTGTGCTGCTTTCATGCCGTGCACTGGGACTGGATCAGGAGTGAAAAATCGTGCCGGACGGTGTCCGGCACTCTCAAGTTTGCTGTCATTACCAGCCGGGAACAGCCCCGCCGTTAAACAGGGTTTCAGCGGCCTTTGCTACTTCCGGTGACTGATAAGCCTTGATAAATTTCTGCACATTCTCTGCGTCTTTATTATCCTCACGGGTGACAATAATATTGACGTACGGCGATTCTTTATCTTCGATAAACACACTGTCTTTTACCGGAGATAAACCGGTCTGCTGAATATAGGTGGTGCTGATAATCGCCACAGTCACTTTCGGATCTTTAATCACCCTTGGTAACTGGGCACCTTCCAGCTCCATGATATTCAGTTGCAGCGGATTTTCGGTAATATCAAGCGCGGTAGGTAACAAACCGGTACCGGACTTTAATTTAATCAGCTTCTCTTTTTCCATTAATAATAATGCGCGCCCCAGGTTTGTCGGGTCATTCGGCATAGCGATAGTATCGCCGGTTTTTAATTCACTGATATTACTGATTTTATCGGAATAACCAGCCATCGGAAATACAAAGGTATTCCCCACTGCGACCAGATTATAGCCCCGTGCATTATTGTCCTGAGCCAGGAACGGACGATGCTGGAAGACGTTGGCATCGAGATCACCGTTGGCTGTCGGATCATTCGGTAACAGGGAGCCGCTGAAGCCGACCAGTTCGACATCCAGTCCGTATTTTTCTCTGGCCACTTTTTTGGCAACCTCTGCCACATCCTGCTCGGCGCCATTAATCACACCGACTTTAATTTTTGTCATGTCAGTTGTGCCCTTATCACAACCCGACAGTAAAAATCCCAGCGCTAAAACAGCACCGGAAAAAAACAAAGAAAATTGTTTTTTCATTATGTTCACCATTCTGTTTACTGAAAGTATGTCTCAGTAAATAGCGGCAAAATGAAAGAAAGGTCAACGGGGAGGGTGATGCAAAAATTTCATCTTGACAGAAATAAAAAAAAGCCCGCAATCCGCGGGCATAATCACAACATTTCTTCAGGGTACTCTCTACTTGGATGAACTTACTATACCGGAGCGGATGTGTAGTAGTGTCCGGCTTTTTAAAGTCTGGTTAATGTATTATCGGGATTTGTCAGTGAATGATGACAAAATGTGACAAAGGACACGTTAATATTTGAAAGTTATTATGATGAGAAAAAAAGAATATAGCACACCGGAAAAAGGTTGCTGTATTGATCAAATACGCAGTTACTGACCTGTTCCGGAAAATATATTCCGTTATACTCATTTCGGAAGCCTGTATAATGATAAGTAATGCATATTGTTATTTATCAATGATAAATGGAGAAATAATATGCCAAATAAAATCTTTTCGCCAAAATATAATCCTGTTGAGCGGGTGGCTTTTGATATGGCACTGGCTCTTGCATCAAAAATAGAAACAGTTAATACACCAGCACAATTAATGGACGAGATTGCGGCACTGTATCCGGAATGCTACAAAGTTGCTGATAATCAACGTAAGCGGGAGTATCTCGGATCACATGTAAAACTGCATTCGGTCGGATAATGTGATAAACGCCGGGGGGCCCCGGCGTTTATCTGCCACTGTTCATACTTTCGCCGTAACGCCGTATCCGGACTTCGGTTTTGACGGATAGCGGCTGGCGGAATACAGCGATGTGTTTGTCAGGCAGCAACTACCGGCAGAATCCACAGTACAAGTGCGGCGGACTGAGAGTGCTTTTGTGACTCTGTTCATTGGCTGCCTGTTCAGCGATAAAACCGGTTCTTCCTGAATACGCTCTCCGTTAATGTGCTGTCCGTTATTATGTTCCCTGCTGAGGGCGGCTTTCAGCTCTTTGTTAAGTTGGTACTCTGCCTGCAATTGCTGTCTGCGGGCAGACCGGCGGGCTCTGGCGCAATGATATCCGCGGCAACTCATTTCTGTCTCCTTTACCTTTCTGAACATCAATACTAATAAAAATACTATTAGTATTATTCAGGCCTGATATCTGTCACTGCAAAATAACTACCATAAGTATTATATTTACCCGGGAAATACCCTCTGCCGGGAGGGTGAAGATAATTACAGTTTCATCATCATCTGAACGGCAACACCGATAATTTTGCAGTCACCGTTGACTTTCATCGCGGGCCACGTCGGGTTAAGTCCTTTCAGATACCAGTTACCACCGTCGATAACCAGTTTTTTGAATGTGGCTTCGTTAGAATCCGTCAGTTTTGCGACGACCAGGCTGCCGTTTTCAGAATCTTTGCCGGTATCAATAAGGATCAGCGAGCCGTCAGGTACGCTTTTACCGGTCGGGGCAGTCATGGAATCCCCTTCGACTCTCAGCCAGAATGCAGCACCCTGAACATGGGTTTCCGATTCATACCATTCATCGATTTGATCCAGGCAGTAGGCTTCATTGGCTTCATTCCAGGCACCCGCCTGTACCCAGCTTATCACCGGGTATCGGGGGGAGGGCTTGTAAGGCCGCAGGCCGGAAATATTGCTGTCAATAGCAGCGCTCAGCGCCTGTGCCTCAGTGGCGAGAGACGGGCTGAAATCTGAAATCGGGACATTAAGTTGTGCGGAAAAAACACTGGCTGTCTGTAAATTCAATGCGTTACGGCCGTTAAGATAGTGACCGACGGCGCCCTGGCTGATATTCAGTATGTCAGCAATGCTCTGCTGGGTGATACCCAGCTCTTTTTTCTTTGACTCATACAAAGCTTTCAGTCTTCGGCAGTCTGCCAGCTGTTCTGTCGTCAGTTGTCGTTTTTCATTCATACTATAGTAATACCAAAAATCAGATTTTTGTCAATACTAAAGATATTGACATGTTTAATAGTTATGGTATTATTGTATCCATCAACAGATGATGTTGTACTGCTCTTTAACAGTCTGCGCTGAAAAATGCGCACAAACCCGGGAAGCATACCGTTGTGTATTTCCGGGGCAGGTATGCGAAACGCATCGCCATCAAACATGAGTCCCGCAAACGGGATTATTGCCGGAATTATCCGGCAACATTTATATTCAATCAATTTATTTAAATTTCCCTGACAATTATTTATATTTTATAACTATCGGTATAGTGCTATTTAATACAGTGCGCTGCTGATTATTTATAGGGTAATATTACGGAGGATGTTCTAATGACTGAGGAAAAATTTAAAATCTATACCGATATTATCCGGGCCTGCCGGGACTATGAATATTTTACTAATAGTGATGCTGCGCAATATACCGGAACATCTGAAATTTTTATCCGGACATATACTACGATTTTGCATAAAATCGGCAGTCTGGTAAAAGTGGGGATGGTTAAACAGGGGCGGCATTATATTCCGCAATATGCGGTGGCACAGGATGCTGTCACGCGCCTGTACCGCTACGTTCGTGAAATCAGAGGTGAGCCTGAGCCGAATCCGGTAATGAAATGTCCGTCAAAAGGAATGAAGCGAATTAAATTTTGCGGAAAAATTGTCAGTAAAGCCTATATCTCCCCGGGATTCGGACGCTCTGCAATTACGGATATTGATTCCCGGTTAAAGTCCGTCAGAAATAAAGAACCGGAAACAACGGTGCATTAATTTTTATATTTAATCCATTATCTGAATTTACCTTTCAATAATATTTACGGAACACTCTGCAAGGGAGTGTATATGAGCATGTCAGATAAATATTCCGGGCCCGCAGCATATACCTGGGGGCTTATTACTTCTGTTCTGGGTGTGTTATCGCTGGATCAGTGGGCAGTCCTTATCGGGATTGTCTGTACCATTGGTACATTTTTTATCAATTGGTATTACCGGCGGAAAGAGTATCAGATAAAAGCCGGAGAACATCATGAATAATAATCTGAGCAAAAAAGCAGCTGCCGCCGCTGCCGGTGGTGCTGTTGCCGCTGCCCTGGTACTGATCACGACCTATGAGGGGGTGGAATATAAACCTTACCGTGATGTGGCCGGAGTACTGACTGTCTGTTACGGGCATACCGGCGGTGATATTCAGACGGGAAAAATTTATACGGCTGATGAGTGCCGGGCGCTGCTGCACCGTGACCTTGAGAAAGTCCGCCGTGCGGTTGATCCGATGATTAAAGTCCCGGTTGACGATACAACCAGGGCCGCCATCTATTCTTTCGTGTATAACACCGGTCCCGGTGCATTCTCGCGTTCCGCGATGCTGCGTAAACTCAATGCCGGTGATATCGCCGGTGCGTGTGACGAAATGAAACGCTGGACATTTGCGGGCGGTAAGCAGTGGCAGGGGCTGATTAACCGGCGTGAAACGGAGAATGCGGTATGTCGTGCAACCCTGTAGTGCTGATTATTGCAGCGATCATCTTACTGACAACCTGTCTGCTGGCAGGTTGTTATCTGTATTCACTTCCTGATTACTGCCGGCCTCTGCCGGGACATCCGCAGGCAGAAGTCATTCATTATCAGTGTGAAACATCATGAATATCCTGACAAAAATAGTGTCCGGTATCTGCATTGTGATATTGACCGGCCTGTTGCTGACCCTGCATCTGTATGGCGGCCTGAAAGACAACTACCGGGTACTGAAGGATAAATATGACCAGCAGCTGGCCGTCAATCATCTGACGCGGACAGCATTTATGGCCGGACACCGTATTGCACTCAGTAATATCCGGGCAAAGCAGGCGGAGGAAGCGGAACACATCAATGTTAAGACAAATATCAAAACAGAACTTAAAGAGAGTGAATGCGCTGCTGCTCCTGTTCCTGATGGTGTCACTGGCGGGTTGCAGCAATACGAAAGAGATATTCGTGCCCGCGCCGTCAGTACCGGTTCCGGCGCACCTTCTCGCTGACTGCCCGCTGCCGGTTATTCCGGATGAACTGACTTACGGCGGCGCGATCCTGCTGCTGACCGATGCTATGAAATCAATTGCAGGCTGCAATCACGATAAGCAGGCAATACGTGAGTTTGAATATATGCGTGCTTCCGGAGAGGATTATAAGGCATCCCAGTAATACTGTGTATTTAAACAGTTCAATATTGAACAATGTTATTTGAGGATTAAAAAATGACAGAAGTAAAAAAGGGAACGTGCTGCGAGAATGGTCAGACAGTTATCAAGGTGATTGTTAACAACTGCTGTAAATGCGGATGTGAGTGTGAATGTCCGGAGCCGGAAAAACCGAAACCGACGTGTCCGCCGGAGCCGACATGTCCGCCGGTAACACCAACGTGTACATGTCCGCCGATCACAACACCGAAAGTGACAACCCCGTGGGTGACGACTCCGAAGGTAACAACACCGGAAGTGACAACACCGGAAGTGACAACACCGGAAGTAACAACTCCGGAAGTAACAACACCGGAAGTAACAACACCGAAAGTGACAACCCCGGAAGTGACAACTCCGAAGGTAACAACTCCTGTACTAACAACACCAACTCTCACTAACCCACCGTAAGGTACTGGCCGATTATATTTGCCCCGCAAACAGCGGGGTTTTTTATCAGTAGAAGAAAGGGAAGAGATCATCTGCATTATCGAACTTACGATAACAACAGTTATACAAACAAAATAAGCCGGTTGTCCGTATATTACCGCAGATTTTGATAGACCGAGGTTGGAGATAAGTTTATTGAAGTTATTGATAAAATAGACTTTGATCTACTTTGATAGACAGAATTCTGGTGTCCCCTGCAGGAATCGAACCTGCAATTAGCCCTTAGGAGGGGCTTGTTATATCCATTTAACTAAGAGGACATGATGCCCGGCTGTATAGCCGGATTTACGGCGGGTCATATGTTACCGCTCAACCCCGTATTCTATCAAGCCTTTATTTCCGCTTTGTTTTTTCCGGTTTCCGGTTACAGGTGTATTTTTTACCGGATATATCTGTTCAGGGTATACAGATTATGTACATTATTTGCGGAATGCAGGAGAACGGACGGTTCTCCCGGCTATCTTTTGGTAACCTGTTGTTTTAGCCACTGAATAAAGATATCTGCTTTCGGGTTACGCCTGTCGCCGAGCATCGCAAAATAATATCGCTGCCGGCATGTCAGTGAAATGTCCCCGAAAGGCATCACCAGCATTTTGCTCTTAATACGTTTTTCCACCAGTTGCTTACGTCCCATCGCGACACCGGCATGATTCATCGCAGCCACAATTGCCAGGTCTGAACGATCAAAACAGAGATTGCGCCGGTGAGGGAATAAATCAGGCTGATAGTGTTCACTCCATGCTTTCCATTCGTCGTAATCGGAGTTACTGCTCCATGCCTGGCGGTCATGTAATAACATGCAGTTCCTGAGCTGATGAAGATTGTTATGCAGATCATAACGCTCTGCATATTCGGGGCTGCATACCGGCACAATGGATTCTGACATCAAGTCTTCGCAACAGAGATTCGGTCTTGACATATCATCGTAATAAATTGCGATATCAATACCATAGCCGCGAAAATTAACCTCGTCATTACCTGTTAACAGGTTCAACTGAATAGCGGGGTACTGCTCTGTAAAATCTGCGATGCCCGGAATCAGCCAGCATTGTGCGAGTGACGGGCGGGAATAAACCGTTAACTCACCGGAGATTTCCTGATTCTTGATATCAATAATTTCCTGGTTTATATCATCCAGGTTTTTTCGTAAGGCCCAGTATATACGCTCACCATCTGACGTGAGTTCAATACGGCGGTGAAAACGTTCAAATAACCGGAAGCCCAGTTCGCTTTCAAGCATATTGATGCGGTGACTGACCGCACCGGGTGTCAGCGCCAGTTCCTGTGCTGCCAGAGCAAATGAGCTGTGCCGTGCCGCAGCTTCAAACGTATGCAGGCGTGATAACTGATGACTCGATACCCGTTTGTTTCGCCGCAGGAATCCTGATGGTTCATACGGATTCATATTCGATGTCATATCATCCCTCTTTTTTATTATGCGGATGTCTTTTTCATAAAGAATACCGCGCTTAAGATGAATTGATATGATGCAATTCACGAAAAAAGTACATAATTTGACGAATATCACGCATTTGGATTAACTGAGCTAATTCAAAGCCCCGCTTTCATCGTTTGTCCCCCCTGAATATTTATTATCCAATAAAACCACAACAACAATACAGTCAGGGGTAGGATATGGACTCTACAATGTGGATGATCGGTACGCTGGTTTTCAGTATCTTGCTGATCATTATTTCAATTATTAAATTTAAGTTTCACCCGTTTTTAGCACTGCTGCTCACCAGCTTTTTTGTCGGGATCGCCATGAAAATGAATCCGCTGGAGATGGTCAGTGCCATCGAAGACGGGATTGGCGGGACACTCGGATTTTTGGCGGCGATTATCGGACTGGGAACGATACTCGGAAAGATGATGGAAATATCCGGTGCTGCCGAGCGAATAGGGATTACGCTGGAAAAATGCCGCTGGTTAAGCCCCGATGTCACCATGATCCTTATCGGTCTTATCTGTGGTATCACGCTGTTTGTCGAAGTCGGGGTTGTATTGCTTATCCCGCTGGCGTTTTCGATTGCCAAAAAAACAAATACGTCATTATTAAAACTGGCGATTCCGTTATGCACCGCGCTGATGGCCGTACACTGTATTATTCCGCCGCATCCGGCTGCGTTGTTTGTCACGAATGAACTCGGTGCGGATATCGGAACGGTGATTGTGGCCGGGTTAGCTGTGGGGTTGGTTGCATCGCTGATTGGCGGGCCATTGTTCCTGAAATTCCTTGGCGATCGTTTACCGTTCAAGGTCGTACCGGCTGCGTTTGCTGACCTGAAGGTACGTGAAGAAAAAGACTTACCGTCATTAGGTGCGTCGTTATTTACGGTTCTGCTGCCGATTGTGCTCATGCTGGTTAAAACAACCGCAGATCTGAACATGAGTAAAGATAATCCGTTCCTTACCTTTTTACAGTTTATCGGTAATCCGATAACCGCCATGTTTATCGCTGCGTTTGCCGCTTATTACATGCTGGGTATCCGCCGCAATATGGGAATGAGCGTTCTGCTCAGTAAAACGGAAGAGAGCTTCAGCTCGATTGCAAACATCTTACTGATCATCGGAGCCGGCGGTGCATTCAACGGCATCCTGAAAGGCAGCGGACTGAGTGATTCTCTGGCACTGGTGTTGTCCGGTATCGATATGCACCCGATTTTACTTGCCTGGCTGGTGGCTATCATTCTTCATGCCGCCGTCGGCTCTGCCACTGTCGCCATGATGGGCGCAACCGCGATTGTGGCTCCGCTGATGCCGCTGTATCCCCATATCAGCCCTGAAATTATGACCCTGGCTATCGGCTCAGGAGCAATCGGCTGCACCATCGTGACCGATTCCTTATTCTGGCTGGTGAAACAATATTGTAATGCCACGCTGGCTGAAACATTCCGTTATTACAGTGTCGCCACGCTGATTGCGTCAGTTGTCGCGCTGGCAGGCACCTTTGCACTTTCATTTGTGATTTAAAAGAGACTAATGATGACTCAGATTAATATTGAAAAGCTTATTGCTGATTACCCTTTGGTACAGGAACTGATTGATTTAAAACCGGTTACATGGTTTAACCCTGATGTGACGACCACAGAAGCCGGTTTACCGTACGTGGGATTGACGATCGACGATGTAAAGGATGCGGAAGCCCGCTTAAACCGCTTTGCACCGTATCTGATGAAAGCATTTCCTGAAACGCAGGCTATGAAAGGTATTATTGAGTCTGACACAGTGGCGATTCCGGATATGCAGGCCGCTCTTGAGGCGCATTATCAGACACCGGTAGCCGGAAAAATGTTTCTTAAGAAAGACAGCCATCTGCCGATTTCCGGCTCGATAAAGGCGCGTGGCGGTATCTATGAAGTGCTTACCCATGCGGAAAAATTAGCGCTGGAAGCGGGATTACTGTCAACCGGTGATGATTATGCGGTGTTATTCTCTGAAAAATTCCGGCAGTTTTTCAGTCAATATCGTATTGCCGTCGGGTCAACGGGTAACTTAGGGATGTCCATCGGTATTATGAGTGCAAAACTTGGCTTCAGTGTCAGTGTGCACATGTCTGCGGATGCCAGACAATGGAAAAAAGACAAATTACGTTCTCATGGTGTGAATGTTGTTGAATATGAACAGGATTACAGCATTGCGGTGGAGCAGGGGCGCAAAGAGGCAGAAAAAGATCCGTCCTGTTTCTTTATCGATGATGAAAACTCCGTCACGCTCTTTTTGGGTTATGCGGTTGCGGGTCTGCGGCTGAAAAAACAATTTGCCGAAAAGGGAATGACAGTCGATGAACAGCATCCGCTGTTTGTGTATTTACCCTGCGGTGTCGGCGGAGGCCCCGGCGGTGTTGCGTTCGGGTTAAAACTGGCATTTGGTGATGCGGTGCATTGCCTGTTTGCTGAGCCGGTACATTCGCCGTGTATGCTGCTTGGGGTGCATACCGGTCTTCATGATGCTATTTCGGTTCAGGAAATCGGCATTGACAATATTACCGCTGCTGATGGCCTCGCGGTCGGCCGGGCATCAGGATTTGTCGGCCGGGCAATGGAACGGCTGCTCGACGGGTATTATACGATTGACGACGCAGAAATGTATAACCTGTTGGGGTTACTTGATCAGACCGAAGCGATCAGGCTGGAGCCTTCTGCTTTAGCGGGTATGCCGGGGTGTGTGCATGTGACCCGGAATGAAGCGTATTTACAGGCTAACGCGCTGACACCGGAAGTGATGGCAAATGCCACGCATCTGGTCTGGGCAACCGGCGGCGGAATGGTTCCTGAGGATGAAATGGCGAAATATTTATCTCAGGCCAAAAGCAACTGATAACGCTCTGATAGTCTGAACAGACCGGAACCGGTGCAATAAATGCCGGTTCCGGTATCCGGTGATTATTTCCGGCTCATTTCCTGTGATTTTTCGATCGCACTGCGGACACCGGCGATAACGGACTGACGCAGACCGGTTTCCTCCAGTTTTATTACCGCTTCAATCGTGGTACCGCCGGGAGAGCAGACCATATCCTTCAGTTCACCCGGATGTTTGCCGGTTTCCAGTACCATTTTGGCAGCCCCCATCACGGTTTGTGCTGCGAACTCATAGGCCTGTTTGCGCGGCATTCCACCTGCCACCGCCGCATCGGCCATCGCTTCAATAAACATAAAAACATAAGCAGGAGCGGAGCCGCTGACGCCGATCACGGCATCAATCAGTGATTCCGGAACCCGTTCGGCACTGCCGAAACTGCGGCACAGTGACATAACCAGCTCAGTTTCTTCATCAGACAGAAAAGCATTGACGGTGACCGATGTCATACCTGCATTGACCAGTGCGGGGGTGTTCGGCATCAGGCGGACAACTTTGGCCTGTGACGGCAGAGCAGCTTCCAGGGTTTCCAGTGTGACACCGGCGGCCATCGAAACAATAAGGGTATTCTGTTTCAGGCAGGGCGAAATATCCCGTAATACGCCGGATACGGCATACGGTTTTACACCTATAAAAATAATATCGGATTGTTCCGCTACACGCTGAGCGTGCGATTCACCATGAACACCGAATTCCTGAGCCACACGGTCAGTACTGGCCGGGCTGTGGTTATGCACAAAAACAGTATCAGGGCTGATAATTTTTCCTGAAATCAGGCCATTAAGGATTGCTTTTCCCATATTTCCGCAACCAATAAATCCGATTTTTTTATTCATGATGGCTCCTGTATTGCCTGTAAAGACTGACCGGAAGAGCAGGATACCACTCTGCGGCGCCGGGGTAACCCGGTAATTTAGGCATGATTTACATACACAAATATACAAAATCCGGGTAATATTGACCTATTATAGATACGTGAAAGTGTAAAATTTGCTCACGTTTTGGCATGGAGAATCATATGAAGTATCAGGTTAGTGGCCTGACACTTGCTGCGGTGCTGCTGATTGGCGGGTGCGCAAGTTCGGATCAGACACCGGGAACGCGCAGTGATCCGCTTGAAGGGTTTAACCGCACAATGTTCGATTTTAACTATAATGTGCTGGACCCTTATGTGCTCAGACCTGTTGCGATGGCATGGCGTGATTATGTGCCCGAACCGGCACGAAACGGTACCATCAACTTCCTCGGCAATCTTGAAGAACCGGCCAGTATGGTCAACAATTTTCTGCGCGGCGATTTTTATCAGGGATTCAAGCATTTTAACCGCTTTTTCCTGAATACGGTCTTTGGATTGGGCGGCCTGATTGATGTTGCATCGATGGCAAACCCTGAGCTGGCAAAAACAGAACCTGCCCGTTTTGGTAATACCTTAGGAAACTACGGCGTCGGGTACGGGCCTTATGTGGTTATCCCGGGCTATGGCGGCTGGACTCCGCGTGTGGATGGCGGTGACTGGCTGGATACCACGTATCCGATGCTGAGTTATCTGACTATCTGGATGGGTGTCGGTAAATGGGCTATCGAAGGTATCGATAACCGTGCACAGGCACTGGATGCGGAAGGTGTGCTGCATAATTCCAGCGATCCGTATCTGATGATGCGTGAAGCCTATTTCCAGCGTAACGATTTCCTGGCGTCAGGCGGAGAACTGAAGGTACAGGAAAATCCGAACGCGGCAGCGATTGCGGATGATTTGGATTCTATCGACAGCGAATAATGTGCCGGTACAGATATAGATAAAGTTCTGGTCAGTGACCAGAACTTTTTTTATGTACGCAACCGGGGAAAAATCAGAAGCTGTAGTTAAAGTTGACGCCGTATAACCAGGCTTTACCGGAGGAGCTGAATTCGTAATTTGGTAATTGCATATCAGCCATACCCGGCACTTTATTGCCTAATGTGTTGAGCTGATCTTTTGATAATAACGGTTCAGAAATATTGACTTTACGTCCGTGCATATAGGCGACACCGACATCAACAGAGGCATCTTTGTTGAAGGCGTAGGTTGAACCCAGACTGAACCAGATACGATCCTGATCAGGAATAGAGATAGAGCGGTTATTCGCCGGGACCGGGCTGTCATCAAAGGCAATACCACCACGGAAAGTCCAGTTATCATCATGATAATAGGTAGTACCTAATGCCACACGGTACGCATTGGTGAAACCTTCATGTTTTTCAAACAGAACGTTACCATTACCCTTATCTGTTGCTTTCAGTTCCTGGAATGAATCCCAGCCGGTGTAAGCAAAGGTATAATGAACCGCCCATTTTGGTGCAACGCGGTGATAAGCCGAGAACTCCCAGATATCCGGTAAATTCAGATCCAGTTTACCCTTGGTGGAACGGTCAACTACACCGGGAATATTTTGGGTGAAATCACCGTCTTTAAATTTCACGGTAACTTTTGAACGGTATGTCAGGCTGAAACGGTTGTTTTTATCCAGTTCATATAACATACCGGCATTCCAGCCGTAGCCCCAGCCGTCACCTTTGAGTTTAGCCAGATTTGAATCTGCGGGGACTGCTGCCATACCTTTTGCCATTGCCGCCAGCTTTTGCGCTTTGACCGGGTCAGTTGTTTGCATGGCCATTTTTTTCAGCATACCACCTGCAACAGGACCCATTTCACCGGTATGACGGGAAATCTCTGCATCGGCGTAAACCGCATTCAGTCCCAGACCAAAACTGAAATTGTCATTCAGACGGTAAGCACCCGCGACGTTAAAGTTAGCGGTAACGAGATCTGTTTTACCGCCGATGGCACCGGCGGAGTAGTTATCTTTGAACTCAGTTGCCAGACCGAAGTTTGTGGTGGTTGATGCGCCGACTGACCATTTTTCATTAATCGGCAAAATAAAATGCAGGTTCGGGACAACGGCGCTTGGTGCAATATCTTTGGCATCAGTGCTGTTGCCGGTCAGCGGGGACTTTCCGCTGATATCCACTGACGGGTTGATCAGGATCGCACCGGCGGACATGGACGGACGATCAAATAATGTCATTGCTGCCGGGTTGCGGCTGCCGACGCTGGCATCATCCGCCACGGCACCTTCCCCTGAAAACGCACGTCCGAGTGCAGACGTGGAATATTCATTTAATTGAAAACCCGCAGCAAAAGCGTGTGTTGCTGTTAATGAAACTGCCACTGCCAATGCTGAACGAGTGAACAGGTTTTTCTGGTTCATGACCAAAACCCTCTTGTTTATTTTGTTTATGTACTACTTTGGTAGTCAGAAGTAGCGCTGGATTGTATGTTTGCTTGTGGATATGACAAATCAGACCAGTTGAGAGAGTATAGAATCAGTACACTTAAATGTTATTTTTTTGTACTGAAATAAGCGGATTGAGATGCAAAAATGCGATTTGGATTACAATATTTTAACATTTGTGGTTTTTTTAAAGCCGAAAAGTGGCTTTAGCCCGAGTAGATCAAACATTAGATTGAATTATTATGGTTTACTTTGATAAATGGTATGATTCAGTACTAATACTGCAGGCTATTTTTAACTAACGGGAGACTGAAATGGCTGACGAAAAAAAACTGTGCAGCGCAGAAGAAACCTCAGCATGCTGCTGTGTGGATGTAGGCACTATTATTGATAACGAAAGCTGCACCTCTTCTTTCGAGCGCGTATTTGCATCTAAAGCCGATGCTGAGCAGATGATGGCAACACTGACTGCCAAAGCAAATGCAGCTGCATCTGAACCATGCAAAATCCACAGCGAATATAAAGAAACGGCTGACGGCGTTGAGCTGAAAGCGGATTTCACTTTCAGCTGCCAGGCTGAAACATTGATCTTTGAACTGGGTCTGCGTTAATTCATCAGAATAATACGCAAACTGAATTCAGGCCTCCGGTAAATACGGGGGCTTTTTTATTGCCTTCTGCTATACAAAAAGTTTATTTCCCTGAGCAACCTCGCACTTTTCAGTTATTCACATTGCGTGAATGCAACATGATGTTAACAATATCATCAGGTCAGACCACCGGCGGTTCGTGATAACCTCTCATCATGTAAGGATGAACGAATGAAGCAGGCACAGGCAGAGCGTATTGCAATTGTTGACGGATTACGGACACCGTTTGCCCGTCAGTCCACGGTATACCGTGATATTCCTGCGGTTGAACTGGGCCGGGCTGTGGTGCAGGAACTCCTTTTCCGTCAGTCATTTCCGACAGAACTGGTCGATCTTGTCGTTTTCGGTCAGGTGATACAAATGCCTGCCGCACCTAATATCGCCCGCGAAATTGTTCTCAGTACCGGATTGCCGGTGACAACGGATGCGTACTCGGTGACCCGCGCCTGCGCCACCAGTTTTCAGGCGATTGCCAATGCGGCGCAGGCAATACAATGCGGGCAGAGTCAGATCGCGGTGGCGGGCGGGGCGGACTCGGCGTCTGTCCTGCCGATTGGCGTGTCACGTAAACTGGCAGGTGTATTACTGGATCTCAGTAAAGCCCGGACATTATCTCAGAAGCTCCGGTTACTGGCTGCCCTGAGGCCGCGTGACCTCCTTCCGGTGGCTCCGGCAGTGGCTGAATATTCCACCGGTCTGCGTATGGGCGATACTGCCGAACAGATGGCGAAGCGTTACCATATCAGCCGTGAAGCGCAGGATGCGTTTGCGCATCAGTCACATCTGGCTGCCACACAGGCGTGGACATCCGGTGTCCTGCGCGATGAAGTGATGATCGCCCGTTTTCCGCCGTTCAGTCAGGTCTGTGAAGAAGACAATACATTACGGAAAAATTCGCTGGCCGGCAGTTATGCCCAACTGAAACCGGCATTTGATAAACGCCACGGCACAGTCACCGCAGCAAACAGCACGCCACTGACAGACGGTGCGGCCGCTGTGCTGATGATGACAGAAACCAGAGCCCGGGAACTCGGGCTGACCCCGCTGGGGTTTCTGCGCAGCTATGCATTTACGGGCAATACCGTTCAGGAAGATATGCTGCTGGGGCCATCATATGCTGCCCCGCAGGCACTTGATCGTGCCGGGCTGGCATTATCCGACCTGACGCTGATTGATATGCATGAAGCGTTTGCCGCTCAGGTTCTGACTAACCTGCATTGTTTTGCCTGCGGGGACTTTGCCCGTGAAAAACTCAACCGGACATCGGCAATTGGTGAAGTGGACCCGGCGCGGTTTAATGTCCTCGGCGGATCGATTGCCTACGGGCATCCTTTTGCGGCAACCGGTGCCCGGATGGTGACACAGACACTGCGGGAACTGAAGCGGCGGGGCGGCGGGTTTGCAATGACTACGGCTTGTGCCGCGGGCGGTCTTGGTGTGGCGATGATCTGGGAAACGGAATAAGACGGGAGACTGATGATGACACAGCATGATGAAACACCTTCTGCTTTCCGCCTGACAGTGCGTCCGGATCACACCGGCGTTATCACCATTGACGTCCCCGGTGAGAAAGTAAATACCCTGAAGGCTGAATTCGCTGAACAGTTCGAAGCGGTGCTGAGGGATACCCGCAAAATTCCGGGACTGCGGGCGATGGTGATTATCTCCGGCAAGCCGGATACCTTTATTGCCGGGGCGGATATTCATATGATTGCCGGGTGTACTGAGGCTTCACAGGCTCAGACGCTTTCTGAATCCGGGCAACGGTTATTTAATCTGATTGAAAATTATCCGCTGCCGGTTGTTGCCGCTATTCACGGCAGCTGTCTCGGAGGCGGGCTGGAACTGGCTATGGCCTGCCGCAGTCGTGTTGTCTCCGACAGCGATAAAACCCGGCTCGGTCTGCCGGAAGTTCAGCTGGGGCTGTTGCCCGGTTCCGGCGGGACACAGCGTCTTCCTGCACTGATCGGACTGACGGCGGCTCTGGATATGATGCTGACCGGGCGGCAGTTGCGGGCAAAACAAGCCGTTAAAATACGGCTGGCAGATGATATTGTACCGCCGGACATTTTACTGGAAACAGCGGTTGCCCGCGCATTGTCGGCAAATCCGGCACAGCGTGCTCCGGTGCCGCTCCGGCAAAAAATAATGAAAATGAAAGGGATACGGGATATCCTTTTTCGTATAATCCGCAAACAGGTTCGCCGCCGCACCCGCGGGCACTATCCGGCGGCTGAACAGATTATTGATGTGGTACAGTGCGGACAGGAAAAAGGGCGGGATGCCGGGTTTAACGCCGAGGCAGCCGCATTTGGTAAACTGGTGGTTACACCGGTATCCGGCGCACTCCGCCACCTCTTTTTTGCCTCAACAGCACTGAAAAAAGATGCAGCGGACGGCGTAAAACCAGCAGAATTACACCATGTGGCAGTGCTGGGCGGCGGGCTGATGGGCGCCGGAATAGCCGCAATCACCTGCCAGCGTGCCGGGTTGCCGGTCAGAATTAAAGATGTTTCACAAGAGGGGGTCAGTAAAGCACTGGCTTTTTTCTGGCAGCACCTGAGCAGACAGGTGAAACGCAGACGTCTTTCCCCGCGTGAGCGGACACAGTTGATGAGTGGTATGACCGGCACCACGGATTACCGGGGGTTTCACCATATTGATTTTGTGGCGGAAGCGGTTTTTGAATCTCTGTCACTCAAACAGCAGATGATCGCGGAAACAGAAGCCGTGACACCTCCGGATACTATTTTTGCCTCGAATACCTCGTCACTGCCCATTCGTGATATTGCCGCAAAGGCGTTACGGCCTGAAAAAATCATCGGACTGCACTATTTCAGCCCCGCCGAAAAAATGCCGCTGGCGGAAATTATTCCTCATGAGGGCACCGATGCGGTAACACTGGCGACCACATTGCAACTGGCGCGCAAACAGGGAAAAACAGCGATTGTGGTCGGTGATAAAGCCGGATTTTATGTCAACCGCATCCTGGCGCCGTATATTACGGAAGCACTGCATTGTCTGGTTGAAGGTGAACCGGCAGAAAAAATCGACAAGGCACTGACAGATTTCGGCTTTCCGTTAGGGCCGGTAGCACTGCTGGATGAAGTGGGGATTGATGTCGGCACTAAAATTATGCCGGTACTGGAGGCCGCATTTGGTGAGCGGTTTGCACTGCCGCCGCAGCTGGATGCCCTTTTCCGCGATAACCGGCTGGGAAAGAAAAACAAACGCGGATTTTATGATTACACGCCATTGCCGTGGTGGAAAGGCTGTGGCCGCAAGACACCGCGTAAAGCCGACAAACAAATCTATCCGCTGCTGGGTATCACCGTGCGGGAACGCCTGACACCACAGGAGATCACAGAGCGCTGCCTGATGATGATGCTTAATGAAGCCGTGAGGGCACTGGATGAACAGGTTATCCGTTCCCCGGCAGACGGGGATATCGGCGCGGTCTTCGGTATCGGTTTTCCGCCGTTCCTTGGCGGGCCGTTTTACTATATGGACAGTCTGTCCGCCGCCGTTATGACAGAAAAACTGACAGCACTGGCTGCCCGTTACGGTGACCGTTTCATACCGTGTGAGGCGTTACAGCAACGTGCAGCGGATAAGCGCCGGTTTTACTGAGAAATTACGGTGAGACGGCAGTGAATTGTTTTATTTTTCTGAACAGGTTCTGAACAAAATTCAGGTTTATCTCTGTGCTGAATCATTTTAATTATGATTAATTTGAGGCAGAATGCCTCTCATCTCCCCTGACGGGGACGCAGAAATAACGATAATTTTAAACAGATCATTCTTTGATGTGATACGGCCCGGGGATTCAGATATGACCGTATCCGTCCTGTTCAGACGGTGACATATGCAAGTATTTATTATGCGACATGGCGATGCTGCTTTGCAGGCCGCCAGTGATTCAGTACGACCCCTTACCGGGAAAGGGATAACCGATTCCCGCAGCATGGCAAAATGGCTTGCCGGGCAGGATATCCTGACAGATACCGTTCTGGTCAGTCCGTATCTGCGGGCAGAGCAGACACTGACCGAAATTCGTGATGATCTCAATTTACCGGCGCAGGAAGAGGTAATGCCGGGACTGACTCCTTCAGGAAATGCGGAAAGCGTGGCGGATTATATCCGCTATCTGGCGGAGGAAGGGCGCAAAGGGGTGCTGGTGGTATCGCATCTGCCGCTGGTCGGTTACCTGGTGGCGGCATTGTGTCCGCAGGAGACGGCACCGATGTTTGCAACATCCTCTGTTGCCTGTATCGAACTGGATAATAACGGACGCGGCACACTGCTCTGGCACCGCGGTCCCGGACAGACTGACTGATTACTCGCGCCGGGCGGTTTCAGCAATTTCAATCAGCAGCAGTAATGCCGCAGTACCGCCCCATTCCTTGGGCGCCTGGTGAAAGGCAATCACATCCGGGTGTTGTGCCAGCCATAATGGTGTTTGTTGCTTCAGGACATGTTTGCCGTGCCCGTGCATAATACAGACACAATAGGTGTTTTCACGGCGGGCCGCGGCTATCAGTGCACCAATTTCCTGTTTGGCCTGAAGCTGGGTCAGTCCGTGCAGATCCAAAAACAGTTCCGGCACGTAATCTCCGCGCCGCAGTTTTTTCAGTTCATACGGGCTGGCATTTTCCCGCAGATAACGCGCAGGGCCGTCCATATCCAGGTTCGGACGGTATTCATCAGAGAAATAAAAACTGGCATCAACCTGGTCCTGCAACAGCCGTTCCGGCGCAATTTTTGTCACACCGGCCCGTGATTTCGGGTGCACCACAATATCCTGTCTGATTTTACGCGTCCCGCTGATGGCCTCTTTAAACAGATTCAGGTCATCATCAGTCAGGGGTGTCTTCTTTTTCATAACATCTCATCACTGATTATTTTCCATAGTGTAACCGATTTTTTTAAGGATGTTGACGCTATACTGCCGGTCACAACTGACAAAAACTGCCGGAAAATTGCCGTGCATTTCACAAGATATGCTGATTTAGCAGCGACTTCATGGCAAACTACGCTATCAGATATTTTCTTTTGTTTTACCCCGCCGGAGGCACTTTGGATAAAATTTACGTTGATGAAGCCGTCAGTGAGCTTCACACGCTGCAGGATATACTGCGCTGGGCAATGAGCCGTTTTAATGCCGCGAACATCTACTATGGCCACGGCACAGATAATGCCTGGGATGAAGCCCTCCAGCTGGTACTGCCGACACTGTTCCTGCCTCTGGATTTACCTGCTGAGCTGTATCAGTCACGACTGACTTCCTCAGAGCGTCACCGCATTGTTGAACGTGTGCTGCGCCGGATCACCGAGCGTGTGCCGGTGCCGTATCTGACCAACCGGTCCTGGTTCTGCGGTCACGAATTTTATGTTGATGAGCGCGTGCTGATCCCGCGTTCACCGATTGGTGAGCTGATTAATAATCACTTTGCCGGTTTACTGGATTCCGAACCGGAAGCAATTCTGGATCTGTGTACCGGCAGCGGCTGTATCGCAATTGCCTGCGCTTATGAGTTCCCGGACGCAGAAGTCGATGCGGCAGACATTTCCGCCGATGTGCTGGAAGTCACAGAAATGAACATTGAAAATCACGGCTTATCTCATCGTGTCGTTCCGATGCGTTCAGATCTGTTTAACGATCTGCCGGCAGTGAAGTATGACCTGATTGTCACCAATCCGCCGTATGTCGATGCGGAAGACATGAGTGATTTACCGGATGAATTCCGCGTTGAGCCTGAACTGGCGCTGGCTGCGGGCAGTGATGGTCTGAAACTGGTTCGCCGCATTCTCGCGAATGCCCCGGATTATATGTCAGAAGATGCGGTGCTGATTTGTGAAGTCGGTAACAGTCAGGTACATCTGATGGCCGAATTCCCGGAAGTACCGTTTATCTGGCTGTCGTTTGAAAACGGGGGTGACGGTGTCTTTATGTTAACTCGTGATCAATTAGCAGAACATCATGACGCTTTTAAACTTTTCAAATAACCGTTCCTCATGTAGGAATAGAAGCATAAAAACAGGTTAAAACCATTCACTTGCACACAATCAGAGACAGGAAAACACGATGGCCGGAAACAGTATCGGCGAACTTTTTCGCGTAACCACCTTTGGTGAATCACATGGCCCGGCGCTGGGTTGTATTGTTGACGGCGTACCGCCGGGACTGGCGCTGACAGAAGCTGATATGCAGATTGATCTCGATCGCCGCCGTCCGGGCACATCGCGCTATACCACACAGCGTCGTGAACCGGATCAGGTCAGAATTCCGTCAGGGGTATTTGAAGGAAAAACCACCGGAACCAGTATCGGACTGCTGATTGAAAATACCGATCAGCGTTCACAGGATTACGGTGCCATCAAAGATCTCTTCCGGCCGGGACATGCGGATTACACCTATGAGCAGAAGTACGGCTTTCGTGATTACCGCGGCGGCGGCCGCTCATCAGCCCGTGAAACGGCAATGCGCGTGGCGGCGGGGGCTATCGCCAAAAAGTATCTGCACGAAAAATTCGGTGTGACAGTCCGTGCCTGCCTTACTCAGATGGGGGATATTAAATGTGATATCCGCGACTGGGCTCTGGCAGAACAAAATCCGTTTTTCTGTCCTGATGAACGTCAGCTGGAGGCGCTGGATGAATTACTGCGCGGCCTGAAAAAAGAAGGGGATTCCATCGGTGCGAAAGTCACGGTTGTGGCGGAAAACGTACCGGCGGGTCTGGGTGAACCGGTCTTTGATCGTCTTGATGCGGATCTGGCGCATGCGCTGATGAGTATCAATGCGGTAAAAGGCGTCGAAATCGGAGACGGCTTCGGCGTGGTTAACCTCAAAGGCAGTGAAAACCGGGATGAAATTTATCAGACCGGTTTTACCAGCAATCACGCGGGCGGCATTCTCGGCGGCATCAGCAGCGGCCAGCCAATCATCGCACATATTGCCCTGAAACCGACATCGTCAATTACCGTTCCCGGTAATACGCTGAACCGGCAGGGCGAAGAGGTGGCTATGATCACCAAAGGGCGTCATGACCCCTGTGTCGGGATACGTGCTGTGCCGATTGCCGAAGCGATGACAGCGATAGTGCTGCTCGATCACCTTCTGCGTCACCGCGGACAATGTGCGGATGTCACACCGCCGTTACCGGCCTGGTCATGATTTAAACTGGCGTCCCGGGTATTGTGCCCGGGGTTTTATTGGCAGGTAAAAAATGGAATGGTTTCAGTTCGGTGTTGAAATCTATGTATTGCTGTTCTTTGTTGCTCTGATTGCCGGATTTATTGATGCAATTGCCGGCGGAGGCGGGTTACTGACAATCCCGGCATTGCTGGCTGTCGGCGTACCGCCGGTGCAGGCTCTGGCGACCAACAAATTGCAGGCGGTCGGCGGCTCTTTCTCTGCCAGTTTTTATTTTGTCCGGCGCAAAGCGGTGGATCTTGCCGGGCAGCGGGTTCCGATAGTGATGACGCTGATTGGCGCAGTTATCGGTTCCGGGCTGGTGCAGTTTGTGAATCCGGAATTTCTCCGTCAGTTGCTGCCGTTGCTGGTCATTGCCATCGGTCTCTATTTCCTGCTGACGCCGTCCATTGGTGCTGCGGATCAGAAACAGCGCCTGATGCCGTTTGCCTTCGGCTGTACCGCCGGAATCGGGATCGGTTTTTATGACGGCGTTTTCGGCCCGGGGGCAGGCTCTTTCTACGCGCTGGCGTATGTGACACTGGCCGGTTTTAACCTGGCGAAAGCCACGGCACATGCCAAAGTCCTCAATTTTGCATCCAACGTCGGTTCACTCTCATTCTTTATTTTCAGCGGCCACGTTATCTGGCTGATGGGCTTGGCCATGCTGGGCGGACAACTTATCGGTGCACGCCTCGGTGCCCGTATGGTGCTGAGCCGCGGACAAAAACTGATCCGCCCGATGCTGGTAACTGTCTCTTTCCTGATGAGCATCAAACTGCTTTATGACAATCACGGTGATACTATCAGTTCGTGGCTGTCTCAGCTTTCTTAATTTTTATTAGTGGTTTATATAATCAATGAGTACACATCAATATCAGCAGCTGATTGAGATTTTTGATAACGAATTTCTCGCTGATTTCAATACCCGCCTGATTAAAGGCGATGATGAGCCGATTTATCTGCCCGCAGATGATGAAGCGCCTTATAACCGCATCGTGTTTGCTCACGGCTTTTATGCCAGTGCGATCCATGAAATATCGCACTGGTGTATTGCCGGGAAAGAGCGCAGAAAGCTGGTGGATTTTGGTTACTGGTACTGCCCGGACGGGCGGGACGCACAAACGCAGTCAGAATTTGAGGTCGTGGAAATAAAACCGCAGGCACTGGACTGGTTATTTTGTCAGGCTGCCGGTTATCCATTTAACGTCAGTTGTGACAATCTTGACGGCGATTTCGAGCCTGATCGCGTCAAATTCCGGCGTATTGTTCACGGGCAGGTGATGGAATATCTGGCGCAGAACTCAATACCCCCTCGTGCAGCAAGGTTTATTAATGCCCTGCAATCGTTTTACAATACGCCGCCGCTGACTGCGGACCAATTTCCATGGCCGGAAGATCCGTTTGCCTGACAAACGATTCCGGTGACTGAACTTTAAGGAACAAACATGCTTGCGGATTATGAAACGCGTATCCTCGCCCAGATTGATGACATGGTCGAACATGCCACAGACGATGAACTGTTTGCCGGTGGCTATCTGCAGGGGCATCTGACCCTCGCGGTAGCAGAACTGGAACAGTCGGGTCATCACTCCGTTGAGGCACTTCACAACCGGGTGGAGGAGAGCATCCGTCAGGCAATCAGTGCCGGAGAGCTGACACCGCCGGATCAGGTGCTGGTGCTGGAAACCTGGAAACGCCTGCTGAAAAGCGCGCAGGAGCAGGAATGACAGATAAAGCGCAATACCGTATTCGCCAGGCCCGTCCGGCGGATGCCGCATTGTTACCGGCCGTGGAATCCTCTGCCGGCGCGTTATTTGCAACTGTCCCGGGGTATGAGTGGATAGCCCGCAGCGAAGGCCATTCCGAAACAGCATTCCGCAATTTTATCGCCAACGGTAATGCGTGGGTGGCGGCGGACAATCAGGATCAACCGGCCGGGTTTGTGCTTGTTTCCAATCTCGGTACCGGGCTGCATATTGATGAGCTTTCTGTCTCTGCGGCGCATCAGCGCCGGGGGCTGGGACGACAGCTGATTGAGCGGGTGAAGAGTGTGGCACTGGCACGCGGTTGTGCGGCGGTAACACTGACCACATTCCGTGATGTGGTATGGAACCGTCCTTATTATGAACATCTCGGTTTTGAAGTATGCGATGTTTCCCGTGCTCCGGCACTGGAAGCGATTATGCTGAAAGAGGCAGAATACGGACTGCAGTTCTGTGATCGTTGTGCCATGATTTACCGGTTTTTCTAAAAAAGTTAAATATCGCACGTAAAAAGAAAAGGTCGCTCCGGTATGCGGCCTTTTTTATTTATGGCGGATTAAGAAACTGATTATTAAGTTATTAACAGATAATAATAAAAGATCTTGAGATTGTGACATTAATGGCGAAAATAGTGCCGCTTTTGTCTGTCTCCGGTATGTATTTCATCACCTTTATATAGATTTTTCTGTTTAACAGAATGATTTTAAATAATGTTTCTGATATCTGAATGGTGATTTTTTCTGAGGCAGTTGTTTCTTTTTGTTGCGTCAACGTCAACAACTACGCAGAGATGTTGAGTAAATAGCAATAACTATTAACTTGCTATTAACATTTGTTGTGTCAGAATGTGTCTGTCCCCATAAAACACAGGTATTGATTATGTTTGAATTACAACCGAAAAACACAGCACAACAGGCTGTGACTATTTACACCAAGATAGCGGTTGCTGCGGTGGTATTGCTGGCACTGTTATTTTCTTTCTGGTTTAAACTTGACGGAATGAGCGTTATTGAAAGAGCAGTCCCTTCCATCGGTATGATTTTATTTACCGGATTAATAATTTTTAATGCCAAACGGGAATTAGATTCGCTGTACCGTTCAGAGGATAAATGTGCGAAAAATGCAGTTGCTCTGAACGCCTGACAGAAACGGTATCGCATCACGCGGACTGATAAATATAAAGCAGAGACGATCATGGATCATCAGCAGCAATGCTGATGATCCTTTTTTTATGCAAAAATTATTTGTACAAATCAGCCCCGGTTTCCTGAGCAATATAACCGATAGCCGCCTGTGCCCTGACACTGTTACCTGCTTTATCCAGTGGCGGGGAATAGACCGCGACGGCGTATTTACCCGGAACCACGGCCAGAATTCCGCCGCCGACACCGCTTTTCGCCGGAATACCGACCTGATATAACCAGGTGCCGGAACCATCATACAGCCCGGCAACAGCCATCTCTGCCAGAACTTTGCCGGTGTTTTCCGCGCTCAGCAACTGTTTGCCGTTGTACGGGGATTTGCCCTGATTGGCCAGCACCGCACCCATTTTGGCGAGATCAACGGTAGTGGCATCCACTGAACACTGGCGGGTATAGAGATCAACCGCCTCATCCGGATTGCCGTATAACATGCCGTAGGACTGCATCAGCCGCGCCAGTGCCTGGTTGTGCTGGTTGGTTTCTGATTCAGAGCGGTACACTTCATCATTCACCGTCAGTTTGGTATCGGCGAACGCTTCCATGTTTTCCATAATCTGCTGCCAGCGGTCATCCGGGTTTTTGGCCTTGATCAGACTGACGGCACTGATAGCCCCTGCATTGACCAGCGGATTCTGCGGGCGATCCGGGCGCAGTTCAATCGCCAGTCCGGAGTTAAACGTCAGTCCGGTGGCGTTAGCACCCAGTTTTTCCAGAACCACTTCTGACCCCTGCTGATTCATTACCAGCGCGAGGGTAAAGACTTTTGACAGCGACTCAAGAGGAAACAGCGTGTCTTTATCCCCTGCGCTGTAGATTTTTCCGTCTACTGTGGCAATAACAACGGCGTAATTATCAGGGCTGTATTTGGCGAGAGCCGGAATATAATCCGCCACATCACCGGCTTTTTCGGTTTTGAATTTCTGATACGCCTGCTCAACGATCGTATCGTACTGAATAGCATTGCTTTGAATAACATTGCTGTGAATAGCATTATCGGGAATATTATTATTCTTTGCGTAAGCAGAGGTAAAACAAAACAGCGAAAAGGTTAAGGCGATAACTATTTTATTCTTCATAATCTTCTCCGGTTATTATTTCCGGATGAAGCGTATAGGCGCACTGACTTTTCTGTAAATTGATCATTGGGCAAGAGAAATTGCCGCTGACAGGTGAACTGCACCGGTTTTCGTGAGAAAGCACACAAAATGACCCGGGTTTGTGGCAGTGATCAATAAAGTCCGGCGATGATATTTTTGCGTTACCGCCGGAAAAATTATCAATAATGTGACGGGGACCGGCTCTGCGGCCGGTCAGGTGCGGATTATGATTTTTGCGGCAGCGGGCGGCCTTTCAGCAATTTGCGGACATGGAAACGGGCAGGATGAATGGCGGCCAGTGTTTCATCATCCAGGGGAAGCGCTTCATCAAAAATCTGTGCCGCGAGTACCTCAGCGGCCAGCGGGGCGGTGCATAATCCCCGTGAACCGAGTGCCGCCAGCAGAAACAGCTGTGGCTGATACGGCACACTGCATACGGAATCAGGCGCGGATTTTTGTTCGTCCAGATGTGCATAACATACTGTTATTTTTTCAAAATCAGGGACATTCCCGGCCAGCGGCAGGTGATCGCGCAGTGAGCAGCGGATCCCCTGACGGGATGCTCCGGCGCTGATATCCACCGTCTGCGGCCAGCTGACATCCGGCAGTGACGTAAGCAGCCGCTGTTTATTCGCCGTTTGTTCCTCTTCGCGATATTCTGTGCCGGTATCATTACGCTGATGGCTGGCTCCGATGCAGTGCAGGCCGTCAGCCGGATTTACCGGAGTCAGATAACCCTCATAACACAACACTTTTTTCAGCCCGGCAATGGCGGGAACAGACGGGACATGGCTGACCTGACCACGCACCGGTGTGACCGGCAGCGGGGCGGTCTGCGGGAACTGACTGATACAATGGCCGTTGGCCAGTACCACCACATCGGTCTCTGTCGTGCTGTCACCGGCAAAGCGAAGCTGCCAGCCCTGTCCGGCGGGGATCAATTCTTTTACTTCACAGCCGAAATGCAGGTGAAGCCCCTCTTTTTGTGCCAGCGCTGCGGTATTGCGCACCAGTTCCTGCGGGCAGAGCCAGCCGCCCCGCGGATAATGAAGGCCGTCAAAATTCACATCCGTTCCGGCAAGTGCAGAAAGCTGTTCCCGTGACAGGCGCTGCACCATCTCATCCGGCCATGCAACGGATGAAATGTTATTGATTTTTTTACTGCTTTTTTCGTGATACATCAGCTGGATCACACCGCACCAGTCATGGTCATATTTCACACCCTGAGCTGACAGCGCATCATATGTGCGCCGGGCAAACGGGAATGCGGCGGTAAAAAAGCGTTCAGGCGGATCATCCCGGCCGGTCAGCAGCGGATAAAGTGCGCCCTGGCGGTTACCGGAGGCATTAAGCGCCAGGGCGTTATCCGCACAATATAAGGAAACCTCCGCACCACGGCGGAGCAGGGCGAGGGACGTGAGAACCCCGGCGATCCCGCCGCCGATGACGGCTATCTTCTGCCGCGCGGCGGCCGGGTGGCGATCAAACCACGGCGTTGCAGATGATACTGCTTCACGGGGATTCACCCCTGCAAGGCATTCACGTTTATGGGCAAACCCTTTGCGGCGCTCAACGCTGAACCCGGCCTGCTGCAAACCACGGCGCACGAATCCGGTGGCGGTAAAGGTGGCAAAGGTACCGCCGGGACGGGAAAAACGGATCATCAGATCAAACAGAGACTGCTGCCACATATCCGGGTTTTTGGACGGGGCAAAGCCGTCGAGAAACCAGGCATCAATTTTGTTATCCAGCGCGTGAGTAAGAGAAGGAAGCAGCTCGTTGACATCCCCCAGCCATAAATCGAGCGTAATTTCTCCGCCGGACAGCTGAATACGGTGACAACCCGGCAATGGCTGCGGCCACTGAGCGCACAGTTGTAAGGAGAAATCCGCGAACTCCGGCCAGTGCCGGTGAGCAGCCTGTAAATCGGCCACCGTCAGCGGGAATTTTTCAAAACTGATAAAGTGCAGACGCTTCAGCGGATGCCCGGGATGGGCGGTACGGAACGCCCGGAAGCTCTGCCATAGTGTGAGAAAATTCAGTCCGGTACCGAACCCGGTTTCGGCCACGGTACAGACCGGGGTGGTCATCTGTGCAAACCTGTCCGGAAAACCGTTTCCGTTAAGAAACACATAGCGGGTTTCCGCCAGTCCGTCGTCGTTCGAAAAATAGACGTCATCAAAATGTTGCGAAACAGGTGTACCCTGTTCATTCCAGGTTAAATGTGCAGTTTCAATTGCGGTTTTTTTCACGTTACGGCCTGAGGATTCTGTTCGATTTTTCCTGATTTTACTCCGCTTTGCGCTGTACTGCCATGCCGGATGTGACACAGAACAATATCGGTATGTAAAGATGCGAAAAAACGTCTGATCGGACTTGTTCAGCTTACAGGTGTAAGCTAAAGTAGCGCTAAAATCCCGTACTACTTAAAATGACAGAGGTATTGAATGAAGCGTGCAGTAATCACCGGTCTGGGGATTATCTCAAGTATCGGTAATAACCGGGAGGAAGTACTGGCTTCTTTGAGAGAAGGTCGTTCCGGGATCACATTCTCAGAAGAATTTAAAGAGATCGGGATGCGCAGCCAGGTTTGGGGTAATGTCAAACTGGATACTGCGGGTCTTATTGATCGTAAAACTGTCCGTTTCATGAGTGATGCATCTATCTATGCGTATCTTTCCATGGAGCAGGCTATTGCAGACGCCGGTCTGACAGAAGAGCAGGTATCCCACTACCGTACCGGTGTGGTTGCCGGTTCCGGCGGCGGTTCCCCGCGCACCCAGGCTATCGCGGCTGACGGCATGCGTGCCAAAGGTCTGCGTGGTGTCGGTCCTTATCTGGTACCGCGTGCAATGGCATCCGGTGTGTCCGCAAACCTGGCAACACCATTTAAAATCAAAGGCGTGAACTACTCTATCAGTTCTGCCTGCTCCACGTCCGCACACTGTATCGGCCACGCGGTGGAACTGATCCAGCTGGGTAAACAGGATGTGGTGTTTGCCGGCGGCGGTGAAGAACTGTGCTGGGAAATGAGCTGCGAATTTGACGCGATGGGCGCACTGTCCACAAAATATAACGAAACACCGGACAAAGCATCCCGTACTTATGATCAGGGCCGTGACGGCTTCGTGATCGCAGGCGGCGGCGGTATGGTCGTGGTGGAAGAGCTGGAGCACGCGCTGGCACGCGGCGCACATATCTACGCGGAAGTGGTCGGTTACGGCGCGACCTCTGACGGCGCGGACATGGTTGCCCCGTCCGGTGAAGGTGCGGTCCGCTGCATGCAGATGGCAATGCACGGCCTGGATACACCGGTTGATTACATCAACACCCACGGTACATCCACACCGGTTGGTGACACCAAAGAGCTGGAAGCGATCCGCGAAGTATTCGGTGATCACACGCCGGCACTGTCAGCAACCAAAGCAATGACCGGTCACTCACTGGGTGCGGCAGGTGTTCACGAGGCTATTTACAGCCTGCTGATGCTGGAGCACGGCTTTATCGCGCCGAGCATCAACGTGGAAGAACTCGACGAGAAAGCGGAAGGCATGGCAATTATCACCGAACCGACCGAACGTGAACTGACCACAGTGATGTCCAACAGCTTCGGTTTCGGCGGTACTAACGCCACACTGGTAATGCGCAAATATCAGAACTGATTTTATTCTGATTATCAAATAAATGCCCCGGTTTAATCACCGGGGCATTTTCTTTTGCGGTAAAGTCTGTCAGGGTATAATAGTGCTGTTTATCCTTTTACTGTCACAGGGGTAATAAATGAAAAAACTGACTATCGCAGAGATGACTGAGCCGCAAAAAATCCGTGTCCGTACCCGGCTGGCTCAGGAACAAAAGAAACTGGGGCGTCCGCTGACCAATGCGGAGCAGAATAAAGTCAAAGATCAGATTATCACTGAGATTTCCAAAGAAGTTGATGCCGCTGCCGCTAAAGTCAGAGCGCAGAAAAAAAAGGATAAAATCAAACCCGGCAGCGGAACAGAAACATATAGCTGGTCAGCGAAAACGCATACCCGGGGATTGCGCTGAGCCTTTCTGATAATTTTTATCTGTTTTAATTACAATAACCGCCACCCGGCGGTTTTTATGTCCCGCCTTGTTGTCTTATTTTATAAGATACAGACCTGATTAATTTTAGTTTTAATAAACAACATATTCCTGAATTACAGTGAAAAACACGGCCGGGAGCCGATTTGTATTCACTGCGCATTTTTATAAAAGGAATATGTTATGACGAATCGATACGAAGACACCACACTGTTTGAGCATGATGTGATGACCTCCATGGGGTATCACTGGAAAGGAGAGGGCTGGCAAAAAGCATCAGACAATGGTGAGACTATGATTGTTACCGGATGGACCGGGGATATCCCGGCAGACAGCGGCAGGATAACTCATATCTGGGATCAGAATATTGCGGATATGAACACATCCCCGAATCCTGTATGGGATGATGCCGATGATGGCTGGATGCATCCGGTGGATGAAGAAATCAGAAAGGAACGCCGTGAAGGGTCGGCAAGGAAATTAGAATACTTAACAAAACTTGAAGAAAATATAAATAAAGATATCAGTGAAATAATAAGAAAGATAACTGAGATAAATGAAAAAATAAAGAACGCAAGTGATGTTTTAGAA
>OJJS01000020.1_pt1 | contig 60463 bp, 60 predicted proteins | sample 1596371 | NCBI WGS metagenome assembly OJJS01 (sample SAMEA4350116, study PRJEB24818) | metagenome | biome: human; feature: gut; material: faeces | place: Denmark | collected 2013-09 | reverse complement strand
GATACCGGCTTATCTTTTGTGGTCGTTTCAGCCTTCGCGGTGCACATTCAGCCCTGCGAATGACTGACAGACCGGCATCATTTCCATAGTATTAATATTTACGTGCGGCGGCAATGTTGCGACCCAGAAAACCGCTTCTGCGATATCATCCGGCATCAGCGGATCAGCGTCTTTATAGGTATTGGCCGCTTTTCCCTCATCCCCGCGATAACGAATCCCGGAAAATTCTGTACCGCCGACCATGCCCGGTTCAATATCTGTCACCCGGATTTTTTTACCGAACAGATCCGCGCGCAGCGCCAGACTGAACTGGCGGACAAAGGCTTTGGTTCCGCAGTAAACGTTACCGCCGGCATACGGCCATGACCCTGCCGTTGAACCTAAATTAATGATATGACCCCGGTTTCTTTCCACCATGCCCGGCAGAATCGCACGGGTCATATGCAGCAGTCCCTTGATATTGGTATCCACCACCACATCCCATTCTGCGGGATTGCCTTTATCAACGGTTTCCATGCCCAGTGCCAGACCGGCGTTATTCACCAGAACATCGATTTCACGCAGGGATTCCGGCAGTGAGTTCATCACATTATCGACAGCCGGGCTGTCTGTCATATCCAGAGCCAGCGGGAAAAATTTGTTTCCGAACTCTTTTTGCAGCTTCGCCAGGCGTTCAATACGGCGGCCGGTGCCGATAACGGTATGGCCGTTCTCAATAAATTTGCGGGCAAATGCCTCACCAAAACCTGCGGTTGCACCTGTAATTAAAACAATCATCACATACTCCGAATCTGTCAGCGGGAAACCCCGGAAAAGTAATAATAACCATGGCGATATAATACCGGTGGTAATATCGTGATAGTGTATCGTGTCTGCATAACAGAAAGCGGGTCACAGATTCCGTTTTTCAGTTTTCATTACGGAAAAACACTGAAGTTAATCAACAACAACCTGATTATTCACAGGAGACGGAAAATGGTTAAGGGTCAATGTTTGTGCGGTAACGTAACAGTCTCTGTACCTCAGGCGGTGCACGATGTTTCTGTCTGCCACTGCGGTATGTGCAGAAAATGGAATGGCGCGCCTTTTATGTCCGTGGATTGCGGCAGCGATGTCACTCTCAGCGGTGAGGAATATATTACCCGTTATCACTCCTCGGAGTGGGGCGACCGTTGCTTTTGCCGTGAGTGCGGAACACACCTGTTTTATTATCTGAAACCGGCTGATCAGTATTATGTCTCTGCGGCATTACTGGGGGAGACACAGGAATCCCGCCTGGCGATGCAGATTTACACTGACAGCAAACCGGCGTATTACAATTTTGCAGAAAAAACACCGATGCTGACGGAGCAGGATATTCTGGCGATGTTCGGCGCAGAATAAAACAGAAAGCGGATACCGGAGTATCCGCTTCGTTTTTTCTGCGTTGCCGGGCAGAGAAATTAAATAACAAACAGATCCATAAACTCGCTGACTGATATGGATTCGAGCGTTTTACGGTCACGGGCCGCATTCAGAATGCGCTGTTGCTGTGCTTCCGGGAACATCCGTGCCAGGTTGGTGCGGAATTTCGCCAGCAGCAGCGGAATGCCTTCCTCACGACGACGGGCGTGCCCGACCGGATATTCCACCACGACCTCATCCAGCACAGTACCGTCTTTCAGCGTTACAGTCAGGGCGTTGGCGATAGAGCGTTTTTCCGGATCATGGTAATCACGGGTAAACGCAGTATCTTCCTCACAGTGAATACGGGCGCGCAGTGCATCAATACGGCTGTCTGACGCGATACCATCCTCATAATCCGCGGCAGTCAGACGGCCGAAGATCAGCGGAACCGCTACCATATACTGGATACAGTGGTCACGGTCAGCCGGGTTATTCAGCGGGCCGTGTTTGTCGATAATGCGAATACAGGCTTCATGAGTACGGATAGTGACGTTCTCAATATCATCTGCCGTTTTACCCAGTGCCGCCAGTTTGTGGTGCAGTGTCATCGCCGCTTCAACGGCCGTCTGAGAGTGGAATTCGGCCGGGAATGAAATCTTGAACAGCACGTTTTCCATTACATATGAGCCGTATTCACGCTGGAATTTAAACGGTTTGCCGTCAAACAGAACATCATAGAAACCCCAGGTTTTAGCCGTCAGCACCGTCGGATAACCCATTTCGCCTTTCTGCGCGAACAGCGCCAGACGCACTGCACGGGATGTGGCATCACCGGCAGCCCAGGATTTACGTGAACCGGTATTTGGTGCATGGCGGTAGGTACGCAGAGACTGGCCATCCACCCATGCATGAGAAACCGCGCTTAATAACTGCTCACGATCCAGTCCCAGCATTTCACCGACAACGGCAGTGGAGGCGACTTTCACCAGCACGACGTGGTCAAGACCGACTTTATTGAATGAGTTTTCCAGTGCCAGACAGCCCTGAATTTCATGGGCTTTGATCATGGCGGTCAGCACGCGTTTCAGCGGCAGCGGCGCTTTGCCTTTGGCAATCGCTTCACGGGACAACCAGTCTGCGACCGCCAGGATACCGCCGAGGTTATCAGAAGGGTGCCCCCATTCCGCAGCCAGCCAGGTGTCGTTGAAATCCAGCCAGCGGATCATCGCACCGATATTGAAAGCGGCCTGCACCGGATCAAGCTGGAATTGTGTCCCGGGGACTTTGGCACCGTTCGGGACAATGGTTCCCGGCACAACAGGGCCGAGCATTTTTCTGCACGCCGGATATTCCAGGGCTTCCAGACCGCAACCCAGGGTATCCAGGAAGCAGTGATACGCAGTGTCATAAGCGCGATCACTGCTGATGTCCATATTCAGAACGTAATCAGTGATGTCCTGAATGACCTTGTCGTACTCTTGATGCTGCGGGGTAAAAGATGCTGACATACGTTATTTCCTTTTTAATTAATTATTAGCGCGCTTTAAGGGGGACAAAGGTCTGGTTTTCCGGTCCGGTGTAATTGGCGGACGGACGAATAATTTTATTATCCAGACGCTGTTCAATGATGTGTGCAGCCCAGCCTGCGGAACGGGCAATAACAAAAATCGGGGTAAACATGGCGGTCGGCACACCCATCAGGTGATACGCCACCGCAGAGAACCAGTCGAGGTTCGGGAACATCTTCTTGTGCTGAGACATCACGGATTCAATACGATCCGCGATATCAAACAGACGGAAATCTTTCGCTTCTTCGGATAACTCACGGGAAATCGCTTTGATGACCTGGTGACGCGGGTCAGCAATGGTATACACCGGATGACCGAAACCCATCACCACTTCACTGCGGGTAAGACGGGCGAGGATATCTGCCTGCGCTTCATCCGGTGAGCTGTAACGCTTTTGGATTTCCAGTGAGACTTCGTTGGCGCCGCCGTGTTTTGGCCCGCGCAGTGCGGCAATTGCACCGGTGATGGACGAATAAAAATCGGTTCCGGTTCCGGCGATAACACGGGCAGCAAACGTGGAGGCGTTAAATTCATGTTCTGCATAGAGAATGAATGAGGAATTCATAAAACGCACCCAGTTTTCAGACGGTTTTTTGCCGTGCAGCAGATGCAGGAAATGGCCGCCGCAGGTGTCGTCATCCGTTTCGGTATCAATGCGGCGATCATTAAACGCATAGTGATACCAGTAAAGCAGCATGGAGGTCAGCGAAGAGAGAAGGCGATCGGCGATATCACGGGCACCGGATAACGGATGACCTTCTTTCTCCGGCAGGACGCAACCCATAATGGATACACCGGTACGCAGCACGTCCATCGGGTGGGCAGAGGCAGGCAGCGCTTCCAGGGCTTTTTTCACACTGTGCGGCAGGCCGCGCAGTGATTTCAGTTTCGCCTTGTAGGCGGCCAGTTCTGCTGCATTCGGCAGTTTTTCGTGGATCAGAAGATGAGCGACTTCTTCAAAATCACATTGCGTGGCTAAATCCAGAATGTCGTAACCGCGGTAGTGCAGGTCGTTCCCATTAATCCCTACAGTACAGAGTGCAGTATTACCGGCAGCAACGCCGGACAGTGCGACGGATTTTTTGCCTTTCTTCAGTGCAGGTTCAGGTTTGCTAAGTTGTTCATTCATAACGGGTGATCCTTATTATTATAGTGAGTGTACAACCTGCTTCGCGTTATCTTTCAGAGGTTATTTTTTCTGCGAAAACAGTGCGTCGAGCTTATCTTCATAATCGTAGTAGTTAATGCTTTGGTATAATTCATCACGGGTCTGCATCTGTGAAATCAGGCTCTGTTGTGAACCTTCACGGCGCAGGGTGTTATAGACATTCTCAGCCGCTTTATTCATCGCACGGAAGGCCGTAAGCGGATACAGCGCGATAGCGATATTCACACTGCGCAGTTCATCCAGGGTAAACAGCGGTGTTTTGCCGAATTCAGTGATGTTTGCCAGTACCGGCACGCTGATTTTGTCAGTGAACAGGCGATACATTGCCAGTTCAGTAATGGCTTCCGGGAACAGCATATCGGCACCGGCATCAATGTAAGCCTGTGCGCGTTCGAGGGCAGATTCCAGACCTTCGACCGCCAGTGCATCAGTACGCGCCATGACCACGAAATTCTCGTCAGTCCGTGCATCGACAGCAGCTTTGATGCGATCAACCATTTCCTGTTTCGATACGATTTCTTTGTTCGGGCGGTGACCACAGCGTTTTGCTCCCACCTGATCTTCAATGTGCATCCCGGCAGCTCCGGCTTTGATCAGGGATTTCACGGTGCGCACCACGTTAAAGGCAGACGGACCGAAACCGATATCCGCATCCACCAGCAGCGGGAGATCACACACATCAGTAATACGGCGGACATCCGTCAGTACATCATCCAGAGTGGAAATACCCAGGTCAGGGATACCCAGAGAGCCTGCGGCAACACCGCCGCCGGAGAGATAAATTGCTTTGTAACCCGCGCGTTTTGCCAGTAGTGCGTGGTTGGCATTAATAGCGCCGACCAGCTGTAACGGGGATTCAGACTGTACAGCGTCGCGGAATGCGCGTCCTGCGGAATAAAGTGCCATATATTCACCTTGTTATTAGTTTGATACTCAGATGTTATAAAGCAATCGCTATGCCAATCAGCCGGGTATGGTCACTAAAACGCGAGGTGTATCACATCTTTGGCTTGTTTATCCTGTCATTACGCCACTCACTATAGAATTTGCTGATTCTGTCTGACAAGCGCGATGTTAGCGAACTGTGATGGTGATGCTATTTATGTTTCAAAATGGCTGCTATGGTGTTTCATGAAATAAATATGAAACACATGAAACACATGAAACACATGAAACAGGGAGAAGCTGATGGCTCAGAATAACAAACCGGTGATCTGGACGGTCTCCATCTCACGTCTTTTTACCCTGTTCCGCGATATCAGCCCTGAGTTCAGTGCCCGCGCCAGCATCAGTGCGATTAATCTGGGGTTTGATGCGGCGGTGGAGGCAATCCGTGAACGTCTCAAAACCGAACGCTGTGATGCGATTGTCAGTGCGGGCTCTAACGGTGCGTACCTGAAGCAGCATTTACCTGTGCCGGTGATTGTCGCCGCCCCCGGCGGGTTTGATATCATGCATGCACTGGCCCGGGCACGACAGCTCAGTCAGCGTATCGGCCTCATTTATTACCGCAATACGTTTCCCGCACTGGAATCGCTGGCACAAAGTTTCGGTATGCAGATTGAACAACGCAGTTATGTGACCGCAGAGGATGCGCGGGCAGCCTGTCATGCCCTGAAAGCAGAGGGTATTTCTGTGGTGGTGGGCGCCGGGCTGATTACCGATATTGCAGCGGAGTGCGGCATGACCTGCATTTTCATTTATTCCAATGATGCGGTCCGCCGCGCATTCACGGATGCAATAGAACTGACGCGCATCCGCGACCAGCCGCAGAACATGCCGCTGCCGGTCGCGGGTTCCCTGAATGTCCGCCATACACTGAATGATATTCTCGGCACATCGCCGGTGATGGAACAGGTGCGTGAAACCATCACGCTGTTCGGGCGCTCAAAAGCAACAGTGATGATCCAGGGGGAAAGCGGTACCGGTAAAGAGATGGCCGCGCAGGCTATTCATCATGAATATACCCTGTTTCACAAACATAAGCGGATGAAACGCGCGGCACCATTTGTGGCTGTTAACTGCGGGGCTATCCCGGAAAGTTTGCTGGAGGCGGAACTGTTTGGTTATGAGGAGGGCGCATTTACCGGCTCGCGGCGGGGCGGTCGTGCCGGGTTATTTGAGGCAGCGGATGGCGGCACACTGTTTCTGGATGAAATCGGTGAAATGCCGGTTTCTCTGCAAACCCGGCTGTTACGGGTGCTGGAAGATCGCGCCATTGTGCGTATCGGCGGCTATAAACCGATAACGGTGGATGTACGGGTTATCTGCGCGACTCACAATGACCTGGATAACCGGGTGGCAGAGGGTACATTCCGGGCGGATCTGTTTTACCGGCTGGGGGTGTTGCGCCTGCAACTGCCGGCACTGCGCGACCGGGGTGCGGATATTCTGCTGCTGACTGAAAAGCTGCTGAAACTGGCGTTTGCTGAGCTTGATCTGCCGCTGCACCGCGGCCATTTGCAGCAGATCCTGGCGTGCAGTGACTTTTTTTATCACTACCGCTGGCCGGGAAATGCCCGTGAACTGCGTAATCTGATGGAACGGGTCGCGCTGTATTGCAGTGCCTATCCGGATAAAATTATTACCGAATCATTATTACTGAAACTCTCTCCCGAGCGGCGCACAGCGATGTCACCCGTACCGTTGCCGGATAGCCCGCCGGAGCCGCAAAATACCGCCACTGCAACAGAAGCGGTAGCCCGTTTCCGTGGTGATCGCCGGGCGGCGGCAGACTGGCTGGGTATCAGCCGCACCACGTTATGGCGCCGCCTGAAACAGGAACAGAGCACTTCATCCTGACTGATACCCGCCTTATACTGTGCCTCTGAATTGAAAAGCAAGAGCCGGAGTGTTTGTCTGTTTCCGGCCTGCAATACTGTCATCACCGGAAAGACACAGGAAACAGGACGGAGGCGTTATGTCAGATCTCTTTGCTCACGATGAACCGCTTGCCGTGGCACCTGATGCGTATCTGCTGAAGGGTTTTCTCAGTGACGGGGATGAGATGCTGCTGGCGGAAATCAGCCGTCTGACCGCCATTTCGCCGTTCCGCCATATGCAGACGCCCGGCGGATACCGGATGTCTGCCGCGATGAGCAGCTGCGGTACATACGGTTGGGTCTCGGATGCGAAAGGGTACCGCTATTCCCAGACCGATCCGCTGACCGGCAATCCCTGGCCGCCGCTGCCTGATGCGTTTTTGTCACTGTCACAGCAGGCGGCTGAACGGGCAGGATTCCGGGGATTCTTGCCGGATAGTTGTCTGATTAACTGTTACACGCCGGGCGCCGGCATGTCTCTGCATCAGGACAGGGACGAGCCGGATCGCCGTCAGCCGATTGTGTCATTTTCACTCGGGCTGCCGGTGCAGTTTCAGTTCGGCGGCAGTGAACGGCATCATCCTCTGAAGACTTTCGCGCTTGAGCACGGTGATGTGCTGGTGTGGGGCGGCCGTTCCCGTCTGAATTACCATGCTGTCCGTCCGGTAAGAGCCGGGGTGCATCCGCTTGCGGGCGCCCGGCGGTTTAATCTGACTTTCCGCTGTGCGCGGTAACGGAGAAACAGGATGACAAAACAGACAAGACTGTCAGACGATGCGTGCTGGGCAGCCCTGGCCGCCAGGGATAAAACCGCGGACCCGCTGTTTGTGTATGCGGTAAAAACCACACAGACATGGGGATTTCCGTCAACGGTTGTGCGCCTGCCGAAACGGGAAAATACCGAATTTTTCGCCACCCCGGAAGAAGCGGAGGCTCACGGTTACCGCGCCGGAAAACGCTGTCAGCGCAGCGGTGATGCCATGACACAGCGCCATGCGGATCAGGTGGTGCTGGCCTGCCGCGAACTGGAAACACGAATCGACAACGGTGATCCTCTGCCGTCACTGCCGGAACTGGCCGCACTGTGCGGTGTGAGTCAGTTTCATTTTCACCGTATTTTCCGGTTACACACCGGACTGACACCGGCGGCGTGGGCAAAAGCGTATCGCGGGGAAAAACTGCGGGAGCAACTGATAAAACAGCCGACAATCACCGGAGCAATCGCCGAATCAGGCTTCAGTTCCGGCAGCCGGTTTTATGAATCATCGGATACACTGCTCGGCATGACCCCTAAAAGCTGGCGTGCGGGCGGCAAAGGGACACGAATTTTCTTTGCGCTTGCCATCTGTGCGCTGGGGGATATCCTGGTGGCACAGAGTGAAAAAGGCATTTGCGCTATTCTGCTGGGAGATGATGCGGAAGCGCTGTTACGGGATTTAGAGGATCAGTTTCCCAACGCGGAACTGGTCGGCGGCGACGCACAGTTTGAGCAGGTTGTTTCACGGGTCATCGGATTTGTGGAAGCACCGTCCTCCGGGCTGGATCTGCCGCTGGATATCCGGGGTACCGCATTTCAGCGCCGTGTCTGGCAGGCATTGCAGTCCATTCCGGCCGGAACGACGGTCAGTTACCGGGAGATCGCGGAGCGGATCGGTTCCCCGAAAGCCGTCAGAGCGGTCGCCGGTGCCTGTGCGGCAAACTGTCTGGCCGTGGCGATCCCGTGCCACCGGGTGGTGCGGACCGGCGGGGAACTGGCCGGTTACCGCTGGGGAATTGAACGGAAAAAACGTCTGTTGCAGCGCGAGGCATTGCAGCAGGAAATTGGTTAAAAGAAGGAATACGGATGCGTTTTCGCATAACAGCATTACGGAACAGTGTATTTTTTGCCGCGCTGCCGGTGATCGCCGCTGCTGCACCTGCAACGGCTGAAGTCACCGCAGATGAAGACGGAACCGTTGCGGCATCAGCGTCCGGCCCGCTGTTTGACTGTGACCGGGAACTGATAAAGCTGATTGCGGGCAGTAATCACGCGCTTGTCCGTGCAGAAAAGGTCACTGCCGACAGGCTGGGGATTTATATTGAAAACAGGGATATTAATGAGCTGGCCATTCAGCTCACTGATATACGGCAAAAGCCTTCTCAGGCGTCACCGGGAGCCGGGCAGCTGGGCTGGGTGACTTACAATATCAAAGACAATACCCTGACGGCGACAGGGGCGGATGTGGAGCATCCTGTCCCGCTGACCTTCAGTGCTGTACAGGGAGAGCAGCTGCAATCCTGTCTGAAAAAAGAGAAAGCGTGTCAGCAAATTCTCAGTACACTCCGGCTGACACCGTTTATTGCGATGTCGCCGGAATGGCGTGTCACCGGTAAGGGACGGGCATACTTCCATGCCGCACCAGCGCAACAGTGCCGTGATGATAATACGTTTGTGGTACCGGGGGATGTGCTTCAGGTTACCGGCTTGCGGGCAACCGAACCGGTGAAAGGGGAAAAAGAAAGCTGGCTGCTGGTGGCTTACGGTAATACGCAGGGCTGGATTAATGTTAACCGGCTGGAATCACAGGACGATCTGTGCGGTGCGGCCACCGAAAAAGCGGATAAACAGTATCAGGCGGGTCTGAAAAACAATAAACCTTCCTCATATAAATACAGTGTGACACAAAAACGCCTGCGCTTTTATGATGCACCGGATAAAAAATGCAGTACAAACGCCGCGGATTATGTGGTGAAAGATGATGCAGTCTGGGTCGACCGGCCGCAGCCGTATCAGGGGTTTGTTCATGGCCGTTATATTCACCCGGCGACCGGCAAAGTCACGGAAGGGTGGCTGGAAGCGGGCGGGCTGAAAAAATAAATCAAAAAAGGCCGTTACAAAAAACGTAACGGCCTGCGTTTATTATGGCTGTGTTACAGCCCCAGTTCATCCCGCAGTTGCGCAATCTGTTCGCGCCACTGCTGTTGCAGAGCCGGTTTCTGATGTGCAGGTTTACGCTGTAAATCTGCCGCCAGTTTTTCCTCCAGTGAAATCAGCGCCGCCAGTGAATCCTCTTCATCACAGACAGGGACTGACGGCTCTGGAGCTGCCGGTAATGTACTGTTGACGGAATCCGTATTCAGGGCGCGGATAGCGTTATAAACCTGATCCAAATCGTGGTATTCCGTCAGCCGGTTACCATCGATATACCAGAAACGGTTACAGCTTTTTTCGATCAGTTCCCGGTCGTGACTGACCAGAATCAATCCGCCCTCAAACCGGCTGATTTCCTCCGCCAGCGCCAGTTTTCCGTCCATATCCAGGTGGTTGGTCGGTTCATCCAGCATCAGCAGGGAATAATTTGCCAGACTCAGTCCGACAAACAACAGCCGTGCCCGTTCACCGCCGCTCAGCGCTGAAACCACCTGCTGATGACGCAGATACGGGAAACCGGCGCTGATCAGCGCCATTTTCCGCTGCTCATCAATCAGTGACGCGAATGGCTTCAGTGCATCCGTCAGCGAATCACTATCATTCAATTGCGCCAGTTTCTGATCGTAATACCCCAAATGCACACGGGGATGCAGCACCAGCGGGCTGTCCGGCAGTGTTACCTCCGGTTTCTGAGATTGTGACCAGATCATCCGCAGCAGTGAGGATTTCCCGGTACCGTTTGCTCCCATCACCGCAATGCGATCACCGGATTTCACCGACACATTGTCTGTCACATACAATGGCGGACAATTCTCTGCCGGAACGACAGATAACTGATTAAAGGCACACAGCCGGTCTGCCCGTAAAGCATCTCCGGTCAGTTTCAGTTGCCACTGACTGCCGATAGCCAGCTCAACCTGGTCATCCTGCAACCGATCGATCTGTTTTTCCATCTGTTTGGCTTTGCGGGAAAGCGCTTCGTTATCATACACTTTTCCCCATATCGCCAGTCGTTTGGCACTTACCGCGATGCGGTCGATCTCTTTCTGCTGCGCGTTGTGGCGGTGTTCATCGCTTTCATCCTGTTGTGCCAGGGCTTCCCGCGCCAGTGTGCAGGGCAGACGAAACACCGAAACGTTACCGTCCCGCAGCACCCAGGTGCAGTTGGTAACGTGATCCAGCAGGGCGTTATCGTGAGACACCAGGATAAAGCTGCCGCGCCAGTTTTTCAGGAACTGCTCCAGCCACAGAATAGTCGGCAGATCCAGATGGTTGCTCGGCTCATCCAGCAATAATAAATCAGGCTGGCTGATCAGCGCCCTGGCCAGTAACAGCCGGGTATGCTGGCCGCCGCTCAGTGCAGTAACCGGTAACTGCCACTGTGCGGGATCAAAGCCCATCTCTGTCAGCAGCATTTCTGCCCGCCACATTTCGGACAGATGCTGTTCCGCCGGTAATTTCTCCAGCACGGCATCCGCCAGTGACAGGGTATTCAGTGATTCCGGCAGATGCTGCTCGATATATGCCATAACGACGCGGTTTGCCGGGGTAATCGTCCCTTCATCCGGCGTCAGCTGGCCGGACAACAATTTCATCAGGGTACTTTTTCCGCAGCCGTTATGACCAATCAGACCGATTTTTTCCCCCTGATTCAGGGCGACAGAAATATCGGTTAACAGCGGAGTGTGACCGGGATGGAATGACAGATTACGGGTTGATAATAATGTGCTCATAGCTTACTCAAATTTCAGGCATAACAATGCCATGGGTCATAAAACGCGATAACCCTGTAAGCTGAGGAAGGATGTTAAATTCAGTAAAGCTTCACTCAGGCAGGATTAACGCACAGCGTTAACAGAAAAGCCTGAGTTCTGACGATTACCAAAGAAATGTGAGAATTTAATCACATAACTTAACACCATAATTAGCCTCCTTATTTATTCTCTGAGTTTACGGATGTATCCATCATACCATTGCGGATGAATGGCAGACAACGGCGGAGCTTAAGCTGCCTTAAGTTCCGGGCTGCGCCGGGCGGAACATATCACAATGCGGGATACCGTCTTCATCATAGACGTCTGAACAGACGGTAAAGCCGCATTTTTTATAGAACGCGGTCAGATGCGCCTGGGCACTGATATTAATTTGCCGTGTCCCGAAATGCCGGTATACCGCCTGAACGGCGGCATCCATCAGCGGATAGCCCAGCTTCTGCCCGCGAAATAACGGATTAATGACCACCCGGCCGATAGCTGCCGGTGCCGTACTGTGTTCCGGCGGCAGAATACGGCAGCAGGCCATGATCTCTCCGTCCTGCTCTGCCCAAACGTGCAGTGCGGTGAGATCGGCCCCGTCCGGATCGAGATAACAGCAGGTCTGTTCAACCACAAATACCGCGCTGCGCAGCGCCAGCAGGCGGTAGAGTGTCTGCGGGGAGAGGTCGTGCAGGGCGGCTGTCTGCCAGCTAACTGATGTCATGTGTCTGTCCGTCTGTATTAAAGGAAGTAAAATCCGGCTGCTGCATGGTCACACAGTGGATACCGCCGCCGCCGGACGCAATTGCATCAATGTTCACCTGAACCACAACCCGTCCGGGATAGAGTGCTGCCAGCAATTGTGCAGCCTGCTCATCTGCGGCGCTGTCACCGAACTCCGGCACAATAATACCGCCGTTGCAGGGGTAATAATTGATGTAACCGGCAGCAAAATAAGGCGATTTCATCCGGTCAACCCGCGTAGTGAGCGGATTACTGAGGAGATGAATCTCATCAATCAGATTAGTATGTTGCTTCACGGCATACAGAGAAGCGGCGTGATCGCGGGTGACTTCATACTCAAATGACTGCGGATTGTTTTCCATCGCGATAACCAGTGATTTTTCACTGACAAACCGGGCATAAAAATCAATATGTGCATCAGTAATATCATGATTACGGATACCATTCAGCCAGATAATGGTTTTCAGTCCGAGATCGTGCGTCAACCACTGTTCCGTCTGCTGACGGCTGATACCCGGATTGCGGTTATCATTAAGAATGGCACTGCGGGTAAAAATACCGGTACCGCTTCCGTTAACCTCAATGGCTCCGCCCTCCAGTGTCAGCGGGCTGATATGAAGCGGCAATCCGGTGTATTCCGCCATCACCGCCGCGACCCCGGCATCCCGTTTTACAGGTTGTTTTTTGCCCCAGCCGTTAAAATTAAAGCTGACGGCAGAAGGGCGTTTTGTTGTGGTGTCATACACAAAGTTTGCGCCACTGTCGCGCAGCCAGATATCATCGAGCGGGCACTCAATATAAGTGACAGCGTCACCCATCAGTTGTTGTGCTGCTTTTTTATTTTTGCGGGTAACCAGCAGGTTCACCGGCTCAAAGCGGGCAATTGCCAGCGCAAGCGCCGCCTGATTACGGCAGACTTTTTCCGCTAAAGAGGCAGACCAGATGGACGCGTCTGCACCGAACGCCATCCAGGTCGCGGCGTGCGGTAAGTGTTCAGAAGGCATAATAAACATAATTAACCCATTATATTATCGGTAAGGCCATGTAATACCAGCCGTAAATATCCATATAGCGTTTTGTGGTGTGCGAGGTTTCGTATTTCACGTCCTGAAAACCACGGCGCAGATACAACTCTCTGGCTTTTGTATTTAAGTCAGAAACATACAGTGATAACCGGGTAATGGCCGGATCCGCCCGTAATTGAGTGGTGATCTCATCCAGGATCTGATTGCCGATCCCCGTGCCGCGCAGTGATTCCTCGACACACAGGTAGGATAAATAGGCGGTATCTGCTGCCGGAATATGGACAAACATCTGAAAAATGCGGCGGATTTTCAAAAAAGAGAAAAAACCGGCTTTGTGCAGGATCGCCAGAGAAGAAACCGGTGCCGGGGCATTCTGCGGCGGGCGTTTTACCCCGTAAGTCAGGCCGTACACGGCAACCAGTTTACCGTTACGTTTTACCTGAAAATGGCGGTCGTACGGATCACTGAGCCCGCGCTGCCAGAACATCGCCAGCACGGCCTGACGCTGTGCTTCCGGCATGTTGCGGATGGTTTTGAATTTGGACGAAAATGCCTGATAGAACAGGGCGGCAGCTGGCTCCAGCCCGGTTTCATCCGGATATTCAGTCACCAGGTCGTTCTGATCCGCATCAGCAGTACAGTTTTTTCTTATGGTTGTCATCATCATGGGTACTGTAAATGTGGTATTATAATAGATAGAGTAATCAGTCTAATTTCTATTATCCGGTTTTTCGGAGACACTTCCTTATGGAAAAATTAACGGAAAAGCAGCAGCGTAAACGCCGTCAGATCCTTGACGCTGCAATGCATTGTTTTATCGAAAAAGGTTTTCATTCCACGTCGACGGCAGAGATTTGTAAAGCCGCCGGAATGAGTCCCGGGAACCTGTTCCATTACTACCCGAATAAATACGCCATTATTGAGGCCATCGCAGAACTGGATGAGGATGACCACAAGGTGATTCTGAACATCGGTGATGAGCAGGGGCATGCGGCCGATATTATTGAAAAAATGATAACGGCATTGATTATGTTGTACAGTGAGCCGGGTTATACCCGCCTCAGCCTGGAAATCATCACCGAGGCGAGCCGTAATCCGGATCTGAATACGGCATTTGTCGCGAATGAACAGCGGCTGCACGCAAAATTCTGTGATGTGCTGCAACGTGGTATCGCCGCCGGTGAAATTGATTCACAACTGGATCCGGCACAAACCGCATCCTGGCTGCTGGTTATGGCGGACGGTACTCTGGGGCGGGAGCTGATGGAACCGGAATTCAGCAGGGCGGAATTTCTCAGCGGGTTGCTGGTGTTGCTGAGAAAAGCACTGAAGCCCTGAGTCACGCTTCTCTGACCTGCCGCTGCATAACCGTGACCAGTTCGTCACTGATCACATCATCATACATGGCCTGCCAGCCCATCCGGGCATACATGGCCTGTTTATCCGGCGTATAGAGATTCAGTGCCGCCAGATGGCGCTCTCCGGCCGCGGCAAATACCGCCTGTGTCAGCGCGCTGCCGAGACCTTGTCCGCGGGCGGCGGGCAGGGTGTAAATCTCTCCCGCCCACCAGTCCGCATTGGCCATCCGGCAGGTTTTCAGTTCCCGCCAGATCAGGCTGGCAGTGCCCGACAGCGCGCCGTTTTTATCTGTGGCGGCAAACAGCATTTCGCCGTTATCACCGTTCGCCCGTTTTATCAGACGTGCCAGGATAATCTCCGGTGTCTGCCACTGCGGCAGTTCCTGCCATTCCTGATGTAAAACCTGAGCAATGCTTTCCAGCAGCGGTAAATCACCGGGCAGGGCGGTAACAGGGCGGATATTCATGATGATGATACTCCGGGGTGTCCGATAAGTTCGGTAATTAAGGCCAGTACCGGCTGAAACAGCTCCCGGCTCTGTTCAAACGTATAATCTGTCCGGCGGATTGCCACCGTATGACCATGCAGTGCATCTGCCAGCAGATGCAAGACAGCAGTCTGTCGTGTTTCACTCAGCCCGCAGGGGGCAATAATACGCAGGTAGCGCTGACGGAAACACCCCGACGGACCATCACTGTTCAGCGACAGCAGAATATCCAGCAGATCACTGTAAATATAGAGCAGATGCAGATAACTTTCTGCCAGCCGCTGAAGCTCCTGCTGTACCGGCGCCTGTCCTGATGGCTGATAAATCTCGTCCACCAGTGCGGTGGCGAGAGATTCCAGCAACTGCTGTTTATTACGGAAGTAATAATAAATCGCCATCGGATCGACCTGTAATTGTGCGGCAAGTGCACGGATCGAAGGTACTTTTCCCTGTTCCTGTAATAATTTTCCGGCTTCAGACAGAATATTTTCTGCGGTCAGTTTGCTGCCCCGGTGAGCGGGTCGTCCGCAGGGGGGGAATCGGGAAGATGTCATGTGTTGCCTCTGTCAGCGGAAACGGTGCCGGTATTTACGGATAAAATCAGTCACGGACATCGGTTTTTTTCCGGTAATGACCGTAAAATTATCAAAGGTGGTTCCGGCGCCCGGAATCCGGAATTCACTGAAGGCGATATAATGATCATAAATACTTTTCATATAAGCCGGATCAAGTCCCTGTTTCAGTGCAAATTCACGAAACACCTCCGGTGATAATGCCTCATACCGGTAATCAATACCGGTGATTTCGCTGATGATCGCGGCAATTTCATGATAGTTTTTGGCATCGTAGCCCAGCCGGTACACCCGGTTGCGGTGCTCTGCGGGAACAGATAAACAGGCGGCAGCCACTTCCGCCACATCCTCGCAGGATACCCAGCTCAGCGTGGCATTACCGAAATAATCACTCAGTACACCAGCCGGATGCTGATTATCACCCTGATAACCCAGTAAATTCTGCATATAGGATTCAGGACGCAGATGCGTATAATCAAATCCTGCCCATTCAATATAACGTTCGATCAGCTGATGCCACGCCCAGTGGGCCACACGGGTATTATCATCACCGCAGGCGCCGAGGTGAACAATGTGGCGGACACCGGATTTACGCGCCTCATCGATAAAGATTTTGCTCTGTTCCAGCATGGCGAGAGTATAACCGGTCATCATAAAAACCGTATCCACACCGTGCAGTGCGGGCAACAGTGATGCCGGATCATCATAATCAAAATAACGTACCGGCAGGCCGCTGTCTGCAAGCTTTTGCGGTTCACGGGCAGCCAAAATAATATTCACATTTCCGCGTTCGCGCAGGCACTGTATCAGCAGCGTTCCCACCTGACCGGTTGCCCCGGTGACCAGTACCGTTTGTTTTGCCGCCGCTGTTTGTCCGATCATATTTTCCGCCTGTTTTTAATGATTTTTTAATCGTATTTTGTTTTTGCCGGTTGACGTTAACCATATCAGCCCGCTAAGCTGTGTAAACATATTCTACAGTGTAGAATTAAGGCAAAGCACAATAATACACTCTCCTGTTAATCCGTCATTAAGGAATCAGCTATGCGTCATATTATTTATATTGCCACCAGCCTGGACGGCTATATTGCCGATGCACAGGATAAGCTGGACTGGCTGTTTGCCGTACCGAATCCGGAGCAGGACGATATGGGATTTGCTGCGTTTATGCAGCGGGTTGATGCCGTGGTGATGGGGCGGAAAACGTTTGATACCGTCTGTGCATTTGATGGTGAGTGGCCATATGATAAACCGGTTTTTGTGCTGTCCCGCACAATGACGGAATTACCGGAAAAACTGGCGGGTAAAGCAGTATATCCGGTACAGGGGGAGATTGATGCTGTGCTGGCGGATATTCACCGTGCCGGGTATCACAACCTGTATATTGACGGCGGAACGGCAGCGAAACAGTGTCTGGCCGCCGACCTGATTGACGAAATGGTCATAACCACAGTCCCGGTACTGCTGGGCGGCGGCACGCCGTTATTTGGTTCGCTGCCGTCGCCGCTGCAGTTTGTTCATATCAGTACAGAACAGTATTTTAATTATATGGTGAAAAATACCTGGCACCGTCAGCGGGATCAGGCTGCGTACGCCTGATTACACTGCGGGTGCCCCAGTTCAAACACCATTTCACGGGAATCCGGACTGAACGGGCTGAAACGGTGGTCGCCGTAAATATGACGAACCATCAGCCCGCTGAATGTCACGGCTTCTGTAATTTCAGCGGCGGAAGGGAAAGTAATATCCGATTCCGCGCGGTAAATCCGGCCATTCTCACCGATCTGATAAAAGGTCTGATAACGGATAACACCGTTATGCTCTGACACATCATTCCAGGATATCACGTCACCGAATTTATCACTGCGCTGAACTTCCCGGCTCAGTTCCGGAATCCATTCCCGCCACTCCTCCGTGGCCGGATTGCGGCTGTCAAACAGTACAATACCGTCCCGGCTTAAATGGCGCTGTATATTCTGCAAAGCGGCAATACGCTGTTCACGGGACAGAAAAACCTGGAATGCATGACCGGATAAGATAATCAGATCATAAGTCATGCCGGTATCCAGTGTTTCCGCAGATGCCTGCAACCAACTGACGTGGTCAGTTTTTTTCTGTGCGATGGCCAGCATGGCAGCCGCCGGGTCAGCCCCGGTCAGGATTTTATGCGGATATTTTTCCGCAATGGCTGCCATCAGTGTGCCGGTACCGCAGCCCAGATCCAAAATCCGCCCCGCAGTGGCCGCCCGGGCGAGATACATATCAAAATCTGCCCGCCATTCGTTATCCATATCATAAAATTGCGCCAGTTCAGGATCGCGGTAAAGCGGGTCATCGTATGGTGTGGTCATTAATTATTTGTCCTTGCGCCGGGTTTGCGGGCGCTGAGCAATAAAAACGGCGCATAACGGTTAAATATGTCTGTTTCGGGACGAACGTCCAGCCACTTCTGCGGAATTTTCGGTTCCTGTAAGGCGCGGAGTTCAAACCCTGCATCCAGCAGTGCAGTGACATAGCTTTGCACTGTCCGGTGATATTTCACCACATCGTCCACAAACCAGTGTGTCAGACGGCGGGATTCATCCTGATAATTATCCACCGGCATACAGACAAACCGGCCATGTTCATCTTTTTGATATGAGGAAGCAAAAGCAGTACACATCGGATGCTCCACAGAGAAAACAAAATATCCGCCGGGCTGCAACCGTGTATATATGTCGTTTGCCAGTGCAGTGAAGTCAGCAATGTAATGAATGGCCAGAGAAGAAACAATAATATCAAAATTTTTCAGCGCAGCAGGTAAACAGGTCATTGAACCGTGCAGGTAGCGGATATGCGGATCATTTGTCAGTTTTTGCGCTTCCGTAAACATTTTTTCCGACAACTCTATGCCGGTAACGGATGCCGCGCCGCCTTGTCTGGCATAACGGGCAAAATCGCCGAAGCCACTGCCAAGGTCAAGCACCTGTTTATGCTTCAGACAGGGAAGTAACGCGCGCAGCGCAGGTACTTCCAGAATACCATTCAGACCGGTATCGTTCTGACGCAGAAGGCGATAGTTTTCAAAGAAAACAGGATCATCATAAACATTATTTTTTGCATGACGGAATTCAGACATCGTTTCTCCTTAGCATTTTCACTCCGACACTAACCTGAAACACTGAGAAATACCTTAAAAACTTGCCGTTCTGATGAAGTGTGGCCTGTAAGGTTCCCTGATATACGCTGAAAAGATAAACTAAGGTTAATTTATCTGTTATTACCGGGTGTATTTTCTGTTTATGAAAAAAGTCTGTTTTTTTGATCTTCCCTTTGTCCGGCAGGATCACAACGCTAAACCGGAACATAATTACCGCCGTATCCTGGCGGGTGACTACGTGTTTTATACCTTTGCTTCTCAGTTCAGTGACAAAGCCGTGCTGAAAAAATTGCAGGAGGGAGACCGGGTCTTTATCGGCGCCCGTCCGCTGGCAGACGGCAGTTACTGGCTGCACTGGCTGGTATCGCCGGAGCACGGTAATCTGGAACCGGTGACAGAGGGCACCGGTAATCTGCGTAACCTGAAAAAACTGGCACTTTCCCTGGCGATGGTCATTTTATCTGTCTGGCTGTTTTTCACACAACTTTCGGGTGTGATTGCCGCGCTGATACTGATGCTCGTTTTCGGCGCGGGATTGTGGATGCTGGCATCGTCAGTTCAGGCACTGCTGGTGACCAACAGCAGAACCATGAAGCATCTTCTGAACGGCCTGACACAGATTAAAGCGGGGAATACCGGTATGTGTTCTCAGGCTGAATATCTGCTGCCCGGCACAACGAAAAGCACACGGCACCGGAAGCCGGGGGATGAAGAACGTTTCAACGAACTGGATTCGGTCCGCCCGGAAGATTACCGCCATGCGGAAAACCTGACACTGACCGGTGTGCAGGGAACCGTTACCGATCTCCGTTCTGTCCGTGATTTTACCGGCAGCGGTAAATCCCGTCGTGACTATATTGAATATTATTTTTTGTGCAGCGGCGTTCCGTTCACACTGCGTAACTATTACAGCTCAATGACAGAAGATATTAATCCGCTGTTTTTCCGCAGCCATCCGTTTTTTATTGCCGCGGATGATCCTGTCAATCTGATTGTCAATCAGCAGAAAGGTGTTATTACCGGTCTTTATAATGAACGTGATCACAGTGCTTACCTTAAACCGGACGGCATGGCGATATCCTCACAGCAGGTGAAACTGATGTATAAGGTGTTTACCGGTATTTTTCTGGTGATGATGCTGCTGATGATGATTTTTATATTCAATGATTTGTGGAGTATTAAAGGCACCCCGGATAAATGGGACTGGCTGCATGCCGCAAAATCACTGGGTGGTATGGCATTGATGTTTATGATGATTATCAGCGGAATTCTGCTGCTGGTTGAAGTAGTGACGCTGCTTGTGCGGAAAAATTCAGCAGGAGCGGCCCGTTTTGTTTTTGTCAGGCAGATGCTGATACAGCTCAGAATCCGGAACGGTAAAAACACTGTTGTACAGGAAATTAACTGATGTTTGCAGACGGACGCACCCGGATTACGCTTCTGGCCATTGTGTTTATAACGTCACTGATGCTGACGTTTTCAGATACGTTTTTTTCAGCGCCGGACAGAAAACGCATCCGCAGCTATCAGCCGGAAAAAGAGACGGTAAAATTATCCTCACGGGTCATCAGCTCTTTTCAGAACGGAGTGATGATAACCGGTGCCAGAGATGCTATGCGGGTTGATTTGGAGAGTTGCGACAGAGAAAACCGCACGTGCCGCCACAGCAAAAATGTGGGTTTTGACCCGGCAAAGGACACAGATATTCCGCTGCTGAACCTGAAAATATCGCCGGAGAAAAAAGCGATCAGTGATTATCTGGAAAAACAGACCTATGAACTGAGACGCAGTGAAGTCTACGGCAGCAGACCGCTGGTGCCGGTAACCTATATTATGACGGAGCAGGACGGCGATTTACGGGTCAGTGCTATGTTTATGGGACGGGCAGAAAGTCAGGCCTGTGATAAGCAGGGGCGGTGCCTGATCCTGTTTCAGGATTACGGGTCGTACAAAAATTATGTTTTCTATTCCGGGGATGGTGGTCAGAACTGGCGCTGGTTATCACAGTGGCAGATGCCGGAAGTCGCGGGTGATGCAAAGATTATCGCCGTTACCGCGCCGGGCAGCGGACTTATGGTTCAGAACAACACACTGTATCAGACGCGTGATTACGGACAAAACTGGCGCCTGTTGTTCAGTATGAACCACCGCAAAAAAAGAACCACCGACCGTTACGGACAACGGTATGTCAGCCTGAAAAGCATTTACTGGCACTATAACGGTAACGGGCAGGTCGCGGCATGGATGGCGGATGAAAGAAACGATCCGGAAAATTCTGTCCTGGTCTGCTTTAATACCCGGACACTGAAAACGGAGTCTGATCTGCTTATCCGGGGGGAGATAGGTGCACTGGACAGTACAACCGGCGGTGAGTTTTATTTCACACTGACAGAAAAAGAGCGCAGGCGTCAGAGTGTGAATCACCTGAACTGTAACGGGGATTATTCGCCGGTACTGGAGACCGGCGGCAGTTATATTTCCGGTTTGTATGCCGGCACTGATTTACTGATAGCTGAGTTACATTCAGACACCCGGGTATCGGATGACGGCGGGCAGAACTGGAATACCGCAGCGGCACTCACGAAAGCATACGGGGAAACCGCGTTATTTGATAAATGGCACAACCGCCTGTTTTATTTTCCTGACGGTAACTACAGCAGTACCCCGAAAGGAAACCGTGACGGACTGGAGTATGCCACCTCACCTGTGCAGTAAGCACATCCGCCGCTGTTTGTAACGACAGCGGCGGAGCAATCGTCAGGCTGTATTTTCTGCCGGGGATTCATTCATACTGCGGCGCAGTAAAAACATCACCACCAGAATCACAATTCCGGTTGCCAGCCCGGCAACATTCACGGAATACCAGCCTGCATAATAAAAAGCGAATCCTGCCAGTAAACTGCCGAGAGCGCCGAAACTGAAGATAAGAAAATCGGTCGCACCCTGGATTTTTGCCCGCTCATTACCGGTATAAGTGCGGGGAAGCAGATGCGTGGTGCTGATCAGAATGAAGTTCCAGGCCAGTCCCAGAGACGTCATGGCAATCAGGAAATGGGCATAACTGTTGCCGGTCAGGCTGACTGCATTACTGATTAACAGACAAATCACGCCCAGCCAGACAAAACATTTTACCCCGAGGCGGCTGATTAACTGACCGGTAAAAAAAGAGGGCGCAAACATCCCCAGAATGTGACACTGAAACACAAAGGCGATTGCCGGGAACTCAAATCCCTGTGCTTTCATTGCCAGCGGGAACGCGCCGACCATATACACCACTAATGCATATCCGGCTCCACTGACCACTGCGATCAGGATCAGCAGCGGCTGGGAATATAACTGCCGGTAAGGCCGGTTTGCCGTGGTATTACCGGTCTGAGCGGGAAGCTGTGCTTTCAGCGGTAAGAATGTCAGCAGCACAAAGGCCATGATATAAATGGCGGTCAGTGCCCCGAAAGTACCGAGAAACGGATAAGCCGCCACCAGTGTCCGCGTGAACATCGCCAGTGACGGGCCGATGAGAACGGCAATAATCCCGCCGCTCATCACCACACCAATCGCTTTTGCCCGCAACGCGGCAGGCGCTTCCTCCAGCGCGGCAAAACGGTATTGCTGGGCAGTGCCGATAGCAATGCCGGTAAAAAAAGTCCCCGCAGAAAACAACAGCATGTTGTGTGTATAAATACCGGCAATCGCCAGTAATGCACCGGTCAGCCCCCCGGTATTGCCGAGAATAAACCCGGCGCGGCGGCCGAATCGCATCATAAAGTGAGCCATCGGTACTGAGGCGGAAATCAGGCCGATATATTGCGCCAGCAGCGGGATCGTGGCATGCGCCGGATCGTCTGCCAGTTGTGCCCCGATAAGAACGGCAACGGAGAGCACCAGAGCATTCCCGGTGGTAAACAGCGCTAAGGCGGCTGAGAGCCAATAAACAGAACGTGGCATAATAATTCCTTATTATTCAATATAAAAAATGAATAATGACATCAGACGGAAATCAGTATGCCGGATGATACAACTTCAAGCTGACTTTAAGTCAAGCGGGTTTTTTCACCGTTTTGTTTCTGTTTTTTTTCAGGCTGACACTCAGGATTTTGCGGAACTTCGGACAGGCCAGATGATTTTCCGCCGGGCACTGTTCAATATGCAGCAGCCCCTGTTTCAGATTCTGTAATTCACGGATTTTCTGGTCAATTTCAGTGATTTTTGCCTGAATTGCCGTCCTTTCAATACCTTTTGACGGCAGTTCACTGAGCATCACGGCAATTTCATCCAGTGAAAAATGCCCTTGTCTGGCGAGAATGATCAGCGACAGCCGCGTCAGCACTTCTTCGTCATAAATACGGGTCAGTCCCTTGCGCCCGGCAGGCGTGATCAGCCCCTTGCTTTCATAATAGCGGATAGTGGCGGTTGTCAGGCCGGTCAGCTCTGCGACGCGGCCGATATCAATCATTTTCATAATGCATTACGCAGTGACGCCAGAGAGCGGATTTGTTTGCCGTCCGGCGTAAAATTATCCGCTGACAGCCACTGTTCCATCGCCCGGTTAACAACCGGCCATTCGCTGTCAATGACGGAGAACCATTCGGTATCACGGGTGCGGCCTTTGACGACTCTGGCCTGACGGAAACAGCCTTCATACTGAAAACCCAGGCGCAATGCCGCATGACGGGAAGGGGCGTTGAGACTGTCACATTTCCACTCATAGCGGCGGTAACCGAGGGTATCAAATACATATTTCATCAGCAGCCAGTGAGCTTCTGTGGACATCACCGTACCGCTGAGCAGCGGGGAAAAATGTACATGACCGACTTCGGTAACACCGTTTTTCTCATCTGTCCGCATCAGGGAAAAGACACCAACGGCCTTGCCGGTCTGTTTATCCGTGATGGTGAAAAACAGCGGATCTGAGGATTGTGCATTTTTTTCAATGCGGGCGCGGTACTCCGCTGCATCCTGCGGCGGCTCATCCGGCAGCCAGGTCCAGTGACGTCCGTCCGGGGCGAGCGAAAATGCCCGGTAAAGGTCATCCGCATGTGCAGGACTGAGCGGGTCTATCCGGCAGTGGCGGCCTTCCGCACTGATACGGGCAGGGTAAGGACGGCCGTTCCAGTCCGGGACGATATCACCGACAGTTTGTCCGAATGTGTTTATCTGACTCATTGATTGTTTCTCCGCGCTGTTTTGCTTTCCTGTACTGTAATATGCTGAACGGGATGAGAAAAGAGCCGGTTTTTTAAAATTTAAGAGAACCACTTCAGATACACGCAAACAGATGAATGCAGTTTATGTATTGATGTTATCCGGCAAAATTATGTTGATGCGGTAAAATAGTCTTGTTCAGATAAATAAAAACACCGGAAATACACCTGTGTTCTATTCTGTATTAATCAGATACAGATCATTAAATATGAATATTTACGGATTATTTCACGCAATATACTCTGGGGGAGTACATTATCACGCCGGGTTCTTCGCTATAATCGGATTAATTAATAACAGCAGAGACTCAACGGCAGATTACTGCAATATTTCGTTATCATAATGTAATATTTTAGTAAATGCGTTAACAGTCTCTGACCTGATGAAATACAGGTTAACCATGATGAGTGATATAGCCAGCGCAACAACCGTTCGGCGTAAAGAAAAGCTGAATTTCCGGAATGTGTCACAATTTTTTATCTGCCTGTCTGTATTGCTTGGCGCTATGTTTTTTTCACTGTTTTATGGCAGTGTGAATATGGAATTTCACCAGAAACTGAATACAGTCATCAGCATTATTACCGGCAGTATAAACAGTGATGACCTGCTGCCGTACGAAACCATCATTTATAATATCCGTCTGCCCCGGATTATCCTTGTGGCGATTACCGGTGCATCTCTGTCGCTGGTGGGAATACTGATGCAGACGATAACCCGTAATGAGCTGGCTGACCCGTATATTCTCGGGGTTTCCTCCGGTGCCAGCGCCGGGGCGGTATCAGCCATTGTACTCGGATTATTTGCCTTTATGTCGCCTTACAATGTGTATATCGGGGCATTTGCCGGCGGGTTGATATCCACCGCTATTATTGTCTTATTTAATTTTAAAAAGAGTAACATGACCAATCTTGTGCTGATAGGGATTGGTATTTCCAGTTTATTCTCTGCTATTACTACCGCTATTATTTATTTATCCAAAAACGAAAGCCAGGTTAAAAGCGCCATGTTCTGGATGCTGGGCAGTTTTTCCGGTATTAAATGGTCTTATATTCCGCTGCCGCTGGTGGCATTGATTGCAGTATTAATTTTTTGTCTGTTATTCAGTAATGTGCTGGATACGTTATTACTGGGTGCGGATGCATCAGCCCAATTAGGCGTGAATGTGGGTGCTATCAAGCTGGGAGTGATTATTTTATCATCATTCGTGGTATCTATTATTGTTGCTAATGTCGGCGTCATCGCTTTTATCGGTCTTATTATTCCGCATATTGTCCGTAATACGATTTCTGTAAAGCATTTTAAATTATCACTCTATTCCTGTCTGGTCGGTGGTGCATTCCTGGTGGTTATTGACACAATTTCCCGCAGCTGGTTTAAACCGGAGGAGATCCCGGTCGGTATTCTGACCTCACTGATTGGTGCGCCGCTGTTTGTGTATATCATTATTAAAGCGAACAGGAGCCGGTAACGTGAGCACTGTTGATATTACTGACCTGAGTTATAACGGGATACTGAAAGATATTAATTTATCATTTTCCGGAAAAAGAGTGATTGGTATTGTCGGGCCCAACGGTTCCGGAAAAACAACCTTATTGAGACATATTTACCGGGATATTAAAACACGGGGAACTGTTTTCTTTGATAATACCGATATCGCTCAATTTTCCATCAAATCACTTGCGCGCAATATCTCGGTACTGACGCAGTTTAATGATCAGGTGGAAGGCAAACTGACCATTGAAGAAATCGTGGTGATGGGGCGGATGCCGTATAAAAAACATTATGTTGATTACAGCGACCGGGATTTTGTGATTGCAGATAACTACATGACATTGTTTGGTCTGCAAAAAATGAAAAATAAAGAGTATCACGCACTGTCCGGCGGTGAAAAACAACGGGTGATGCTGGCGAAATGTTTTTCCCAGGAAACCGATATTATGATTCTGGATGAACCGACCAACCATCTGGATATCCGCTATAAAGTGGAAGTGATGAAAGCGCTGGCTGCGTCAGAATCCACCGTAATAATGACCATTCACGATATTAATCTGTCTGCAAAATACTGCCAGTATCTGATCCTGATGAATGAAGGTCAGATTTATGCTCAGGGTACACCGGCGGCAGTATTAACCCGGGAGTGTCTGCACGATGTATTTGGTGTGGAATTTACGGTATTACCGGTCGACGATCGTGTCGCTATATTTTTATAATCCGGATGAGGGAATGATGAAAAAATTATTATTGAGTAGCTTAGTTATCTCCGCGCTGTTTTCTGCAACAGCAAACGCTGAAAATAAAACCGGTCCGGCTTATGTCCCGGTTGAATTCAGCGCAAAACTGGATGGCAATGAATATCACTTTAAACCTGAGCAATCCCCGCAGCGTATTGTGTCTCTGAGTCAGATCACCACCGAAATGCTGCTGGCGCTGGATTTGGGTGATCGTATGGTCGGCACTGCTTTCCTGGAAGAGCCGATTTATCCGCCGGTAAAAGCAGCGTATGACAAAATTCCTGTTCTGGCGGAAAAATGGCCGTCTTACGAAGTTTTTATGTCCGTTAAACCGGATTTTGCGACCGGCTGGGCAAACTCGTTCTCAAAACTGGCACTGGAAGCCAATAAAATTGTGCCGGAAGGCGTTGCCGTTTATGTACCTGAATCCATGACATCACCGAACGCAGATGTGAATACCTATTTTAACGATATGCTGAAATTCGGTGAGATTTTCGGTGTGGAAGATACCGCTGAAAAATACGTGGCGGGAGAGAAAGAAAAACTGAAGACGGTTATCAGTCAGATTCAGCGCTATCCGGAAAAAACCGCCTTTATTTTTGATTCTCAGGACGGTAAACCCTATACCTTCTTTGATGGTTATACAACGGAGATGCTGAAACTGATTTCCGTTAAAAATATTTTTGCCGGTAAAAATACCGGAAAAACCTGGGCGGTCGGTAACTGGGAAGATGTGATCATGTCTGATCCGGAAGTGATCATTATTCCTGTTTATAAAGGCTTCCGTAATGACGATGATTATGACCAGAAAGTATCATTTATCGAATCTATGCCGGAAATGCAGGGCGTAAAAGCCGTGAAAAATAAAAACTATATTAAAGTTAATTTATCTGAACTAGTTCCGGGCCCGCGTTCGATTGATATTTTGCCGGTACTGGCAAAAGAAATTCACGAAAAACCGTAACGTTCTCAGAGTTCCGCACCGGTTTCCGGTGCGGACAGTTAAACCATCAGAACAAATAAATAAGAGTATAGAAAAATACCAGTGTCAGTACGACAGTCAGCAGGGTATTTTTAATCAGCCGCGCCGCAATAATACAAAACAGCGTACCCCATAAATACGGATTATCACTGATATCGCGGAATTGCTGTTCCTCTAATAATACAATCGGCGCGCAAATAGCCACCAGCAGGCAGGGTGCGGAATAAGTCAGTGCCTGCTGAATAAAAACCGGCAGCCGCAGCGGTAATCCCGGGATCAGAAAAATAAAGCGCAGTGAGAATAACATCAGTGTCAGTGCGAGTATTAATCCCCAGCTCATTTTACATCCCCCCATTTACGCCCCAGCAGAACGGCCAGCAGCATGGCACTGACCCCGGCAATTACCGCGCTGCCCTGAATACCGGCGCGGGTCAGAATAATCGTGACCACAAAGGAGAAGAGTGCCCCGGCAAGTGCGCTTCTGGATTTGATCAGCGGCACCACAATCGCCAGCAGAGTTGCCACCACCGAAAAGTCGAGCCGGAGCTGACTCAGGTCACTGATGCTGTGTGCCAGCACAATACCGAGGATACTGACCAGCACCCAGACCAGATAAAAACTGAGACCGGCACCGAACAGATAGGCAAAACTCAGGCGCTGACGCCCGGCGACACTGACAGCAAACAGTTCATCCGTCAGTAAAAAACCGATACCGGCCCGTTGCAGCGGAGAAAACGGCCGTACATGCGGACGCAGTGTGAGCCCGTACAGAAGATGTTGCGAGGTGATAAAAAAGACTGAAACGAGAATGGTGATCACGCCTGCGCCACTGTTAAGCAGGCCGAGTGTCACCAGCTGGGCGGCACCGGCAAATACCATGGCGGACATCGCCACACTTTGCGCAAAGGTCAGGCCGCTGTCCACCGCCATTGATCCGGCGAGGATCGCCCACGGCACCACGGCCAGGTTGAGCGGGGTCATATGCAGTGCACCGGTGAAAAAGTCTTTCAGCGGCGCGGCGGGTAATGCAGTTGTGGTTGTCATTTTTTATTATCCGTACAGCGTAAAACAGTCCGGATACTCTGCCATGACGCGGCAGCAAAAAGATTGTACAAAATTGTTCAGCAGGCTCAGCGGTGCTGCATAAATTTGCCCGGCGAGACGCCCATCGCCCGTTTAAAATGACGGGTAAAATGGCTTTGATCGGTAAACCCGCACTGCAAAGAGACATCCGCCGGGCGGCCGCCGGTTTGCAGCAGTTGCCGTGCTTTGCGCAGACGTGCCTGAATCAGCCAGGCATGAGGCGGCATGCCGTAACGCCGCCGGAACTGGCGCAAAAAATACCACGGGCTGAGATTTGCCATCGCGGCCAGTTCATCCAGAGAATAATCACTTTCCGGATGGCTGTTCATCATTTCGGCAATATGCTGCAAACGCTGACCCGCCGGGGTGATCTCCGCCGGGCGGAACCCTTTTTTATTGTGGCGGGTGATAAGCCAGGCCAGCGTTGAGAGCAGCAGAGAGCCTTTCAGCAGCCGGTTATCCGGTTTCATCAGGACATCAAACAGCAGTCGCAGTTGTGCGGCCAGGCCGGGGTCATGCACTACGGCGTGAGAAAACCAGGGCACAAAGCCCTGATCGGCAGATTTGAGATCCTGCATCAGCGTGTTCAGCATCTCCGGTGTCGGGTAAATCGCCCGGTAGGCCCAGCCGCTTTCCAGCGCGGCAGAACCGGTGTGAATTTCATCGGAATTCACCAGAATGATATCGCCGGTCGGGGCATAATGATTACTGCCGGTGCGGAAAAACTGCTGAACACCTTCTTCAATCACACCGATACAAAATCCTTCGTGGGTATGACGGCTGAATTTTTGCTGATAGTAACGGGCAGAGATCATCCCCAGACCATAAAAATCGTCCAGATGAAAATAGTCCGCCTGTTCGCGGGAATGTCCGTCACTCTGCATGGTGTGTCCTGCTCTGCTTTTACTGTAACCGGTTATTATCGCGCGGTTTTACGCTCTGTCTTGTACAAAATTGCTCAGTTGCGGTATATCAGCCGATCAGTTTTCGTGCTGCCAGGTCGTTGATAATCAGTGCAGCCACCAGGGAACAGCGGGGCAGATCGCGGCTGTCCAGCCAGTCCAGCTCAGCAATTTCTGCCGCCGGTTGTAATTCGCCGGTAAATTCCGCCTGATAACAGCGGATACGCACCTGTGTACCGTCCTGTTTGCCATCCGCCTGTCCGGTGAATTCTCCGTAAAACGTAATGGTGTCCGGTTTCAGGGTTACCGTCAGCTCCTCATCAATTTCACGGCACAGCGCCTGTTCATCCGTTTCGCCGGCTTCACGTTTGCCGCCCGGCGCGTAGAACAGAGTTTTGTTATGGGAGCGTACCATCGCCACTTTGCCGTCTTTCAGGGTGATTAACGCCAGTTTATCGATCATTTTTGCGCTCATTGCAGTTCCTTTATCACCGGGGTGAATGTGTGCTTTGCAGCCATTATGACACTGTGCGTTCCGGTCAGTGTCAACTTTTTTGCTACTGACAGTTTCCGTGACTGATCTTCCGTGCGGATCGCAGATTTGGCAGGATAAGCACCGGATATATCCGCACTTTTAATTCACATTATTTATATCAGGGGCAAACATCGTGTCTCCTGCGGGTATCTCTATGAAAAATAACGTTATACTGATTTTACTCTCTCTGTCACTTTATTTTCAGCCGCTGTTTGCAGCGTAATGTTATTAAAACCACGTCATTGTATCCGCTGCTGTTTATCCTGATTTACCTGGCAGTCTGGTTGTGCGGTACTTCGCCGTGGCTGATGGTGCCGGTATCACCCGGCGGTGGCCGAATGCGGCGGGTAAATCAATCCGTAACCGGCCGCTCAGGGTCGTTTGCTGCTCACTGATTTCATCTTCCGCCGCGCTGAAATAACCTGACACCAGGCGCGGCCTCCAGCTGGCTTATCCGTTTACCGGCGGCTGATTTTGTGATCCCCGGTTTGTCTGCCGCCGCCGTAAAACTGCCGCTCTGAGCGGCGGCAACAAAGGCAGTAATACCGGAAAAAGAATCTGTTTTCTGCATAATCAGTTTTTACTGTGATTGCTAATCATTTCATCATAAGCGTTTTCTGTGATAAAAATCATCTTGTCTGCTCTGTTACCACATAAAAAGGATAATAACGTTGAATACCGGCACTTATCAGTTTTACCAGGTTGATGTTTTTTCTGATGTCCCGCTGCTGGGGAATGCTCTGGCGGTGGTGGTTGATGCGGATGATATGACGGATGAAGAAATGCACCGTTTTGCCCGCTGGACAAATCTCAGTGAAACCACGTTTCTGCTGAAACCGCAGGATCCGCAGGCGGATTACCGTGTCCGTATCTTCACGCCGGACGGCGAACTGCCGTTTGCCGGACACCCGACCCTGGGCACCTGTTATGTCTGGCGCGAAACGCAGCAGTTTACGGAGACACGCGATATCATTCAGGAGTGTGGTGTCGGCACGGTGACGATCCGTCAGCAGGATAACCGGCTGGCATTTGCCGCACCCGCGTTGCTGCGCGGCGGGGATACTGATCCGCAGCAGGTGGCTTATATTGTGAAAGCGCTGGGGCTGCGTGATGAAGATGTGGTGCGCACCGCCTGGGTTGATAACGGGCCGGGATGGATTGGGCTGCAACTGACGTCAGTGGAGAAAGTGCTGGCCGCGAAGCCGGATTATTCTCTGCTGAAGGGGTACGATATCGGTCTTTGCGCGCTGTATGATGACCAGAACGGGCCGGTTGCACTGGAAGTGCGTGCATTATGCTGTTCTTTATCAGAAGAAGACCCGGTGACCGGCAGTCTTAATGCTTCGCTTGCCCAGTGGCTGATCGGCGAAGGTATTTTACCGGAGCGCTATGTCGCCGGTCAGGGACAGGTTATCAACCGTGACGGCAAAATCTTTGTCACTAAGGAAGCGGGACAGGTATGGGTTGCCGGAGATGTGACCTGTGTTATCACCGGACAAGCAACTCTGCGCTGACCGAAGCTGAATCAAAGGATATTAACCGTGAACAGTAAAACCCATCCTTTTTATCAGGTTGATGTATTTTCTGACGTTCCGCTGCTGGGGAATGCTCTGGCCGTTGTGGCGGATGCGGATGACCTGAGCGATGCAGAAATGCACCGTTTTGCCCGCTGGACAAACCTCAGTGAAACCACATTCCTGCTGAAACCTCAGAATCCGCAGGCGGATTACCGTGTCCGTATCTTCACGCCGGACGGCGAACTGCCGTTTGCCGGGCATCCGACCCTGGGCAGTTGTCATGTCTGGAAGCAGCATACCGGATTCAGTGAAACGCGGGATATCATTCAGGAATGTGCCGCCGGGCTTATCACACTGCGTCAGTCTGAACAGGGAACCGCCTTTGCCGCACCGCCGATGATTAATGAGCGGGTTCTGACCGAAGACGAGTGCAATACGGTTGCGCTGGCTTACGGCATCCCCCGGAACGCCATTTTGCAGGCAAAATATATTGATAACGGCCCGGCATGGACCGGAGTTGAAGTGGATTCCGTTGCCCGTCTGCTGGCGATCACGCCGGATTATGGCCTGCTCAGCCAGTCAGGGAATAAGGCATTGTATAAAATCGGCGTGTGTGCCCGATATCCGGCGGGCAGTGATGCCGCACTTGCGGTAAGAGCATTTATTAACCGCAGAGGGGCGGAAGATCCGGTCACCGGCAGCCTGAATGCGGCGCTGGCACAGTGGCTTATCAGCAACGGCACATTACCGGCGCACTATCTGGCGCGTCAGGGCGAAAGTATGAAACGTGACGGCTGGCTGAGTGTCCGGCAGGATGCGGACGGAATTTGGATCGGCGGTGCGGTGACCGGTTGTATCCGGGGACAGGTGTCACTGCGCTGAAACAATGTTACTAAACAATGTCACAAAACAAAGTCACCGGCCGGGGATTATTCCGCCGGTGATTTCAGTGCCGGTTGCAGTACGCTCTGACCGGCACGTACCATCTCCGCCAGTTGATCAGCGCTTTCACCGGCCCGGGCGCGCAGGGAAATACTGTGCAGAAAAGCCGTCAGTGTTTTTGCCAGCAACGCGGCGGAATCCGGATCGCGCAGTGCGTTTTTCTCTCCATTCAGGCAATCCAGCACCATCATTTCCTGTGCCGCAATCACTTCCTGAAGGCGTTTGCGGATCGCCGGATCATTCACTTCGGCAGCTGCTGTCGATAACACCATACATCCGGCCGGGCCATGCTCTCCGGTATACAGCGTGACGGTGGCCTGTAACCAGCGGGTCAGACGGGCAGCCAGCGGCTCTCCGGGAGTGCGCGGTGCCAGCGCAGCGGTGTAATGCGCCTGTGCTGTCTCGCCGAATCGGTCCATCGCCAGCTGATAAAGCCGCTCTTTATTACCGAAAGCGGCGTACAGGCTGGGTTTTTTCATTCCCGTTTCTGCGGCCAGTTCATCAAGAGATGTGGCGGTATAGCCTTTGCGCCAGAACTGCGCCATGATTTTATCCAGTGCGGCGGCACTGTCGTAATTCCGTGGTCTGCCTTTTTGTGCCATTTTATTACCGATCAGTATAAAAACATTTTACATCATTGTACCGCATGTATTATTTTACCGATTAGTAAATAAATGCCATTCACGGAGTATTTTGATGTCTGATCATGATTATGCGGTTGATACGATTTACGGGCTGAGCACGCCCTCTATTCAGGCTCTGGTTGCGGCCGGACGTGCATCACAGCCTGCATTACTGAAAGTCGGGATTTTTGTTTGCCCGGGCTATATGCCGATGGATATCAACGGCGCACAGTCCGTTTTTACGATCGCCGGGGCGGAAATCTGTTTTATCTGGAAACGCCGCGAACTGGTGGAGGGGTACATCGGCTGGCCGACAATGCCGACAATGACGTTTGATGAGTGTCCGGACGATCTGGATGTGCTGGTGACCGGGATGGTTCCGCCGGAAGTGATTGAAGACCCGGAAGTCATCCGCTTTTTTGCGCAGGCAGGCAAAAAGGCAAAATACGTTATCGGCACCTGCTACGGTTCATTGATGCTGGGTACTGCCGGGTTACTCGAGGGTAAAAGGGCAACCAGTAACAGCAATGTGGTGCCGATGCTGCCGGATGTCGGTGCTGTCGCGGTCGGCGGCAGTGATGTGGTGATCGACGGGACAATATATACCTCCGGCCCGGCGACCGGCTCTTTTGATGCTTCACTGCTGGTGCTGAAAGCGCTGCGGGGTGAGGAGATGGCTGCGCTGGTTGAACTGGCGATTGAATACGATCCGCGTCCGCCGTTCCGTACCGGGTCACCGGAACTTGCGGGGCCGGAAATGACCGCCATTTCGCAAAGTATGACTGCACCACTGAACCGGCAATACCACGACGCCGCGAAGCGGGGCTATGCCCGCTTTCAGCAGATGATTCAGGACTGACAAGCCGGATAATACGCTGTCAAATCCGGGGTTTTGTGTTTGATCCAGTCAGTGATCAGAGACAATGCCCCGGGATAATAGGCTTCCCGTCCGGCGTACAGGAACTGCCACTGACGCAGTACCGGCCAGTCGCTGCTGAGCTGATAATTAAATGCCGGGGATTGTAATAAACCATGCCCGGCCTGCGGAAAGACAATAACGTTTGCCTGCGGGTTATTTTTCAGAAGAGACTGATAACGGCAGGCGTTCGGCAGGGCATCCACGTTGAGATCCTCCGCACCCCATACGGCCAGCACCCGGCCGTTCATCTGCGGGATCACCGGTGAAGCATCACTCAGGTAATTTTTGACCACAAACGCAAAGCGATCCGGTGTCATATCACTGCGCTCTGCCGGGTCTTCTGAGCCGCCGGTACCAAATATCCGGTCATTATCCGCCTGTTCTGCGGCCAGCAGTTGTGTTATTTCCTCCGGCGATTTTCCCTGCTGTGCGTAGCGCAGTCTCTGATAAAACTGCCCCTGGTCCCGCCAGTTCACGGCACCGCCGATAATTACGGAAAAAGCGGGCTGTGATTGTGCCGCCGCCACCGGGATCACCCATCCGGCCTGGGAAAAGCCGAGAAAACCAATCTGCACCGGGGTGTTCTGATAGCGGGTCTGTATCAGTGTCAGTGCTGCCACGGCTTCCTCAGCGCGATCATCCATGGACTGATGCAGCCAGTTTCCCTGACTGTTGCCGGTACCGGCTTTATCCCAGGAAAATACCGCAACACCGGCATCCAGCAGAGCGTTAAATAACGGGTTATATCCGTTGTCTGAGTACCGGTCCTGCGGACCATCACCATGAATAATCACAGCAACCGCCGCCGGTTGTCCGTTACCGGGCAGCAGCAGGGTGCCGGAAAGGGTATTTCCCTGTGAGGTAAAGGTCAGCTCTTTGGTAATGGCATTATCGAAATCAAAATCATCAAGATGACTGGTAAAGAATAATATCAGCCCGGCCGTCAGTAACAGCAGAGCGAGCCAGGCAAGCATCCGGCGGATATAACGCGCTATCATGTAGTTACTCTTCTTCGTCTTCGGATAAAAGAAAGTCCCATTGCGCGAACGGTGTAAATCCGCTCTGTTGCGCGAGGATCAGGGAAGATATGTTATCGGTCTGGCAGCGGTACTGCGGTTTTAAACCCGCCTCAAGAATAACCCGGTTCAGTGCCAGCAATGCCTGACGGGCAAATCCTTGTCTGCGGTAACGGGGATCGGTCAGTACACCGATATCCTGCAATAACGAATCTTCCCACTGACAGGCGCTGGCGGCGGCAACCAGCCGGCCTTCCGCAAAAACACCTGTGACCCGCGGGTGCGTCAGTTCCACTCCGGCGATATCCGCATCGTCATCATTATTCCGGGCACAAAACTGCGCAAAAATATCCCGGTCTGCTTCTGTCAGCATGCGGACATTGCCCGGGATCACAGCATCTTTCTGAGCTGCTTCCGCGGCCTCAGTCAGATAAAAAAACTGATCCGCATACTGCCAGCGAAGCCCGGCCTGTTCCGCAAGAGAAAGAAATTCATCCCGTGATACCGGCTGTTCCGGGGTCAGTGCAAGCTGTTGTGCCAGTTCAGCAGAAATATGAATGCGGTTATGCCCCGGTTGCCGTAACCACAGCGCGTCATAGCCGGTTTCCAAATCAGTTCTGCACATCAGCCGCCATAAGGCGGATTCTGCCAGCACCTCACCACGCCGGTATTCCGCATCCCAGTGGTCAGTGATAACTGCGGGGAATGCCGGGCTGAGAAAAGCCGCCGCGGCTGCCCTGGCTAATGTTTCGGTATCACACTCTTCACTGTTGGATAAAACAACGATGGTGGTATCCGATTTTGTCAGCCGGATAAAGTACGTGCTGGTGCCCATCCAGCCTCCGGCATGTTCCAGACTCAGTTCACCGAAATGCTGCAGGGTATATAACCCGGCTGCATAAGGTTCATAGTCCGTAACGGGCGTGCCGTTTTCTGTCTGCGGGGAGAGCGTTTCTGTCATCTGCTGTATCAGTGCAGAGCCGCCGACACGGGCGGTGCGGTAGTTTTCACCCCATTTCATCAAATCAGCCGCGCAGGAATGCACCGCGCCGTCACCGGTATGTGTCCACGGACTTTCGGAAATCCGCCACTGACCGGCAGCTTTGCCGTAACCGGTTGCAATGGTTTGCGGTGCCGGATATTGCTCAACAATAAAGGTCTTATCCATCGCCAGCGGTGCAAAAATCCGCTCACGGGCAAAATCAGCAAACGACTGCCCGCTGACCCGTTCAATAATCTGTGATAACAAAAAATAGCCGGTATTACTGTAATCATGACGGGTACCGGGCGGAAAATCTGCCCCAGTCTGACTGACCAGGTCAGTCAGGGTTTCCTGCGGTGTCAGCGGATCATAAAAACCCACTTTGCGGGCAAACGCGAGATCCATATAGTCCTTCAGCCCGGAGGTATGGTGCAGGAGATGGCGCAATGTTACCGGACGGGCGTATTCACCCAGCTCCGGCAAAACGGATAAAACGGAATCACTGAGGGAAATCTTACCTTCCTGAACCAGCAACAGCAGCGAAAAAGCAGCGAACTGCTTGGAAACGGAGGCTAAATTGAAAATAGTCTCCGGTGTTACCGGCGTGCGGGTTGCCACATCCGCCATACCCCGGCAGCTGTGCCACGTTGCACCGTTATCAGTACGGACCATGACGATAACGCCGGGTTCGTCCGGTGAAAAGCCCGCAGTCAGCGCATTCAGTGCCGTTTGCATTGTCGGTTCTCTCTTATTTTTACAGGGCAGATTTATTTTAAGACTAAATGTGCTGAAAAATATTGTCGAGCGGATCCGGTGCCGTATCATCAATGGCTTAAGGTAGTGTTCAGATTAACCGGCCTGCATGAAACTCCGGCTGTGTTGCAGAACAAAATCGATAAAACAGCGCAGACGGGGAGAAAGTGCCTGACTCCGGTAATAAACCGCATTAACCGGCTGTTTATGCTCATAGGTATACGACGTCAGAATCTGACGAAATTCGCCGTTTTCACGCATTTCATGAGTTACAAAATCGGAAATACAGGCAATTCCCGCACCGGAACGCGCCAGGTTACAGATAATTTCTCCGCTGCCTGCCGCCAGTGATGGCGTAATTTTCAGTCCCTTTTTATTGCCGTTATACAGCGGCCAGATATTCAGATTTTCCGGCGCGATAAATCCCAGCAGGGTGTGCTGTGCCAGATCTTCCGGTGTTTTCGGCTCACCGTATTGCTGAAGATAGCGGGGGCTGGCCAGAACCCGCTGGCGGGTGTATCCCATCAGCGTGGCGTGCAGAGACGAATCGGCCAGCGGGCCGAAACGGAATGCAATATCAGTCTGTTTTTCCAGTAAATTGGTAATGCCTTCAAAGTTAGTCAGTTCAAGGCGGATTTGCGGATAACGTTCATGGAATTGTGTGACCAGCGGTGCAATCACATGGAGCTGAACAGGCGTTGAAGCATCGACCCGCAAAGTGCCGGAAGGGATTTCTTTGTGGTTCATCAGTACATCTTCCGCTTCCTGTGCCAGTTGTACCACATCGCGTGCTTTTTGCAGAAACAGCGCGCCTTCCTCAGTCAGTTTCAGCCGCCGCGTGGTGCGGTAAAGCAAGGTGCTGTTCATCTTTTCTTCAAGGCGCAGCAGCGCACGGCTGACCGCTGAAACCGTCAATCCGCTCTGCGCGGCGGCGGCAGTCACTGAGCCGCAGTCAATCACCGCGATAAATGCCCGCATTTCTTCCAGTGTGATTTTCATTATTGCGTTTTACTCAATTGTTTTTTGCAGATTAACGGCTGTTCCCGCGAAAATCAATGTGGCAGAATCGCCGTCCTGACAACACAGTGACGTTGTTTTTTTTATTCTGAGGACATTATGCGAACAAATACTGCTCTGTTATCCCTGTCTGTCGGCGCGTTTGCCATCGGGGCAACGGAATTTTCCCCGATGGGAATGCTGCCGGAAATTGCCGGATCACTGGGTGTTTCTATTCCTGCCGCCGGCATGCTGGTGGTGGTATATGCACTGGGTGTGATGCTGGGGGCACCGGTGATGACACTGCTGCTGATCCGCCGTTCGCCGAAAGCCGCGCTGATTTTTCTGATGAGCATTTTTACAGCAGGGAATGTGATGTCAGCACTGGCGCCGGATTATAATACGCTGCTGATCGCCCGCTTTATCACCAGTCTGAATCACGGTGCATTCTTCGGAATTGGTGCCATGGTGGCGACCCGTGTGGTGGCAAAAGGTAAAGAAGCAGGGGCAATAGCAGGTATGTTTATGGGACTGACCATTGCCAATATCGGCGGCGTTCCGGCAATCACTAAATTGTCTCAGATACTGGGCTGGCGGGAATCGTTCTTTGTGGTCAGTCTCCTCGGCCTGCTGACAATGGCGGCGCTGCTGCGATCACTGCCGCGTAATATGCAGGGTCAGGCGCTCAATCTGCGCCGTGAATTACAGGTACTGACCCGTCCGGCGGTATTACTGGCAATGCTGTGTACGGTGCTGGGTGCCAGTGCCATGTTTACGTTTTATACCTATATCGCACCCGCGCTGACCTTTATTTCCGCAGTACCGGAAACACAGATCAGTATGATGCTGATACTGGTCGGACTGGGCTTTACGCTGGGTAACTATCTGGGCGGTATATGGGCAAACCGTTCTGTCTCCCGCACGTTATACGGATTATTCGCACTGCTGGCACTGACGATGGTCCTGTTTCCGCTGATGGCACGTGACAGTGTCACGTCCGGAATTATGCTGGTTATCTGGGGCGCGGCCAGTTTTGGGATCGTCCCGCCGCTTCAGGTAAAAGTCATGCAGGTCGCATCAGAGGCGCAGGCATTGGCATCTTCCGTTAATATCGGTGCGTTTAACCTCGGTAATGCGGTTGGTGCTGCGCTGGGTGCATCAGTGCTGGCAAACGGCGGCGATTATGCCGGTGTCAGTTATGCCGGTGCAGCAGTGGCCGCCGCCGGATTAGTGGTGCTGCGGATAACGTTACGCCGGACAAAACCGCAGATTACCGTGTCAGATACGGAGCAATGCACGACGCTCTGAACGCATTAACAGGTCAGATATCAGGGCAGCCTGTGGTGTGATCACCACAGGCTGCTTGTCTTTTATGCAGGTTATTGATTAGGATGGTAAGTTCTGTTGACTGATAACCGGTGGTTTTGCAATGACAACATCTTCTGATACTACACTGCGTACGTTATATCCGGCCATTGAGCCTTATGAAACCGGGTTTCTCGATGTTGGTCATGGTCACCGGATCTATTACGAACGAGCCGGTACACCCGGCGCGAAACCGGTTGTTTTTCTGCACGGCGGACCGGGCGGCGGGATCAGCCCGGAATACCGGCGCTATTTTGATCCTGCCCGTTATGATGTGCTGCTGTTTGACCAGCGCGGTTGCGGGCGTTCAACACCACATGCTGAAATTGCCCATAACACCACGTGGGATCTGACGGATGATATTGAGCGGCTGAGAAAACATATTGGTGTCAGCAAATGGCTGGTATTCGGCGGCTCCTGGGGGTCATCACTGGCGCTGGCATACAGTGAAACGTATCCGCAACAGGTGAGTGAAATTATTTTGCGTGGTGTGTATACCGTGACACAGTCAGAGCTGGACTGGTATTACCAATTTGGTGTTTCCCAGATGTTCCCGGAAGAATGGGAAGCCTTTCTGGCTCCGGTTCCGGTACAGGAGCGGCACAATATGATCGCTGCCTACCGTAAACTGCTGACTGATGATGATGTTCAGGTTCAGTTAACGGCAGCCAAAGCCTGGACCTTGTGGGAAGGGAAAACCACCACATTGTTACCGGATGCAGGACATCTGGACGAATTTACCGATGACCATTTCGCCATCGCATTTGCCCGGCTGGAAAATCACTATTTTTATCACCGGTGCTGGCTGGAGGAAGGGCAGTTACTGCGCGATATTCACCGGTTACACGGTATTCCGGGCATTATTGTTCACGGTCGTTATGATATGCCGTGCCCGGCAACGTTTGCCTGGCATCTTCACAAAGCCTGGCCGGGTTCGGTACTGCACCTGATTGAAGGTGCGGGGCATGCAATGTCTGAACCGGGCATCCGGGATCAGTTACTGCGGGCAACCGACCATTTTGCAGCGGCATGCTGATAATCCTTATGGCATTACTGCCTGCCGCCGCGTCTGTGCTTTAATCCTCACCGGTTACCGGGGTGTACACCAGTAACCGGTTGGATTTATCAATATCAAATGTCAGTGAGGCATACTCATAAGTTTCCCGTTTGCCGCTGAACTCAATTTCACGAATACCGTTACAGGGCTGATAGATCTCGTGTTTATTCCATAATTTGTCAAAAACAGCGGATTCCTGACATAACGCGGTGATCATCCGCTGAATATTCGGGTCATGTTTGGTTCTGGCATAATCACGGCGGAAACTGGCCAGAAGACGCTGAGCATCCGTTTCCCAGTCCGTAAACCGGATCTGATAGCGGGGATCGGTAAACAGTAAATACAGAAAGTTACACATCCCGGGCTGCGCATCAGAGAAGTGCAGATAACGATCTGCTTTTTCATTATAGGCCAGTACATCCCAGTGCAGATTGAGCACATAGCAGAGATAATTATCCGGAAAATCATCCAGCATCCGGGTGATAACCGGCGGCACCTGATGTTCGGTATCACCGGACGCTTCGGGTGCCCGCTGATGGGCCAGCAGATACAGATGCTGGCGTTCTGCTTCATTCAGGCGCAATGTTCGTGACAGGTTATCCAGAAAGCGGGCGGATACACCGATTTCACGTCCCTGTTCCAGCCAGGTATACCAGGTCAGACCCACGCCGGCGAGTGCCGCCACTTCTTCACGGCGTAAACCCGGAGTACGGCGGCGTGACGTGTGCGGCAGTCCCACACATCCGGGGGTCAGGCTTTCCCGTTTTGTCCGTAAAAAATCGGCCAGTTCCGGCCGTGTGCGCGGATTGTCACTCATGAGCAGATGCCTTATGTTATGTTGCCTTTAGTGCCTGTTATTAATAGTAATAGTATAAACTGTTAAATTGTAACAGGATAACGGCCTGATTATAGTCTCATTCCTGCTTTTAAAAATGGCAAAATGAGAAAAACATGAATCAGCAACAACGTATCGCACTGTTTGTATTAGTCCTCGCCGGATTTGTCACCATTTTTGATCTGTTTGTCGTCAATGTGGCGATTGTCAGTATAGAACGCGACTTACAGGCCGGTTTCACGGAACTGACACTGATTATTGCCGGTTATGAACTGGCATTCGGTCTTCTGCTGATCACCGGCGGACGGCTGGGGGATATTTACGGACGCCGCCGGTTATATCAGGCCGGAATGGCCTTTTTCACGCTGGCCTCCTTATTGTGTGCCGTCGCACCGACCGCGTTATTACTGGTGACTGCCCGGTTTATTCAGGGACTGGCGGCCGCATTATTGTTCCCGCAGGTGTATGCCGGCATTCGCCTGAATTTTGATGAAACACAGGCCGGAAAAGCCTTTGGCTGGCTGGGCATGACCCTGGGGCTGGCCGCAATTGCCGGTCAGGCGCTGGGAGGCTGGCTCATTACCCTGAATCTGGCTGATATGGGCTGGCGGCTGATTTTTCTGGTTAATCTCCCTGTCGGTATACTTGCACTGGTGTTATCCCGCTATTTACAGGAAGGCCGGGCACCGGGGAAATTAACCACGGATTGGCCGGGTGTGCTGTTATCAGCTGCCGGAATCACTGCTTTTCTGTTGCCACTCCTGATGTTACCGGTATGGGGTCTGACACTTTCCGGTGCCGGATTGCTGCTTACGGGTATGGTTCTGTTGTTCTGTTTTGTCCGTTATGAGCAGTATTTATCACGCACCGGACAAACGCCGCTGTTTGATATTGCTGTCCTGAGTAACCGGTCGTTTGTTACGGGCACTGCTGTTGTGTTGTGTGTTTATGCCACCTCATCGGCATTTCCGCTGATACTCTCCCTGTTACTGCAAAACGGTATGGGTGCGTCACCACTGGAAGCCGGGCTGATTTTTGTGCCGTCCAGTATCGGTTTTGTTATTGCCTCCTTTATCACACCACGAATGACTATCAGACTGGGCGAACCGGTGATTTATTACGGTGCATTAGGGTATGCCGCCAGCTACCTGCTATTAATTGCCGGACTGAATATTTTGCCACAAAGCACAACCAGTGCTGTACTCAGCCTGTTTCTGTTTTTGGTCGGGTTCACTCAGGGCATGATTATGACCCCGATGCTGAACATGGTGCTGTCCCGGGTTACACCCGCACAGGCCGGAATGGCATCCGGACTGACGGCCACGTTACAACAAATTGGTGCGGCAGCCGGTGCAACCGCTGTATCGGTTATTTTACAATTTTCACTCCGGCACAGCGGAGATACCGTACTGTTATCTGCTCCTGCCGCGGTTTACAGTGTCAGTCTCGGGTTTAATGTCCTGATGGCACTCTGCGCCGCACTTCTGATTTACCGGCTGACGCGCGTCCGTAAACCAGAAATAACCTCCCGTCAGTAACTCATCATTACGGATGTATTAAAAAAAGAAAATACCCTCAATTGTGTATTTTCGGCCGGTGTGATACCACGTAATGTACGAATAACCGCAAATACAAGGAGTTGTCTGATGATTACTGTTTCACATCTTGACCATCTGGTTCTGACCGTGGCTGATATCGAAAAAACCTGCGATTTTTACCGCCGGGTACTGGGGTTTTCTGTTGTAACATTTCGCGGGGATCGCAAAGCGCTGGTGTTTGGCCGGCAAAAAATTAATTTACATCAGGCAGGAAATGAATTTCTGCCGAATGCGGATAAACCCGTCCCCGGTTCCGCCGACCTCTGTTTTCTTACCGGAACCCCGGTTGAACAAACGCTGGCGCATCTGGCAAAAGAGAACGTTGTTACGGAAGAGGGGCCGGTGGAGCGCACTGGTGCAACCGGCCCGATAATATCGGTCTATTTCCGCGACCCGGATTTAAACCTGATTGAGATTGGTCTGCCGGTCACGTCCCGTACGGTATAAGCGGGTAACAAAACCGGAAACCAGTATCAGTACCATGGCGGAACAGGCCAGTGCCGCCATGATATTTTCCTGCAGGGAGAATACCGATACCATCATACCGCCGGCGGCGGAACCGGCAGCAATTCCGGTGTTAAAAAAGGCGATATAAAGAGACCCGGTGATTTCAATCGCCTGCGCGCTGTAGCGGATCATCCAGTTCATCAGAGTGACAGATACGCCGCCATATACCACGCCCCAGAGAGTGAGAATGATGATATGGGATACCGGGATTGCTGGCAGCAGGAGCAATCCGGCTAAACTCAAAGCAATGCCGCCGGTAATACAGAAGATAGCACTGAATAAATGACGTCCGGATAATAATCCCAGTATGAAATTACCGGCAATACCGGCAATACCGTACAGCGCCAGTAACCCGCTGAGTTCATGCGCCTGTAATTGCGGATCTCTTTGCAGAACAGGCCGGATAAAGGTAAATACCATAAAGTGGGCCGTCACCAGAAGTAACGTGATTAACAGTCCGGTCCGGATAGCCGGGCGGCAGAGTTGCATCAGAAAATCGCGGACAACCGGTGCCTGAACCGGCGGCAGAGACGGCAGGCTCAGCATCAGCAGTAATACCATAAGGGAAAACAGACTCATGATGCCAAACACGCCACGCCAGCCAACCCATTCGCCGAGGATCACTCCAAGCGGAATTCCCAGAACCGATGCAGCGGCGACACCGGCAAATATCAGAGAGGTTGCCAGTGATGTATGGCGGGAAGCCACCAGCCTGGCGGCTATCCCTCCGGCGATTGCCCAGATCCCGCCGATACTTATCCCGACGATTATCCGGGCGGCCACCAGAACAGAAAAATGAGAAGCGGTGGCAGCACAGATATTCGCGGCCATCAGGAATGCCATGAGGAGCATCAGTAACCAGCGGCGGTTCAGGCGTCCGGTGAACAAAATGATCAGAGGTGAACAGAGTGCAGCCACCAGTGCCGGGATAGTTAACATCAGACTGACATGAGCCTGCGGCACATGAAACTCAGCCGCAACAGGTGTCAGTAATCCAACCGGCAGCATCTCCGTGGTGACCACGGCAAAGGTTGCCAGTGTCAGCGCAACAACAGAAAACCATCCCCGGCGGGCAGATGGTAATGAAAGAGATAAACAATGACTGTCTGACATACATTCCTCATAGTAATAACTTTACTTGAGAAGAGAGTCTATATGCGCCAGTATGACAGATAAATATCATCTTTGGCGTAACATCCGGGACAAATCGTGGCAGATAAAAACAGTTTATTACTGGATAACTTATTTGACGTACTTGTTTTTGTACGGGTCAGTGAAACCGGTAATTTTACGGCGGCAGCCGGGAAGTTGCAGATTTCCCGTTCTGCCGCAGGAAAATGCCTTCAGCGCCTGGAAAACCGGGTCAGTACGCGTCTGCTTCACCGGACCACGCGGCGTCTGCGTCTCACTGAGGAGGGGGAACGCTTTTACCTGCATGCCAAACGAATATTATCCGAAGTGGATGATGCAGAAAATGCGCTGTATGAAGGAAAAAAAACACCCTCCGGAACATTGCGGATCGCTGTTCCTGTGGTCTTTGGCCGTAATTATGTGATGCCGGTGATACATCAGTATGCCGCACAATGGCCGGACGTTGATATTGATGTCAGTTTCTCAGATGATTACTGTGACCTCGTTCAGGAAGGGATTGATGTGGCAGTGCGTATCGGCGGTAATGATGACAGCCGCCTGGTGCGTAAGGTTCTGGCTCCTCACCGGCTGATCACCTGTGCATCGCCGGGTTATCTGGCACAGCATGGCATACCGGAAACACCGGAGCAATTGACAGAACATGCGTGTCTGGTTTTCCGCCACCGGGGACGAAATGTTCCCTGGCAGTTTATGCGGGACAGAGAAACGCAGCTATACCCGGTTACCGGCAGATACAGCCTGGGAGATACCGGTGCGGTACTTGATACGGCTCTGACGGATGGCGGAATTTGCCAGCTGGGTGCTTTTCTGGCGGGGCCTCAGATAGCGAAAGGAACACTACAGCCGGTACTGACTACATTTACACCCCGGGGTGAACCGGTGTGTGCGGTCTATCCGTCAAAACAATTTCTGGCACCGAAAGTCCGCGAATTTCTCAATACACTGGAAACTCAATGGCAGGGGAAAGCGGTATGGGAATCCCCGGCCATCAACCATAAGGAATAACTGATGACAGATAGTGAATTTCTGACTCAGGCGATAGCGCTGGCACGCCGGAATGCCGAAAAAGGCGGCCGTCCGTTTGGTGCTGTTGTGGTCAGAGACGGGCAAATTGTCGGTGAAGGGGTTAATCAAATGTCTGAACTGAATGATCCGACAGCCCACGCTGAATTGCTGGCACTGCGCCATGCAGGTAAAAATCTTCAGCAAACCCGGCTGGAGGATTGTGTGGTGTATGCCAGCGGGCAACCTTGTCCGATGTGCCTGGCCGCGATGCGGATGGCAGGCGTAACCCGTGCGGTATATGCGTATTCCAATGCAGATGCGGAACCTTACGGTCTGTCAACGGCATCAATCGCGCTGGCGTTGCGGGCTGATCCGCATGAGCAGCCCGGTTTTTCGTTTACGCAACAAAAACCGGAAGATCAACCGCCTCTTTATGAGTTCTGGCAGCAAAAACAAAACTAGTCATTTCCCCCGGACGCCGCCGGGTTTCCGGCGGCGGATATTCCTGATATCATATTCGCCGGTATCTTCTGCCGCTTTGCAGTTTCCTTCCTTATCTGCGTCATCTGCGTCTGTTTTACATCCTCTTATTTATCCTCCGGAATATACTGCTTTTTATCAGCAGTCCGTCCTCCGTCTGCCTGTCATTTTGCCTGATTTATCTTCCCCTGGTCTGTGAATTCAATCCATAACCCGTTTATTTTCATTTTGTTATACAGGATTCTTATGATTTCACCTTATACCTTGCCCGTACTGGCGTTAACAGTATTTTTTACCGGGGTTACCGAATTTATGGTTTCACCAATGCTGACACCACTGGCAGCGGCGTTTGATGTCACACCGGCACACGCTTCGTGGCTGATTGCGGTGTATACCTTATCGTATGCCGTGGCCGCGCCGGTGCTGGGGCGTTTATCGGATCGGGTCAGCCGTGATCGGATGTTACGTACCGCATTGCTGTTGTTTGTGGCGGATGGCATTGCCCTGGCAACAGCACCGTGTTTCAGTGTGGCTGTCGGACTGCGTATTCTGGGCGGACTGGCGTCTGCGGCACTGATTCCGTCAGTGTTTGCGCTGATTGCAGAGCAATTCCCGCCTGACAGGCAGGCTTCCGCGATGGGATTTGTGATGACCGGCATGACCGCCGGAATTATCTCCGGCCCGGCAATTGCCGGATGGCTGACATCCGGTATCGGCTGGTATGCATCTTTTCTGCTGACTGCCGCAGGGAGTTTGATTATGTGGATAGCCTGCTGTTTTTTATTACCCGGCATCAGCAGGATTTCCGCTCAACCGGTAGCATCATTACCGCGAAAAGATTATTCACCGGCATTATTGGGCCTTATCACCGCCAAAGGTCTGTGGAACGGGACTGCGGTGGTGTTATTTGTCCTCAGTGGTGAATGGCTGCGTCACCGTTTCGGGCTGAGTACAGAAACTATCGGTCTGATCAGCATCATATTCGGCGGCGGATTATTAACCGGAAATATTTTGTTGCCGTTTTTCCGGCGGTTAAGCGCTACAGATACCCGCTTGTTGCTGATCAGCCTGATAGTGATGAGTACCATGATTGCCGGTTTTATCAGCGGAGCAGGCGGACTGCCCGGGATGATGTTGTGGATGTTATTGCAGGGATGCGCACTGGGGATTGCGGCTCCTGTCAGCACCGCAATCATCGCGGAGCAAGCCGGAACACGTAAAGGAGAAGCACTGGCATTATCAGAAAGTCTGAATAACCTGAGTATCTTTATTCTGTTGCCGGTAACAGCAGCACATCAGAACAGCCAGATGTTATTACCCGCAGTTACTGCATTATTATGTTGCGCAACAGCACTGACGGGGTACATTCTCAGCCCGATATATTGTAAAAAGTAATAATAACGAGAGAAATTATCTCTTCCGGAACTCATTGATACTGATCACGTTTACCTGAAGCGAAAATCAATATCATTTGCGTTATATAAAACAATATACAACGATAACAGTAAAACGATAACGGGTGGTTCCATGACTAAAAAATATATTTCGCGGGCACTACTGCCTGCGCTGATTTCTGTTGCTCTTTTTCCGGCACAGCAGGCACTGGCAGATACCATTATTGTGACGGATAAACCCTCTCATATCACTCCGCAAACACAGGCCGGTGCCGGTTTTGTGGCGACTGATATTGATATGGGGCCGCTCGGCACCAGGCAGTGGCTGGATATTCCCTACAGCAGCAATACGGTCAGCGAAGCAATGATCCGCAATCAGCAAAGTAAAAGTGTCAGTGAAATGCTGAAATATCTGCCGTCTTCCCAGATGCAGGCACGCGGCGGCATGGATGTGGGCCGTCCGCAGAGCCGGGGAATGCAGGGCAGCGTGGTGGAAAACAGCAGACTGAATGGCCTGAATATTGTTTCCACCACTGCGTTTCCGGTCGAAATGCTGGAACGGCTGGATGCCGTAAACAGCCTGACCGGTGCAATTTACGGCCCGGCCAGTCCTTCCGGTCAGTTCAATTTTATCTCCAAACGGCCTGCACAGGAGCCGCTGCGCCGGGTCACGGTGGGTTATCAGAATCGTAATGCTTACAGTGCTCACCTGGATCTCGGCGGCCAGGTGAATGAAGAGAAAACGTTCGGTTATCGCCTGAATTTGCTGGATGAAGAGGGTGAAAGCTATGTCCGGAACAGTAAGATCCGCCGTCAGCTGGCCGCTGTTGCCCTGGACTGGCAGATCCGGCCGGGAACACAGATACAGCTGGATGCCAGTCACTATCATTTTGTTACCAAAGGATTTCCCGGCAGCTTTGGTTACGGCCCGGATATAGATTTGCCGAATGCGCCTGACAGCAGCAATCCTGATCTTGCACTTAATACCGCCGGTAATGACCTGACGACAGACTCGGTCAGCACCCGGTTTACCCACTATATGAATGATGACTGGTCATTGAGCGGCGGTATCGGCTATCAGCAGGCAGATCGGGCAATGCGCTCCGTTTCCTCTCAGATTCTGGACAGCAAAGGGACTATCAGCCGCTCGATCACGGACTCTCCGGCGGCCGGTCGTTTCCGCGTTCTGAGTAACAATCTCGCCCTGAACGGTCAGTTTGATACCGGTACGGTAAATCATGATGTGGCGCTCGCCACCACCGGTTATACCTGGTCAATTTACAGTGCCAAAGAGCGGGGAAAAACCTTTCAGCTCGGCAATACCAATATGTATGATCCGTCATCCATGACCGAACCTTCTGATGGCCGTATCAGAACCGGCGGGGAACGTTACAAAGCCAGTGAGAATCAGCAGCAGAGCATCATCATTGGTGACACTGTCACATTTAATCCGCAATGGTCTGCCATGGTGTATGTCAGTCAGAGCTGGATCACGACCCGTAACTTCGATAAGCAGGGACACAAAACTGACCGCGATCAGCAGACCGGCACCAGCCCGAATATGGCGCTGATGTATAAAATCACGCCGGATGTGATGACCTATATCAGTTATGCCGATTCGCTCCAGCCGGGGGATACCGCGCCGGATGATGACAAAGTCAAAAACCGGGGTGAAACACTCAGCCCGTACCGCAGCACCCAATATGAATGGGGTATTAAAGCCAATACCGGCAATATGAACCTGAGTGCCGCTGTTTTCCGCCTCAAACGGCCGTTTGCCTATACCGATAGTGATCAGGTCTTTAAAAAGCAGGGCGAGCAGGTCAATGACGGTCTGGAACTGACCGCCACCGGTAATGTCTGGCAGGGGCTGAATATTTACAGCGGTGTTACGTTCCTGAAAGCAGAACTCACGGATACCGGCAATAACAAAACAGAGGATAAACGGGTTGTCGGCGTGCCAAAGGTGCAGGCAAATCTGCTGATGGAATACAGTCTGCCGTCTGTCCCGCAGTGGGTATACAGTGCCAATATTCATTACACCGGAAAACGGGCGGCCAATGATACCAACACCAGTTGGGCAGACAGTTACACCACGCTGGATCTTGGTGCCCGTTATACCACTCAGATAGAAAATGTGCCGGTCACGCTGCGGATCTCTGCGGATAACGTTACCAACGAGCATTATTGGGCGTCTATTTTCCCCGGCAACAGTAACGGTAAAAATGGCGGCGCTAATGCCTTTACAGGTGCAGGCCGTGAGTTCCGTGCCACAGTATCGTTTGATTTTTAACGGAGGCAGCGTGATGCGGCACTATTTATCAGCATTATGTCTGTTATTCGTCAGTACCTGTGTATTCAGTGCCCCGGCGGAGATTGCGCCGGAACCGGCACTGCGGATAGCAACACCGTGGCCGGCACAAAATGCGATCATCATGATGCTGGGGTACGGCGGTAATATCACCGGAACCTCGCGGATTGCCAAACAGATCCCGCTGTTCCGCCAGATGCTGCCGCAGATTGATAATGTGCCGGTCATCGGTACAACCGGCGGGAATGAGCTGAATATTGAACAAATCCTGAGTCTGCGGACAGATATTTTATTTATCCATGACGGGATACGCGTTCCGCAACAGGAGGTACTGGCTCAGGCCGGTGTCCGCGTGCTGTCTTTTAAAGCCAATAGCATGGATGCACTGCGGGAGCGGGTAATGCTGACCGGTGAAGCGCTTGGCCCGGATGCAGCGGCAAAGGCGGCACACTATGAACGCTACTTCCGTGACAATATCCGCAGGGTACAGGAACGGCTGGAAAACGTTCCGGGTTCTGCCCGTCTGCGGGTGTATCACAGCATGGGTAATCCGCTGTACACCTCCGGACGGCCGTCGCTCAATCAGGACTGGATGGATTTGGCCGGTGCGGTTAATGTGGCGGAAAACTGGTTTCCCGCACACAGCAGTGCTAACGGCGAAGTGTCATCAGAGCAGATTATTGCGGCTGACCCGCAGGTGATTATTGCGATGAACCGGCGGGATGCTGAGTTTATTCAGTCATCGCCGCAGTGGCAGTCCATTGATGCGGTACGCAGCGGGCGGGTATATACCAATCCGCGCGGGATGTTCTGGTGGTGCCGTGAAACGTCTGAACAGGCATTACAGTTTCTCTGGCTGGCCACCGTGCTGTATCCGGATGCGTTTGCGGATATTGATATGAGAAATGAAACAGCGGCGTTTTATCAGACATTTTATGGCATTACGCTGACTCGGCAGCAGATCACTGACATTCTGCAACCGGAGTAACCCGGATATACCGTCACCGGTTTTCCGGTGACGGTAATGTCAGATTTTACACTTTCACAAACTCAACATGCTGCAATAATCCGCCGCCGGAGAGTGAACGATCCTCATGGAATGTCAGCACAATATCACCTTCTTCCAGGTGCAGTTGTGTTTCGCGGTAAATCACCGGGCCGTAATTTGAGCCGGACTTATACGGTGTCAGCACCGTTTTGGTTAAATCGGTCAGATGGGCATCGGTGACGATTTTTCCGGCCTGTTCAATCTTCAGTTGTGTTTCATAATCAAAACTGAGGGAGTTGGTCATATAGGCATAATACAGCCGGAGATGATACAGACCGGCACTTCTGACCGGTAATCTGACCGGGTCACCGCTTCTGTCATAGCTGCGGGGTTCGGCGGCAGACAAGTAGTTATAGCTGCCGTCAGCGGAAGAATTACCGTCCGTCAGAAACAGATTGCCGAGATAAACCGTATGATTTTCACCGTCAACCGGATTAGCGCTGATATCGCCGCGCTCACGGCAGACACGGGTGGGTTTTTGCTGCGCACCGTAAGTCAGGTGCTCCTGAATATTGGTATAACCGGATGTCCAGTAAATGACGGAGCGTTTGGCCTGACTTTCCGGATCATAAAAATCATCATTTTCGGTGTAATTATTGATCTCTGCCGTCAGCACATCCTTAAACATAATATCCGCCTGTTCCGTCAGGGCTTTGCTGTACTTTTCCAGTACATCAGAGGCGTATCCCCAGCTTTTGCCGAATACCAGGGTATCGCGCAGTGTGAAAAAATAGAGCAGGCAGGACAGGGCACATACACCGCACAACCGGACAATTCCTCTGCTTTTTGCGGTATTAATACTGAGAATGCACAGACGGCGCATATCCGCGACAGCAATTTCATTGCGCACCACAATCAGCTGCCGCGCTTCTTCTGTCGGCGAATTTTGCCAGGAACTGATTGCATCCTGTAAACTTTCGGCATCTTTGCGGACAGCCTGGTATTCCGATTCCAGCCATTCCGAGGTGTTTTTCATCAGTGTTTCCTGAATAATACCGATAACATCCACTTCTTTTGGTTCTGTCATTTTTTTATATACCAGCTTCAGCACCATACTGAGGATCGTAGTGGCAATTCCCTGCGGTGAAATCGCGGAAGCGGAAAAAGAGGCAGGCGGGATCATATTTAATGCCTGTAATGTCAGCATATGTAACGGTGGCTGGGTACTTTCTGCGGCAAGGTGAAGAGCAGAAATCTGAGTCATAATGTTTCTCCGGCAGATAATAAACAGATAAGGGAAAATCAGTTTATGGCTGCTTATCTGCCGGTGACAGACGCATTTTTGTCAGGTGTATGAGTAACGTTATTATGATGATTACAAGGTTTTGTCTGTAATCAGCCGTGATGAAAAGCAGGCAGCCGGTGACGGTCATCCCCGTGACCGGCTGGCAAATTGAACCTTAACCCGGGGAATTATAAAATAATATCGGGAAAATCAATATTTTGACGCCTTTTAACCGAAAATTTAGGAATTTTCCTTATTGTGATTGATTTGCGTAACTAATTGATATTGTTTATATATTATAATTCAACATAAAATAACACGATAGTATTTCGGGCATTGGTATGCTAAAACACGGTGTGCTGAAAATCAGAAAAGCAGTTTAATTGATTTTTTTTAAAAGGAAATTTTCAGATGATGTTTATCGACAGGGTTATTCACCTGGTGCTCAGTGGTATTATTATCGTAGGTGTTTATCAGTTTTATTTCTTTACGCAGCGTCATATGGTCAGGCCGGTTAAAACATTTAACTCTGCACTGGATGAAAAAATTCCTTTCTGGCCCTGGTGGTCCTGGATATACAGCTTTCTTTATTATCCGGCGATTCTCTATCTGAACTGGATCATTCAGGATTCACGTCAGTTTATCATCATCGTATTCAGCTATGTTATTCTGCTGCTGATGCAGATGTTTTTCTTTGTGGTGTATCCGGTTGCCACGCCGCCGCACTGGCGTGAAATGAACAAAGGGAAGAAAGCCTCTGAAAAATTCCTGCTGTTTGTGCAGAAATTTGATGATACATCCAACTGTTTCCCGAGCATGCATGTCTCTGTTGCCACATTAACCGCACTGCTGGCGTATGCCACACTCGGACCATGGGTATTCATGTTCCCGCTGTTAATCGCGTTATCCTGCATGTTCACCAAACAGCATTATGTTATTGATTTACCGGCAGGTGCGGTACTCGGCTGGCTGGCGTATCAATGTTATGTCGTATTAATATAATTTGTCGGTTAACGAACAATTATAAATACCCTCAATGATTTAATTGCCGCACACAGTGCGGCATTTTTTTGTCCGGATTACAGACAGAAAAAAACCTGCAAAAAATGCAGGTTTTCCGGTATACAGTGCTGTTTCTTCCGGCAGAATATCAATGCGCCATGCGTGCAAATCCGTCAGCCAGATCCTGCTTCAGATCATTAACATCTTCCAGTCCGATTTGCAGACGCAGTGTCCGCCCGCCGGGATTCCACTCTGTAACGGTACGGTATTCCGCACAATCAAACGGGGTGATCAGGCTTTCAAAACCGCCCCAGGAGTAGCCCATTCCGAAAATGGAAAGCCCGTCCAGCAACCTGCCGATATCATCCTGCGTATATTTCGGGTCAAGTACCACCGAGAATAGTCCGGACGAGCCGGTGAAATCGCGTTTCCAGATTTCGTGCCCCGGGCAATCCTCAAAGGCCGGATGCAGCACGCGGATCACTTCCGGGCGGGCTTTCAGCCAGTGTGCGATGTCCAGCGCCCGTGACTGGGCTTCTTTCAGACGGATTGACAGCGTACGCAACCCGCGCAGTGCCAGGAAACAATCTTCCGCACCCGGCAGCATCGCCATCAGATCATAGGTTTCCCGCAGTTTCGGCCACCATTCCGCGTTAGCAGACACAATCCCCATCAGCAGGTCAGAATGACCGCCCAGGTATTTGGTTCCGGCTTCAAGGGAGAGGTCACAGCCCATATCATGGGCCCGGAAAAACAGCGGCGTTGCCCAGGTGTTATCAATAATCGTCGCGATTTTGTATTTTTTCGCCACGGCAGTGATGGCGGGTACATCCTGAACCTCAAAACTCTGGGAGCCGGGGGATTCCAGGAAAATCGTGCTGGTGTTACTTTTGATCAGTGTTTCAATATCACTGCCGATCATCGGGTCGTAATAGGTGATGGTGATCCCCATTTTTTCCAGCAGACCGCGGCAAAAGTTACGGGTCGGGCGGTAGACACTGTCCGGCATCAGCAGGTTATCGCCGCTTTTCAGCGTGGTCAGCAGCGCCAGCACAATGGCACCTAATCCGGACGGTGACAGCACGGTTCCTTCGGCACCCGCGAGGGCGCTCCAGGATTGCTCGAGGTTTTTGATGGTCGGCGTGCCGGCGGTACCGTAGTTAAATTCAGCCCGGTTATTCAGCAGAGCATCCATCGTCGGAAAAACCACGGTAGAACCCCGGTAAACCGGAGCATTAACAAAACCGGATTGTGACGCCGGGTCACGCCCCAGCTGTGTTATTTGTGTATCAATATGAAAATCTGAAACGGTTTTTTTAGTCATAACATCCTCACGCGTAATACGTCGTTATTCATTTACAGCGTTATTCGAAAAACTTAAAGAACGGGGAGAGACACAACAGCACGCCGAAGAAAATAATAAACCAGACTGTTGCCCCTTTGAATTTATGTAATACCGGCACACGGTAAACCAGATAGCACGGGATCAGGCAGGAAACCACGCCGAATAACGGCCCGCCGAGCTGCATAAAGAACAGAATAGAGAAGCGGGTGGAAACCCAGAACCACAGGGACAGAATCACGCCGATACATACACCGTAATGCAGCACGGTCTGATTAATACGCTCCTGCGGCATAAAACGGGTAAGAATATTCACCACAATACCTTTGATCGCTTCCTGGAATCCGAGATAAATACCGAGGAACGCGGTCAGAATGGCGAAAATATTCAGCATTGCCGTCATTACTTTAACAACCGAACCCGGAATGACCTGTGCTGCGATCGCCAGCGCTGAGATATTCTGTTCAAACGCGGAGACAGCCTGGTCATGGCTGATAGAGAACGTAAACGAGAACGCAAAGAACAGAACAGCAACCGCCAGGATGATATACGCCACCCGGTTTGCGCGCACTGCACGGTAAGTCGCGATCCGCTTATCTTTTTCCACTCTGCGGTAAGCAATGTTCATCGGGCTTAAAATCTGTACAAACAGAATGGAGAACAGGGTAAACGGCAGTGTCAGGAACACATCCCGCAGGAACGGCAGGAAGTCCGGAAACGCGCTGATATTGGCAAAGTTCCAGTAAGGTACCATCACAATACCGAGTAATACGATAATCCCGAATTTTACTATGACCATCGGGCCGGACACCTTAAATAACAGGCGTTCCCCCTGTGCTGCAATCGCCACCAGAACCGTCAGAATAATCAGTCCGTACCATACCGAATCGGATAACAATCCTTCCGTTAACCCGAATGTTTTAATGTAAGATGCACTGTCAAAGGTTACGGCGAGTGAATAGGAGAACATGCCGTGCAGCAGCATCAGGAAATAGGCGATACCCAGGGCTACCCCCCAGTTTTTCCCCAGATACTGTGTGATAACGCTGGCATAATCCTCACATTCTTCGGATTCGGATAATGTCCGCAGATATAAATTTTGCAGCCAGTAAATTGCCGGATACGACAATAATGTGGCGGCTATAAAGACCCAGATACCTTTAATACCGATCTGAACCGGCATAAAAACAATCCCTGAACCGATTGCCATCCCGATACATAATACAACCCAGCCGGCGTCATATTTGGTAAAGGGGATTTTTTTAAAATCACTATTTGCATTTGCACCTGTCTGAATGCTGTCTTGCATAGTCAATTCCTCAACGTTATAGATTTAATTATTTAAAAAGTCAGGAACAACGTGAATATATTTATGTTGTATGGATACAGTGTTATAAAACCGTTGTTATAGTAAGGGGTAATACGCAGGCTGAACAGGGTACGACTATGCTAATAAATAAAAACACTTTTGCGTTTAAAGCAAAAATTGACAGCTACGCGATTTTTCGCCATCTGGAGCTGTTTATTAAAATTGTGGAGTGCAACAGTTTCAGCGGTGCGGCACGAAAACTCAACGTCACGCCATCCTCTGTCAGCCGCGGCCTGCAGCAACTGGAGGAACAATTAGGCGTGGTATTGCTGAAACGAACCACCCGTAATTTTATTCTGACCGAAGCAGGCCGTTATTTATTGCAGAGGGCGCAACAGTTGCTGTCTGATCTCGATGATTCATTAGTAAATACGGCGAGTTTTTATCAGCACGCACAGGGACAGTTAAAAATAACCTGTTCAATTGCATTCGGTGTCTGCCATTTAATGCGGCTTTACAGTGAATACCGGGAAATAAACCCGCAGGTCAGCTTATCGGTAGATCTGAACGATGCATTAATTAATTTAAATGAAACTGACTTTGATATTGCATTAAGGATCACCAGTCATCCGCCGGAAAATTTTGCATTACGAAAACTGTGCAATATAAATTGGGTCTATTGCGGCAGCCGCCATTATTTTGAGCAAAACGGAATTCCGCAGTCACCGGCAGATATTGCCCGCCATAATTGTTTAATTAATCCGAATATTCCGGATACCTGGCGGATGAATGATAAGGACGGGGTGGCGTATCCGCTGGCTATTAACAATATGATTGAGGTAAACAGCAGCCTGGGATTACTGGAGGCGGCGCGCTGTCATCAGGGTATTGTCTGTCTGCCGACCTATATGCTGGGGAATTATATTGATAACGGCGAATTATTGCCGGTATTGCTGGATTATAACCCGAAAACCACGCCGTTCGCGCTGTATGCCCTTTACAACCCGGCACACACGCATGCCCCGAAGATTCGTACGTTTATTGATTTTCTGGCGGATAAGCTTCCGCTCAATCCGCCGTGGGACAGCTGGATGTATCAGGACAGTGCAGGGAGCTCACCGGCATAAACATAATAGGTTTCGGTCACATCATGGCCGCCCCAGTCATAGGCTTGTGCGGCGATACGCTGTAATCCTTTGTGTTCATAAAAACCGAAATCAGAATCACTGTCTGTCCAGAGGAAATAACGGGCGGATTGTTTTTCCCGCAGATACCCCATTGCCAGTTGCCAGAGGCGGTTGCCGATACCGTGCCCCCGGAAGCGGGCATCAATCATAAATAAATTCAGTGAGGCATCGAAATTCCCGTCACAGGAAGCCAGCAGATTTCCGTTGATAATCAGGGTATTCAGATACATATCAAACAGTGTTTCTTCCTGCGGCTCACGGGTGATAATGTTTTTCAGGGCAGAATACTGGCGGGTTTTGGCGCGGACTTTTTCCCGCAGATCGGCGGCGGCCGTGACAGCCATAATACCGGCGATGATGTTATTATCATCACGCACCACAAATATCCGCGTTGAGGTCAGAATGACGTCATCCAGTAAAAATTCCGCCATCGGCAGAACTTTCTCTTTCGGGATCCAGCTGCGGTAATCCCAGGTTGTGATAATTAATTCATTAATTTGTGCAATATCTGCATCAGAAATGGTGTGTAACTCGCTGTAACTCAATGCCTGAGTGTCACTCATGCAATCCGCCTTATGGGTGTGATGTCCGTGGCAGATTATATCGTCAGCATTATTATGCCTGCAAATAATGTCACCCGCTTTGCCATTGCCGGAGGCAGATAAAGCGATTACAGTGTTGCGCATACCCGCAATTTTGCTCACATCCGGTGAACTATGACTTCCGAACAGGATACAGTCCGTATTATTGATACCATCACGCTTTCCGATAACTGGTATATCCTCAAAAAATATGTTGTTGATTATCTGCGCCGTGACGGCACCTGTCAGCGTCTGGAGCGGGAAGTTTATGATCGCGGCAACGGCGCGGTGATCCTGCTTTATAACCGTCAGAAAAACAGCGTCATTCTGATCCGTCAGTTCCGCCTGCCGGTATACGTCAACGGCCATGATGGCTTTCTGATTGAGGCTGCCGCCGGTCTGCTGGAAGAGCAGGACCCGGTATCCCGTATTAAAGCAGAAGCGGAAGAGGAAACCGGTTTTCGCATCACCGATGTTGAAAAAGTCTTTGAAGCTTTTATGAGCCCCGGTTCAGTGACCGAAAAGCTTTACTTTTTTATTGCCGAATATCAGGACAACAACCGGCAAAGTGACGGTGGCGGTCTGCCGGAAGAGGGCGAAGATGTTGAAGTGCTGGAAATGCCGTTCCCGGAAGCCCTTACTGCGATCCGCAGTGGTGAAATAATTGACGGCAAAACGATAATGCTGTTACAGCATCTGGCACTGTCGGGGAGAATGGCATGACGGATGACGAAAAAGAGCAAAAAGAAGCGCAATTGGTCCGCGATTTTCTGGCGAACGCAACGCCGGAACAGCGGCACTTATTTATCGCCCGTTCCAATTATGACAGTAATTATGATGCACTGAACGAACTCGCGGCGGACCCGCAGCTGGATCGGGCATCCGCACTGCTGATGTACTGGTCTTTGGGGGCCGCCTGGTATGTTCAGTATGGCCATGATGATGACGTACCGGACTATTCACGGCACAGCCTCGCGTTGATCAGGTTAATTGAAACCCGCTATTCTGCGGGGTTTTATGCCGATCATGGTATCTGGTTTGACCCGATGCAGTCAGAGGGCGGAAGGCCGGATGATTACCCTGATCTGCCGGTCAGACGGTCTGTACCTGACATCATGTACATCGCTGCACCCGGTGATGTGTATGTTGATTTGGATGATGAGAATTATGATGAAGGCTTACCATTACCGCTGGCAGAACAGGTGTATGCACTCTATGAATAGCATCTGCTGATGAAAATTAACCTGAATCATGTCCCCGCGGCCATTCGCAGCCAGGTTGCTGCGGCAGCAGGGATACTGAAAAATCACCTGACGGAAACACTGAACAGCCTGCATTTATATGGCTCCGCGTTGCAGGGCGGGCTGAAACCGCTCAGTGATATTGATCTGCTGGTAACAGTGACCACTCCGTTGACCGAAACGCAGCGGACAGGGCTGATGACAGCATTGCTGTCCGTTTCTGCCTGGCCCGGGACGGACCCTGAATTGCGTGCACTGGAAATAACGATTCTGGATATCAGCAGCGTAAAACCGTGGCGTTATCCCGCCCGGCGGGAGCTTCAGTTCGGAGAATGGCTGCGGCAGGATATCCTGAACGGTATTTATGAACCGGCAATGACTGACCCTGACCTCGCGATCCTGCTGACCAAAGCCAGGATGCATAATATGCCGTTGCTTAATGGTGATGCAGCAACGGTATTTGACGCCGTCCCGCAGACCGATCTGAAACGGGCATTTTCCGCGACACTTGCGCAGTGGAATACCTCTGAAGACTGGGAAAATGAGGAGTGCAATATTATTCTGGCGTTGTCGCGCATTGCTTATACACTGACAACCGGACATATTGCATCCAAAGCAGATGCTGCGGCATGGCTGGCTGAATCGGTTACTGATCCGCAGCAGCAGCAACTGTTGCTGGCGGCCAGGCATACCTATCTGACCGGTGAATCATTCAGGGTTTCTGATAAAAAGGCAATCAGCCACTGCATTCTTTCCCTGCGGGCGTTATGCGAAGGAAAACAATCGTGAAAACTATCGTGAAAACAATCATGAAAACAGGAAAATATCTTCCGCTGGTATTGTCCCTGCTGTTGCCGTTATCTGCCGGTGCCGGAAAGGAATCACCGGCGATATTATCACCGGAAGAGGTGGTGCTCGATTTCTACCGCCTCAACTTGCAGGACCCGCCTTCTGATGGTTATGCAAAAAGCCGGGATTTGTATGTCAGCCCGTCATTACAGGTAAGTATCAATGATTCCCTCAGTTGTAACTTCGACGGTCCTGACACGGATCAGGCGTTTTGTGACCAGCCGCGCCCCTGCAAAGAAACGGCACATAATGTAATGTGTCTGTGGGGGGATTATTGGGTGGAAAACGATGTCAATTATTACACCAAGTCACAGGATTATCCGGACTCATGGATAACAGAGCGGGCGGCTCATACAGAATCACAATCCGCTGATACTGCCACTGTACGCATTACGCTGGGGAAAGCGCCGGAGCCGTTACGGTCATTCCGGGTAAAATTGATTCTGACCGGCGGACAATGGAAAATTGATAATATTGTGATGATGGAATGACACCGGTGTTCTGATACGTTTTGTGCATAAAATAAGTAAACAGATAAATTCACCTTTTTTACGCTTTTTTCTTATTTTATCCGGCATGAAAAAATGAAGCGTGTTTCTCCGTATATTTTATTTTTGAAATTTATTTTTATAATTCAGGGCATTATGATGATAAAATATTTTATTACATATTTTATTTTCGTGAGAATAAACTGAATTTATTTTTAATCTTTATTTACAAAGAGTTATTTTGAATTGTAAGTAATCCTGCCCGTTACCTCCGGATTTGTACGACATTAACACCTGTTTTTGTGGGTAACTCATCATTTTATAAGTGTAATCACCTGTTTTTTCATTAAATTCAAACTAAAGATAAATATGCTGTGAGATGCAGAGGCTTTCCTGTACTTTACATATTGTTAAGTGAATTTTATGATTTTACCGTTGTTATCCTGTGTGACGACATTACTCGTCCGGTCACATTATTCCGGCCCGGTCATTATTACTACCGGGCCGTTCTGTTTTGTTTCCGGGTCCGGTTCGCTGCAGCCCTGCGGTAGCTATATTCCGGACCCGGCGATTCTGATTTATGGGGGAGCAGTGACACCATCTATTTCTGATCTGTTACCGGAAAAATCCGGGCTGATTTTTACCTGCAAAATAGGCCGGTTACCGGAGCAGACCTTTCAGGTCACCGAATTTTCCCTCAGCGAATCCCTTTCCTCACTGTTTTCACTGACTATCAGCGCAGTCAGTCTGCTGCCATCCGTGACGTTTGAGGAGCATTTAGGCTCCGCCGCCTCACTGACGGTCACCCGTGACGGTATTAAAGTCCGTACCGTGCAGGGGCTGCTGGCCTCTGCGGAACAGGGTAATAC